>Ga0302325_10020498_pt1 | contig 13863 bp, 13 predicted proteins | sample Palsa_T0_2_FD_201948 | JGI IMG/M metagenome (GOLD analysis project Ga0302325, IMG submission 201948) | Peat permafrost microbial communities from Stordalen Mire near Abisko, Sweden - Palsa_T0_2 | ecosystem: Environmental > Terrestrial > Soil > Palsa > Peat permafrost | place: Sweden: Abisko... | reverse complement strand
TGGGCGCGCTGGTGGCCACGCTGGGCCGCTCGACGATCAACGAACGCCTCCCCCACCTTCCCGCCGCCGCGCGCGCCGCGCTGGCCAACTCGATCGGGGGCGGCGGAGTGGTCGGCCAGCACGCATCTGCCCAGATCGTGGCGACCGTGCGCGAGGCGTTCGTCTCGGCGCTGGCCACCGGCCTCACGATCGGCGCCGCGGTGACGTTGTGCGGCGCGGCCCTGGCCTGGGCCTTGATCCAGCGCGCCCCGACGAAGGCCCCCGAGGAGGCGCCGCCAGCCGTCCGGGAGCGCCCGCGCGAGGAAGCACCGGCCGACCTCAGCCTGGTCTGATCAGCCCCCGGGCCCCCCGGCCGGGTACGATTCCCACGGTCCGCGATCCCGATCAGAAAGGTGCAACACGAGTGGCCGTCGATCTGAGCCAAGTGGGACACGTCGCGACCGAGCCGGGCGAGCTTCCGCGCACGATGTCCGCGTGGGTGATACGCGAAGAGCGCTTTGGCGAGCCGGTGGATGCGTTCCAGCTCGAGGAGATCGACGTGCCCGAGCCGGGCGCGTTCGAGGTGATCGTGCGCGTCATGGCCGCAGGCGTGAACTTCAACAACGTCTGGGCCGCGCTCGGGGAGCCCGTGTCGGTGTTCCGCTACCACCCGAACGAGGACCATCACATCGGTGGATCTGACGCCTCGGGGATCGTCTGGCAGGTCGGCGCGGGCGTCACGCGCTGGAAGCCCGGCGACGAGGTCGTGGTTCATTGCAACCAGGCCTCCTACGAGGATCCCGAGGTCCACGGACTCGATCCACTGGCCGCCCCGAGTCAGCGGATCTGGGGCTATGAGACGAGCTGGGGATCGTTTGCCCAATTCTGCAAGGTGCAGGCCCAGCAGCTGCTGCACAAGCCGAAGCACCTCGCGTGGGAGGAGGCCGCCGCCTACGGGCTGACCTACTTCACCGCCTATCGGATGCTGATCGACCGCTGCAAGCTCCAGGCCGGACACCGGGTGCTGATCTGGGGCGCCGCGGGTGGTCTGGGCGTGTTCGCCACCCAGCTGTGCGCGATCAGCGGCGCCGATGCGGTCGGCGTCGTCTCCAGCGACGAGAAAGGCAAGCTGATTGAGCAGCTGGGTGCGATCGGCTACCTCGATCGCTCCGAGTTCACCGGCATGATGCGCCGCGGCGGCGAGACCGCAGACGAGGAGCGGGCGCGGTTCAAGGAGTCACGCCGATTCTGCAAGGCGGTCGAGGCAGTGCTGGGTGGTCCGCCCGACATCGTGTTCGAGCACGTCGGCCAGGCGACCTTCCCCACCTCTGTGCTCGCGGTCAAGCCGTTCGGCAAGGTGGTGATCTGCGGCGCCACCTCCGGCTATCAGCTCGACTTCGACGTGAGGTATCTGTGGATGCGCCAGAAGGAGATCATCGGCTCGCACTTCGCCAACGCGTGGGAGGCCACGAAGGCCAACGAGCTGATCGAGGAGTCAAAGATCCGGCCGGTGCTGTGGCGGACGATGGGTTTCGAGAGCGTCGCCGATGCCCACCAGCTGCTCCGCGACAACAAGCATCTCGGCAAGATCGCCATCCTCGTGGGGGCGGACGAGGAGGGACAGGGCAAGACGGCCGACGGACCCGGCGCCATCCGCGCCAAGGTCGGAGCGTAACCATGGCCGGCGTCGTGTGGATCCCCTGGTACGCGACCGTCCTGCGGAACGAGAGCTTCGCCGCGAGCGTGGCCCGCGTCGCCCCGATCGCGCTGCGCTACGGCGCCACCCAATACTCCGTGCACCGGTCCCGCGACGATCGCTACAAGATCACCCAGATGTCCTGGTTTGAGTCCTCGACCGACTGGTACCGCTATTGGGACGGACCCGAGATGATCGAGTTCCGCCGCCGCAACGCCGGCCACTTCCAGAATCCGATCACCTACAGCTGGAACGACGAGCTGATCGCCGGCTCACTCGGGCCGGAGGTCATCGCCGAGCCCGAGCCCCAACCCATACCCTTGCCGCAGGCAGCCGGGACCGGCTGATCGGGGTAACCACCGGCTGACGGGCGGCTGGGCAGGCGTGCAATCAGCAAGCTGACTGACTCCCAACCGGCCCGCTAATTGCCCGGAGATCAGCTTGTTGATCGCACGCGCAGTGCCAGCTCGAGCCAGAAGCGCTCGTCCGGCTCGTCGAGCCGGTCGCCGAACAGTTCCCGCAGCCGCCCCAGGCGATAGCGAGCGGTCTGCGGATGGATGCCGAGCCGCTCGGCCACGGGGCCGAGGCGACCCTGCTCGGCCAGCCAGACGCGCAGCGTTTCCGTCAGGCGGTGGCGCGAGCCGGGCGAGAGCTCGGCGAGCGGCTCCAGCCGGTCGGCGGCGAGCTCCGCGGCCAGGCGGGGATCACTGGCCAGCAGCAGCGTTCCGGCGTGTTCACGCGCAGCGATCAGCGCGACCGAGTCCCCCGCCAGCTCGAGTGCGGCGCGGGCGCGGGCAAAGCTCACTCGCGCCTGGGACCAGTCGACAGTCGTTCCCAAGCCGCCCCGCGCGCCCGCGGCCACGATCGCGCGCTCGATCGCCGCACGCCGGCCCGGCCCGTCGGGGTCGGGCACGATCGCACAGATGAGCTCTCCGATCGACTCGGCGACCGCGTCCGGTGGCAGCCGCAGCGCGGCGGCCTCACGCCGGTCGCCGCCGATGGCGACTGCCGCGAGCGTCCTGGGCAGCAGCCACCCCGCCTCGCTGGCCACGACCTCGATCGCGCCCGGGTCGGCGGGCGGATCGCGCACGAGCATGCGCACCAGCCGGCGCCGGCGGAGCTCCGCTGCGCTGGCGGCCGCGGACTGCTCCATGGCGTGCCCCTCCGCCGACTCGGCCGACAGCACGTCGATATAGGCAAAGATCGACTCTGCCAACAGGTAGAGCGTGTCCGGTTCCAGGCCGGCCCGCACTCCCGCCGCCGCAAATCGTCGCCAGGCGACGCGGGCCCCGATCCGGTACGCGCTTAGCAGTGAGTCGAGGCTGCGCCCGGCACGCATCTCGCCACGGCCGAGCGCCGTGTAGACATCCGAGCGCTCCACCGGCCCACCCGCTTGCACCTCGGCCAGGAAGTGCGTCAGCGCCTCCTGGACACCAGCCCGGATGCCGGCGCCGAACGCTCCCTCCAGCGGGCGCCCGTAAGCCGGCACCGTGCGAACGGCCTCGATCATCTCGTCCGTCACGTCGGCGAGGATCGGCCGCAGCACCCCAACGATCGCCGGCGGGAGCTCGTGCCACGGTTGATCAGCCATCCTCGAGAGAAAGTAACAAGTTTCTGGCGACCGGCAGCGGCCTCACCGGAGAAACTTGTGTCAAAATGCCAGCTTATCCCGCCTCGAGTGGCCCCAAGGTCAAGCCTGCGCCGGCAAGTTCCTCCCAGTACTCCTCGGCGTCTTCGCGAGGCCCGCTCCACACGATCGCGCAGCCGGAGTTGTGGATGCGGTCCGCCAACCGATACCCGTCGGCGAGCGTGACCCCCGGGATCACCCGGGCGAGCGTCTCCGCCACGTGGTCAAACGTGTTGTGGTCATCATTGAGTACCACCACTCGCCACGGACCGCCCAGACCGGACCCTGGCCCGCCCACGCGGGGCAGCTCGACCGTCGTCGCCATCAACCAGCAGCATACCGACGCCCGCCCGCCGGATGGCTACGCGGCCGCCTTCTTGCGCCAGTAGCGTTCGAGTCCGGCATACAGCTGCTCCGGGGGCGCCGCCTGCCGGTACGTCGCGGCGAGCTCCGAGCTGGAGTCGCTGCACACCTCAGCCTGGATGCCGGCCACGAACGTCTCCAGATCCTGCGTGCGCACCCGCTCCGCCCACGTATCGAGGCGGCTGCCGAGCTCCGCGAGTTGATCCGTCACGTCCTCGCTGGAGCCGAAGTGGGTCCGGGCCAGGCGATCCGGTTTCCACGCCGCGACCGTGGCCAGCGAATCGTGCCACGCCTCGACGTCGATGTCAGGCGGCGGCGTGGGCGGGATCGTCGGGGAGGTAGCGGTGATCCGAACGCCTCCGACATCGCCCACGAACGCAGTCCCGTCGTGGAGGTAGGAGACGTGATGCCAGGCGTGTCCGGGGGTGTAGGCGACCTCGAACTGGCCTCCGAACAGCCGCTCCCCGCCGTGCAGCACGTTGAGGTTCTGCTCCGGTACCGGGACCATCTCCCCCCAGCGCCGGTCCATGTCGTCACCGTACAGACGCCGGGCACTCTCGACCAGCCGCGTCGGGTCGACCAAGTGGCGCGCACCCCGCTCGTGGACATAGATCTCGACCTCGGGCCACCGCTGGACCAGCGAGCCGCTGGCGCCCGCGTGGTCGAGATGAATGTGCGTCAACAGCAGCGCGCGCGGGCGCTCATCGCCCAGCGCCTCCAGCAGCGTGGGCAGGCACGACGTCGGGCCGGGATCGATCAGGACGTCTCCGACCTGCCAGCAACCGATCACGCGCTCGCGGCCGAGGTGCATGACATCGATGAGGCGCACGCTGGAGGCGGTTCCGGCGCGGCTTACAGCGGCTCGCCGCCGCTGCGATCAGGCCGGGGGTCGAGCACTAGCGGTCTGAGCTGCGGTTCGGGGTCGGCGGTGCGGGCGAGATCACCGCGTCGGGCTCGTCCGCCTCGGCGGCACCGGCCTCCGGGTCGCCGTCATCATCGGCCGGCCGATCAGCGGGCCGAAATGCCACCGTGGGCTGGGTTTCCCATTCCGGGGGATCGTCGGGAGGCTCGTCCGCCACATCGGAGCGGGCTGCGGCGGCCGACTCGCGGTCGGACGCCGCCGTCGATCCGGGTTCGCCGTCCGGGCCCTCCTGCCCCGGATCGAGCTGACCAGCGGCTGCCGCCTCGACGTCATAGAGAGCCGGCGCTTCCTCGGCCGAGTCCTGCAGCGGTTCATCGGCGGGCGGGAAGCGCTCGGCGGCCGCTTCCGCCAGCGCGAGCAGCTCGTTGGCCAACCCGCGCGCGTCGTCGACGATCCGATGGCGCTCGGCCCAGATCCGGTCGGTGTCGGCGTCGAGGTCCTTGACCCGTTGCTCGGCCGCGGCGGTGATCTCGCTGGCCTCGCGCCGCGACTGCTCGAGCCGGTCTTCGGCCTCCGAGCGCGATTGCGCCGTGATGTCTCCGGCGGCATCGTGGGCCCGCTGGAGGATCCCGGAGATCTGCTCGCCGACCCGCTCGAGCGCGCGGCGCACCGCGGCCTCGGGGGAGCGGGTGGCCTGAAGCTCGGCGACCAGCTGACTGGTCTGCCGAACGTAATCGTCGACGGCAAGGCGGTCGTAGCCCCTCAGCGCGAGCGGGAAGTCGACGTTCACGAGCGCCACCGCATCGTCCGGCAGTGTCGCCAGCGGGGCGATGATCTCCGACAGAATTGCGTGCTCGGTTGCGGCTGAGCTCTGGTCAGGCATAGGGGCCTCCGTCTGTGATTGTCGCACGCGGCGTGCTCGGATCGCGCTCCTGCCCCTCCCCAGTCTCGGTGAACCGGGCTGGGCGCCCGGCCAACTCGTAGGCGCCTGGTGTCAAACGCGCCGTCCGGCGGCGGTACGTGCTCCACAACCACGGCCATTGGTTGGGGTCGTTGCCGTGTTCGTCGAGATACCAGCTCGTGCAGCCGGTGTGCCAGACGGTCTCGGCCAGCGCCACCCGCAGCCCGCGGTCAAACGCCTGCGCAGCGTCTCGGCGCACCTCGATCGTGCGCGCCTGCACGCGTTCGAGCTCGCCCAGGGCGGCGATCACGTGGCCGATCCCCGCCTCGAGCGTGTAGACGACTGACCCCGAACCGCCGTTCGTGTTCGGCCCGTAGAGCAGGAACATGTTGGGGAAGCCGGGAACGCTCAATCCGAGGTAGGCGCGAGGCACCGGCGACCACTCGTCCGCGAGCGCGCGCCCACCCACACCGAAGATCTCCATCGGCGCGACGAAGCCGTGCGCCTGAAAGCCGGTGGCCAGCACGAGCACGTCGGCGCCGCGCTCGCGGCCGTCCGCTGTGCGGACTCCGTCCTCGGTGATCTCGGCGATCCGCTCGCTCACCAGTTCGACGTTCGGCTGGACGAGCGTCGGATACCACTCATCGGTGACCATCACCCGCTTACACCCCGCTGCATCACTCGGGGTCAGCCGGCGGCGCAGCTCAGGGTCCTTGATCGCTCGGTTGATCTGGTAGCGACCCAGAGCTCTCAGCGCCCCCAGGAGCCAGTGCTGAGACGTCATGGCCAGAGCGGCGAACTCGTGGAAGCCAAAGTTGGCTGCCCGGTCAAGGCGCTGGAGCGCCGGAAAGCGCTCGAACGTTCGCTGTGCCCGTTTGCTGTAGGCGAAGTCCATGCGGGGGAAGGTCCAGCCCGGCGAACGCTGGTACACGTCCACGCGATCGACGACGGGCGCAATCGCGGGCACGACCTGGATCGCGCTGCAGCCGGTTCCCACGACCGCCACGCGCTGCCCGGCCAGGTCGACGTCGTGCCGCCACTGCGCGGTGTGAAACACCGGACCGGCAAAGCGATCGAGCCCAGCGATCGGCGGCACGCTCGGCACCGCCAGTTGCCCGCAGGCGGTGATCAGCACATCTGCCTCGTGCGGGCCCGCGCTCGTATCCAGCGTCCATCGACCACGCTCGTCGTCCCAGCGGGCCGCCCGCACCTCGGTGTTCGTCCGGATCCGGTCCATCACCCCCTCGCGCCGCGCGACGTCCTCCAGGTAGGCCTGGATCTCGGCCTGAGGGGCGTAGCGGCGCGACCACCGTGGGTTCGGCGCAAACGAGAACTCGTACAGATGAGAGGGCACATCGCACGCGGCACCGGGATAGGTGTTGTGATGCCACACGCCGCCGACGCGCTCGCCGCGCTCAAAAACCTGAACGTCTGTGTAGCCAGCGCGAGTCAGCAGCGCTGCCGCTCCGACGCCTCCGAAGCCCGCCCCGACAACCGCGACAGAGATCACCGGCAGAGCATATCCGCGGAGCTCCGGCTCTTACAATGCTCCATATGTCGGAAATACACCCGCCCCGCCTCCCCGAGCCCGACCGGCCCTGGATGATGCGGACCTACGCGGGGCACTCGGACGCCAAGCGCTCGAACGAGCTCTATCGGGGCAACCTCGAGAAAGGGCAGACGGGGCTGTCGGTCGCCTTCGATCTTCCGACCCAGACGGGCTATGACCCTGATCACGAGCTCGCTCGCGGCGAGGTCGGGAAGGTCGGCGTCTCGATCGCCCATGTCGGCGACATGCGCACGCTGCTGGCGGGCATTCCGCTCGATCACATGAACACCTCGATGACGATCAATGCCACGGCGGCGTGGCTGCTGGCGCTCTACATCGTGGCGGCGGAGGAGCAGGGGGTGCCCCAGGACAAGCTCCAGGGCACGACCCAGAACGACATCCTCAAGGAATACCTCAGCCGCGGGACCTACGCCTTCCCGCCGGGACCGAGCCTGCGGCTGATCGCCGACACGATCGCCTACACCGTCGAGCACGTCCCCAGGTGGAACCCCATCAACATCTGCTCGTATCACCTCCAAGAGGCGGGGGCGACGCCGGTGCAGGAGATCGCCTACTCGATGAGCAATGCGATCGCCGTGCTCGACGCCGTGCGCGAGCGCGTCCCGCCGGCGTTGATGAGCAGTGTGTTCGGACGGATCTCATTCTTCGTCAACGCCGGTGTCCGGTTCATCGAAGAGCACGCCAAGCTCCGGGCGATGTCTCAGCTGTGGGAGGAGCTCGGCCGGGAACGCTATGGCGTCGAGGACGAGAAGCATCGCCGCTTCCGGTATGGGGTCCAGGTCAACTCGCTCGGTTTGACCGAGGCGCAGCCGGAGAACAACGTCTACCGGATCGCGCTCGAAGCGCTTGCCGTGACCCTGGGCCGAAGCGCCCGAGCCCGCGCGATCCAGCTCCCGGCCTGGAACGAGGCGCTCGGGCTGCCTCGGCCATGGGACCAGCAATGGTCGCTGCGCCTGCAGCAGGTACTGGCGTATGAGACCGACCTGCTCGAGTATCCGGATGTGTTCGAGGGATCGAAGGTGATGGAAGGGCTGGTCGCGGAGTTGGTGGACGGTTCACGGGCCGAGATGCAGCGGATCGCCGAGCTCGGCGGCGCCGTCCGTGCGGTCGGTTACATGAAGGCGGGGCTGGTCGAGTCCCACCGCGAACGCTGGCGCCGGATCGAGGCGCGCGAGTTGACGATCGTCGGGATGAACCGCTTCACGACGACCGAGCCCTCGCCGCTCACCGCCGACGCGGACGGAGGGATTCTGGTCGTCGATCCGGAGGTTGAAGCCGAGCAACGCCACGCCTTGGCGGACTGGCGCTCCCACCGGGACCAGGCCGCCGTCGCCGCTGCGCTGAACGACCTCGCGCGGGCGGCGCGCGATGACGCGGAGAACATCATGCCGGCAACGATCGCCGCCGCGCGCGCCGGTGCCACCACGGGCGAGTGGGCGCAGACGCTGCGCGACGTGTTTGGCGAATACCGGGCGCCTACGGGCGTCGGTGAGGCCGCCGCGGTGTCGAGCGAGGACGTATCCGACCTGCGCGACGAGATCGACGCCATCAGCGAGATGCTCGGACGCCGGCTCAAGTTTCTCGTCGGCAAACCAGGGCTGGATGGACATTCAAACGGGGCGGAGCAGATCGCCGTCCGCGCGCGCGACGCCGGGATGGACGTGGTCTACGAAGGCATCCGGCTCACCCCGGCACAGATCGCGAACTCGGCCGCGCAGGAGGGCGTCCACGTGGTCGGCCTGTCGATCCTGTCAGGCTCGCACGCCGAGCTGATCCCCTCGGTACTCGACGCGCTGCGCGAGGCCGGAGTGGGAGACGTTCCCGTCGTGGTGGGCGGGATCATCCCGGAGGCCGACGCGGCAGCATTGCGCGAGGCCGGCGTGGCCGCCGTCTACACACCCAAGGACTGGGACCTGAACCGGATGATGCGCGACATCATCAGGCTGGTTGCCGAGCGCCACGGCGCGTCCACAGCCGCGCCAGCTTGACCGGGAGCCCGGCCGACGGTCGTGAGCTGGGCGCCCGGTTGCGCGAGCACGACCTGAGCGCTGCCCCCGCGGTGCTCAACCTGGTCGAGAACCGCAACGCGGCCTCGCGGGCGCAAACCGAGGCCCTGTTGGCTGCGGTGTCGCCGGCCGCGCTGGGCAGCGAGGCACCGGCCCACATCATCGGGATCACCGGCCCGCCGGGGGTCGGCAAGTCCTCCCTGCTCTCGCGGCTCGTGCCCGCGTGGCGCGCGCGGGAGCGCTCGATCGCCGTGCTCGCAGTCGATCCGACCTCACGGAGATCCGGTGGCGCGCTCCTCGGCGACCGCGCGCGCATCGAGGTGGATCCGTGTGACCGCAACCTGTTCATCCGCTCGACCGCGGCAGGCGACCGTCTCGGCGGGCTGGCCCCAGCCACCCGAGCGGCGGCCGGCGCGCTGGCGGCGGCGTTCGATCTTGTGGTGATCGAGACGGTCGGAGTTGGCCAATCAGAGACCGAGGTGGCCGATGTGGCCGACACGGTGGCGGTGGTCGTGCAGCCGGGCTCCGGAGATGTGCTGCAGTTCCTGAAGTCGGGGATCATGGAGGTCCCTGACGTGCTCGTGGTGAGCAAGGCGGACCTGGGCAACGTGGCCGCGCAAGCGCTGGCCGATCTGCGGGTCGCACTCCGATCCCTCGGCGCCGCCGACACGCCGGTCCTGGCGGTCTCCGCGCTCGCCCCCGCTGCGGGGATTGAGGCGCTCGTGGACACGCTCGATGCGCATCGAGCGGCTCTCGATCTCCCGGCGCGACGGCTTCGGGCCCGACGCAGGCATGCGGTCGCCGACTTCGTCGCCGAGCACGGAGAGCGTGGTCTGCGCGCCCTGGGGGGTCGCCGAACCGCCGAGAAGTGGCTCGCGGACCAGGACAGCGGGCTCGACGTACCCGCGCTGCAGCGAGCGCTGGAGGCGCAGCAGGCCTTGACAGAATCGGGACCGTGACCGTGAGCAGGAGGCAGCCGTGACGCGGATCGTCTTACCGGGCGAACCGCTGCTCGACGGACCGACGGCGCTGCGGGCGTGGCGTGACTCGGACATCGGGCAGCTCGTGGCCGCCTGCCAGGACCGTGAGATCGTCCGCTGGACGCGCGTGAGCTCACGTTATGGCGAGGCCGACGCGCGCGCCTACCTGATCCAGCGCTACGACGCGGTCCGCGCGGGCGCCACCGCGCCATTCGCGATCGTCCAGGCACCCGACGGCCCGCTGCTCGGCTCGATCTCATTGATGCGAATCGCCTGGGAGCACGCGCGCGCCGAGGTCGGGTACTGGCTGGCGCGCGAGGCGCGCGGCCAGGGACACGCGACCCGCGCCGTGGGCCTGATCTGTTCCTGGGGATTCAGGTCACTTGCGCTTGAGCGCATCGACCTGCTCGCGGCCACGGGCAACCTCACCTCCCAGAGCGTCGCGGAGCGGGCCGGGTTCACGCGCGAGACCGTGCTGCGGTCGTATATGCGCGGCAACGACGAACGTCAGGACATGGTCGCGTACGGTCTGCTCCGCGACGAGGGCGGGGCCTGATCACCGCCTCGGCTCGCGCGCTGTGCGCGGCCCGTGAGGGCCGACGGCGAGGATCCGAGCGAGGCCACGCGCCATCCATCGGCCGTCCTGACCAACTCGATCGCCTGCCGCGCAGCTCGCTGGTGGCTGGCACTGGTGCGCGCAATCGCCACTGCGGTGCGTCCGCTGACCGTGACGCGCGACAGGCTCAGGGTCGGATCCTGGACGCTGTCCACGAAGATCCGCATCGCGCGCTCACAGCTGATCCCCGTGCCCTGCAGGTGCTCGAGCAGCGACGGCGCCAACACCTCGTCACACAGCGTCTTGTCATCCTTGTTGGCGGTTGCGGTGACCAGCTGCTCGACCTTGGCCTGAACCTCCTGGCGCTGACTCGCGCCGCAGCCGCTGAGTACGCAGGCGGCGCCGAGGACCGCGATCCCCAGAGCAAACCGCATCGGCGGAAGACTAGCCTGCCTCCGCGAGGTCCAGCGCGGGGATGGCGTTCTTCGACGGCGTTAATCCCATCGCAATCCTTGGGCGGCATGATTGAGGGCTCACATGATCCTGCTGCTGTTGTTCGCGTTCGTTGCTGGCATCGGCACGGCGATCACACCCTGCGTTCTGCCGGTACTCCCCGCGCTGCTGTCGGCCAGCGCGGCCGGGGGCCGGCGCCGGCCGCTCGGAATCGTGCTGGGGCTGGCGATCACGTTCACGATCGCGATCGTCGCGCTGGCCACGATCGCCAAGGGGGTCGGGCTGGCCAGCGGGGCGACCCGGACGCTGTCGGTGGTCGTGCTGATCTCGTTCGGCCTCGTGATGCTGATCCCGAGTCTTGCCGTGCGGGTGCAAGCGCCGCTGTCGCGCCTGGCCCGGTTCGGACCCAAGTCCCGTGGCAGCGGCTTCTGGTCCGGCCTCGGCGTCGGCGGCGCGCTTGGATTCGTCTGCGCTCCCTGCGCCGGTCCGATCCTCGCGGCCGTCATCTCCGTCAGCGCATCGGGCGACACCTCGGCGCGGGTCGTCGCGGTGGCGATCGCCTATGTGGCCGGTCTCAGCGCGATGCTGCTGCTCTACGCGACCGGTGGCCGGCGCCTGATCGAGGTGATCAAGCGACGTGCCGGCGGGCACACGGTCGAGCGTGTGCTCGGGCTCGTCCTGATCGTGACCGGACTCCTGATCGCCACCAACCTCGATGTCCGCTTCGAGGATGCGCTGGCCAATGCCACCAATAGCGGCTCGGGCTCCGGTCTGCTCGCCTTCCTCGTCGACCCCACTCGCTCACTCGAGAACTCGGGCGCGGTACAGAGCCGCCTGGATTCGCTGCGGCCCGAGTCGCGCTTTGTCATTCGCCAGAAGGAGGCCGCGACGGCGCCGGTCGCGGCGACGGCGGTCGGTGTCGCGATCCCGGGGGTCAAGACCCCCGCGCTGCCCGATCTTGGCCCGGCGCCCAAGTTCACCGACAACCAGGATTGGTTCAACACGCCAGGCGACCAGCCACTGACGCTCGCGAGCCTGCGCGGACACGTCGTGATCGTCGACTTCTGGACCTACACGTGCATCAACTGCATCCGCACGCTTCCGTTCCTGAAGGGCCTCTACGCCACATACCACCGCTACGGGCTCGATATCGTCGGTGTCGAGACCCCCGAGTTCACCTTCGAGCAGGAGGCGAGCAACGTCGCGCAGGCGATCACCTCCGACGGGATCCGCTACCCGGTCGTCCAGGACAACGACTACGGCACCTGGAACGCCTATCAGAACCAGTACTGGCCGGCCGAGTACCTGATCGACGCCAACGGCAGGGTTCGGCACACCCAGTTTGGCGAGGGCAACTACAAGGAGGACGAGGCGGCCGTACGGGCCCTGCTCTACGAGGCGGGCGTCCGGCACCTGCCCCCGCCGATGACCGCGACGGCGATCATGCCCTCACCGGATCTCGGAACCCCGGAGACGTATCTGAACCCGATGCGCGCCCAGGGATTCGCGACGGCGCTGCAGACGGGGGTGCACCACTACACCGGCGTCTCGAGCCTGGCCGTCAACGAGTTCGCACTTCAGGGCACGTGGCACATCACCTCGCAATCAGCCACCCCGGTCACGCCGGGCGCCTCGATCGAGGCCGGCGTGCAGGCCCAGCACGTCTACCTCGTCCTCACCTCGAAGGGCAACGTCCCCCGTCAGGGACACGTGTTGATCGACAATCATCCGATCCCCGCCGCCGACGCCGGGGCCGATGTGCATAACGGGGTCCTGACCGTGACCGGCCAGCGGCTGTACTCGCTCGCGTCCTTCCCATCCGACGTGCAGGCCGCCGTGACCGTTCAGCTGCCACCGGGCGTGTCGGCCTACGACTTCACCTTCGGCTAAGGGCCGTAGGAACCTAAGTGGTCGCTCCTGAGGGTCCGTCAGGGCTTCGTGCGCAGGCGGCGCCGGTCGAACATCGCCGCCGCCTGGAGCAGATCGTCCGGCGAGTTGACGTTGAACAGCACGTGAGGATCCTCGAGCTCGAGCAGTTGCGGGGCGATCGCGGCCACGGCCTCGCGAACCGGCAGCTTCCCCTGCCGGGCCACCGGTGCGAGGAGCTCGCCGGCTCGTGACTGATAGCAGCCGAGCAGCGGCTGCAGAGCGCCGTGGTACGCGACGATCACCGCCGGCGCATCCCCGGGGTCGGCACGCGCCAGCTGGCTCAGCAACCCGGTGGTCATGAACGGCAGGTCGACCGGACATACGAGCACCGAGCGACCCTCCGCCAACCCGAGCGCCGACACGATTCCGACCAGGGGATGGCGCGGATGCTCAGGCTCGATCCACACCGTCACGCCGGGCAGGTTCGGCAGCTCGGTGTCCGCCTTGGCGACGATCCTCACCTCGCTCACCGTTGCCTCCATCGCCTCGAGCGGATAGCGGATGAGCGGCTTGCCGCACAACTCGACGACCGCCTTTGACCCGCCGATCCGCCGCCCCCGGCCACCGGCCAGGATGACCCCGATCGGCTCCCGGGGTGCTGCCATCAGCCTGGGTTGGCGCGCTCACTCACCGCCGCGAGCATAAAGGCCCGATCACGACGCGAACCGCTCCCCCTAGAATCAATCGCATGGAGGGCTCAACCGAAGTCCGGAGCTGGCTGCGCTGCTACCGCTGCTGGTCGCAGAACCTCGAAGTGCAGGTGCATTACGAGGGAATCCATCGGATCGATCCCGAGAGCGGCGAACGCGGTGAAGTGGTCGACGAGATGCAGGAAGCCGTCGTGCAGTGCTTGGAGTGCATGCACGATCAACCGCATCTGGGATTCCACAACGGTCGGGTCGAGCCGATCGAAGACCGCTGGGAGCGGATGATCGCCGGCA
>Ga0302325_10020497_pt1 | contig 13864 bp, 11 predicted proteins | sample Palsa_T0_2_FD_201948 | JGI IMG/M metagenome (GOLD analysis project Ga0302325, IMG submission 201948) | Peat permafrost microbial communities from Stordalen Mire near Abisko, Sweden - Palsa_T0_2 | ecosystem: Environmental > Terrestrial > Soil > Palsa > Peat permafrost | place: Sweden: Abisko... | reverse complement strand
CGGGTCAGCTTTAGGTCCTTTTTGTCCCTTTTGTCCTTTCTGTCAAAAGGGACCTAAAGGACACAAAGGACCCAATGGACATACCCCCTAGTAGCGCAGGATTTTCCCCAGAAATCGCCGGCAGGACTCCGAGCGGGCGGCGGCAAAGATCTCCTCGGGCGGGGCGCATTCGAGGATCCTCCCATTGTCGAGGAAGGCGACCTGATCGGCGGCTACGCGGGCAAATGCCATCTCGTGGGTGACGAGGATCAGGTCGCGCCCTTCGCCCTTGAGTTCCTCGATCATTTCAAGGACCTCGGCGGTCATCTCGGGGTCGAGGGCGGAGGTGGGCTCGTCGAAGAGGAGCAGGCGGGGCTTGATGGCGACGGCCCGGGCGATGGCGACACGCTGCTTCTGGCCGCCGCTGAGCTGGGCCGGTTTTTTGTGGGCATGCGCCTCGAGCTGGAAGCGCTGGAGCGTCTCCATCGCGCGAGCATGGGCCCCGGCACGCGCGAGGCCGTGGACCTTCTCGAGCGGGAGCATGATGTTCTCGATCGCGGAAAGGTGAGGGAAGAGGTTATAGGCCTGAAAGACGGTGCCGACGCCGCACCGGTACTTGCGAAGAGCCTCCTCCTCGCGCGGCAGCCCGGCGCCGTCGATTGCCACCAGGCCGGATTCGGCGCGCTCGAGGCCGGCGAGGATGCGGAGCAGCGTGGACTTGCCGCCGCCGCTGGGACCGATGAGGACGAAGGCGTGGACGCCCGGGAGATCGAGCGAGATATTATCGAGCACGCGATGGGAGCCGAAGCTCTTGGTGACGCCGGAGAGTTCGAGCCTCATGTTTCAAACCGGTTGCGCCGCTCGAGCGACTGGGTCCACAGGGAGATGGGCAGGGTAAGAAGGAGATAACCAAGCGCGAGCGGGAGATAACTCTCGAAGTTACTATAAGTGTAGGAGCTTACGTTCTGCGCATTGAGGGTAAACTCGCTGATGCCGATGATGGAGAGAAGCGATGAATCCTTGATGAGGGAGGCGAATTGACCCGCGAGGGGCGGAAGCATCTGGCGGATGGCTTGCGGGAAAATGACATACCGGTAAGTCTGGAGGGTGGTAAGTCCAATGGCCCGGGCGCTGTCGAGCTGGGATTGGCCGACGCTTTCGATGCCGGAGCGGATGACTTCCGAGATATAAGCGCCGGAGAAAACGGAAAGGGTGAGGACGCCGGCAACGTAGCGATTCCCGATGCCGAAGGCGGGGGCGACGACATACCAGAAGATGAGGAGCTGCACGAGCAGGGGTGTGCCGCGGATGGTTTCGACATAAATGCGGGCGAGATACCTGAGCGGGAGCAACGGGGTGCGGCGCAGAAGGGCGAGGAGGGCGCCGATGAGGCAACTGGCGACGAGGGAGATGCCCGAGAGGAGGAGGGTGACGAGCCAGCCTCTTACGAAGAGCGAGCGATAGACCCAGACGGCCGGCCAATTCCACCGGTAGATGGTGGTGGAAAAGGCGAAGGTGAAGAGGCCGGCCAGGAATGCCAGGGCAAGGAGAAGGCTGCCTGCCTTTCGCCAAAGCGGGGGTTCAGCCTGATCGGTTTCAGCCGGCATGAGCGAATTGATGATTGCTGATTTGAGATTGCTGATTGACCGGAAAACAGAACCAGTGGCGCGCCACGGCTCTCCCAAATCATCGATCTTCAATCATCAATCATCAATCCCTTCGAATTTCTGATTTCGAATTTCGAATTTTCATCGCCGTCAGGCGATGATGATGTCCACATCTCTAAGCTCCACGATAAGGCGGTCGTGCAAGGGGGGGCGGAGGCGCCACCACTTGCGGGGGCCGCCGGGGCGGCCAAGGACGAGGTGGGTGAGGCCGTATTCCCGTGCAAAGGACTCAAGGGCGCTCGCGACGTCTTCGTTTTTGAGGACGATGACGGTACCGCCCATTTTTTGGGCGATCTCGAGGGTATCGGTGACGCGGCGCTGGAGTTCCGAGTCGATCTTGGCGGGCGCTTCGCTGGGGGTGCGGACGTAAACGGCGAACCAGGGGGCGTTGAGCTGGGAGGCGAGACGGGCCGTCTTGCGAAGGAGGGCGCCGGGGTCGGGGCCGCGGGAGCTGATGGCGACGGCGACTAGGCCCAGGGCCGGCTGGTGGAGTTCCTGCTCGGCCTCGCCGCGCTGTTTGGAGTCCAGGAAACGGGCAACTTCGGTGAGCGTGAGTTCGCGGAGGCGGACGAGGTTCTTTTGCGTGAAAAAGTTGGCCATCGCGCGCTGGACGCGCTCGAGGGGATAGATTTTGCCGGCCTGGAGCCGGTCCAGGAGGTCTTCGGCGGAGAGATCGAGGTTTACGACCTGGTCGGCGCCGGCGACGATTTCGTCCGGGATGCGTTCCTTTACGCGGACGCCGGTGTTGGTCTCGACGATATTGTAGAGGGACTCGAGGTGCTGGATGTTGACGGTGCTGATGACGTTGATGCCGGCGGCGAGCAGGTCCTGGACGTCTTCGTAGCGTTTGCGGTTCTTGGAGCCCGGGGCGTTGGTGTGGGCGAGTTCGTCCACGAGGGCGACGGTGGGCTTGCGGGCAAGGACGGCATCGACGTCCATTTCGGCGAGCTTGATGCCGTGGTACTCGCTGATGCGGGCGGGAATGACTTCCAGGTCCTTGACCTGGGCGGTGGTGTCGGGACGCTCGTGCGGCTCGACGTAACCGATGACCACGTCCACGCCGCCGCTGCGCAGGCGGTTGCCCTCGACCAGCATCTGGTAGGTCTTCCCCACGCCCGGGGAAGCGCCGAGGTAGATTTTCAGCTTCCCATGCTGCTGCCTGCGGATGATCTGGAGGAACTCGTCCGCGCTGGGTCTGGAATTGGCGGAAGCGTCGGGCATCGGGCAGGAAATTTCGACTTGAGCGGCTTAGCAGGTCATCGGGTCATAAACAAGTCAGGGTCGGAGTTTAGGATACGTGGCGGATTATATCTTGCCGTCGAGGGCCAGGTTCAGCTTGAGGACATTGACCCGGGGGTCGCCGAAGAGGCCGAGGTCGCGGCCCTCGGTGTATTTCTGGACGAGGGCGGTGACGGCGTCGGCAGAGAGTTTGCGGGTCTTCGCAACGCGGGCAACCTGCAACATGGCGTTCTTGACGCTGATGTCGGGATCGAGGCCGCTGGCGGAGGAGGTGACGGCGTCGGCCGGGACGAGGGCGTCGGCGGCGAGGCCGTTCTGCTTGCGGTATGCCACCACGGCGGCCGCCACGGAATCGTGGAGCTTCTGCGAAGTCGGGCCGAGGTTGGTAGCGCTGGAATTGGAGGCGTCATAGCCGGTGCCGGCGGCGGAGGGCCGGGAATTGAAGTATTGGTCGTCGGAGAAGGCCTGGCCGATCAATTCCGAGCCGTAAACGGTGCCATCCTTGCCTGTAATAAGGCTGCCGTTGGCCTGGTAATGGAAGAGGGCCTGGCCGAGCGCCCAAACGACAACGGGATAGATGAGGCAAAGGACGATGACGCCGATGATGGTAACGACGATTGTGTGTCTGATATCCGAGATGATGTTTTTCATGGGATGAGTGTGGTTGAGAGTGGGGCCACCGCCCCGGCACTGCCTCTTTTGGTCACCTGTATGTCCAGAGGCTATGGTTGGAGGCGTGCGCAGGGCGGGGCAAATTGTTTCGGTGGTTGTGTTATTGGTTATCCGAGGTGAAGGGCGGCGATGACGACGTCGATGGCCTTGATCCCGAAGAAGGGGACGATGACGCCGCCAAAGCCGTAGATGAGCAGGTTGCGCATGAGGAGGGATTCGGCGCTCAGGGCGCGGAATTTCACCCCTTTGAGCGCGAGCGGGATGAGAGCCACGATGATGACGGCATTGAAGATGACGGCGCTCAGGATGGCGGAGTGCGGGCTGTGGAGGCGCATGATATTCAGCGGCGCGATCTGCGGGAAGACGCCCATGAGCATGGCCGGGATAATGGCGAAGTACTTGGCCACGTCGTTGGCGACGGAGAAGGTCGTAAGGGCGCCGCGGGTGATGAGGAGCTGTTTGCCGATCTCGATGATCTCGAGCAGCTTCGTGGGGTTCGAGTCGAGGTCGACCATGTTGCCGGCTTCCTTGGCGGCCTGGGTGCCGGTGTTCATGGCGACGCCGACATCGGCCTGGGCGAGCGCCGGGGCGTCGTTGGTGCCGTCGCCGGTCATGGCGACCATGCGCCCGCCGACCTGCTCGGCGCGGATGAGGGCGAGCTTGTCCTCGGGCTTGGCCTGGGCGAGGAAGTCGTCGACGCCGGCTTCCCTGGCGATGGCGGCGGCGGTGAGAGGATTGTCGCCGGTGATCATCACGGTGCGGATGCCCATGGCGCGGAAGCGGATGAAACGCTCGGCAAGGCCGCCTTTGACAATGTCCTTGAGGTAAATGACGCCAAGGGCTTGCGTCTTGGTGGCCACGACCAGCGGTGTGCCGCCGTTGCTCGAGATGCTCTCGACGGCGGCCTCGACGTCGGCGGGAAGTTTGCCGCCAACCCAGTCGCGAACCGATGAAGCGGCCCCTTTGCGGTAGCAGGCGCCGTTATAATCGAGACCGCTCATGCGGGTCTGCGCGGTGAAGGGGACGAAGACGGCTTCGGGCAGTTCGTGGATTTCCCGGCCGCGGAGGCCGTAGCGTTCCTTTGCGAGGACAACAATCGAGCGGCCCTCGGGAGTTTCATCGGCGAGGGAGGAGAGCTGCGCGGCCTCGGCCAGTTGCACATCGGTGACGCCCTTGGCCGGGATGAATTCCGAGGCCTGGCGATTGCCGAGGGTGATGGTGCCGGTTTTGTCCAGGAGAAGGACGTCGATGTCGCCGGCGGCCTCGACGGCGCGCCCGCTCATGGCGAGGACGTTCTTCTGGACGAGGCGGTCGATGCCCGCGATGCCGATGGCGCTCAGCAGTCCGCCGATGGTGGTCGGGATGATGCAGACGAGCAGGGCGACCAGGACGGTGATCGAGAACGTAACGCCAAGGAACGAGCCGAAGGGCTTGAGGGTGACGCAGACGAAGAGGAAGATGATCGTGAGCGCGGCGAGAAGGATGGTGAGGGCGATCTCGTTCGGGGTCTTCTGCCGTTCGGCGCCCTCGACGAGCGCGATCATCCGGTCGATGAAGGTCTCGCCGGGATTCGAGGTGATGACGATTTTGACCACGTCCGAGAGCACCCGCGTGCCGCCGGTGACCGAACTGCGATCTCCGCCGGCCTCGCGGACGACCGGGGCGGATTCGCCCGTAATGGCCGACTCGTCGACGGTGGCGGCCCCTTCGATGATATCGCCATCGCCCGGGATCAATTCGCCGGCGGTGACGACGACGACATCATCCTTGCGCAGCTTGTCCGCCGTGATTTTCTCGGTGACGCCGCCCTTGAGGAGGCGATTGGCGTAGGTCTGGGTGCGGGTCTTGCGGAGGGTATCGGCCTGCGCCTTGCCGCGGCCCTCGGCCATCGCCTCGGCGAAATTCGCGAAGACGACGGTGAACCAGAGCCAGAAGGTGATCTGGATGAGGAATTTCAGCGATTCGCCCTCGGTGCCGGTAAAGATGAGGACCGTGGTGATCGCCGCGCCGACCTCGGTGACGAACATGACCGGATTCTTGACCATGTGGACCGGGTTCAGCTTCTTGAAGGACTCGACGATTGCCGGGGCGACAATCGCGGGATCGAATATGGAATGTGATTTGGCAGCCATTTTGACTTATCTGGGTTAGAGGTTGCGGGTAAGTTAGAACATTTTGCCGGAGAGCATCAGGAAGTGCTCCACGATGGGGCCGAGCGCCAGGACGGGCAGGAAGTTGAGGGCGCCGACGAGGACGACCACACCAATCAACGAGATGCCGAACGTGACCGAGTGAACGGGGAAGCTGCCGGGCCCCGGCGGCGACACCTTTTTGCGCGCCAGCGAGCCGGCGATGGCCAGGCAGGGAATGAGCATGCCAAAGCGGCCAAAGAGGATGGCCATGCCGAGGGCGGTGTTGTACCCGGGCGCGTTGGCGTTGAGGCCGGCGAAGGCGCTGCCGTTATTGCCGGCGGCCTCGCTGAAGGCGTAGAGTATCTCCGTAAGGCCATGGGGCCCGTTGTTATTGGTGCCATTGTTCGGGACGCTGGCGTGGGTGACAGGATCGGTCGTCGGCGGGCCCCAGTTGCTGAGGGCGCCCCAGGCGGAGAAGCCGAGGATGATGGCGGCGAAGATCAGCAGATAGAAGCTGGCCATCTTGACCTCATAGGACTGGATCTTCTTGCCGAGATACTCCGGCGTTCGTCCAATCATGAGGCCCGCGATAAAGACCGTGACGGCGATATAGACCAGGATGCCGTAGAGGCCGGCGCCGACGCCGCCGAAAACGACCTCGCCCAACTGAATGTTGAAGATGGGAACGAGTCCGCCGATAGGGGTGAAGCTATCGTGCATGGAATTGACCGCGCCGCAGCCGGTGTCCGTGGTGGTGCTGGCAAAAAGGGCGGAATTGAAAATGCCGAAGCGCACCTCCTTGCCTTCCATGTTGCCATCGACGGGATCGACGCCAGCCGCGATGTGCATGGGGTTGCCGGCAGCTTCGTAGTGCCAGCACACGAGGACGGCAGGGAGGAGCATCACGAACATGGCAATCCAGACGGCCCAGCCGTGCTTTTTGTTGCCGACGGCAAGGCCGAGGTAATAAGTCATGCCGGAGGCGATGGAGATGAAGTAAATCATCTGGAAGAAGTTGCAGAACGGGGTGCCATTCTCGAATGGATGCGCGGCGTTGACATTCATGTATCCGCCGCCGTTGGTGCCGAGCATCTTGATGGAGAGCTGCGAGGCGATGGGGCCCTCGGCAATGGTCTGGGTATCGACCGTCTGATTGACCATCACCGGCTGGCCCTTGGCGTCCACCACCGGGTTATTGTTGGCGTCCACCTTGGCGACCTGGGTGGTGAACGGATCGAGGAACTTCACGGCATCGTACGGCTTGAAGTTTTGCGGGCTGCCCGTAGCGATAAAAACCATGGCGCCCACGAGGGAGATGGGGAGGAGGAGATAGTAAACGGACCGGGTCAGATCGACCCAGAAGTTGCCCAGGAAGGCGGTCTCGCGCCGGGCGATACCGCGGACGAAGGCCGCGGCAACGCAGAGGCCGACGGCCGGGGAGAAGAAATTCTGGATGACCAACGCCAGCATTTGGGACAAGTAAGACATGGTGCTCTCACCGCCATAGGCCTGCCAATTGGTGTTGGTCAGGAAGCTGGCGGCGGTGTTGAAGGCGAGGTCCGGCGTGCAGGCAACCATCTTCTGCGGATTCAGAAGCGCCTGGAGCGGGAGTTTGTCCTGCAAACGCAGGATCGCATAGGTGAAGAGCATCGTCAGCACGCTGAAGACGAGCAGGGAGCGGGCATAGCAGCGCCAGTCCTGCTCCTTCTTCGGGTCAATCCCCGCGATCCAGTAAGTCAAACGCTCGAAGGGTTTGATCACAGGATCGAGGATGGTCTTCCCATCGGCATCGAGTACGGCATGAAGGTAAAGGCCAATGGGTTTGGTCACCGCGAGAAGGACGGCGATGTAAATGAAGAGTTGAATCCAGCCGGAAGCGTTCATGGAAAAAAGGTTTTGGGTTGCGAGTTAGAACTTCTCCGGACGAATGATCGTGAAGATAAGGTACACGATCAGGAGAAGGGCGATGATTCCTACAATGTTGTCAGTCATGGCTTGTTATTGGGTTTCGAGGTTCAGACTTTGTCGCAGACCCAGACGAAGAGGATCATAAGTGCGAAGAAGCCGATGCTAAGCAGGATGTAGGCAATGTCTGTCATGGATAGGTGGGTTGATGGGTAGTTAGTGGTTTTCGAGGTTGAAGGGCTCCTTGCTGGAACCGAAGTGAAAGAGTTCGTAGATGCGACGCATGTTGGCCTGGGCGGGCTCGAAGTCCTTGCTGACCTTGATGGCGCGCCCGTAGTAGCGGCGGGCCTGGTCGAATTCCTCGCGCATCTCGAACATGACGCCCGCAAGGTTGAGGGCCTGCGGCGAATCGGGGTCGATCTCGAGGGCGCTGATAAGGTTGCGGCGCGCGGCGGCGAAGTCGCGAAGGTTGATAGCCCGCTTCGCGCAACGCAGAAAGTAATCGAAGTCCTGCGGCTCCGCGGTTTTGCGATCTTCGAGGGAATGGCGGACGAGGATGTCCTTGACGATGGCGCGGAGCTGGTCCGGGGTGATCGGTTTTTGGAGAAAGTCGATGGCGCCGCACTTCATGGCGCTGACGGCGTTGGGGACATCGGCGTAAGCGGTGACGAAGACCACGGGGGTGGTAATGCCGAGATGGTTCATCTGTTCGAGGAGCTCGAGGCCGGTCATCTCGGGCATGCGCAGGTCGAGGATGGCGACGTCGTAGCGCTGGGCCGTGAACATTTCGAGGGCCTTCGCGGCGGACCCGGCTTCGTCCACCTTGAACATGCTGTCGAGGGCGGCACGGTACATGAGGCGCACGTTGCGCTCGTCATCGACGATAAGAATTGAGGCGTTCATGGGGTATCAATGGGGGGTGTTCGACGCGCGCGCCGGCTTGGTAACTGGCGCCGGGGCGGATTGTGGATGGAGGACGGCGGGGCCTTCATAAAAGGGAATATCGAAATAGAACTCCGCGCCCTGGCCGGGGACGCTCTTGACACCGATGCTGCCGTGGTGGGCGCGAACGATCTCGCGGGCGATCGAGAGGCCCAGGCCCGCGCCGGTCCGCTCCGCGCCGGGGACGCGGTAGAATTTCTCGAATAAGTAAGGCTGGTATTTGGGGGCGATGCCATTGCCACTGTCACTGACCGAAAAGCGGATGCCGCCATCCTCGCGGGCGGCCTTGATGACGACCTCGCCTCCAGGCGGCGAGTATTTGACGGCGTTGGTGATCAGGTTCGAGAAAACGTGGGAGATTTGCTGCCACTCGACGGCGACCAGCGGCAGCGAGCCCTCGGCGAGCATCGGGATGAGGCGGACGCGATTGCGGTCGGCGACGTCCTTGCTGGCGGCGATTGCGCTGGTGACCAGATCGCCGGGGGTGCGAGGCTCGATCATCATGTGGGCGGTGCCGGACTCGAGGCGTGCAAGGTCGAGCAGATCGTTGATCATCGAGAGGAGCCGCTCGGAGTCGTCGCGGGCGGCCAGCAGAAGCTCGGATTGCTTGGAGGTCAGCGAGCCGATGCTCTCCTCGAGCAGTAAGTGGAGCGCCATGCGCACGCTGGTGAGCGGGGTCTTCAACTCATGGCTTACGGTCGAGACCAGGTTGGTCTTCAGTTCGTCCACCAGACGCAGGCGGGTCACGTTTTGCAGGATGGCCGCCCCGCCGAAGATGGCCCCCTTGTCACTGCGGATGCCGATGACGCGCGGGAGGAAGAAGGTCTCCTTGTCATCCGGGCGGACACAGATGGCATTGGCGAAGCTGACGGGGATGTAATCGTCGCCGCCCTTGAGGACGGCATCGACCTGCTCGGTGATCTGCTCGGGCAGGTGGTCGTCGAGGCGAAGTTTTTGCAGGAGCTTCTCGGCGGCGGGGTTCTTGAAATTGACGATGCCGCGGGCATCGAAGGCGATGATCGGATCGGGGAACGCGGAGAAGGTGATCTCCGTCATCTGGCGGGCCTGGAGGATTTCGTCGCTGGTGACCTGGCGATAGGCGCGAAGCTTCGCGGCCATCTTGTTGAAGGCATCGGCGAGCTGGCCGAGCTCGTCGTCGGAGAGGACGGGGACGACCTGGTCGAGGTTGCCATCGCCCAACTCGCGAGCGAAGGCGGTGAGCGTCTGGATGGGAGCAAGGATCGAGCGCAGGAGCAGCTGCGCGAAGCCGAGGGCGCAGGCGAGGCCGACGACCATGGCGATGACCATGTATCGAATGGAAGTGGCGGCGAGGGCGCGGGCCTCATGATCCGCGAGGATCATGTTACTCTGGTTGAGTTCGAGGATGGCCTGGGCCGTATTCTTGATGTCCGTGAAGAGCGGAAGCATCTGGCCGAAGTACATGGCCCGGCGCTGATCGAGGTCCGGAATGGCGAGGAAGGCATCGACCTTCCGGACGTATTGCTTGTGAAGGTCCCTTACCTTGAACGCCAGCTCCTGTTCGCCAGGGAGCGTGATGTTATTGAGTTCCGCATCGAGGTTGCGCTCGAAGATCGGCAGGTTCTCGTTATACATCTTCAGCGCCCGGTCCCGCTCGCCGGCGAGGGTGAAGCAAAGGGCGGAATCCATGCGCTCGGCGGATTCCTTCATGTTCTGGGAGGCGACGACGCTGTCGTAATTCTCGTGGAGAATGGTGTCGATGGAGCCGCCGAACCGGAAGAAGAGGGCGATGGCGTAACAGCCAACCGCGACCAGAAGCACGAGCAACGGAAGCAGGCCTAATAGGATGCGTTTTCTCATCGGGATGAAATGCCGGGTTTTCGGACCTGCACGAGCCGCTCTTTAGCGTGCGGCGTGCCGGGGGTTCACGGCTTGTGTAAGTGGCTGGAAGGGAAGCGGATGCGATTGAGCGGATTTTCCGGGAAAGGAAAGAGGCCATGCAAAATGCACGAAAGGAGGCGGCGAGGGGTTGCAAAACGCACGCGCAAAATGAGCGGCCTCTGGGGCAAGGTCTTAGATCCCCCCGCAGGTTGTGCTTGACTCCGAAGATGCGGCGGTAATGATCCCGCCCGTGCCGCTCCCGCCGCTCTCCAAGCGCTTTGCTTTCGGCTTTGCCCTCTATACCCTTCTGGGGACCGGGGCGTATGGGGTGCAGCCTTTCACCTCGGCGACGGTGACCCGGATCGAGAATCAGGTGACTCTGGGGACCCATGGCGGCGGCAATGAGCGCCCGGCGGCGCTCCACGACGTGGTGCAGGCGCAAACCTATCTCTTTACCCAGGACAAATCCCGGGCGGAACTCGAATTTCCCGATCACTCGATCGTCCGCGTCGGACAGAACACGGTGTTTTCCTTCGATGCCGCCTCGCGGACGCTCTCGCTCGAGAAGGGGGCAATGCTGTTTTACGTGCCGCCGGGATCGGGCGGGGGGAACATCAAGACGCCAAGCCTCACGGCGGCCATTACGGGCACGGTGGGGAAGGCTTCCGCGAACCTGATCGCGGTGCTTAGCGGCGAGCTCCAGACGCGATGGGGGACAGTGCAAGCGGGCGAGGCAATCGCGTTCCTGAACGGGAACGTCCGCATCTTCAAGTTCGACCAGTCGCAGGCGATGGCCGGGTACCTGATCGCCTGGGGCGGGCCGCTGCCGGAGCTGCCCGAGATCGGCGGCGAGACCAATAAGATTTACGCACAGCCGGACGTGCGCCTCTTCGACATACTGGGCATCAGCCAGGTGGATCAGCGCTTCAACACCTTGCCGCCCTTCATCAAGCCGCAGGGACCGCCGAGTGCTCCCAAACCCAACACTCCAAGGGTCGGAGGAAGCCCGCCCTACTCATGAGGCATTTACCGGGCATGGCGCTGATGCTGACGCTGCTGCTGCTCACGGCAGGAGGCAGCGCGCTTGCGGACAATAATTCCGGCACCTCCGCCGAGGGAGCGGACGGGGGGACTTTTGAGTCGCCGCTGCCGAAGAAGGTGCAGGAAGACCTGGGCGATATCCGGCCGGCGCAGACCGCGGGCTTCTTCTCGTATTTCAATTGGCAGGCCACGGTGAACGGGCAGTACACGTCGAACCCGTCGCTTTACCACAACCACAGTGACGGCGACTTCCTGATCGCCCCGACACTCCAGGGGAGTTTCGACGCCCCTTTGAACAAGAATTTCAGCGTCGAGGCGGAGGCGCGCATCGAGGACTTCACTTACACGAGCAATCAGGAACTCGGGTTCTGGGGGTTTAGCGGGGATGCGGATCTCGAGTACCGCTACAAGCCGTCGTGGCCGCGGTTTTACGTGGGCGTCGAGCCGTATTATTACTGGTCCTACGACACGGGAAACCTGCTTACCTCGGCCGTCGGGCCGGTGGCGGGGATCGATCAGACGGTCTCCATCAATCGCGGGAAGACGCTGCTGTTCGCGGGGTACCACTTCGGGCAGTATTTTTCCTCCCCGGACATCGACACGCGGCAGTCGCACACGGTGACCCTCTCGCTGACCCAGCAGCTCAAACGGGATTATTACGCGCAGCTTTACTGGCAATATCAGTACTCGGATTACACCGTGTTCGGGCGGGATGAAACGCGCGACATCGTAGGCTTGAGCGTGATCCATCAGTTCACTCCGCATACATTCGCCTCGCTGTTCGTGAACTATGTCGACAATGCCTCGAACAACAGCCTCGCGAAATACGAATCGGTGAATGCGGGTCTCAGCCTGGTGGTTCAGTACTGATCGAAATTCGAAAGGAGAGGGGGAATGAACGCGCCAAGAAAATTGCGCGCCTGATTTTTCGAATTTCGAATTTATGCGCGCGGTTGTGATCACTCAACCGGGAGGGCCGGAGGTCCTTGCCGTGCGGGAGGTGCCCGATCCGCCCCAGCCGGGCGGGGACCAGGTGCTGGTGCGCGTCCGCGCCGCCGGGCTCAACCGGGCGGATATTCTCCAGCGGCGTGGGACGTACCCCGCGCCGGCGGGCGCGCCCCAGGACATTCCGGGGCTGGAATTTGCCGGCGAAGTCGAGGCGGTGGGGCCGGCCGCGCTCCGGTGCAAGCCGGGCCGGCGCGTGATCGGCATTACTGGCGGAGGCGCGCAGGCGGAGTACGTGCTGGCGCCGGAAGGGGCGCTGGCGGAGGTGGACTCCCTGGGCTGGGTGGAGGCGGCGGCGCTGCCGGAGGTTTTCATCACGGCCCACGACGCGCTTTTCACCCAACTGGGCCTTCAACTCGGGGAGACGGTTCTCATCCACGCGGCGGCGTCCGGCGTTGGGACGGCGGCGGTGCAACTGGCCCACACGGCGGGATGCCTGGTCTTCGGCACCTCGCGGACGGCGGAGAAGCTGGCGAAGGTGTCCCCGCTCGGCCTGGACGAGGCCATTGCCGTGCCCAGGGACAAACCGGATGTGTTTGCGCATCAGATTCTCGAGGCAACGGGCGGGCTGGGCGTCAACGTGATCGTCGATCTGGTGGGCGCGCCCTATTTTGCGGCGAACCTCAAGGCGCTGGCGCCGCTGGGGCGGCTGATTTGCGTGGGACTGACGGCGGGGGCCGAGTCGCAAATTGACATGGGCCTCCTGCTGCACAAGCGGCTGCGGATATTTGGGACGATGCTGCGGGGGCGCTCGGCGGCGGAGAAAGCGGCGGCGGTGCGGCGCTTCGCGGATCACGTGCTGCCGCTGGTGCGGTGCGGGCTGCTGAAGCCGGTGATCGACAGCACCTTCACGGCCGATGAGGTCGTCGAGGCGCACCGGCGGCTCGAGGGGAACGAGACATTCGGGAAGGTGATCCTGACGTTTTGAGATGCCAGGGCGGTTTACGAAAAACTGTAGCTGCATTGCCGGAAACATAGGCCCTATAAGTCGCATGGGGCCTATGACAGAGGCGGCTACAATAAAAGTTAAAGCGCCCTAGACGGAGCCTTTGGCGGGTTCCTGCGCAGGGATCGGCTCTTGGGCGGAGGCGCCCCATGAGCGCCAGCCTTCGGTCAGTTCCAGCCAGCCCCATTTCGCGAAGCCCTTTAAGAGCTGGCTGAAATCGCCCCGGTTCAAGGTGAAGCCGGGGATCAGGCAGCGCCTGCCCCGGTTCATCCTCCCCAGCGCGCCGGTCTCGCGCCGGTGGCGGGCGATTTGGACGAAGCGATGGTTGTAATGGCGCATCAAGCGGTGAAAAGGACCCGAGATGGGCTGCGAAAACGGCGGGCTGGAGAATGCCTTTGCGCCGTATTTGAAGGGCTGCGAGACGATCCCGAAATAGTAGAGGCCCAGGTCAAGGAGGAAGGCGAGGCTCATCAGGT
>Ga0302325_10020496_pt1 | contig 13864 bp, 11 predicted proteins | sample Palsa_T0_2_FD_201948 | JGI IMG/M metagenome (GOLD analysis project Ga0302325, IMG submission 201948) | Peat permafrost microbial communities from Stordalen Mire near Abisko, Sweden - Palsa_T0_2 | ecosystem: Environmental > Terrestrial > Soil > Palsa > Peat permafrost | place: Sweden: Abisko... | reverse complement strand
GCATCGGTTGCGACACGCCTGACGCCAAGCGAGATCCGGCCGAGGTGACTCCGTCACGGGTACTCCGGCAGCGCCTGGCTCCGCAGCCTGCTTGCCACCGCTTCGGCTCCCCTGAGTCGAGGAGCCGAAGACCCGGGCCTCATCACCCACGGCCCTGCTTATGTTCGTCGACAGGCATCACAGACGACGCGTCCGGAGTCTCGGATTGCGCGGAAAGCTCGCATCTCGGACGAGTGCTTTCGCCCTCCGCGCCTCCTTGGACCGCACCATTGGATCGGCGACGAAGAGACAACGGCGACGGAGTTCACGAGGCGCACGGCAACGCCACAGTGCCGGAGCAGCGGTCAAGCCGCAGCCCGCCGAATCTGCACGACTCCGCGGCCGCCTCACTATCGGCGAAGAGCGAACTCCCTGCCGGTGCCCCGGTGCTGGTGGCGGGTCTCGTCCGGCCCGTCCGCGGACTCCTTGTGAGCGTGGCGGCCACGACCGCAGCTACGGCGACCGGATGGCAGTCGTCGCGGTACTTGCTGTTTGGTGACGGGCATCCAAGCCCGTCACCAAACAGCAAGTGGAAGCTACGCAGGACCAAGGGAATCGACTAAGCAAGAAAACGAATTTCAACCAACCACCTCGGCCCGACCGCTACTCCCGAACGTTGCCCGTGCTGCCGGCCCAGACCCAGCTCGAACCACGCGACCAGACACAAACTACGCCAATAGCAGGCACTTCTCGAAGCGGGAGCGACGGGACTCGAACCCGCGACCTCCGGCGTGACAGGCCGGCGCTCTAACCAACTGAGCTACGCCCCCTTCGGGAGACGCAAGTATGACAAGACGGCGACGAGGACCATTCGGTGGGACTTGATCCGCAACTTTCGGCCGCAGCTCGGGTTTTAGCGCGTGAAGTCCAGTCTCCCGTTAGGTCACGCCCTACCCGGCCGTGGGCGCGACTGGGAATTCGGTGGGGACCTGAAGCGGTCCCCACCGAAGTATTTGGGCGGGGTGTAGCGCCGGGTCGGCTCGAGACCCGCCAAGGGCCGGCCTGGCGCTCACCTTGTCCCGCGGTCCGCTAGTGGCGGCCGGAGACGAGCAGGCCCATCGCGGCCTCGACGAACTGCTCGTAGCGTTCCGGCGAGTAGCGCTCGGGATCGATCAGCAGCGTGCGTCCCGCCTCCTCGCCGATGGCACGAATCGCGCGCGCGGCCAGCTCCGGGTCGACGTCGCACGACCACCCCGGCTGGGTGAGGGCCCAGCGAACGACTTGCTCGATCTGAGCAAGCGTCCGGGTGCGGTTGGCCTCGACGTGCCGGCGCACCATCTCCGGCGTGCCTTCGGGCGGGAGGAGGATGAGCCGCCAGGTCGCCGGTCGGCTTGCCACCGCTTCGAGGAAACGGCCCACGCCGCGGGCGAGCACGTCGACGGGATCCCCAGCCCCCGGAACGGTGGGGACGACTTCGGCGAGCTGGGCAAGCGCGCTCTCCTCCTCGCGATCGAAGAGCGCGCCGAGCAGCGCCCCCAGGTTGGGGAAGTGGTCGTAGACAACCGGGCGGGTGACACCGGCCGTGCGGGCGATCGCCTCGATCGAGACTCCGGCGTAGCCCTGTTCGAGGATCACTCCCAGGGCCGCGTCGAGCAGCTGCTGGCGGCGGTCCTCGGGCGGCATGCGCGCCGCGTAGGGACGGCGGGGCGCTGACTCGCGCTTGAGTGCTGGACTCCTTGACATCCCGGAGGGCAAGGCTACCACTTGGTAACTACACGCTTGTAGGTTCGTCGTCTGATTGAATCCAGCCCCGCGCCCGCGCGTCCGGGCAGCAAGTACAGAGAGGCAGTCAAGGTGCGGTATCGAGGTCCCCGGCGAGTGCTGCTCGCGCTTCTGGCAGTCCTTGCGCTCCCGGCGGCGGTTCCGGCGGCAGCCTCAGCGTCGATCACGCCGAGCTTGACGCTCGCGCCGAGCACGGTTTCCGCCGGCACCATCGAGGCCCAGGGTTTCGATGTGACCTTCTCGCCCTCGGGCACCGACTTCCCCACCTCTCTCAGCCTCGCGCTGCCGCCGGGCCTGCTCCTCGATACCGGCCTCGACGGCGGCGCCTGCCTGAATTCGGCGACTCCGACTGCGGGCTGTGAGCTCGGCAGCGGCACGGCTACCTCGACACTGCCGTCGGCGGTCAGCCTGTGGATCGTGCAGGCCCCGAGCGCGTCGGATGTCGCGGGACTGGCGCTCGAGGACACCCTGGGCACAGTGGTGGGCACCGGGGACATCGCCCTGACGACCGCACCCGACGCCGGGCTCAACGTGTCGTTCACCACCCTGCCCGCCGACCTGACTGCCCTCGGTCTCACCCTGAGCACCGTCCGCGCGCCCACCACGTGCCCGTCCACGTTCCCCACGGTCGGCGTCAGCGCCATCTCCGACCAGGTCCCGACCCCGGTGACGTCGACCACCCCCCTCCCGATGACCGGGTGTGGCTCGCTTCCCTACGCGCCGCAGGTCGCCGCCACCGTCGATCAGGACGACAACGGCACGGCCGCAACCTTCGCCGCCACGGTGACCGGGGCCGCCACCGAGTCGGCGACCCAAGCGCTCGAGGTCGAGATCCCCTCGAGCGTCTCGCCCAACGTGAGCGCCGCCCTCGGATGCCTGCTCGGGAGGCCGTGCACGATCGGCACCGTGTCGGCGATCTCGCCGCTCCTGCCGGCCTCAGCGCTCAGCGACGGGACCGTGCAGCTCGGCGGGTCAGTCACAGCGCCCACGCTGACCGTCACCTTCCCCCCGCCCTATGCGATCACGGTGACCGGAGCGATCGACATCTCGGCCGATTCCCTCACCTTCAGCGCCATCCCCGATCTGCCCCTCACCAGCCTGACCTTGGAGGTCGGCGGCGGGTCCTCGACGCAATTCCTCACGACCAACTGCGCGCCCAGCGCCCTCACGACCGAGCTCACCCCCTGGGACGGGGCAGCGCAGCAGACCATCTCGACGCCGATCACCTTCGGTGGCACATGCCCGGCCACGCCGACCGCGCCACCGCCGACCACGACCGGTCCGGCGAAGCCGACAGTCTCCGGCGCGTCGCTGGGCGGCCTCGTCAAGCGCGTCGTCAAGCTCGCGTTCACGGTCAAGGAGGGCACGAACGGCAGGCCGATCAAGCGCATCGCTATGAGCCTGCCCAAGGGCCTCTCGTTCTCGCGCGCGAGGGCGAACCTGGCGAAGGGGTCTGTGGTCAGGGGCTCGCGCGCCCGGAAGGTGAAGTTCTCGGCCAGCGTGAGGCACGGCGTGCTCACGATCACGCTCTCGTCGGCGGCCCCTACAGCCGAGATCACGTTGGAGAGTCCCGCGGTCACGGTCAGCTCGACGCTCGCCACCAGCGTCAAGAAGGAGCTCGAGGAGCGGAAGGTCGGGGCGCTCGACTTCAATCTCCGGCTCACTGACTCCAGTCGGACGGCGACGGGGCTCGCGCTGGATCTGAAGCCGAAGAGCTAGAGCAATATTCCCTGCACGCAGGGGGATCGGCGCTTAGGTTGAGGAAACCTCTGGCGTGCACACTGCTCGACTGATGCCCGGTCCACCTGCACCGCCCGGGCGGGCCCCGAGGTGAGGCGCGGGCGTTCGGTTCGCCGGCGCCGGCGACTGGCTCTCACCGTTCTCGTCGTCGCCGTCGCCGGGCTGCTCGCCGGGTCGGGGCTCGCGCTCGACCTTTCCTCTGGCGGCGGCGTGGCCCTCGACCCTGGCGCGTTCGCGTCGGGGTCGTGCGTGACCTATCCGCCCACGAGCGGGGATCGCGGCGAGACGGTGTTCCTCGACGCCGGTCACGGCGGCGTCGACCCAGGCGGGGTCGGCAGCACCGAGGCGGGGCGCCCGCTCTACGAGTCCAGCGTGAACCTCCCGATCGAGCTCGAGGCCATGCAGCTCCTCCGGGCTGACGGATTCCGCGTGGCCGTGTCGCGGACCCGCGATTCGTCGGTGGTCAGGCTGCGCCGCGGCGACGTCTCGGGCGGCGTCCTCTCGTTGCAGGGCGCTCACGATGACGTCGCGGCACGGGATGTCTGCGCGAACCTAGCCAAGGCCGACGTTCTCGTCGGGATTTACATGGACACCGGGAACAGCGCGCAGAACGGCGGCAGTGTCACCGCCTACGACGCCGATCGTTCGTTCTCGCCGGCGAATCTCCGGCTCGCCGGGCTGATCCAGAAGGACGTCCTCGCGGCGATGAACGCCCAGGGCTGGGACATCCCCGACGGAGGCGTAGTTCCGGACGGGAGCGTCGGCTCCTACGTCGGCAGCCCCACGACCCCGGGCCTGGCGGCGGAGGCCGCCGCCTACGGCCACCTTCTTCTACTCGGCCCGGCTATGTCCGGCTTCTTCTCAACGCCGAGCGAGATGCCAGGCGCGGTCATCGAACCGCTTTACATCACCGACCCCTTCGAGGCATCGATCGCCGCCAGCAGCCGCGGCCAGCAGGTGATCGCCCGCGGGCTCGCGGACGCCGTCGAGCAGTTCCTGAGCAGGCCCGCGCGCTAGACCTCAAGCCCCGTGACAGGCGCACGAGGACCAGTCGAAGGGCCGCGTGAGCGCCCGCAGGCGGCTTTCGTTCTCGCGCCAGTCGCGCTTGACATGACGGCCGATCACCACTGCCGCCACGGGTCCGGCGCCCGCGTCACGGAGCGCCGCCGCCGCGCTCTGGGCGCCTGACCCGGTGGTCCAGGTGTCGTCGACGAGCAGCACCGACTCGCCGCTGAGCGTGCGGGTGACCTGGTACTTGCGGGCGTCGAAAGCACGCTCGGGCACCTCCACGCTCGAGCGGGTCAGCAGTCGCTCGTAGCGGTCCCGCGTCGGCCGGGCGAGCTCGCCGACGATTCGCCGCAGGGGATGGTTCTCGTCGCGCTCGCGGCTGCTCGACGGCACTGTCGTCACCACGTCGAACGTTGTCGCCGCCGCTCCGCGCGCGATGCACGCCTCGTGGTCGGCCAGGAACCGCCACAGGACGGCCGCAACCTCGACCTGCAGGCGTCTGGCGACCTCGCCCTCGAGCCGCTTGTAACCGGCAAGGGCGTGGTGCAGCTGGCCGCCCGCGACGCTGTAGGAGATCGGCGCGACGGCGTCGAGCGCACTGTTCTGCCGTCCGCAGACGAAGCATCGCTCGTGTCCCTCGGTGAAGGTGAAGCAAACCTCGCAGACGCCGGGGCCCGGCCGCGGGCCGAGCATGAAGTTGCCGTACAGCTCGGTCAGCTCGGCGACCGTCGGCATCGCGGTGGCGTCAGGCGACGAGCGCGCCGCGCGAGGTCAGGCGCTCGATGAAGGTCGTGACCTCCTCGGGCGAGCTGATCACCCGCGCGCCCGGCCGGGTCGCGAACTCCCTCGCCCAGTCATGCTCGAGCAGCGACTCGAGCAGGAACACGGGGCGACCGTGCTCTAGCGCCAGGCGCGCCTGAATCCTCGATCCGCTGGTCATCGACGCCTCGACCACGACGGTGGCGAGCGAGAGGCCGGACATCACGGCGTTGCGCATCGGGAAGCTTTGCCGGCTCGGGGGCGCGTCGGGCCAGAACTGCGAGATGACCGCGCACTCCGCGACGATCCGGCGCTGGAGGTCGGCGTGCTCCGGCGGGTAGGAGCGGCGCAGGCCGGTGCCGATCACCGCCAGGGTGCGTCCGCCGCGCGCGAGCGCCGCCGTGTGAGCGGCGTGGTCGATTCCGGTTGCGAGGCCGCTGACCACGGTATAGCCGTGATCGACGAGGTGCTCGGCGATCGCCGCCGCCGCCCGGACGCCACGCGGCGAAGCAGCGCGGGCCCCCACGACCGCTATCGCCCGCGCGTCGCCGGGCGCGAGCGTGCCGGCCACGAACACGAAGGGCGGCCGATCGTGGACGGCACGCAGATTCTCGGGGTAGCCGGGATCGAGCACGGTGTGAAGCCGCATCCCCGCGGACTCCCAGGCATCGATCTCGCCGGCGATCTGTTCGAGCTGAGCCAGCGCGCTCTCCTCGCCGAACAGTGTCGCCTGCTCGGGTGCGTGCTCGCGTTCGAGCACTGCCACGGCGCTGCCCGCGTCTTCCACCAGGGTGGCGCACTCCGACCACGGCCGTTTCCCCCCGCGCAGGAGCGCGATCAGGGCGGCGGCCTCGGTGCGTTCAGGCATCGCCGTCAGGCTAGCGCCGCAATCGGCGCCCGCGGCGGGCTTGCTCAGCTGGCTGGCTGAATGGGATCGTGGGGCGCAGGCTCGGGCGCCTGGGCGGCGGTCGTGATCGGCGGCGCCTCGGGAGGTTCGTCGTGCGCCCCGTTGATCGCGTCCTTGAAGTCGCGCAGGCCCTTGCCGAGCGACCGGCCCGCCTCGGGGAGGCGCTTGGGCCCGAGAACCAGAAGCGCGACCACGAGGATGATCAGCAGATGGGTGGGCTGAAGGATGTCTGTGATCACGGAAAGGTAATTAGAGCAGGTTGGGAGCACGGGCGGTTGGGGATCGTGATCGCTCCATCGGCGGGGAACGGGTGCCTGCGCCTGCAGGGCGGCGGGAAGGACTAGCGTCAGAAGGCGTCTTTCTAGTCGACGCCTCACGACCAAGGAGCCCGAATGCCTTTCCGCCGTAGCGCCAGGAGCCCTCAAGCCCGCACCTGTTCACGATCCACGCGCCTGGTGGGGTTGCTTGTCGCCGGCGGCGTCGGCCTCACCATGGTCGGCCTCGTGGGGATGGCCGCCGCCGCGTCACCCACCACGCTCACCACCGCGAAGAACTCAACGCTCAGCGAGACGATCGTCGTCAGTTCTCGTGGGTTGACGGTCTACGAGCTGCGCCCGGAGACCACTCGCCACCTGCTCTGCTCGAGAGCGAACGGGTGCTTTCAGATCTGGCACCCGCTGGAGGTGGCCTCCGCCAAGACCAAGCTCAGGGCCGGACGTGGAGTCACGGGCAGGCTCGGGACCCTCCGCCGCGACGGGTTCTTCCAGGTCACGCTCAACGGGCATCCGCTCTACCTCTTCGCCGGCGACGATTCGAAGGCGGGCGCCGCGAGCGGCCAGGGCGCCCGCAGCTTCGGCGGACTCTGGCACGTCGTAGCGACCTCAGCGCCGAGCGGCCCTCCCGCGGTGACGCCGACCACGATTTCGCCGACACCGACACCTCCCTACTACCCGGGCTACTAGCCGAGCCTCCAACGACGAGTCGGCTTCGGGAAGGAACACGCCGAGCTCGGCGTCCTGACAAATAACGGCAATCCAGAACCGGAACCGAGAGGACCGAATCCAGTGCATATGAAATCTAGCTTGGCGAAGGCGGTACTAGCTGCCCCCCTGGCCGCCCTCGCGATCGCGGGATGCGGCAGCGCCGCGAGTAACGCCGGGAGTTCCAAATCCGCGGCGGCAACCACGGTGCCGGCGGCAGCCACCAACGCGACGAAAACCCTGACCCCGTTCCTCGCGGGCCTGAAGTCCATCTCCACCATCGCCTCGACGGTCCCGGCGAACGGCGACGTCAACCCGTACGGAATCGTGCAGCTGTCAACGAGCACCGGCAAGCTCCACGCCGGCGATCTCCTGATCAGCAATTTCAACGACAGTGCCAACAAGCAAGGGACGGGGACGACGATCGTCGAGATCACCCCCGGCGGGAAGCAGTTCCTGTTCTCGCAGATCAACGCGAAGACACTGCCCGGCCCACTCCCCGGAGGCGTCGGACTCACGACCGCGCTGAGCGTGCTGCCGGGAGGCTACGTGGTCGTCGGCAGCCTGCCCACAGCCAACGGCCAGTCGGCCACCGCTCAGTACGGCGGCCTGATCGTCCTGAACAGCAACGGCAAGCCCGTGAGCACGATCACCGGTCCCAACATCCAGGGACCGTGGGACATGACCTCGGCCACCCAGGGCGACATCACGAACCTGTTCGTCAGCAACGCGCTGAATGGCGGCGCGGCCAAGGGCGTGCACACCATCGATAACTCGACTGTCCTGCGCATCCGCATCCAGTCAGGTCCCGGGGAGGCACCGAAGGTTCTCGGCCAGACCGTGATCGCCAACGGGATCCCGTGGCGCGATGATCCGAACGCGCTCGTGATCGGACCGACCGGCGTCGCGCTCGCCTCGAACGGGACGCTCTACCTGGCGGACACGCTCGACAACCGGATCGCTGCGATCCCGCAGGCATTGACGCGCTCCGCGCCCGCCGCCGACGGCGGGACGACGGTGGCGGTCGGCGGGAAGCTGATCCAGCCCCTCGGGCTGACGCTGGCGCCCAACGGCGACATCCTGACCGCCAACGCGGGCAATGGGAACATCGTCGAGACGACCCCCGGCGGCAAGGAGCTGACCGGCAGGACCGCCGACAAGAAGACGGGCGCGGGCTCGCTGTTCGGGCTCGTGGTCAGCTCAGACGGCACCGGCATCTACTACGTGGATGACGGGGACAACACGCTGAAGCTGCTGCATTAACACACGTTAGTGGTGTCCGTGTGGGCCGATGGCGGCCCGCACGGCACCCGCGCCGTGCGGCATGATGGCCGCCGGAGCCCTCAGCCGATCCGCTCCGCCAGCTCGACGATGATCCCCTCCGGGCCGCGGACGTAGCAGAGCCGATAGCTGTCTTCGTAGCGCTCCACCTCGCCAACGAGCTCCGCGCCGCGGGCTCGCAAGCCAGCGACGACGGCGTCGATGTCGTCGACTGCGAATGTGACATGGCGGATGCCCGGGGTGTTCGCCGGCGCGTGCCGGTCGCCGCCCCGGCCCGACGGGACGTGAAACTTCGTCAGCTCGAGCCGTCCGTGGCCGTCCGGGGTCTCCACCATCGCGATCTCCGCCCGGACGCCCTCGAGCCCCACCACGCGATCCACCACACCGCCCTCGACCGACGCTTCGCCCTGCAGCTTGAGTCCGAGCTCGACAAAGAATGCCGTCGCGGCCGCGAGGTCGTCGACCACGATGCCCACGTGGTCCATGCGTTGGATCGCCATGCGCTCGACTGTAGCGACACGACGGCCCCCAGCTGCAGCGTCTCGGTTGCCGCTTGGCTGGCGACGGTGATCCCGGCCGTCTCCTGCCCCCCACCTCCCAACTTATACCAAACAGCCGGCTCTCATGAGGCCCTGATTCGTCCCGCATAATCACCCGCCGCACGGTGGAACCAACGAACAGGAGTGGAGCTGACCAGGTCAACTCCGAGGGAGGTAAGCGGATGGGCTGCTACGTGTTGGATTTCCATGAGATCGACCAGACCCAGGTTGCGGTCGTTGGCGGCAAGGGCGCGCTCCTGGGGGAGCTTTCGCGGATCGAAGGCATTCGTGTGCCGGCTGGCTTCTGCGTGACGACGGACGCCTTCCGGCGGATCATGGCGAAAGCGCCCTCGATCGACGATCGGCTCGATCGGCTGTCACGCCTGAAGCCGGACGACCGTGAGGCGATACGCGCGCTCAGCGCGGAGATCCGCCGGGCCCTCGAGGGGGTCGCGATCCCTGAGGATCTGGCGACGGCGATCACCCGCTCGTTCGCCCGGCTCGGCGAGCAAGCTGCCTACGCCGTTCGATCCAGCGCGACGGCGGAGGACTTGCCGACCGCATCCTTCGCGGGCCAGCAGGACACCTACCTGAACGTCCTCGGGTCGGCGTCGATCCTCCAGCACGTCAGCCGGTGTTGGGCCTCGCTGTTCACCGAGCGGGCCGTGACCTACCGCCTGCGGAACGGGTTCGACCACCGGAAGGTCCGCATGGCCGTGGTCGTGCAGCGGATGGTCTTCCCGCAGGCGGCCGGCATCCTGTTCACGGCCGACCCCGTCACGTCAAACCGGAAGATCGCTAACGTGGAGGCCAGCTTCGGCCTCGGCGAGGCCCTCGTCTCGGGCCTGGTGAATGCTGACGTCTACAAGGTGCGGGACGGCGAAATCGTCGCCAAGGCGGTTGCCACCAAGCAGCTTGCCATCCACGCCTCGCCGGCAGGTGGGACGCAGGAGATGGCGATCGACCCGGAGCGTCAGGAGCAGCCGGCGCTGACGGACGAGCAGGTCGTGCGGCTCGCCCAGAATGGCCGGCGGGTCGAAGCGCACTTCGGCCGTCCCCAGGACATCGAATGGTGCCTAGTCGACGATGGCTTCCAGATCGTCCAGAGCCGGCCGATCACCACGCTGTTCCCCATCCCCGCGGCCGGCGATCAAGAGAACCACGTCTACGTCTCCGTCGGTCATCAGCAGATGATGACCGACCCCATGAAGCCGCTAGGGCTCTCCCTGTGGCAGCTGACGACCCCTCGGCCCATGTCCGAAGCCGGCGGGAGACTGTTCGTCGACGTCACCCGGGCGCTGGGTTCGCCAACGACGCGCGCAGGCCTCCTGAAGGCCCTGGGGAGATCCGATCCGCTGATCGGGGATGCGCTTGAGACCGTCCTCGAACGCGCCGACTTCATCCCGATCCTCCCGGACGAGGGCCCGGGCGGAACGCCGGCTGGCGACCCGCCCGCCCCGATCGAGACCGATCCGGCCATCGTCGCCGAGCTGATCGAACGTAGCCAGGCCTCCATTGCCACCTTGAAGCGCGACATCCGGAAGGAGTCCGGATCAGCGCTGCTTGACTTCATCCTGGTCGACATCCAGGAGCTGAAGCGGATCTTGTTCGATCCCCGAAGCTTTCAGGTGTTCATGGCGGCAATGGAGGCCAGCTGGTGGCTCAACGAGCAGCTGCAGGCGTGGCTGGGCGAGAAGAACGCGGCCGACACGCTCACGCAATCCGTCCCCCACAACGTCACGTCTGAGATGGGGCTGGCGCTCCTGGACGTCGCGGACCTGATCCGCCCCTATCCGGACGTGGTGGCTTTCCTGCAGCACGTCAAGGACGAGAGTTTCCTGGACGAGCTGCCCACGCTCGCGGGCGGGCGGGAAGCACGAGACGCCATCCAGGCTTACCTTGACAAGTACGGCATGCGCTGCGCCGGCGAGATCGACATCACGAGGCCCCGCTGGAGCGAACGCCCCACCACGCTCGTGCCCATGATCCTCGGCAACATCAAGAACTTCGCGCCGGGCGCCGGCAAGCGGCGCCTCGAGCAAGGGCGGCAAGAGGCCCGTGAGAAGGAACAGGAGCTGCTGCAGCGCTTGCGAGCCTTGCCAGACGGAGAGCGGAAGGCCGAAGACGCCAAGCAGATGATCGACCGGGTCCGGACCTTCATCGGGTACCGGGAGTATCCGAAGTACGGCATGGTCAGCCGCTACTTCGTCTACAAGCAAGCGATGTTGGAGGAAGCCGAGCGCCTCGTGCAGGCCCATGTGCTTGGTGAGAAGGACGACATCTTCTACCTCAGGTTTCAGGAGCTCCACGACGTCGTACGTAGTAATCGGGTGGATGAGCAGCTCATCCGCCGGCGCAAGGACGCGTTCAGGTCGTATCAAGCGCTCACGCCGCCCCGGGTGCTCACGTCCGATGGAGAGGTCTTCGCCGGGACGTACCGACGCGACGATGCACCGGCCGGCGCGCTTGTCGGGTTACCGGTCTCCGCCGGGACCGTCGAGGGGCGGGCCCGCGTCATCCTGGACATAGCCCAGGCCGAGCTCGAACCGGGCGACATCCTGGTCACCGCCTACACCGACCCCAGCTGGACGCCCCTGTTCGTCGCGATCAAGGGTCTGGTGACGGAGGTGGGGGGCCTGATGACCCACGGCGCGGTGATCGCACGGGAGTACGGCTTGCCGGCCGTCGTAGGAGTGGAGCATGCCACCCAGCTGATCCGGGATCGACAGCGGATCCGCGTGCATGGAACGGATGGGTACGTCGAGATCCTGCCCTAGCCGGACCAGAGCCCGACAGTGGATATAGCCCTCTGAGGAAACGGAGCCCAACATGAGAAGCGGCTCGCGCTACGGGCAACGGTTTGCGAACTTCCAGGCCCGGCGCATTCCGAGCGCGTACAAGATCGCGATGGTCGCTGGAACGACCCCGACGCGCTGTTGAACGGGAGCGAAGCGATGATCGGCCGTTAATTAGCGCGCTACTCGGCTTGCGGGACTCTCCGGTCGCCCGATCGAGGATCGACCGGCGCGGAAGGTTTGTCTCGAAACCCGTCGATATCGGGCTGGGACCGCGCCGATGAGTTTCGGCGTCAGCTCCGGTCCCATCGTGCAGACCACGCGACCGACGAGGAACCAGGGATGAAGGATGTCTGCATGCGCGACGGCTGGTCCGAAAGCATCGAGAGGCTCGCCCAGATCAAACACGAAGGAGATGTCCAGTGAGACGACTGGTATTGAAGATGTCGATGAGCCTCGACGGATACGTCGCAGGACCGGAAGGCGAGATCGACTGGATGACGCGCACCCGAAGTCCCGAGGGCATCGAGTGGGTCGAGCAGACCCTTTGGCAAGCGGGTGCGCACCTCATGGGTCGGCGCACCTATGCCGGCATGGTCCGATACTGGCCCACGTCCACCGACCCGCTCGCTGCGCCGATGAATGCTATCCCGAAGATCGTCTTCTCCAGGTCCGGCAGCCTGGCGCTCGAACCCACGACCGCGCCGGCGCCCGGCTGGGAAAACACACGCGTCCTCGGCAACAACCTCGCGGCCGACATCGCTGCTCTCAAGGCCGAGCCCGGCAAAGACCTGCTCGCTCACGGAGGCGCCTCCTTCGCCCAAGCCCTCGTCCGACTCGGACTCGTTGACGAATACCGCCTGGTCGTGCATCCCGTCGTGCTCGGGTCAGGTCTCGCGCTGTTCGACGGCGCAGCGCCGTTCGACCTCACCCTCACCGATGCGACGCGTTTCCCCATCGGAACCCAGGCGCTTATCTACCGACCGAAGTAGGGGTCGATCGAGTCACCACGAAGAATCGGCGCAGTTTGCGCTGGCGGGACAAGGGCTGTCCCTTAAGGGCCGCCTGGTCACTGTTCCCGGGGCAGGGGCCCTATACGGACACAGCAGCGGGCAGCGGACGCCAGAATCAGGTTGAGCCAGGAGCAGGTCCCAGCGACGCGGGCCAGGGGTCGCGCTCGCCGCCCCAGCGGGCTCGCGGCTGACGCCCTTGCGGGGAGGAAAGCGGGTCGGGACGCCTCCCGACTTACGGGTGGTTTTGCAGCCACGTGGGAGCGGCGTCGACGGGAACGCCCACCCGCTCGCCGATCGCTGCGGGCGCGAGCCCCCGATCGAGAGTCGAAGATCGCCACAGGCCGTGGGGAACGCACCGCCAAGGAGGCTGGACCGGTCCGATGAGCATGAGCTCTCGAGAGTCCACCCTCGAGGTCGAGTGTCTGCCGGCAACGCCCCTTTTTCCGTCTGCCGGCGTCACTAAACCAGACGATGGCTCAACATGGGAGGATCTGAAGCGTGACAACGACCGTGCTCGAGCGGGCGTCCGCTGGCGATGAGCTCGCCTTCCGTGAGCTCACGGAGCCATTCCGGCGCGAACTGGAGTTTCACTGTTACCGGATGCTCGGCTCGGTGCAGGATGCCGAGGATGTGCTGCAGGAGACGATGCTGGCCGCCTGGCGTGCGCTGGCGAATTTCGAGCGGCGATCGAGCTTGCGGACCTGGCTTTACCGGATTGCGACGAACCGATGTCTGAACGTGCTGCGCGACGGCGGTCGCCGCCCGCGCTCGGTACCGCCGCTGACATTTGAGATTCCGGCGCCGACGAGGATGTCCGATTCTCGCTGGCTGGAGCCGTATCCGGATGATCGGCTCGGGTGGCTGGCGGACAGCCAGCCAGGGCCGGCGGCGCGGTATGAGAGCAGTGAGGCGATCGAGCTGGCGTTCATCAGCGCATTGCAGCGACTGCCTGGACGCCAGCGCGCCGTGCTGGTGCTCCGGGACGTGCTGGGCTTCCACGCTGCGGAGACCGCGGCGATGCTCGAGACCTCGGTCGAGGGTGTCAAGAGTGCGCTCAAGCGCGCCCGGGTGACGATCGAGC
>Ga0302325_10020495_pt1 | contig 13864 bp, 5 predicted proteins | sample Palsa_T0_2_FD_201948 | JGI IMG/M metagenome (GOLD analysis project Ga0302325, IMG submission 201948) | Peat permafrost microbial communities from Stordalen Mire near Abisko, Sweden - Palsa_T0_2 | ecosystem: Environmental > Terrestrial > Soil > Palsa > Peat permafrost | place: Sweden: Abisko... | reverse complement strand
GGGCCGTGGGGGGCGTGCGGAGTGTTTTGGAGGTAATTGATGGTGGTGCGGTCGGGGGCGATCAGTCCGCTGCGAGCGCCGGCTTCGATGCTCATGTTGCATAGGGTCATGCGGCCTTCCATCGTCATGTTCTCGATGGCGGTGCCGCGGTATTCGAGGGTGTGGCCTTGGGCGCCGTTTGCTCCGATGGTTGCGAGCAGGGCAAGGGCGAGGTCTTTGGGGGTGACCTCCGGTGGTGGGGTGCCGGTGAATTCGACGGCGATGGCGCGGGGGCGGGGGAAGGGGAGGGTTTGGGTGGCTAGGACGTGTTCGACTTCGCTGGTGCCGATGCCAAAGGCGAGGGCGCCGAAGGCGCCGAGGGTACTGGTGTGGCTGTCTCCGCATACCACGGTCATGCCGGGCTGGATGTAGCCGTGTTCGGGGGCGGTGACGTGGACGATGCCCTGGCGGAGGTGGCCGAGTCGGTAGAGTTCGATGCCGTGTTCGTGGCAGTTGTCCCGTAGGGCGGTGACTTGGGCCAGGGCTTGGGGGTCGGTGATCTCGTGGGTGTCGGTTGGGGTGTTGTGGTCTTCGACGGCGAGGGTGAGTTCGGGTCGACGCACCGGGCGATGTGCCTGGCGTAGCCCGTCGAAGGCTTGGGGGGAGGAGACCTCGTGGATCAGGTGCAGGTCGATGTAGATCAGGTCAGGCTCGGCCGCGACCGCACCGACCGCGTGCGCATCCCAGATCTTCTCCACCAACGTCCGCCCGCCACCCCCTGCGCCCATCCCCACAGGAGCATCCGCCGGGGCATCTGCGGGTGCATGCACGACACCACCCACCGAAGCACCGGCAGAGGCGCCGGCTCCAACACCGGCCGCGGCGCCTGGCGACGCGCCCACCCCACCACTCGCCACAACCCTTAGCGAAGCGCTCACCGTGCCGCCCTCCGAACTGCTCGCTGCTCGACATGCTGATTTGGGCACTCGGCCTTGGCCAGCGTGGCGATCTCCAGCGCGTAGCGGTGCGCTGGAGACACCGAGCTGATGATTTTGTAGTGGCGCGCGGCCCGCAACGGCCCGGCATCGGCGACGCTGCGGTCTGACTCTTCAGACGTGCACTCGGTCGCCGGGCGGATTCGTATTCTGCCGAAGGAGCGGTCTTCTCTCTCGGTGAGAACTTCGCGCATCTCTTCTCCTGCTCTGGAAGACCGTGCATGTTCCGGGCGCAATGTGCCCTGGAATCAAAGATGCGGGAACCCAGTCGGTTGCTGGAAGTGTTTCCGTGTTGCTTGTTCGGGGGCAACCTGCCCGGCGTCTGCTTCGACCGCGGTTCGGACACATCCCAGAGAACACGCTGCAGGACGCGATCAGCTTGGCCAACCGCCCGGCGGGCGCCTCCGGCAGGCATGAAGGAATCAATTCATGCGCCATGCATGATCGAGGGCGCGGGCACCCTCCGCAAGATCGCGGCTCCCAGCCTTGGGAGAACGGCCACGATGAAATGGCTTGCGCGAGTAGCACTGTTCATTTCAACACCTCCATGTCGCTTTCGTCGATTGGCAGGTTCTGTCATGATTCAAGGAGAGTCCGGGAGACCATCGCTGCTGTTATCCCCGGATCGTTCCACGCATTATTTCTGCGACAGGGCGAAGTTAAGCGCCGCGATAACGTAGCAATAGCGTCACCATAGCGATACCTGGATAAGATTATTCCAGCACAGCAAACCAGCGCCGTGCTTGTACGTCGTCTGGGGATGGAATTCCATGCACCAGATGATCTTGGGGTTCCAGCGGAGGAATCGTGACGAGCACACCCGATCCGGTATTCGGCGAGGCCCTGCGCAGGAAGAGAGTATTCGGCGAGGCACTGCGCAGGAAGAGAGAAGAAGCGGGGCTTTCCCTGAGACGACTCGCCGCACTCGTCTCGTACAGTCCCGGCTGGATGAGCCGCATCGAGAACGGCCTGGCCAATCCGACGCTGCAGATGGCACAGCTCTGCGACCGGCACCTGTCGGTCGGTGATGAGCTGGCCGCTCTAGCGCAGCGTATAGTGGCCGACGGGCCAGGTGCGCAGCTCCCCGCGCGCATTCCGATGCAACTTCCCCGCGGCGCCGGCGTTCTGATCGGACGCGACCTCGATCTCGGTTTCCTCGACCGCCGCATGGCCGACGCCGCGAGCAGCGGCGACAGCATGCTTGTCAGCGTCGAGGGACCCGCCGGCATCGGCAAGACGGCGCTCGTCGTGCAGTGGGCGTACAGAGTCTGGAGCCGCTTCCCCGACGGCGTCTTGTTCGCTGACCTCCATGGCCACACCAGGGGCATGTCTCCGGTCTCTCCGAGCGCGGTGCTTCATGTATGCCTGACCGCACTCGGTGTCGGAGCAAAGGCGATACCCTCCGGCGTGGCACGGCGTGCCGCGCTCTTCCGGACACTGACTTCAGGCCGTCAAGTCCTGATCGTGCTGGACAACGCCTCCAACTCCGCGCAGGTGCAGGCACTGCTGCCGGGCCGCTCCGCCTGCGCCGTCGTCATCACTAGTCGCCGGCGTCTGACCGGGCTCGCGGTACGTGACGACGCCTCCGTGCTCTCCCTGGATCCGCTGACCGAGTCAGATGCCCGCGACGTACTGCACTCGTGCGTCAGCACCGGTTACGATGCCGGGGACAGGACGTTCCGCGTCGTGGCCCGGCAGTGCGGATGCGTTCCGCTCGCACTGCGCGTCGCCGGATACCGCCTGGCCACCACCCGCAGTCCGAGCGGCCTCGTACGCGATCTGGTCGACCCGGTCACCCGTCTCGATCCGCTGTCCGACGCCGACGACAGCTCCGTCTGCGTCCGGACAGCGCTGGAATGCTCCTACCTCAATCTGGACGCGGCAGCCGCGAGGATGTTCCGGCTGCTCAGCCTCGTCCCAGCGGGCCTCACCGCGGCGGGGGCGGCCGTGTTGGGCGGCCAGCCGCAGCGCTCGGCGCAGCGGGCCCTGGACGGTCTGCTCGACCTGCACCTGGCCGGACTGAACGGCGGCGAGTACCGGCTCGGCGAACTCGAGGTGGCGTTCGCCGCCGAGAAGCTCGCGCTCGAGGAATCCGCGGCTGAGCGTGTCGCCGCCCTCCAGCGCCTGGCCGTGTGGAGGGAGCGCCGGTACTTGGTCTTCCAGCAGGCTCCCGCCGCCGACGCGGCATCGGCGTATGCGTTGCTCGCAGGAAGCAACCGGACAACACTGTCGGCTCGCACGGGGCTGGTACATCGTGGCTGATGTGCGAACACTGACTCAACATGCGATCGCATCGGACGACGTCGCCGCCGCCGGGTCCGGGCGGTGGAGCCGATGAAGGAGCCGACGGCGGAGCGGATGCCCTTGTCCTACGAGCAGCGTGGGCTGTGGATCGTGCACCAGTTGGACGGCGAAGCGAGCGCCGCCTATCACATCCCGGTGCTGTTCACGCTGGTCCGCGAGCCGGACGTCAATGCGCTGCGGGCCGCGCTGACCGATGTGATCGAGCGCCACGAGAGCCTGCACACGGTGTTCTCGAAGGCTGGGGACGACGCGAACGGCGGGTATCAGCGCGTGCTCGGGCCGGGCGAGTGGAAGGCCGACTTCGAGTGCGTCGACTGTCGTGCCGGTGACTTGGACGCGGCAGTCGAATCGGCCGCCAGGGAGCCGTTCGACCTGGCCGGCGGCCTGCCCATCAGGGCTCGGCTTTTCTGCAGCCCCGAGAGGTCGTTCCTGCTCCTGGTCGTGCACCACATCTGTGCCGACGGCTGGTCGCTGACGCCGTTGAGCCGGGACCTCGGCCGCGCATACGAAGCCCGCGTCCGGGGGGACGAACCCGACCTGCCGCCGCTGACCGTTCAGTACCGCGACTACGTGCGCTGGCAGCGTGATCTGCTCGGCGATCTGGAGCGCGTCGGCCACCCGGTGCTCGACGAGCAGCTGGCCTACTGGCGCGAACGGCTGTCCGGCATGCCGCAGCAGCTGGCCCTGCCGGCCGACCGGCCGCTGCCGGCACTGCCCGGACACCTCGGCGGTGTGGTCCGCTCCGCGATCCCGGCCGATCTGCGTCGGCAGTTGGAGGAACTGGCACGCTCGGGCGGGACGACCCTGTTCACCGTTTTGCACGCCGGACTGTCCGCGCTGCTGACACGGCTGGGATCCGGCCAGGACATCGTCGTCGGAAGTCCGGTCGCGGGCCGCTCGGACGAAGCCCTGGACGATCTGGTCGGATTCTTCGTCAACACCGTCGTGCTGCGGACCGACACCTCGGGAGACCCGAGTTTCGCCGAACTGCTCGGCCGGGTCAAGACGGCCTGGTTCGGCGCGTACGCCCACCAGGACGTGCCGTTCGACCTACTGGTGGAACACCTCAACCCGCGGCGCACCCCGGCAAGCCACCCGCTGTTCCAGGTCGGGCTCAGCCTCCTCAACACTTCCGATGCCGAGCTCCGGATCGGGCCGCTGACCGGGGACTGGACACTGGTAGACGTCGGATCCGCGAAATTCCACCTCTCCTTCGTCGTCACTCCGCGTTTCGGCGGCTCGGGCGTGCCGGACGGACTCGACGTGATGCTCGAGTACGCCGCCGACCTCTTCGACCGGATCACGGCGCAGCGCATCGTCGATCGGCTCGTGCTGCTGCTGCGGGAGGCGGTCGCAGGGCCGGACCGGCCGATCGGCTCGCTGCGCGTGGTCACCGACGAGGAGATCGCCGCGCAACTCGCCGCGCACGTCGAACTGGGGCCGCTTCCCGCGACCCTCGCCGACGGGTTCCGGGCGCAACTGGCCGCGCGGCCGGACGAGACCGCCGTGATCGACGGCGCCGTCCAGCTCAGCTACCGGGAGCTGGACGAGCGGTCCGAACGGCTCGCCCGCCACCTGACCGCAGCCGGGAACGGCCGGGAATCCTGCGTGGCATTCCTCCTGGACCACAGCGCCGACGCCGTCGTCACCGAGCTCGGCATTGTGAAGGCTGGTGCGGCGTACGTGCCGCTGGACTCCCGGATCCCGCTGGCGCGGATCGCTGCGATGCTGGCGCAATGCCGGGTCCGCACCGTGCTGGTGGACACCGCGGAACGCGCCGAATTCATCCGGGGCTGCGCGGAACCCGGAACCGAGGTGATCCTCGTCGGCGACGCGCTGCAGGCTGGCGCGGACTGCGCCGCCGTCCCGGCCGGCGCCGCCTGCGGGCCGCAACTGGCTTACGTCATGTTCACGTCAGGCTCGACCGGCGTGCCCAAGGGCGTAGCCGTGACCCATCAGGACGTGATCGGCCTGTGCGGGGACACCGTCTGGACGGACGATGTGGTGCGCAGATCCGTGCTTCACTCGCCGCTCGGCTTCGACGCCTCCACGCTGGAGATCTGGCCGCCGCTGCTGCGCGGCGGATGCGTCGTGGTCGCGCCGGTGGGCGAAGGCGTGGCCGGCCTGGCTCGCGTGATCGCCGACGCCGATGTCACCATGGCGGTCGCGACCGCGCAGCTGTTCAACGTGCTGACGACGGAGTATCCCGAGGTATTCGCCCACTTGCGGCAGATATGGACGGGTGGCGAAGAGGCTTCGACCACGGCGTTCGCGCGCGCCTTCGCCTTGGCGGGACCCGGTCGCCTCGTGCACGTCTACGGCCCGACCGAAACCACTGCGGTCTCCACCTTCCATGTGGTGGAGCATGCGGCGCCACATTCCGTGCCGCTCGGCCACGCGATGCACGGCGTGCGGGCCTATGTGGTGGACGCGGCCGGAAACCTAGTCGGCGACGGCATGGCCGGTGAGATGTTCCTCGGCGGCGTGGGCGTGGCGCGAGGCTACATGAATCAGCCGAGGATGACCGCCGAGCGGTTCCTGCCGGATCCGTTCGGCCCGCCCGGTAGCCGCATGTACCAGACGGGTGACGTCCTCCGCCGCCGCTCCGACGGATTGCTGGAGTTCGCCGGGCGGGTGGACCGGCAGGTGAAGATCCGCGGCTTCCGGATCGAGCCGCGGGAGATCGAGACGCTCCTGACCGCCGCTCCCGACGTCGCCCGGGCCGCCGTGGTGGTGCGTGACGACTCCGCGCTCGGCAAGATGCTGGTCGCCTATGTCGTGCCCGCCTCGGGTTCGGATCAGATTGAGTTGCTGCCTGACCGCCTGTACGACCGGCTGCGCGGACAGCTGCCGGCCTACATGCTGCCGTACGCGATCGTGCCCGTGCCGGAGCTGTCGCTCACGCTCAACAGCAAGCTAGACGTCGCAGCACTTCCGGCGCCGGTGATCGAGTCGACCTCCCGCCCGCCCGCCACCGACCGCGAGCGAGCCCTGTGCGCGCTGTTCGCCGAAATGCTCGGCCGGGACACCGTCGGCGTCGACGACGGCTTCTTCGAACTCGGCGGCCACTCGCTGCTAGCGGTGCGCCTGGTCGGCCGGCTGCGCGCGGAGTACGGCGCCGAGATATCAGTCAAGGAATTCTTCCGGCTCTCCACGGTCGCCGACCTAGCCGCGGCCATCGACGAGCAGACCGCGAGGCTGTCGACGGCGGCGCGCACGGACAAGTCCGCGGACCGTCCGATCCCGCGGACGACCTCGCCGGACCAGCCCGCACCGCTGTCCGCCTCGCAGGAGCGCATGTGGTTCCTGGACCAGCTCAATCCCGGACGCTCCGACTACAACGTCCCGGTCGCGCGCCGCCTGCACGGGCCGCTGGACCTCGACCGCCTGCGCACGGCGCTGTCCGCACTCGCCGACCGGCACGACATTCTGCGCACGCGCTACCAAGCGCCGGAGGGAGAACCGCACCAGACGGTGCTCGCCGCTTGGGAGCCGCCGCTCGTCTTCGTTGACCACAGCGGCGTTGACCACAGCGGCGTTGACCACAGCGGCGTTGACCACAGCGGCGTTGACCACAGCGGCGAGCCGGGCCCGGCGGCGTTGGAGGCGGCCCGGCGCGCGCTCGCCGAGCAGGCGGCGCTGCCCTTCGACCTGGAAGCGGCCCCCCCGGTGCAGTTCGTCCTGGTCAGACTGGGTGATGACGACCACGTCCTGGCCATGATGATCCATCACATCGCCACCGACGGATGGTCCGGCCAGATCCTGTGGCAGGACCTGGCGGCCCTGTACCGCGACGGTTCATCGGCGCGCCTGCTGGACCTCGCCGTCCGCTATGCCGATTTCGCGCAGTGGCAGCGCGCGTGGCTGGACGGGCAGCAGTGCGCCGAGGACCTTGAGTACTGGCGCTCACGGCTCGCGGACCCGCTGCCCGTGGAGCTGCCGGCCGACCGGCCACGTCCGCCGCGGCAGTCCGGACGCGGCGCACAGCTGGACTTCGACATCCCCGAACGGCTCCACCGACAGGTGCACGAGCTGAGCCGGCGCGCCGGGGCGACGCCGTTCATGACGCTGCTGACCGCCTTTCAGGTTCTGGTCGCGCAAGCGAACGGTTCGCCTCGGGTCACGGTCGGGTCACCGGTTGCCGGGCGGACGCGGCCGGAACTGGAACCGCTCGCCGGGTTCTTCGTCAACTCCCTGGTGCTGCAGGCTACGGTCGAGCCCGGCGCCACGTTCCTCGACCTGCTCGCCCGGACGAGGCAGAGCGCCCCCGAGGCGTATTCGCACGGCACGGTGCCATTCGACCGGCTGGTCGACGCGTTGCGGCCGCAGCGCGACCTGAGCCGCAACCCGCTGTTCCAGCTTTCTTTCGCGCTGTTCGACCTCGGCCCCGCGGCCGGGGCGGCGGACTGGGGGCCGGGCCTGTCAGTGCGCGAGCACCCGATCCCGGTCTCGGCGGCCAAGTTCGACTTCGAACTCGCCCTGTTGGATCGCGGCGACCGCTTCACCGGCGCCGCCTACTTCGCCACCGACCTGTTCGATGCCGCGACGGTGCGGCGCTACCTGGACCAGTACATCAGCCTGCTTACGGCCGTGCTGGACCGCCCGGACGCGGTCCCGCTGCCGCCATCCGCCCGCCAATGACGAGCACCACCCAAGAAACGAGGGATACCCCATGTCCGATGAGCGTGTGTACAGCGTCGTGGTGAACGACGAGGAGCAGTACTCGATCTGGCCGGCGGACCGCGAACTCCCGGCCGGCTGGCGCAAGGAGGGAGTCGAGGGCGCGAAGGACGCGTGCCTGGCGCGCATCGAGGAGGTCTGGACGGACATGCGGCCGCTGAGCCTGCGCCGCCGGATGGCCGGTATCGGCGGCGCCTGATGGGTCCGACGCTGGCGGCGGCGTTGTCCGAGCCGGCATGCCTGCACGAGCTGTTCGCGGCGCAGGCGTCCCGGACGCCTTCGGCGGTCGCCGTCGACTCGGACGCAGGGGTCCTCACCTACGCTCGGCTGGACGCGGACGCCGAAGCTCTTGCCCGGGCTCTGTCCGCGGCCGGGCTCCGGCCGGAGACGACGGTCGGCGTATGCCTTCCCCACGGCCCGGAACTGATCACGGCGCTGCTGGCGGTGCTCAAGACCGGCGCCGCGTACGTGCCGCTCGAACCCGCGTCGCCGCCGGAGCGCAAGCGGCTGATCCTGGAGGAGACTGGGGCGCTGCTCGTGCTGGAAGAAGGCAGGCCGCCAGGGGCTGTGGCCGCGGACGCCGCGCCGTGCCCGCCGCCCCAGCCGAGCCCCGACCATCCGGCGTACGTCATCTACACGTCCGGCACCTCGGGCCGCCCGAAGGGCGTGGTGGTCCCGCACCGCGGCGTGGTCAACCGGGTGCTCGACACGATCCGCCGGCACCGGGTCACCCCCGACGACCGGGTGCTGTGCCGGACGCCGATCGGCTTCGACGCGGTCGCCTGGGAGATCTTCGTACCTCTGCTGGCCGGCGCGACGATCGTGTTCGGCTCCGGCGACACCCAGCGCGACCCGCACGCCGTCGTGCGCGCGGTCGCCGAGCGGCGCGTCACGATCCTGCAGGCGGTCCCGTCCATGCTGGCCCTGCTCAGCCGGGAACCGAGAGGCCGGGCCGCCTCCCTCCGCCTGATCTACTCCGCCGGAGAACAGCTCGACGCGGCCACCGCGGCCCGGGTGACCGACGCGCTGGCCGGTGCCGAACTCTGGAACGTCTACGGCCCCACCGAATGTTCGATCGGCTGCGTCGAGGGCCGGTACACGATCGAGGGCGAAGGCGAAGGCGCCGTTCCGATCGGCGGCGCCATCGACGGCACGTGGTTGCACGTCCTCGACGGGGACCTCCGGCCCGTGCCCGACGGCACCCCCGGTGAGTTGTACGTGGGCGGCGTCGGCGTCGCCCGCGGCTACCTCGGCAACCCCGGGCTCACGGCCGGGTGGTTCGTGCCCGACATACAAGGGTCCGCTGGCGCCCGGATGTACCGCACCGGCGACCGGGTCCGGCGGCTGCCCGACGGTCGGCTCGTATTCCTCGGCCGGGTCGACGAACAGCTCAAGATCCGGGGTGTCCGCATCGAACCCGGAGAGGTGGAGGCCGCGCTGCTGCGCCACCGGCAGGTGCGTGCGGCGGCCGTGGCGGCGCGCGGCGGCAGGCTAGTCGGCTACGCCGTGTGCGACGCCGAGGTGCCAGCCGCACAACTGCGCTCGTTCCTGCACGACAAGCTGCCTGCCGACTACGTCCCCTCCGCCTTCGTTCTCCTCGACGAGCTTCCGCTGACCCCCAACGGCAAGATCGACCGCGCCGCTCTGCCCGGCCTGGAACGCCGTCCGGTCGGCCCCGCCCCGCGCCGCCCCGAGCACGAGCTCGTCACGCGCGTGTGGCAGGAGGTCCTCGGGGTGTCGGACATCGGTCTCGATGATGATTTCTTCCAGCTCGGGGGCTACTCGATGCTCGTCCCCAAGCTTGCCGCGCTGCTACGCCGCGAGAGCGGGGTGCGCATTCCCGTCGCAGACCTCTACACCGCCTCGACGGTCTCCGCGCAGGCCCGACTGCTGTCCAGCCCCGACGACTCCGACGACTCCGACGCCCCGATCCCCAGAACCGACCGGGCTGGCGCGCTCGCGCTCTCGCACGGACAGGCCCGCCTGTGGTTCCTGGACCAGCTCAGTCCCGGTGGACGTGACTACCTCGTGCCGCTCGTGGTCTCCCTGCCCGGCGCCGTCGACATGGCGGCCCTGCGCGCCGCGCTTCGCGGGCTCGCCGAGCGGCACGAGATCCTGCGTACCCGCTACGTCGCCGAACGCGGCGAGCCGCGGCAGGTCGTCGACGCCCCGCAGGACGTCGATCTCGACGCGTACGGGCAGAGTCTCGCGGACACCGTAAGGACCGCGGCGCGGCGCGGCTTCGACCTCGCCAGCGGCCCGGTGTGGCGCGCTGCCTTGGCCGACGGCTCGGACCTGGTGCTCGTTCTGCACCACATCGCCTGTGACGGGCCGTCGCTGCCGATTCTTCGCCGCGACCTGCTTGAGTTGTACACGGCGCAGGTCAAGGGCCGTCCCCCGGCGTTGCCTGAGCTGACGGTCCAGTACGCGGATTTCGCGGCGTGGGAGAATCAGCACGCTGACCTCGACGCGACGGCCGCGGAATCCGCCTACTGGCACGAGAGGCTGAAGGGCCTGGCGCCGCTGGAGTTGCCGATCGGCCGGCCGCGGCCGCCAGTGCGCGACGGCCGCGGCGCGCTCGTGCGGTTCGGCGTTGACGCCGCGCTGGCCGAGCCGGTGCGCAAGGAGGGCCGCAATCTCGGAGCGACGCCGTTCGTGACGTTCCTTGCCGCGTTCGCCTGCCTGCTGGCGCGGTTGTGCGGTACGGATGACGTCGCCGTGGGGACCCCGGTGGCGGGCAGGCTGCGGCCTGAGGTCGACGACCTCGTAGGGTTCTTCACGAACACGCTGGTGCTGCGGTGCGACCTAGTCGGCGCGGAGAGCTTCGCGGACGCCGTCTCGGTGGCGCGCGTGGCGGCGCTCGAAGGATTCGCGCATCAGCAGGTTCCGTTCGAGCGCCTCGTGGAGGAACTGGCGCCGGAGCGGGACGGCTCGACGACCCCCTTGTTCCAGGTCATGTTCGAACTCGCCGACCGGGACGAGTCGCGCGGCGGCGCCGGGACCCCGGCACCCGTCGACTCCTGGGACGTGGCGAAGTTCGACCTGACCCTGAGCCTCGAGCAGCACGCGGACGGCGCGCTGACCGGTGTGCTCGAATACGCCACGGACATCTTCGACCGCACGTGGATCGAATGGCTCGCCGGCGCTTACCTGCGCGTGCTGGAAGGTCTCGCGGCCGGGAGGCCGCCAGCCGATCTGGACGTGCTGGGGCCGGCCGAACGCCACCGCGTGGTGGAGGAGTGGAACGTCACCGACGCCGACTTCCCCCAGGGCTGTATCCATGAGCTGATAGAAGCGCAGGTGCGGCGCACTCCGGACGCCGTCGCGGTCGAATCCGGTGCCGGGAACCTGACTTACGCCGAACTGGACAGGCGGGCGAACGGGCTGGCGGTGCGGTTGCGCGGCCTCGGAGTCGGTCCTGACGCGCCCGTGGGCGTGCTCCTCGACCGGTCGCCGGACCTACTGGTCGGCCTGCTCGGCGTGCTCAAGGCAGGCGGCTGCTTCGTCCCGCTCGAGACGGAACTGCCACCCGCGCGCGTCGCCCGGATCCTCGGTGAGGCGGGAGCGCGTCTCTGCCTCGCAGGCCGCGACGCGACCGCCCCCGAGGGCGTCGACGCCGTCGCCATCGGGGACGAGACCGCCGAGGCCGGCCCGGGGGCCGGCACCGAGCCGGATCACCTGGCCGCGATCTACTACACGTCGGGCTCGACCGGCCGGCCGAAGGGCGTCGCGGCGACGCACCGCGGCTGGGTCAACCGGCTGTGGGCCATGCAGGACGCGATGCCCCTGGCGCGGGGCGAGTCGGTACTGCATAAGACCGCGCTCGCCTTCGACGACACGCCCGTGGAGTGTTTCTGGCCGCTGATGGTGGGCGGCCGAGTGGCTCTGCTCGAGCCCGGCGCGCATCGGGATCCGGAGGCGATCCTGCGGGCTGTGGCCGAGTACGCCGTGGCCGTGGTCCTGTTCGTTCCCAGCATGCTGACACTCGTGCTCGAGGCGCTCACCCCGGAGCGGGCGGCGGCACTGCCGGCCCTGCGACACATCGGCACCAGCGGCGAGGTGCTGCGGCCGGACATCGTCCGCGCATACCTTGACCGCTTCGGCACACGGGGCCCGGTACTGCACAACCACTGGGGGGTCACCGAGGCGTCGATCGACTCCACCCGGCACGAGGTCGGCCCGGCCGACGGCACCGGGTCCGTGACCGTCACCATCGGCAGGCCCATTCCGAACAACCGCGTGTACGTCCTGGACGAACGCTTGCGGCCGGTGCCGCCCGGGGTGCGCGGCGAGATCTATGTCGGCGGGGCCGGCGTCGCCCGCGGCTACCACGGCGACCCGGTCCGGACGGCCGAGGCATTCGTCCCCGACCCGTTCGGCAACGGCACGCGGTTTTACCGCACCGGCGACCGGGCACGGCTCAGGGCTGACGGGTCGATCGCGTTCGACGGCCGCGGCGACCACCAGGTGAAGATCCGCGGCGTACGGGTGGAGCCCGGCGAGGTGGAGCAGACGCTGCGATCCCACCCGGCCGTGCGCGACACCGTCGTCAGCGTGTGGGAGCCGCCGTCCGGCGACAAGCGGCTGGTGGCGTACGTCGTGGCCAAAGGCGATACCGAAGTCGGCGAGCTGCGTGGCCATCTCCTCGAACGCCTGCCCGGATACCTGGTCCCCTCAGTGATCACCGTCGTGCCCCGGATCCCGAGGACCGCCGCCGGGAAGATCGAATGGGCTGCGCTGCCCGCGCCCGCCGTGGAGGCGCTGGTGGCTGAGCAGGGCCTGGCGGCACCCCGCACGATCGTCGAGGAGATCCTCGTCGAGATCTGGTCGCGGGCCCTGGGCACGCGGGTCGGCGTCGACAACGGCTTCTTCCGCGTAGGCGGGCACTCCCTGCTCGCGGCGCGGGTCATCGCGGAGACGCGCGAGCGGTTCGGCGCGGAGATCCCCCTGCGCGCCCTGTTCGACAAACCGACCGTCGCCCAGTTCGCCGGGGTGATCGAGGAAACGATTCGCGCCGAGGTCGCGGCCCTGTCCGACAGCGAAGTGCAGGCAGCGGCGAATCAGCAACAGGAGGTCCAGGCGTGACTGACATGGAAACGCTGCGCGAGCAACTCGCCCTGAACCGGCTGGCGGGCCGCGCGCCGAAACAGCGTGCCGCCGCGCCGCTGGCCGCGGACCGGAGCGGCCCGCTGCCGCTGTCGTTCGGGCAGCAGGGGCTGTGGTTCCTGTCCCGGCTACGACCGGAGAGCCCCGAATACCTCGTGCCCTTCGCGCTCCGACTGCGGGGCCCGCTCGACGCCGCCGCGCTGCACGTCGCCGCGCGGCGACTGGTCGCACGGCACGAGATCCTGCGCACCCGCTACGTGCTCGCCGACACTGAGCCGAGGCAGGTCATCGACCCTCCCGGTCCGGTGGCACTGCCGGTCGTTGAGGCCGCGGACGACGGCGTCCTCGGGCTCCTGCGCCATGAGTGGAGCGTGCCCGTCGACCTGGAGCACGAGTACCCGCTGCGGTTCCGGCTGCTGCGCCTCGGTCCGCAGGACCACGTGCTCAGCGTGGTCCTGCACCACATCGCGTGCGACGCGATGACCCAGGGCCTGTTCATCGAGGAACTCAGCGCTTTGTACCAGGAGGAGACCACCGGCCGGCCGGCCGGCCTGCCGCCGGTGCCGGCCCAGTACGCGGACTACGCGGTCCGCGAGCATCAGCTTCAGTCCGGGCCGGAACTCCAGCGGCGCCTGGACTTCTGGCGTCGGTCCCTGGACGGGAGCACGGCGCTGGAACTGCCCACCGACCGCCTGCGGTCGGCGGCGCGGGGCTGGGCCGGCGACCAGATCGGCTTCGGGGTCGACGTCGGCGTGACCGACGCGCTGCGCGAGGTCGCCGCGGAGCTGGACACCACGTTG
>Ga0302325_10020494_pt1 | contig 13865 bp, 13 predicted proteins | sample Palsa_T0_2_FD_201948 | JGI IMG/M metagenome (GOLD analysis project Ga0302325, IMG submission 201948) | Peat permafrost microbial communities from Stordalen Mire near Abisko, Sweden - Palsa_T0_2 | ecosystem: Environmental > Terrestrial > Soil > Palsa > Peat permafrost | place: Sweden: Abisko... | reverse complement strand
GCCGTGAAGTGGCCGCCGGCCCGTTCGGCTATGTAGCTGCTCACGTCGTGCGAGCGCAGCGGCAGCCAGGCGTCACCGTGCTCCCAGGCGAACAGCGCGTCCAGGCCATTGCTGCTGCGGGCCAACGTCCGCACCGTCGGCAGGATGGCCTCGTCGGTGATGGAAACCGCCCGGTGCTTGCCCTCCTTGGCGATGTAGTCGAACGTCAGCGCGCCGCGCGTCACGTGCACGTGCCGCTTTTCCAGCGTGGTCGCGCCGTAATGATGGTCCAGCTCGGCGTACTTCTCGCCGCCGATCCGGAACAGGCCGAGGTCGATCAGCCGGACGGCGCCGGCCGCGACCCGGTTCCGGTCGAGATGGCGGCGCTTCAGGTCCTGCAGGGTGGCCGTCCGCAGCGCCGGCAGCGCGCTGGCGAACCGCAGCATGTGGGCGAACTTCTGGGCGTCTCGCTGCTCCCGCCACAACTGGTGGTAGCGGTACTGGGTCCGGCCCCGGCCGTCCACACCGGTCGCCTGGATGTGTCCGAGCGGGTCCGGCGATATCCAGACGCCGGTCCAGGCCGGCGGAATGGCCAGCGCGCGGATCCGCAGCAGGGTCTCGGCGTCCGTGACGTCGGCTCCCGACGAGTCCCGGTACCGGAAACCTTCCCCGACCTTGGCCCGGCTGATACCCGGCCCGCGCGGATCGCTGCGTACCAGCCCCGCAACCGCGGCTGCCGATACGTCCAGGCTCATAACGACACAGCGTATCTGGCACCCCTCTGATCAGAAGGGCCGCGTCAGCCCGGGAAACATGGGGAAATGGCGGACGTTCAGTGTGGCGAGTTCCAGTCCGTCGGTGAGCGCCGTCGCGGCAATCAGGTAGTCACCGAGGCCTATCCCGCTGTGGGACCGGTGATACTCGCCCATGAGAGTCGCCGCCCGCCACGCCACCTGTTCGCTGACTTCGAACCGTTGCATGCTGCCGAGCAGGCGCATGACTTCGCGCCGCTCAGGCGAGCGCATCCCCCCGGCGACTTCGGTCAGGCTGACGACGCTGATGGCTAGGGGCCCGGCGGACTGCCGGGCGCGCACGAGCCAGTCCCGTGCGGCTGTATTGCCGCGCAGGTGCTCGATCAGCACGTCGCTGTCGACCAGGATCACGTATCGGACAGCCGTTCGAGGTATGCCATGCGCTCGTCCCGCTCGCGGGCGAATGTCTCTTCCCCGGCCAGGATCCCGAAGGACCCGTCAATGGCAGCCAGGTCGGCGACGAGATCCGCGCCCGGGTGCCCGCCGATCGCCCGGTCGATCAGTTCGCGGATCAGTTCGGCCCGGGAAACACCCGCTGCCTGCGCCACCCGGTCCAGCGCGGCAGCCTGGCCTTCGGCGAGGTAGATGTTCGTCCGCTTCATACACCACATCATACACCACGAGCGTACCGGCGTTCAGCCTCGATTCGCAATTCCACCTCGTGGCGCCTTGTGGGCCGACAACTTCTGCCCCGGCCGGACACCGGCCCGGCCGGGGTTAGGTTTGCGGTGCGGATCGGCCGAGCGCGCGTCCCTGGGCTGCTCGGTGAAGCGGCGGATGAAGGCGAGCGCGGTCTGTGCGACCTGAGCCCAGCCGTTGTCGATGGTCAGGGCGTGTCCTCGCTCAGGGATCTCGGTGAACTCGGTCACGCCCTGGTTGTGCTGCTGTCTCTTATACTCGGCCGCGGAGATGGCCGTGGGGACCGTGTTGTCCTTCGCGCCGGAGATGATCAGGAGAGGTCCCCGGTCGGGGTTGCGGACGTCGCGCCGCGGCTCGCGTTCTCCACCGCCGGGCCACCGGCCTCGACCTGCACGCCAGGCGTCCGCGCGGCCTCGGCCAGCTCGACGACGCGGGTGACGTCCGGCGCGGACAGGCTCGCGGCCGGGGCGTCGAAGACCACGGTGGCGTAGGCGATCTGCCCGTCCCGGCTGACCTGGGCGGCGCCGCGGGCCGAGTACGGACTGAGGCCGGCGTGGAGAAGGCCGCCGCGCTCATCACCACGGTGTTCCTGCAGGGCACGCAGAGGCCCTTGAGTTCGGCGCGGTGACCCTGGTCACTATGGTTAGCGGGTCAGATCGTCGTTTCCGGGGGCTGCCAGATGGGACCTACCGCACCGAGGCCCGCTTCGCCGGTGCCGGCGCCCGGGCATGAGTCGCCCGCCCTGCGGGCCCGCGGCCTGACGGTCGCGCGCCGCCGGGCCTCGGCCCTGCTGGGGGCGGTGACGGTGCTGTTCGTGGCCGTGACCGTGGCCGGCGCCCACGGGGTCCTGCTCGGCTACGTGCAGGCCGGGGCGGAGGCCTCCATGGTCGGCGGCGTGGCCGACTGGTTCGCGGTGACGGCCCTGTTCCGCCACCCGCTGGGACTGCCGATACCGCACACCGCGATCATCGTCGAGCGCAAGGATCAGTTCGCCGCCACGCTCGGTCAGTTCGTGCAGGAGAACTTCCTCAACGGCGACGTGCTGGCCGAGCGGATCCGCTCGGCTCGGCTGGTGCCCCGGCTGGCGGGCTGGCTGGCCGACGAGGGTAACGCCGCCCGTTTCGCCGGTCGCGCGGCGGATCTGGTCGTCACGGTGACCGAGAATCTGCGCGACGAGGATGTCCAGCGCGTGCTCACCGCCGAACTGACCCGGGCGGTCGACGCCGTCGAGGTGGCGCCGCTGGCCGGGCGGGCGTTGCGGGCCCTCATCGTCGGCGGGCAGCATACCGAGGTCTTCAACGCCATCCTGTCCGGCGCCGACCGCTACCTGGCCAGTCACGCCGCGGAGCTGCGTGAGCTGTTCGAGGCCGAGGCGCCGCGCTGGGTGCCCGACGCGGTGTACCGGCGGCTCTTCGACCGCTTGTATAACCGCCTGCGCGAGCGGCTGGCGGCGATGCAGGCCGATCCCGACGACCAGACGCGGCGGCAGTTCGAGGCGTGGATCACCGGGCTCCCCGACCGCCTCGAGACCTCCCCGGAGCTGCGCGAACGCGGCGAGCGCCTCAAGCGTGAAGTACTGGGCAGCGCCGCGGCGCGGGACTGGTCGTCGTCGCTCTGGGGCCGGATCAAGGAGGGGCTGCGGACCCAGGCGGCCGACCCGGACTCCGAGCTGCGCCGCCGGATGGCCGACGTGCTGGTGGCGGCCGGACGGCGGCTAGGGTCGGACCGCCGCCTGGCCGACGGCCTCGACCGGATGGTCGAATCGGGCGCCAGGGGCCTCGCCGATCAGTTCCACGACGAGCTCGCCGGGCTGGTCACCGGGACGATCGAGCGGTGGGACGCCGCCGAGACGTCGAGCCAGCTGGAACTGCTCCTCGGCCGCGATCTGCAGTACATCCGCATCAACGGCACGGTGGTCGGGGCGCTGATCGGGCTGGCCCTGCACGCCATCGCCGTCGGCCTGGGCTGACGACAGCGCCCCGGTGAGCTGGTTACCTGGTGGCGGGCTGGAGCGCCCGCACCGTCGCGACGAAGTCGCCGGTGTTTTCGACCGCGGCGAACAGGTAGGCCATCCGCTGGATCGCCGCCTCGTGCGCCTGTTCCGCCGACAGCGTGCCGATGGCCTGCGAGGCGCACGCGTCGGCCAGCACGATGACCTTCAGTCCGGCCATGCTGAGCCCGTCGACCGTCGTCTGGACGCAGATCGGGGTGGTCAGGCCCCCGACGACCACGGTGTCGATGTCCCGGGCGCGCAGCCGGTCGACCAGGTCGCTGGACTGCACGGCCGAGAACGCCGTCTTGTACACCACCAGATCGCCGTCCGCGACCAGGTCCGGGTAGGCCTCGGCGGCCCGCGTCCCGGCCGCCAGGGCGCCGGCGATGCCGGGCTCGAAGTCGGTGATCCGGCCGGACGGCTCGCGCTCTGGCGTGTAGGCGGTCTGGACGTGCGCCACCGCGCCACCGCGTTTCCGCCACGCGCGGCTCGCCGTCCGGAAGTTCTCGACCGCCGCGTCGGCGTCCGGCACCTGCTCCCAGCTGCCCGCCCCGAAGCCGAACTGGCAGTCGATGCTGAGCAGGACGGTCGTGCCCGGCGTGACCGGGTAGTAGACGTTGCTGACGATCTGCTTGGACATGGGTTATCCGATCTCCCGGCTCGCGCGGCACCGTGATCTTGTCGCCACTCCCACCCTAACTTGGTGGCCGGAGGCCGCCCAGTTTCCCCGCGTCGAAGGCTCTGCATCAGCGGAAGCCAACATCGGCAACAAGGGAGAACCCCGACATGGGAAAGCTTGTCATCAGCACGAACGTCTCGCTCGACGGAGTGGTCCAGGACCCGGACGGTAAGGAGGGCTTCAGGCTCGGCGGCTGGTTCGGCGAGTTCGGCGGCCAGGACCTCGAAGAGTGGGCCAAGGTCTCGCTCGGCGAGGCGCTGGCCACCGAGGCCCTGCTGCTGGGCCGGCGCAGCGACGAGTGGTTCGCCGCGCGGTGGGCGGGCCGCAGCGGCGAGTGGGCGGACCGGCTGAACGGCCTGCCCAAGTACGTCGTGTCCTCGACCCTGCACGAGCCGAGGTGGGCCAACGCGACGGTCCTGCGGGGCGAGGTGGCGGCCGAGGTCGCGAAGCTGAAGCAGGAGCTAGCCGGGAACATCGTCGTCTACGCCAGCTATCAGCTCGGCCGCACGCTGATAGAGCACGATCTGGTTGACGAGCTGCGGCTGGTCGTCTTCCCGGTCGTGCTCGGGGCCGGCCAGCGCCTCTTCGGCGAGACCACCGACAAGAAAACCATGCGCCTCGTCGACACCAGGACCATCGGTAACGGCCTCGCCTCCCTCACCTACCAGCTGGTCCGCCAGCCCTAGCCGTCGCCGACCGCCTCGTTATCCGGTCTGAGGCGCACGGGACCAGAGGGACACGCAGGGCGGGGGAGGACGAGGCGGCGAGGACCGCGGACTAGGGCACGGGCCAGGGTGTTCTACGGGCGCGCCCGGGGACTTCGAGGGCGACGATGGGACCAGCACGAAGGAGAACATCAGCAGATCTAGTCAATGGCCAGGCCATAGGAGGAGCAAGAGTGTCATGAGCGAGTCAATGACCTACGAGGGAACCGGGGCGCCGGCCCGGGACCGGGGAGCCAGGGCGGGCACCCGCGACGCTACGCATGCCCTGTTCGCGCAGACGATGGGATACGTCGCGTTGACGGCCGCCCTGTTCGCGCTCGGCGCGTACCTGGGCCGCGACCTGACCGGCGGGGTGGGGGTCATCGGGTTCATCGCCGCGTTCGCCTGCCTGTTCGGGATGCGGTTCGCGGCGCGCAGGTCGCAGCAGCTGACGGTCGGGCTGCTGGCCCTGTTCGGCCTGCTGATCGGGCTGGCCGTCGCCCCCGTGATCACGTACTACGGCAGCATGGACCCGCGGGCCCTGTGGTCGGCCGGCGGGGCCACCGCGCTGTTCATCGCCGGGTTCGGGGCCGCCGGGTACGCCACCCGGCGCGACCTGGCCGTGGTCGCGCGGGTCTGCTTCTGGGCGCTGCTGGCGCTGATCGCGGCCGGGATCGTGCTGATCTTCGTCCACATCCCGGGCGGTGACCTGGCCTACTCGGTGCTCGGCCTGGTGATCTTCGCCGGTTTCACCATGTTCGATTTCCAGCGGCTACGGACCTCCAGGGACATCAGCGCGGCGCCGCTGCTGGCCGCGTCGATCTTCCTCGACGTGCTGAACGTCTTCCTGTTCTTCCTCGAGATTTTCTCCGGCGGGGAGAGGACCTGAACACCCCGAAGAGCGCCTTCGACGAGATCCTGGCCGGCTACGACGGAATGCAGGCCGGCCAGGAGGCTTTCTATAAAGCTTTCGTCCCCTACCGCCTGGAAGCTCTGGAACCCGAGTCCAGGCGTTTCTGAGGCCTTGAGGGCCGCGCCGCACCTCCGCAGACAAGTAGAACCGCAATCATAGGGGGCCAGGCCCGGCCCCGGCCAGGACAGCCAGGTCAGCCCGCAAGCCGCACCCGGTCACGTCTCCCAGGGAGGTACCTCGCCGTGAGCGGCCAGCATCGAGTCATAACCCGGCTCGCGGAACATGTCGTGCAGCTGCCGCCGACGCATGCCCAGGTTGCCCCCGTCGTACAGCGGGAACGCCATCGCATCACGCATGATGCGCTCCAGCGGCGCCAGGTTCTTGGTGTAGCTGGCGATACCGACGAGGCGCATGCAGTCGTAGATGGCGGTGGTGGCGGTTTCGGAGCAGTAGACCTTGGCCATGATCGCTAGTTCCTGGGCGCGCCCGCCGGTGAGGTCGAAATCGTGGCACGCTTTCCAGGTGAGGTAACGGCAGGCCTCGATGCGCATCTTGACGTCAGCGAGCATGAAGCCGACGTTCTGGTGCTCGATGACGGGCACGGTGCCGAGCCGCTTCTCGTTCCGGGCGAAATCAAGGGCGTAGTCAAAGGCCGCCCGCATGGTGCCCACGCAGGCCGCCCCGATCACGGCTGCGGTCCAGCTGAATGACTCCGCGAAAATACGTTTGGCGTCGCGACCCGGCTGGCCGATGACATAGCTGGCCGGTACCCGGACGTGGTCAAAGCGTATCCGGGGGGTGACGACACCGCGGTGACCGACCTTGTCGTACACGTCGACCACGCTAATGCCGTGCCTATTTCCCGGCACGACCATAATGGCCAGGGCCTCGTCGGCGCCGGCCGCCGGATCGGTGCGGCAGATGACGGTGTACAGATGGCACCCTTTCTTGTTCCATCCGGTGCCGTTGGTGGTGTAGTGCTTCTCGCCGGTGATGACCCACTCGTCGCCATCACGCTGGGCGATCGTCTCCAGGCCGCCGGCCGGGTCGGGCGAGTCGAAGTTGGCGCCGCCCGCGACGTCGGTGAAGGCGCAGGCCGCGAGCAAGTCGCCCTCGGTGTCATCGGCGAAGGGCCGCAGGAAGTGCTCCTTTTGTTCTGGCGTCCCGTAGTGAATGATCGGATACAAGGCCAGCCCGTTGGCCAGCATGGTGGTCGGTATGTTGACGTCGACCCGGCTGAGTTCTTCGGCGGCGATCGCGAGATCGAGCACGGTGAGGCCGCCTCCCCCGTAGAAAACGGGGATGAACGACTTGGTGAAGCCGGCCTGGGCCGTCTGCCGGTAGGCCTCACGCGTGGCGAGGAACGACTCCCAGGCGTCGCCGGCTCGGTCGATCGTTTCGACGATCGGTTCGAGCACCCGGTCAGCGAACTCCCTCGCGTTCTTCTGCAGCACCTGCTGACTTTCACTGAGGGTAAAGTCGAGAGCCATTGCGATCCCCTTCCGGAATTAACGACTTAGGGCGGGTCAGCAGAAAGCGGGATGCTGGCCCGCAGCGCGGTCCCGCCGGTGGCCGGGCTGGTGATGTCCATGGTCCCGTTGATCGCGCCGATCCGGTCACGCAGGCCGTTCAGCCCGCTGGTCTCCGAGCGGGGCCGCGCCCCGCCGACCCCGTCGTCGCGGACCTCGACGGCGCACCGATCCTCAGCGAGCGTCACCCGCACCCAGGCCGACGTGGCGCGGGCGTGCTTGACGACGTTGGTGAGGGCTTCTGAGCAGAAGAAGTACACACTCGCCTCGACGGGGGCCGGCAGCCTGGAGTCAGGTATGTCGAGTTCAACGGAGATCGGCAGGCCGGAGGCGAGGCCGTCGATGGCCGCCGCCAGGCCACGCTGGGTGAGGATCGCCGGGTGGATACCCGAGACGATCTCGCGCAGGTCCTCGATCCCGCGCTTGGCGTCGCGGATGGCCAGGCCGAGCAGTTCTCGTGCGCGCTCCGGTCCGGATTCCCATTTCAGCTCGGCGAGCTGAAGATTGATGAGGGTGGTGACGAGCCGCTGCTGAGCACCGTCGTGCAGGTCGCGGGTGACACGCTCGCGGGCCGCGTCAGACGCGGCGACCAGGCGGGCGCGCGATGCCATCAGCTCGCGCTCGGCGCGCTGGCGTTCGGTGATATCGCGGACGTAGGCGGTGAAGGCCGGACCTCCGGTCACCCCGGCGCGGGTAATGGCGATCTCGACCGGGAACTCGCTCCCGTCGGCGCGCATGGCCGTCAGCTCGATCCGCCGGTCCAGGACGTGTGCTTCCCCGGTGGCCAGGTAGCGCGTGAAACCCTGCCGGTGCGCTTCGCGCAGCCCAGCGGGAATGATCGCCTCCGCGAGCTCCCGGCCGGTCACTTCGTCGGCCCGGTACCCGAAGATGTGCTCGAATGCGCTGTTCACGTACGTGACGCGAGCGCGCTGGTCGATGCTGATGACCGCATCGAGGGCGGCTTCGAGGATGGCGCGCTGGCGGGCCTCGCTGGCCGCGAGTTCTGCCGCCCGGGCTTGCGCGATGTTACGTTCTAGGGTGGCCCGGCTGCGCCGTTCGGCTTCGGCGACTCGCTGCAGGCGGGCAAGTTCCACGCTCAGCACGGTGGCGGCGTACTCAAGCGCCGCCAGGTCCACCTCGCTCGCGGTCCGGGCGGGATCAACCAGCGCGAGCACCCCGAGGATGTCGGCGCGGGCCAGGACCAGCCAGGCCCGGCCGTGGTAGACCGGACGACGGGTCCCCTGCAGCCGCCGGATGAGCTCGCGCCGCTGATCAGCTGGCTCTCGTTTCAGGTAATCGCCCGGCACGTCGTCGGTGGCGTAACGGGTATTACCTCCCGCGTCCTGGATAAAAACGCCGAGCTCCGTGAGCTGGTGCAAGGTCTCGGCGATGCCCATTTCCCCGGCGTTGGCGACAATCTCGTTCAGCCGGTGGTGCACCTCCATTATTCTGGTCAGCGTCGAGACCGTCGACTCCAGTTCGGTGTTGAGAGCGGCAATTCGCTGGGCCGATGCCTGTTCGGTCGCGATTAGTTCCAGCTTGGCGATCACGGTGCCGGACAGTTGCGCGAGCACCGAGAGCAGGAAGGTTTCCTCGTCCGACAGGCCTTCGCTGTCGACGACGACCAAGAAGATCTGGTCAGCCGCCAGCGGGGAGCTAATCGGGAATGCCCACGACGGCGCGAAGTCGTCCAGCTTTAGCAGGTCAGGTCCGGTGAGCTTGGCCAGCACTTCGCTGATGGCCTCAGGTGCTCGCTGGTAATACTCTCCCGACCTGGCCAGATGCCAGATCAGCGCCTGCTGGCAGGACACGATCGACGGGACCGAGGTGGTGACGAGTCGCATGACCTGGGCCGGAGAAGAGGCCTGGGTCAGGATGAGCGACAGCGTAAAAACCGCGTTGAACGACGACAACCTGGCCTCGGCAGCCGGGTCCAGGTCGTTGGTACTCGGCATGTCCCCCGCGGTCGACGTCATCGGCCCCCGAGGAACTGGCGCTTGGGAATGTAGTACGGGTTGGTGATAATCAGCCCATTTACGAAGATCCGGGTGTGCGTCCTGAGTACGTACATGACCGTTTCGCCGTCATAAAGGTCCAGGTTGTACAGGCACATGATGAACTGCGGATACCGGGGCGCGAACTCGCTCACCGCTGACTCGGTCGCGAACCACGCCTTGAGGTCAATCGACTTCCGGATAACGACACTCGTATCACCGATTAGCCAGAGACGGTCGTATCCCGAGGAAAGCGTTCCTTTCGCTGTGGCTTCCATGCCGCGCATGAAGGCGTCCTTCGAAAAGTTTCCCTCAGGAAGGTACCCCTCCTCTTCGGTGTAGAATTGCAGTATGCCGTCTTTGCGGATGAGCTCGCCGGGAACCCGGTCCCGGACTCCAGCCGGGGTGTCCATAAAGCAGATGCATTTGTCGCCGGACCGCAGGCCCTTCGACACGAAGTCCACCACGATATCGTCCAGGTTATTTCCGCCGCCATTATAGAAGGCGCAAATGTGATCGCCTGGCTGGAAGTCCAAGCCAGGACCGACGGCGGGCAGAGGCGGCGGCATAACCACAGCGTAACTACTGTTCGTACCGCGCGCTAGGTAGCGTGGTCCGCGACATACTAGGGCACCGGCCAGGGTCTCCCCGGGCGCGACCGACCGCTCCGGGCGCGACCATAGATACCGGTAACGACCTGCGACCGAGGAGCCTGTCCGGTGGAAACCAAGATGAACAGCCTGCCGCTCGGCGACTATGCCCTGCTGTCGGACTGCCGCTCGGCGGCGCTGGTCAGCCGGGCCGGCTCGGTGGACTGGCTCTGTTTCCCCCGGTTCGACGCGCCGGCCGTATTCGCCCGCATCCTCGACCCCGACGGCGGCCACTTCGCGATCTCGCCGGCCGGCGATTTCCAGGTCAGCCGCGCGTACGCCGACCGGACCATGACGCTGGAGACCACGTTCGCCGCGGCCGCGGGCACCGCGGTGCTGACCGACGCCATGGCGGTGGGCCGCGACGACCGCGGCCACCACCTGGGCGCCCGGTCGCCGGGAGTCCTGCTGCGCCGGCTGACCTGCACCGCGGGGGAGATCGACGTCGACGTCAGCTACGCCCCGCGGCCCGAATACGGCCTGATCCACCCGATCCTGGAGCCGATCCCCGGCGGCATCACCGCCCGCGGCGGCGCCACCCGGCTGCTGCTCTCCGCGCCGGCCACGCCGGCCACGCCGGCCACGGCGGACGGGCTGCAGGTCGCCGGGGACACCGCCACCGCGCACCTGCACCTGGCCGCCGGGCAGGGCGTGAGCTTCGCCCTGCTGTTCGGGCCGATGTCGGGACCGCCGCTGGCTCCCTGGGACGCCGGCCGGATCGCCGCCCGGCTGCGGGACACCAACGCCGGCTGGCGCTCCTGGTCCGCCCTGCACCAGGCCTACCAGGGTCCCTGGCGCGACCTGGTCCATCAGTCCGGCCGGGTGCTGCAGGCGCTCACCTTCGCCCCGACCGGGGCGATCGTGGCCGCGCCCACGACCTCGCTGCCCGAGGCCATCGGCGGCGAGCGCAACTGGGATTACCGCTACACCTGGGTGCGCGACGCCAGCCTGACCATGGAGGCCATGTGGGTGGCGGCGTGCCCCGACGAGGCCGGCAAGTTCTTCGGGTTCCTGGCCGACGCCGCGGCGTCCCAGCTACGGCGGGGCAAAGACCTGCAAATCATGTTCGGAGTCGGCGGCGAGCACGATCTTTCCGAACGGGAACTTCCGCACCTGTCCGGATGGCGGTCCAGCCGTCCGGTCCGGGTCGGCAACGGGGCGTGGGCCCAGCGCCAGCTCGACGTGTACGGTGAGCTGCTCGACGCGGCCCAGCGGCTGGCCGACCAGCTCGGTGAGCTCGACCCGGTCACCCAGCAGTTCCTCGCCGCCGCGGCGGACACGGCCGCGAGCCGGTGGAACGAGCAGGACCAGGGGATCTGGGAGATCCGCGGTGAGCCACGGGACTTCCTGTACTCCAAGCTGATGTGCTGGGTCGCGCTCGACCGGGCCATCGCCCTGGCCCCGCGGCTCGGCGCGGCCGACCGGACGCCGCGGTGGTCCGCCGTCCGCGACGAGATCCGCGCGGCCATCGAATCCCGCGGCTGGAACGCCAAGGCCGGTGCCTACACCCAGGCCTTCGGCCGCGAAGACCTGGACGCCTCCAGCCTGATGCTGGCGATCACCGGTTTCCTGCCCGGCGACGACCCGCGGATGAAGGCGACCGTCGACGCGATCGCCGCCCGGCTGACCGACAAGCGCGGCCTGGTGTACCGCTACCTGGCTCATGACGGCCTGGCCGGGACGGAGGGGACCTTCCTGCTCTGCACGTTCTGGCTGGCGCACGCGCAGGCGCTGGCCGGCGAGCTCGACCAGGCCACCGCGACGTTCGAGCGTGCCATCGCGGCCATCAACGACGTGGGCCTGCTGGCCGAGGAGGTCGACCCGGGCAGCGGCGAGATGATCGGCAACTTCCCGCAGGCGTTCAGCCACATCGGCCTGGTCAACGCCGCCTGGGCCATCTCCCAGGCGCAGCAGCGGGCGGCCGGCCGGGGCCAGCAGCCGGCCGCCGGTTCCGGTGCGGCGCGGGAGGACGGAAGCTCGGCCCTGAGGGTTCTGCAGAGCACCTGGGTGCCGGACGCCGATGGCCTGGGCGGACCGTAACATCAGTGTCCGTTTCGAAATAAGGTCCAACCGGCCGCGGGGCCCGCTGGCGTCGGCTGAGCGGGGGGGCATAGCTTTGTGCCGTGAGCCAGCCCGGGCAGATCCGCGTCGTCGTCGGCGAGGACCAGTCGTTTGTCCGGGAAGGGATCGTGAGCGTCCTGCAGGACGGCGGGTTCGACGTGGTCGGCACCACGGACAACGCGCTGGAGCTCGTCCGGATGGCGGAGGCGTACCGCCCGGACGTGGTCATCGCCGACATCCAGATGCCGCCCGATGGTACCGATGACGGGCTCCGGGCCGCGCTGGCGATCCGGGCCGCCCAGCCGGAAACGGGCGTGCTGGTGCTGTCGCAGTTCCTGGAGGACCGGTACGCGTTCGACCTGGTGGCGGGCGGCGCCCAGGGCGTCGGCTACCTGCTGAAGGAGAAGGTCGGCGACATGGGGATGTTCGCCGACGCGGTCCGGCGCATCGCCGACGGCGGGTCGGTGCTCGATCCGGACGTGGTCGCGAGGCTGGTGGGCCGCAAGCGGAAGGCCAGCCCGCTCGACGACCTGACCCCGCGCGAGCGCCAGGTCCTGGCGCTGATCGCGCAGGGCCTATCCAACGCCGGCATCGCGCGCGAGCTGGTGGTCACCGTGGCCGCCATCGAGCGCCACGTGACCGGCATCTTCGACAAGCTCGGCCTGCATACCTCGCCCGAGGCGCACCGCCGCGTCCTCGCCGTGCTGACCTACCTGCGGACCTGACCAGCTAGCCGGAGAACAGCTGCGCCAGGTCGGCGGCGGCCAGTTCCTGCTTGGCCACGAACGCGACGGCGGGGCAGGCCTTCAGGACCTCGGCCGGAACCTGATCGGCGGACGTCAGCACGATCGGGATCCCGGCGCAGGCCGCGGCCAGCGACGCCGCCACCGAGAAACCGTCTTGTCCCGGCAGGTTGACGTCCAGCAGGATGCCGTCCGGGCGGCTCCTGGCCACGGCGGCCAGCGCCTGCTCCCCGTCGGCGGCCTCGTCGAGCACCTCGAAGCCGCGCATGACGAGCAGTTCGGCCGCCAGGGCGCGGAAGCGCGGACTGTCGTCGACGATGAGGATTCGGCTCGCCACATAGGAAGCATGGCCGCACACCAGGCCAAACACCATCGGGCTAACCCCACAGTGCGCGGACCGTCGGCATCGCTAGCTCGGGTTAACCCGAGGGTGTTCTCGGGTCTGCCTGAGCCTGGGAACTGAAGGGCACTCCATTGGCCTGCGGGCACCTGCCCGGCAGGCTCGTGTTGTAGCCCGGCACGCGTCTGGCCGCCTCGCCAGGATCACGTCGACTGAGGTAGTCCCATGAGCGGTTCATCGATAGACCTTCCTCGCTGCCCGGCCCGCCACCCCAGCGCGGGCCGGCCCGACCGGGCCGCCTATCTCGAGCGGTCCGTTCCGATCCGTGCGGCGGCCTGGCCTGCTCAGGTCCCGGCGAGCGCGGAGCCGGATCGTCGGCCGCTGGTGCTGCGCGGGCGGCGCCGCGAGTGTGAGGTGCTGCGCGGGCTCCTCGACGGGGTCCGCGGCGGGCGCAGCGCGGTGCTGGTCCTGCGGGGTGAGGCCGGGATCGGCAAGACGGCGCTGCTGGACCACGCGGTGGCGTCGGCGGCGAGCCTGCGGGTGGTGCGGGCCGCGGTGGCGGAGCCGGAGATGGGGCTGACGTTCGCCGGGCTGCATCAGCTGTGCGCGCCGGTGCTCGACCGGCTGGCGCGGCTGCACGGCCCGCAGCGGGCCGCGCTGGAAACGGCGTTCGGCCTGGAGGCGGGTCCGGCGCCTGATCGGTTCCTGGTGGGCCTGGCCGTGCTGAGCCTGCTGTCCGAGGTGGCCGCGGAGCGGTCGCTGGTGTGCGTGGTGGACGACGCGCAGTGGCTGGATCAGGCGTCGGCGCAGGCGCTGGCGTTCGCGGCGC
>Ga0302325_10020492_pt1 | contig 13866 bp, 14 predicted proteins | sample Palsa_T0_2_FD_201948 | JGI IMG/M metagenome (GOLD analysis project Ga0302325, IMG submission 201948) | Peat permafrost microbial communities from Stordalen Mire near Abisko, Sweden - Palsa_T0_2 | ecosystem: Environmental > Terrestrial > Soil > Palsa > Peat permafrost | place: Sweden: Abisko... | reverse complement strand
CGGTGGACTGCCCCCAAGGAAAGCGGTACGCCCGTAGCCCTCGGGTGAGCCAGGGGACCGGGCACCCGGTCCTGGACCAAGACCACCTAGAGCGCCGGGGCGTGGGCGACTGGTGCGCGAGGGCTCTGGCCCGTTCCCCCTTTACCACGCCGTTACCGGCGTGCCCGAGACTGCTCTTCATGCCTACCACGGGTGAAGGGGATGGAAGAATGGGGACACCACGATCCGGCCCTGGGTCACGACCGACCTCGACAACGGGTCCCAGCCGAGTGCTCGCCTTCCGCCAGCTCGCGCACCCTCTCACGAGAGTCTCACTTGGACTGGCCGTGAGCGGCCTGATGATCGACCAGGGCGATACGACTCCCTCAGCCGCTCGCCGAGTCGATGGCGAGGGCGGTCACAGCCAAGATGAAGGCGCGGCCGCCGGCCAACGCAGTCATTGCCGCCTAAAGGCAATGGCTTTGAGATGGCTGCAGCGATGAAACGGCGCAGGGACAGCCTGCACGGGATCCGGAGAGGCGGGACTGAGTGATGAGTGGTTGGGGGCAGTTGCTAGTGGTCATGATTCTCCTACCCATCCTGCTCGTCGCAGTGGCCTTGTACTTCCTGCCCTCGACCTTGGCGAGGAGACGGCGCCATCCAAGGTACGAATCCATCCTGGTTCTCAATTTTCTTCTTGGCTGGATTCTTGTCGGCTGGGTGGTCGCATTGGTCTGGGCCCTGCGGCCCAGGAGCATCGATACAACCCCACCTCCGACGCCGGCCGAGCGTGGTGGATGGCGCGCCGTTCCGGGGAACGCTTCGAGCGTGGGTACGGTATCGACGCCGCCAGATGCACCGGTGGAGCGGTTCCCCGACGAGCCGCCCCGACGCCGCCTGCAGACGAACCTTGTTCCTCTCTGGCCTTGGAGCTGCGCGGTCGTCGGCGCCTTCGCTGTCCTCGCCGGGGTAATCCTGCTCGCGGTGTCTCTGGCCCACGCAGCAGCGCGATCGAACCCTGTGCCGATCGTTGCCCCGCTGATCGTGCTGGCCTTCGGTGTACTCTGCCTCGCAATCGGGTGGCGCTGGCGTCGGTGGCAACGGGCGGAACGCCGCAGGCTCGATGAGGGAAGTCTGTGGAGAGATCGAAAATCCCACAACCCTGTACGCCGGGATCCAGATGGCACTCTGACCATCTGCGAGCGTGATCCGCGCGGTGCAGACATCATGATGGCGATATGCATCTCCGGCCTCGTTGCGTTGGTCGGCTTCCCTGCTCTCGCCAGCAGAGGCGCCTCGGATGCGGTGCTGGCGACCGCCGCTGCGCTCTGCGCCGGAGCCGGCCTTTGGGTACTCGTGCGTACCGTTCGCATCGCTCTGGTGGCTGACCACTCGGGTGTCGTCGTGCGCAACGCACTGCGCACCTACTGCTTCGCCTGGAGTGATGTCGCGGGCTTCGCCGACGGACGCAGCAACGGCGGCGAAGCTGGCACCATGTGGGCATTGGTCATCATCGGCAAAGACGGGATGATCGTCACCTCCCGCGCCACGGGCCGGCTGCGATCGGCCCGGCCAGTGACGGCCCGCGCCATCGTCGCGCTGGCCGCGCGACACTCCATCCCCGAGTCCATGACGGGCCTCCCCACTCGACGCCCGCGCCGGGCGCGAGACACTGGTCGCGGGGCACCGCAAAGCGGCCGACGCGTGACAGAGCCACTGACCGGCGTATGGCCCGAGGCTCCTCGAACACTGAGACCAGGGGGTCGCGGTCGTCTCTGATGTCTGATGACGTCGCCAGGCTTGGAGCGGGGAGTGCTGACTCTTGAAACGCCGTCGATCAAGGCCTGCGGCCACGGAAGGTGCGGCGGAGGTCGCTCACCCAGGCGTCGGGGTTCTCCCAGGGGATGAAGTGGCCGCCATGGTCGTGGGCATTGACGTTGACGTGATTGAACCAGTTGGCCTGTGGGCCGGTCTTGAACGCGTGGACGCGCTCGTCGGCGGTATGGATGCCCGGCGGGTTCTCGTAGGTGACGAAGGTGAGGCCGACCGGGGCCTGCACCACCGGAGTGCGGTCGTGGGCGGGTGTCCATGGGTAGCGGTTGGCGTTGGCGTAGTAACGCATTGAGGTGGCGATGGAGTTGTTCGCCCAGTAGATCGTGGCGTGGGTGAGCAGGTCGTCCTTGGTGAAGACGGACTCGACATCGCCGCCGTTGTCGCTCCAGGCGTTCCAGCGCTCCACTAGCCATGCGAGCAGTCCGGCGGGTGAGTCGCTGAGCCCGTGGGCCAGGGTGGCGCCGTCGAGCATGTGCACGGCGAGGTGGGACGCCGAGCGGTGGTCGAGCTCGATGATGCGGGCTCGGACGTCGGCGGGCTGGTCAGCGGTGAGAGGCCGATTCCGGGCCAGGTCCCAGGCGCGGGGGCCGGTGAAGAAGTCGAGCGGCAGCCCGGAACCGATGTGGATGCCGTACAGCTCGTCAGCGTACTTGTGGCCGAGCTGGCTGGATACGATCCCACCGATATCGCAGCCCCCGGCAGCGTACTTTTCGTATCCCAGGGTTTCGGTCATCAGGGTGTGCCAGAGGTCGGCGACCTTCCAGAAGTTGACGTCCGGAAAGCCGGTGAGCGGGCCGGGGAAACCGAAGCCGGGCAGGGAGGGCACGATGATGTCGAACGCGTCGGCGGGGTCGGCGCCGAATGCGGCCGGGTCGGCGAGCGGGTCGATCACCTTCGACCAGTGCCAGAACGTCCACGGCCAGCCGTGGGTGAGGATCAACGGGATTGGGTGGGGGCCGCGCCCCGGCTTGCCCATGAAGTGCACGGGGACGCCGGCGACGTTGACCAGGTAATGCTCGTAGGCGTTGATGGCGGCCTCGGCCTTGCGCCAGTCGTAGCCGTCCCGCCAATAGGCGACCAAATTACGGAGATAGCTATCGGGGACGCCGTAGGACCAGTCTTCATTCCCCTCATCCAGTGGCGGACGGGTCAGCGTGAGACGTGCGCGCAGGCCATCGAGGACCTCGTCGGGCACATGGATTGGGGTGGGCTCTAGGGGGAAGGCGAGTGGGGTTGTCATGGCGTCGTCGCTGACTGGGTAGGAGGATTGGTGGCCAGCCCGGCCACGTCGAGGAGTATCACCGTGGGATCTCTGCGCTCGAAGGCCCGCAGGTGGCCGCGCCGATCACCGCGTCGATGCTATCGGTGCCCTAGCGCCTGGCCAGCGGTTTCGCGGTGTAGCTCGAAGGAGATTTCGATCAATTTCGGTTTGACGTCGCCCTCAACCGGGCCGTCGCCGTCGCCGAGCGCGACGGCCCCCAGGCAGGACTGGCGGCTCTGGAGGCCATTCACGGCTTGAAAGGCTCTCACCTGTGGCACGCCGCCGCCGCGGAGAACCTGCGCCGGCTCGACCGCGCGATCGAGGCGGTCGCGCGACTTCGTACGGCCGTCACTCTGGCTCGGACCGACTACGAAAGGCGCCTCCTGGGAGCCCGACTCAGCGCCGTGGTGTCCGATCCAGCCTGAAGGGACTTTCCGTCCACCGGTGTCCTCAGTCTTTTGGTCTTTTGCCGCTGGGCGGTTCTCCGCTCCGGATACCACCAAAAGGAGGGATCGAGCAGTGTTGAGGCCTCGCCGAGCGGCGAACGCGGCCAATTGGCCGACCCCCTCTGTCGCATTGAGGGCGAAATGCACCAAGCCAGGCAGTGAAACGTGCCATGAGCTTCCCAACGGACGTTCGTTGCCTGCGCCGAACCTGAGCCAGCTTGACGGGGCGGCTGCCGCCGGTGAATCTTTGCGGTTGTGAACGAGTTGTTTTCCTCCCGTGTAGCCTGGCGCGCCTGTAGATGCCGTGCCCTTCTTGATCCTGGGCACTCGATGGGTGCTCAAGACACAGAGACCGCGTGACAACTCCTCGTATACCGGCCGCTCGAATCGTTTTCTCGGCGCAGGATCGCCAGGCGATCTTGCGCATGATCGATCAATCTCTGCAGGACGGATCGCTCACTCTTGGCCCGCACAGCCGCCAGTTTGAGGAGGGGTTCGCCCTTCGCCACGGTGTGCCGCACGCGGTAGCGGTGAGCAGCGGCACGAGTGCCCTCGAGATCATCTTTCGCGCCTTGGCGGTCGAAGGTCGAGAAGTGGTGATCCCGACGAACACCTTCTTCGCTACAGCGGCCGCCGTCGTGCACGCCGGGGGCGTTCCCCGCCTGGCCGACGTGTCCCCGGACACCCTGGCCCTCTCACCAGAGACGCTGGAAGCAGCCCTGACGCCCCTCACGGCCGTGGTTGTGGTCGTCCATATCGGTGGGTTCATCACGCCCGATATCGACGCCATACGATCCATCTGTGATCAGCGGGGGATCGTCCTGGTGGAAGACGCCGCACATGCCCATGGGTCCAGCCTCGATGGTCGATCGGCCGGGACATTCGGCCACGCCGCCGCGTTCTCCTTTTACCCCACCAAGGTCATGACCAGCGGTGAGGGAGGAATGATCACCACCGGAGATGAACAGCTGCGAGACGAAGCCATCATCTACCGCGACCAAGGGAAGGCCGGCTTCCTGGGCGGGGATCACGTCCGGATGGGTTACGCCTGGAGGATGAGCGAATTGCACGCCGCCGTCGGCCTGATCCACCTTTCTCACCTGGATGAGGCCATCCTCACCCGCCGCCGGGTGGCCGCCCGTTATGACGAGGCGCTGGCGCGCCTGTCGGGATGCCAGCCCCTCTCGATCCCCCCTGCCGCGGTCTCCAATTTCTACAAGTACGTCGTTCTGCTGGATCCGGGTATTGATCGTGCCGAACTCAAACGGGAACTCTCCGAGCGGATGGGGGTTTCGCTCTCGGGCGAGGTCTATGCCTCGCCCCTCCATCGTCAGCCGATCTTTGCTGACCTGGACGGTGATTCGTTTCCGGTGGCAGATGACGTGTGCGCTCGACAAATTTGCTTACCGGTGCACTCGGACATGACCGATGAGGAAGCGGACTACGTCGTCGAAAGCCTGGCGTCTGTTCTGGCGGGTCGGACTATGGAGGAGGCGGCAAAGTCATGAAGGTCTCTGTGACCGGTGGGTCGGGTTTTATCGGGTCGCACGTGGTCGATCACCTGGTGGCAGACGGTCACGAGGTCGTCGTCATCGATACCCGAGCACCCCATCGCCCCGATGTCGGGTACTACGACGCCGACGTGACTGACCTGACCAATCTGGTCAAGGCCACCGAAGGGTGCGATGCCGTGTTCCACCTGGCTGCAGTCGCCAACGTCAACGATGCGCACGCCGATCCAGTCGGAACCATGGAGATCAACGTGGTGGGCACGTCCCGGGTGTGCGAGGCGGCTCGCCGCAACGGGCTCGGACGAGTCATCTTGGCCAGCACGGTCTGGGTTTACACCGCTGCGTCAGGTGACGGTCCCCTGCGAGAAGACACGCCGCTGGCCACCACCGGCAGCGAGCACGTCTATACGGCATCGAAGATCGCCGCCGAGTTGGTTGTCTCGAGCTTCGGAGAGCTCTACGGCCTGCCCTTCACAATTTTGCGCTACGGCATCCCCTTCGGGCCCCGGATGCGCAAGGAGCTGGCCATTCCCCAGTTCCTGCACCGGGCACGATCGGGCGAAAAGATCACCATCCATGGCGATGGGCTGCAATTCCGCAACTACATCTACGTCGGAGACCTGGCCGAAGCCCATGTCCTTGCGCTCGGTGATGCGGGTGTCGACGAGATTTTCAACCTCGAGGGCCCGGCACCGGTGAGCATCCGCCACGCCGCAGAACTGGCCTGCGAACTGGTCGACCCCACGACGGAGATCGAATTCACTCCCGCTCGCCCCGGCGACTACGCCGGGCGCGTTATCTCAGTGGACAAAGCGGATCGCATCCTTGGCTGGGTGCCCCAGACTTCCTTTGACGACGGCATGCGCCGCTACGTCGAGTGGCTCGCCGACGAAGACGCCATAGAGCAGCCCAGCTCGGTGTGAGCCGCCCGGCCAGACGCCTGTCACGACACGGGTGGACGGCGACGGCTCGAGTCCTGGTCCCGGTCGGCCTGGCCACCGCGGCGCACATGGTGCCCAGCGTGGTCAGCTTGGGACAGTGGCTGCCCATTCGCGCCCTTCCAGGCGACCTCTGTCGATGGCGGGGGTCCAACGCCAACGGGGTGGCGCTGACCTTCGACGACGGTCCGGACCCCCGCACCACTCCCCATGTGCTCGACCGGCTCGATCAACTTTCCCTGCGTGCCACCTTCTTCTGCCTGGGGCAACAGGTGGTTTCGCACCCCGAACTGGTGCGCGAGATCCGCCATCGAGGGCACCAGGTAGAAACCCACGGATTTCGCCACGAACATCACTTCGCGCGAACGCCGCGGTGGGTACGGGCGGATCTCAATTCGGCGATGGAAGCCATGGGCCAAGTCGGGATCCACCCTCGCTGGTTCCGGCCACCCTTCGGGCAGACGGCGGGGGCGACCATGGTCGAAGCCCGGCGTCATAACCTCCGTCTCGTCCTGTGGTCTGCCTGGGGCAGGGAATGGGACGAGCCGGATCCCAGCTGCGTCGCTCGTCGAGTCCGGGCGGGGATCGGGCCGGGAGGAATCGTCTTGCTCCACGACGCCGATGTGCAGTCCCCGCCGGGATCATCGCGGCGCGCCGCTGAAGCGCTCGGCCCTATTGCCGAGGATCTCCATCGGCAAGGTCTGGCCGCACTCACGCTCGATGAGTTGGTCGGACTGTCCGGGTGACCGTCAGGCGGGCCCTGTTCCTCTCCGGCAAGTTCGGCGCCGGGCATGACACGCTGGCCGAGGCGTGTGCCGCGGCGCTGGTGCCGTATGGAGTGGAAAGCAGAATCGTCGACTGCATGCCGATGCTCGGTGGAGGCCCCTCGGCTGTGGGGAACTTCGTATTCCGCAGCCTGCTCACGATCACCCCCGTCTACGACGGTTTCCACTTCTCTCAGCTTCGAGGGAACGGATCGGTGGGCCGGTTCATGGATCGCGCCGCCGTCAGAGTCATGTTGCCCAGGCTCATCGAAGCGGTTGATGAGTACAGTCCCGACCTGGTCGTGTCAGTGTTTGCCACAGGGGCATCCGCCGCCGCCCGCCTCAAGCAGGCCCGGCCCGACTTGGCCACCGTGGTGTTCATGACGGACTCGTTCGCTCACGGGATGTGGGTCCACCAGGGGACGGACCTGTTCCTCGTCACTTCGGACTTGGCCGCGGCATCGGTGCGCCGCTATTACCCCGCGGCCCGGGTCAGTGTGGTGGAGGCCCCCGTACGACCCGACTTCTACACAGCCCCCAGTCAAACTGATGCCCGGGACTCGCTGAAGGTCCCCGTCGATGTCCCTTGCGTTCTCCTGATGTCGGGGGCGTGGGGACTGGGCCCTCTTGACGACATAGCCCGGGCATTGGCGTCCGAAGGCTGGTGGGTGCTCGCGGTGAGTGGGTCCAACGAAAGCCTGGGCGCACGATTGACCGCCGTTGCGCGCGACTACCCAAGCTTGATCCCGTTCGGTTACACGGATCAGGTTCCCGCACTAATGGCGGCGAGTGACGTCGTCATCACCAGCTCAGGCGACACCTGCCGGGAGGCCAGAGTCATCGGGCGGCGTATGGTGCTGCTCGACGTCGTGCCCGGCCACGGTCGGGAGAACCTCATGCACGAGTTGGAGCTGGGCGATGCCGCCGTATGCCTTCCCACGCCGGACTCGGTAGTCGGCAACGTCCGTCGTATGCTCGACGACCGCGCCTGGGAGGCCGAGCGGGTGACGACCGACTGGGGTCACGAGTTCATCGATGAGCTGAAAGCAGCGGGCATGGCCCTTCGGCGCGACTGAACGCGGCGGCGAAAGCTGCTCCGCGGCGGCCTTGTGGGACCTCAGCGACCGCGGCACGAATGAGATCACGGCGTTAGGATCCCAATGATGAGTGCCGTCGGCTGGCTGATCGTAGCGATCATCGTCCTGGTGGTGGCTGTGGTGATCTTCGTGATCGCTCGTCGTCGGCGGCGGGGAGGTGGAGTCATCGCCACTCGAGGCAAGCGATGAAGTTGCTCATGACTGCTTCGCAGATTCGCGGGCTTCCGGTCGTCACGGTCAGAGAGGGTGAGGATGTCGCCGAGGTGCGCGACGTGATCTACGACCCCGAGGCAGGGCGCCTGGTCGGTCTCTCTCTCAACCAGAGAGGCTTTCTCGCTGGTCGTCGCCGCGAGGTCCTGCCCGCCGAGTCGATCCATGCCATTGGCCAGGACGCGCTGATGGTGCTTGATGAGTCCAGCCTCGTCGCCCCCGCCGACGCCCCCGACGATGTCGCCCACCCCGCCACCGAACGCAATGTGGTTGGTGACGACGTCCTGACCGAGGGTGGCACCAGTCTGGGCAAAGTCACAGACTTGGTGCTGTTGGTCGGGAGTACAGGAGATGTGGTCGGTTACCAGGTCGACAAAGCGGGAGGGGGGCAGGGTTACATCCCCCTACCGGCGCAACTCGCCATTTCGGGCGTGGCGCTCGTGGTCCCCAACATCACCGAAGACTTTGTAGAGGACGACCTCGTCGGGCTCGGCGCCGCCGTCGACGAATTCCGCGCCCGATTGGGGCTGTCGTGAGCGAGTCGTTCCGCCAGGCCATCGGCCGCAAGGTCGTGAGCCGAGCGAGTGCGAACGAGTTGGGCTCCGTCAGGCAGCTGCTGGTCGACGCCCAGCAGCGGCGGATCGCTGCCGTCGTTATCGGGCGAGGCAAGAAGGCTCAGTTGGTCGAATGGGAACAGCTCAGCGGATTCGGGCCCGACGCCGTCATGGTCGTCGACGAAGGTGCCCTCCGACCCCCGGCCGACGACCGCGAGCGTAACGGCGTGGACGGGAACCTTGATCTCCTCGGCAAGCGGGCCCTCAGTGAACGGGGCAATGAGCTGGGCAAGATCGACGATGTGACCTTTGACACCGACACCGGCGCGCTCGAGGACCTTGTGATCGGAGATCGTCGGGTCCCCGCCGGGGCTTTGTTGGGAAGTGGTTCCTACGCGGCCGTGCTCGACAAGAGCCAGGAGGTTTGATCGATTTTGCCAGTGGAACGCTGACACTCCGCTCCCTCGATTGAATCGGGGCCGCGGATCGCCGGTGCGGTTCACCCAGCCGATGGCTGCCGCGTCGTCGGACTCGCAATCGGGGCTCCGGCACGCGTCGACTCGACAATGCCGACGAACGCAGTCATGTCTCTCACCGATTGGTCGAAGACGGCATCGAGATCCTCGACGATGTCGGTGAGGCGCCCGAAGACTTCGAAGTTCACCGCACCGAAGAGCTGTGTCCAGGCCGTGATCGCCCGGATGACGGCGTCGTGCGACACCTCGTTGAACCCGATCGCCTGTAAACGCCCCGCCTCAGCGGCGGCACTCTCGGAGAGTTTCGGAGAAATGTCGGCGACAAAGGGGCTGCGGAGCTTTCCCGCCACCGCAGCCTCGTGAATTATGGCCACGAGGGCCACAGCGACCCGGCTCGCCGGCGAGATGGTCTCCTCGGGAGCGTGATACCCGGGAACGGGTGAACCGTAGATCAGGGCATATTCGTACGGGTGCGCCAGAGCCCAGTCACGCACTGCGTGACAACAGGCGCTCCACCGTCTTGCGAAATCGGTGCGTTCACAGCGTCCGTCGGCCTCCTCCACTGCCGCACCCAGCGCTTCGTAGGCGTCCACAATCAGGGCCGTCAAGAGCTGGTCGCGGCTCTTGAAGTAGCGGTAGATCCCCGACGACACCATGTCGAGATGGCGAGCGATGGCGCGGAGCGAGAGCGACGAAGCTCCTTCTTCGGCCAACTGCCGCCGCGCCTCGTCCTTGATCTCTTGCATGAGCTCGGCCCGCACTCGCGCCCGAAGGCCGGTGGTCGATGGCATGCCCTCAGTATGCCATATCCGCGAGCGATGCACTGAAATGTGAGCAGTGCTCTTGACACGAGGTGCCTCGACGTGAATACTGCTCTTAAGTGAGAGCAGTGCTCACATTGCCGAGGAGGCCCCGATGTTTCAGAAGAACGACGTCCCCGAGCGTGTAACCAGCTCAGCGAATGTCGGCATCACCCAAAGGTTGGCGGCGGCCAGCTCCCGGCGCCCACGTCGCACGCTCGCCATCTGGGGTCTCATGGTCCTGGTGTCTCTGGTGCTCGTCGGAACCTCGCTCAAGGGTCTGACCACGAGCTCACATGTGGTGGGGACCACGCAGTCGAGCCAGGCCGAGTCCCTCTACAACGGGGTTGTCGGCTCTGCTCGCCAGAAGCCGACTGATGTCATCGTGGTCAGCTCCAAGAGCTCGACCGCCAGTGATCCGGACTTCAAGGCGCTCGTGGGCCGCCTCGAGACGAAGGTGGGCACCGGTCCGGGCATCACCAATGTCGTCGCCAACCTCGCCCTGGGCAGCCCTCTCGTGTCGCACAACCGACATGCCGCCCTGATCTCACTGAGCGCAGCGACCGACGCGGACATCAAGCCCGTGGTCCAGGCGGTCCAGTCGGCGGATGGCATCGGGGGATTCTCCGTAGCCGTCACCGGCGACCACACCGTGAGCAACGACTTCAGCACTCTGGCCACGAGCGACCTCCGCCACGGGGAATTGGAATTCGGCGTGCCTATCGCGATAGTCGTCCTCTTGCTCGTCTTCGGAGCAGTGGTTGCGGGGCTGATGCCGGTGCTCATGGCCTTGCTCTCGATCGTCGTCGGGCTGGGGCTGGCGACGCTGATCGGTGAGGCGTTTCATCTCTCGAACTTCATCGTCAACATGATGACCGCCATGGGACTGGCGCTCGGCATCGACTACTCGTTGTTCATCATCTCCCGCTTCCGTGAGGAAAGGGCCAGAGGCCTCGACAAGGAAGCCGCGATCCGAAGGACGGCGGCTACGGCCAACCGAGCGGTGCTGTTCAGCGGCACCACGTTCGTGATCGCCCTCTTCGGCATGTTCTTAGTGCCCACCAACGTCCTGCGCAGTCTCGCCGCTGGAGCAGTGATCGTCGGGCTGGTCTCTGTCGCGGCCGCCCTCACCCTCCTTCCCGCCATGCTGCAGCTACTCGGAGATCGCGTGAACTCCCTGCGGCCGCCCCTAGTCGGTAATCGCCCCGACCGCGCCGCTTCGGGCGAGTCCAGGATGTGGCGGGCTTTCATTGAGGGAGTTCTGCGCCACCGTCTGGTGGCGTTGACGCTGACCATCGGCGCGCTGGTCGCGTTGACGGTGCCGGTTTTGGGGCTCCACCTCGGACAAAGCGGCGTGGCCACGCTTCCCGGCAATCTCCCGTCCAAGGAGGGTTACGCCGCCGTTCAGCGCTCTTTCCCCGACCAGGATCCGTACCCAGTCGAAATCGTCGCCGAAGGCGGATCCCCCGCGACTCGCGGGGACATGGGGAGGCTGGAGGCGACGTTGGCCAGCGACCGCCGTTTTGGGTCCGGCAGTATTCAGACATCGGCGGATGGCAACATCGTGGCACTCACCGTTCCGATCCGAGGCGACGTCGTATCCGGTCCTGATGTCGCCGCGGTGCGCCAGCTCCGTGGCGATCTGATTCCTGCTTTATTCGACGGCTCCGGCGCTCACGTCTATGTCGGGGGCCAGACCGCCGAGACGGCCGACTACTTCAATGCAATCTCGGGTCCGACCCCCTACGTGTTGCTCTTCGTGCTCGGACTCAGCTTCATCCTCCTGCTGCTGGCTTTCCGATCCCTGGTCGTCGCTCTCGTCTCGATACTGCTCAATCTCCTGTCGATTGGGGCGGCGTACGGTTTGTTGACGTTGGTCTTCATCAACGGGGTGGGCGCTGGTGTCCTCGACTTCCGAAGGGTCACCGCCATTGACGCCTGGGTGCCGCTGTTCCTGTTTTCAGTGCTCTTTGCCCTGTCGATGGATTACCAGTTCTTCTTGATGAGCCGGGTCAAGGAACGCTACGACGAGACGGGGTCCACCACAGAGGCCGTCGTAGGCGGTGTGGCGTCAACGGCCAAGATCATCACGGGGGCCGCCCTGATCATCGTGGTGGTGTTCTGCGGCTTCGCCCGGGGCCAACTCGACATGTTCCAGCAGATGGGATTCGGGGTGGCTGTGGCGCTCCTCCTCGACGCCACGCTCATCCGCTCCATCGTCCTGCCTTGCACGTTGAGTTGGCTCGGCGCCCGCAGCTGGTACCTACCTCGTTGGCTCAATTGGCTGCCGAAGTTGGAGATCGAGTCGCCGCAGGATGCTCCGAGGAAGCCTGACCCTCACCCCACCCTCATCCCGGTCGCGGTGTGGGCGACGGTCGGCCACGCGACGTCTGCACATCTTCACCGGCTTGGCGCAAGAGATGGGAACTGAGACTTCGGCGGGACCTCTGGGAAGCCCCAGCGCGTATCGTGGGCGTATGGCTGAACCTGAGGTGTTTGACTGGGATGAGTGGGAAAACGGGAAGGTCTACGCGCTGTCGAATGACGAGCTCGTGGGTGCCCTGCTCAGTGAAGTGAGCGCCCTGCGCAAACGGGTGAAGCTGCTGGAGGACGGTCAGCCAAGCTGAACAAGCCGGCCTACAACCCGAGGTTCATCACGGCAGCGATCCGGTAGCAGCGCCGCCGGGGACCGGGTCGAGGTCGTGGTGGACGTGCCGGACCTGGATATTCGGCCACCTCGGAAGGTCGGTTGGAAGGGGTTTGCCAGGTCTAATCAGGTCAGGTCATGGGCGGTTTGTCGGCCCGGCGGGTCGGAGGTCGCAGCGGCGGCATGGGAGGTAAGGGGTGTCGGCGAGGACCCGACCACAAGGCGGGCGGGGCATCGATCACTCGTGCGATGGAATAGGCCGCCGCCTCGTAGTTGACCCGCCACCCGACGAAATCCGTCCAGGCGTCCTCGTTCGACCGTTCGAGGGGAAAATCGACGGTGGCCAAGCGACCGATGGCCTCGACGAACTCCTCGTAGGTGAGGGTGATGCCGTCGTTGGGATCGGCCTCTTCCGGCATGGCGAAGCCGCGCGCCCGGGCGATGGTTCCGAGGCAGCTGAACCCACCGCGCAAGCACAGTCGCGCCGATACCGCACCCGCGGCGTCGGGGAGGAGTGACAGATACAGCGCGGCGGCGTCGAGCACCGCCAGCTGAGCCGTGAGCCACGAGGAGAGCGGGCGGGGCGAGCGGAAGTTGGTCAAAGGAAGGTACGTGGCGTGGCTCTCCGACACGTCGGCCGACCAGCGCTCCCAGTCCTCGAACAGTTCCGGTAGCTGTCCCATGGCCGAGACCCCGGAGCCCAGGCCATAGTGGGTCCGGGCCAGCAGTTCGGGGCCCCATGAAGGCACGCCCGCCCGGGAGTCCAGCAACGTCACCAGCGCTTCGCGGCGGTTGAAGGCGGCGTAGAGCGTGGGGAGGTAGCCGATCTGGAGGGCCACCGTTCCCAGACCCACCAGGGAGGCGATGTCCACAATTACTCTCGATCCGCCACTGGGGGGAGCCAGGTAGCCCAGCGTGCACAACGAGGAGCCGGCCAGTTCAAAGGCATCGGCCAGCCCGCCGGTCCGTAGCGTGGGCCACAGCAGCAGCGCGAAACCGAGTTCGTAGACCGCCAGCCAGACCACAATCTGCAATATCAGCTGGATCGGCGCCTGGGCGGCCAGGATTCGATCGCGCGGCTCGTAGGAGTCGAAACCGTCGGCCACGAAATGGAATGCGCCATGGACCGTGACGGCGACAACCCGGGCCAGCCGGCTGCGTACCCGCCGGGGCACGACGACGGTACCGATCACGCTCCAACCAGCGGCGAGGATGAGGAGCGCACCGACGACCGCCGCCAGGTCACGTCCGACAACCATGCTTCAGCCTCTCATGGATGGCACAGGCCCGTTTGTGACCCCGACGCGCCGATCATGCGTCGAGACCGGCCGTCGGCATCACCGTCTCGAG
>Ga0302325_10020490_pt1 | contig 13866 bp, 12 predicted proteins | sample Palsa_T0_2_FD_201948 | JGI IMG/M metagenome (GOLD analysis project Ga0302325, IMG submission 201948) | Peat permafrost microbial communities from Stordalen Mire near Abisko, Sweden - Palsa_T0_2 | ecosystem: Environmental > Terrestrial > Soil > Palsa > Peat permafrost | place: Sweden: Abisko... | reverse complement strand
CGCGTCCGGAGACTGGTCGAGATCCAGGGCATGACAAACGATCTCGACGCCTGCGCCCCGGACGACGTGGCGTGTCGGCTGCTCGTTGCCGCGAGCGTAAACCAGGTGGCCAGTACGCAGGCCGAGAACAGTGCAGTAAGCGAGGAGCTGGTAAAGGTCGGCGTTGGGGTAGCCGCGCGGTTTCTCCGCCTTGTACTTGGCGTCGATCACTGCGACCGGGGCGCCGCCGATGTGCCACACGATGTCCGGATAGAGGCGCACGCGGCCAGCCTCGTCGAGATGGTGCAGCGGTTCCGCCGCGACTCGCCCGCCGTAGGCGCCCTCGAGCGCCTCGCGCAGCGCCACTGTGCAGCCGGTCGATCTTGACCTTCGGCGTGACTCGGACGGTCAGGTCACCGATTCGGGCAGCACCGACCTTCCCCGCGGGGCCGACGAGCCACCGGCCTGGGCGGTCAAGCGTCGGCACCATGGAGACCACCTCGGAGATGGCGAGCAACCGGGCCTGGTCGGTTGTCAGCGAGACTTCGATGGGCTCGCCGAGCTCAGTGAGCTCGATGGGCACAACCGCGCTCACGGCTGCGGTGAGTCCGATGCGCCGCCCGCTGAGAAAGCGGGAGGCTCAGGCAGCGTCGCTGTCCCGGCCGCCCGGCGAAGTGCGGCCAACCCGTATCGCTCGCCCAGGTCGCGCTGGCCGTAGAACAGGTCGGCGAGCAGTGGCATGATCTCGTACTTCCAGACGCGCTCCAGCCCGTCTTCCCTGCCGTACACCGAGGACCTCATCAGGTACGACGGGCCGATCGCCGCATCCGGGTCCGCCTCGCTGAGCCTGGCATTGAGGGCGTCGAGGAGCAGCGCGCCTTCGCTCGGGAGCTTTCTGGACTCGAGCCACCGGGCAAGCAGTCCCTGGACGGGCGGGATACCAGGATCCAGCTCGATGAACGCGAACCGGCGCCGCATCGCACTGTCGATCCGTGAGATGGACCGGTCCGCGGTGTTCATCGTGCCGATGACGAACAGGTTCTCCGGGAGGGTGAACTCCTCCTTGGGGGAGTACTGCAGCGAGATCGCCTCGTCCCGGTACTCAAGCAGGAAGTACAGCTCGCCGAAGACCTTAGCTGCTTGCGCTCCCAGAGCAGGTCAGCGATCTTCTGCAGCTCGTCCACATCCATGAGAAGGCCCGCGGCGGCCGCCGCGGTCACGGGATTGAAGCCGAGCGTCCGCTGCTCTTTCTTGATTTCCGGAACGGTCCCGGCCGCTTCTGTCGGCTTACCCGGAATCAGGGCGGCGAGCTGGTCGCAGGCCTCGGTGAGATCCACAACGTAGGCCTGGCTCTGCAACAGCGCGGGGATCGGTGCGGGCAGCCCGGACACGTCGACCGGATGGCCGCGATCATGCCAGGCCACCGCCCGGCGGAAGCCGGCGAGCGTCCCGTCGCCATCGAAGCGCGGACCGGACGTGACCTCGCCCAGGTAGACGCTGCCCTGCATGGGGGTGAGCACGAGGTCACCGACACTCATCCGCCGGATAAAGCGATCCAGCTCATCCAGACGCTGACCGCGATACGCATACGACTTGTGCTGATAAGCGATTTCCACGGCTTGCCGAAGCGCATCGAAGCTGATCCCGGTATCCAGGTGCCCGAGCTGAGAGGCACTCAGCGAGACAAACCCATCGGCCAGCCAATCGGGGACGAGGTTATACCCATCGATATTGGTGCCTCGCACCATCCATGCACGCTTCGCAGTAGGGGAAATCACCCCGTCAGAGGCTCGGAGTTCGTCTAGCAGTCCCTTCAAGTCCTGTGCCGTCAGTCGCCGATCTTGCGCCGCCCTGCCAGCCGCATCGAATTCGACGCCCTCAAGGGCGAGCCGCTTGCGCAGATCGGTCCCTCGATAGCTGGCATGGAGCATTCCCTCTGCCGGGATGGTGCCGTCCGCGTTCAGCGCTCGAAACGCGTTAGGAATCTGAATCTTAAAGCTGGCGAGAAAGTTGGCCACCTCCGCCGCATTCGTCCCCACAAGCTCGGCCAGGTCTTCATGAGCCGTCCACTGACCGGCTTCGACGATGGCGAGGGCCTGGGTGATGAACTGCTGCACATCACCGAGAGCCTGCATTGCCTGCTTGCGCCGTTGGTCGACCTCGTGGCCCGTCGTCCAGCAAGACATGCATGGCATGCAGACGACCAGGCCGAAGGCGTTTGAATTGCCGACGCCGCTTGCCGGACCTATCGTGACCCCGCCCGGATGATCTACCGCATCGACGACACCCAGCCCGGGCGCCTGCCCGCCTGACGCAAGACCGAGCTGACGGCGAGTTACGGTGCATCTGCCCAGGTGGCGCGGTTCCGGCACGCACAGCGGAATTCCGCGCCGCGCGTCCGCAGGATCGATAACATCTCCTCCGTGCACGGCCTGCGCGCCTCGCCGTACAAGAGCGCCTACGTCGCGGCCAAGCACGGCCTGGAGGGCCTGTCCAAGACGATCGCGCTCGAGGGCGGCGCCCGCGGTGTCACCTCCAACACGATCTGCCCCGCCTACGTGCGCACGCCGCTGGTAGAAAAGCAGATCGCCGACCAGGCCCGGGTTCACGGCATCCCCGAAGCCGAGGTTGTCGAGAAGATCATGCTGACCGAGTCGGCGGTCAAAAGGCTCGTGGAGCCCGCGGAGGTAGCGGGGCTCGCCGTGTTCTTGTGCAGCCCGCAGATGTCGTTCGCGAACGGCTCCTCCTACGTCCTCGACGGCGGCTGGACAGCACGGTAGCAGCAACCGAAGCCAACGCCTCGCTGCCGTGGCGGATTCTCAAAATGTGCGGCTATCGCCACCGCAACGGACGCGGCGGTGATCAAGCTTCTGGCCGGCGTACTACCGGGCAATCCGCACCGGGCTGGCAGGCCGCTCGCCTGTGAACCGGCTGGGTACGACTCCACGGCCGGGCGTACCGAGTGATCTGCCGGACGGGGACCTGTCATTCCCGTCGCCCGGGAACGTGATTGTCCGGGCGCGGCGGGGAGGAGCACGGTGGATGACCCGATCCTCGGGGGCCGGCACTGCCCGGGAAAGGACGAACCTGATGACCGAAAACGAGAGCAGGCCGGAGTTCTTCGCAGGCCTGAAGGGACTTCTGGCCTGGGGTTTTGCCTGATTTCCGGTTGACCGGCGATGTGGTCTTCTACCGTCGTGTGCAGGGGAAGGAGACCGCGGATGGAGTCGCTGATCGAGGAACTCAGCCGCAGGGAAGAGGCTGCCCGGGCTGATGCGGGCCGGCTGCGTGCCCGGGGCATGCCCCGAGGACCGGGGCGTTGGCGATTGAGGTGCTCCGGCGGGATCACCCGGACCCGGCTGGAGACCGGGCACGGCCGGCTGCTGGCCACGCTGTTCGGCACGGTGACGGTGACCCGGTGCGCCTGGCGGAAGCCGGGAGCGCCCGATTACCTTCCCGCCAACGCATCCGCCAGGCTTGGAGTCATCACGTGATCGCCGTGTCCGGATGAACTCACCAATCCGGACGCCAACGCGGACCGCCTGAGCCGCCGACCTGGTGGCGGCTCAGACGCCGGTGGCCCGGCCGCATCAAGCGGCCGGGCCACCGGTCATCAGGGGCTGGAACCCGGGCGGGCGCCTCAGAAGCTGTCGACGTCGAGGTGGCCGGTCGGGTCGAAGAAGGCGTAATAGGTCGTGGCACCGTCGACGGCCATGCCGATGGATGAAGAGGTCTGGTTTCCGGTGCTGGTCGGCGAGAAGCAGCTCGGGATGCATCCCTCGGAGTAACCGAGGTAGACGTAGCCGTCGGTGCCGGGGTACATGAGGTAGAGGTCTGAGGTAGTGACGGTGAGACCGGGGTCGGCGCTCGAGCCGACCGGGGCGGAGACCTGGGAGAGATTCGTCAGCGTGGTGGCCCCGGTGTAGCTGCCGATCTCGACCGGGCTGCCGCTGCCGGAGGAGGTCCAGGCCACGACCAGCCCGAGGTTCGCGTCGGTGGTGTCGTAGACCAGGGCCGGCCCGGCCGTGGTGGTTTCGGTGAGCGTGGTACGGCCGGTCAGGGTCATCGTCCCTGTCGTCGCGCAGGCACTGCTGTCGAGCCCGGCGATCTCGATGTTGCCGGTGGAGTCGGTCCAGGCGATATAGCGGTTGCCGGAACCGTCGTCGGTTAGGGCGGGAGAGTACGTGGTCGTCACGCCGGTGAAGGAGGTGCGGCAGGTGAAGGCGGTGCCGTTGAAGTAGGCCACGGTGAGGGTGTCGGAGTCGTTGCCCGAGGGCCACGCCAGGTACACGCCGGTGCCGTCGCCGTCCAAGGCAGGGCCGACGCCCTGGGGTGCCGTCTCACCGTTGGCGATCTTCGTGATGGTCTTGCCGGCGTTGGTGGAATAGCCCAGGTTCAGGCCCTTCGCACCGGCGGTGCCAGTGGAACCGGTCCAGCCGACGTAGAGCCTGCCGCCGGACTCGGCGAGGGCCGGACCGCCGCTGCCGGTGTGACCTGTGACCAGGGCGGATGCCTGCAGCGGTATCCAGGCTACGGCCGCGATGACGCCGCAGGCGACGGCCAGGCGGAGAATGCGACGTAGTTGCCTCATCGTTCACTCCTGTGGTTCGAGCAGAGGGTGGGTTGCCGGGGTCGGGGCTTTGGTCGAGCCACCGCATCACGCCCGCCGACGCAGCGTCGTGCCTGCCGCGCTTAAGGCAGGTATGGGAACCGCCGTTCAGTTGTAAGGCTCAGGCGGCCGGCACGACCGCGATGGCGTTGATCAGCGGCACGCTGGCCGAGCCCGGGAGGAACGCGATGGTGATGTCCCCGTTGGCGTCGGCGGTCTCGGTGAAGTCCTTTTCCACGCCGATCCAGGTGCCGTCACCGCCGACGTTGCTGTAGTCCGCGACGATGTCGAAGTTCGACAGGACCGGGGCGCCGGTGATGTCGACGTTGAAGACGCGCTGCCCTTGCTGTGTGTACTGCCAGTCCAGGAAGTACAGGCGCACCTGGTAGCCGGCTCCCGGGGTCAGGTCGGGAATCACGTACGTCGAGGCCCCGGACCGGAAGGTGTTCCAGTCGTTCTGCGGGATGGGGTTGGTGACGGTCGAGAAGCCGGTATCGCCGTTCGAGTGGGTGGAGTTCACGCCTTCGGACCCGCCGCTGTAGTACTCGTCAGGGACGAATCCGGTGCCGGCCGCACCGCTGCCGTAGACCAGGACGTTGACGAGTGACCACCAGTTCGTCCTGCTGCCCAGCTCGAGCACGACCCGGATGTACTGCGCCGTCTGCGAGTCGAAGCTCGCGAGCTCCGGCGAGGCGCTGCCGGCACTGTTGTAGACGGTGGTGAAGTTCGTGCCGTCGTTGGAGACCTGGACCTCATAGGCGCGGGCGTAGTCCGCGTTGAAGCCGCCCGAGTCCAGCTCGATCTCGTCGAAGCTCTGCGGCGAGCCCAGGTTCACCTGCCAGTACATGCCGAAGGCCTGGTCGGCGTCGGAGCTGAAGCGGGCACCGGTGTCACCGCTGATCGCGTTCTGCGGGGCATCTTGGGGGGCCGGGTTCGTGTTCGAGCTCGCCACCCAGCCGGTCTCTGACAGCGGCGCGCCGGCCGTGTTGCCCGCGACGTCGCCCTGACCGCCTGAGTCGATCGACGCACCGCCCGCGTTGACGGCCACCGGCACCACCGCGATGGCGTTGACCAGCGGCACGCCTGCCGGGCCCTGGAGGAACGCGATGGTGATGTTCCCGTTGGCGTCGGCGGTCTCGTTGAGGTCCTGTTCCACGCCGATCCAGGTGCCGTCACCGCCGGCGTTGCCCGCGGCCGCGACGATGTCGAAGTCGGACAGCACCGGGGTGCCGTTGATGTCGACGTTGAAGACGCGCTGCCCTTGCTCTGTGTTCTGCCAGTCCAGGAAGTACAGGCGCACCTGGTACTCGCCCCCGACCGAGAGGCCGGGGATCTGGTATGTGGAGACCCCGGACCGGTACGTGTTCCAGTCGGTCTGCGGGATGTCGTTGGCGATGGTCTTGAACTCGGTATCGCCGTTCGAGCCGGACGTATTCGTGCCCTCCGACCCGCCGCTGTAGTACTCGTCCGCGGCGAACGCACCGCCGTCACCCGGGCCGCCCGCGTCGATCGACACGCCGCCCGCGTTCGACAGGTCCGCGAAGGCCCGGGAGGAGGTGCCCAGCGAGAGGGAAAAAGCGCCGAGGAGAACGACGACGAAAGCGATCGCCCAAACGGGCCGCGCTCTACGCGCTCGTCCCACGACACTCGAGCCTTGATTACCCATTTATCCTCCATGTCGGAATGCTGCATCGCGTCCTGGAATTCAGCGTGGACCCGCCGCCAGCCGGGGACCATGACCACTCCACGCGGTTACCCACCCTGTTGCGCACATACTCGAACCATGTGCCTTCCGGCACCGCGAGCGACAGGCAAACCCCAGCGCCGGACCACCCCGGCGATCACCAGTGACGACCAGCACCGGACAAGCGACAACCACCGATCGAAGCGGAGACGGCGTCAACATCGGGGTCGAGGAGGACTCCACCGAGACCGCCGACGCGAACGGCGTCATCACCATCGCGTTCACCCAGGGCTCGGCAAACCAGCCGCTGGTCAACGCCATCGCCGTCGTGCCCTCGTCCTGAGCCCTGCGGGCTCGCGCCTTCGGTCACTTAGCTTGTTCCCCGTCAACGCGGCGTGACAGGGCACAAGTTTACGGCGTTCGAGGCCGGAGGAAGGCGACAGCAAACACACTTACCCACACACTTGTACCCACATACTTGCGAGCCGTAGACTCTCGTCGTGCATCGGTGGATGTGTTGCGTAATCGCCAGCACAGCCTAATCCGCGTGCTTGAGGCGGTAGCAGATGGGTGCGGCAGATGATAGATCATTTGGCGCGTTGCTCAGGGAATTTCGGCTAGCTGCCCGTCTCTCTCAGGAGGCGCTGGCCGAACGGGCGGGCATGAGCGCCCGTGGGATTAGTGATCTCGAACGGGGGATTCATCGGGCCCCCTATCAGCAGACAGTAAACCTGCTGCTCGATGCCCTCGAACTCGATCGCGAGCAGCGGGCACTGATGGCGGCGGCGGCGCGGCGGCCCGGGAGAATCACTGCTGTCCCGCTCCGGCCGGAGAATTCATCGCGGCACAACCTGCCGGAAGAGGCCACCTCCTTCATCGGCCGGGCAGCTGAGGTCGCGATGCTCAAGGATCTGCTGCAGCGCCCGCAGGTTCGCCTGGTAACGCTCACCGGTCCGGGTGGCAGCGGGAAAACGCGGCTGGCGTTGCGTGCCGCTGCGAACCTCCTCGGCGAGTTCACCGACGGCGTGTTCTTCGTTTCACTCGCCGCACTTACCGATTCGCGGGTCGTGCCGTCTGCCATTGCCGCCGCACTGACACTGCGGGAGCGAGAAGGGCACGGGCCGATGGATGCCGTGCTGGCTTACCTCAGCGGCCGGAACCTGCTTCTAGTGCTAGACAACGTCGAGCATTTGCCTGACGCTTCCGAGCTGCTGCCGGAGCTGCTGGAACATTGCCCGAAGCTCCATCTGCTGGTGACCAGCCGCGCGGTGCTGCACCTGTCTTGGGAATCTATCTTTGAGGTACAGCCGCTGGCGGTGCCCGATTCCGGCAGCCGCATTGATCTTCAAGCGCTGTCGCGCTATGAAGGTGTCGCCTTGTTCGTCGAGCGGGCGAGGGCCGCCGATCCGGCCTTCGCCGTGACCGGCCAGGACGCGTCGGCGGTCGCTGAGATCTGCTGCCGCCTCGATGGCCTGCCCCTTGCCATTGAGCTGGCTGCCGCCCGCTTGCGGGTCCTGCCGCCGCAGGCGCTGCTCGGTCGGTTGTCCAATCGGCTGACATTCCTCACCGGCGGGGCCAGGGACCGGCCCACCCGGCAGCAAACGCTGCGGGCAGCGATCGACTGGAGCTACAGCCTGCTGGACGATAGAGAGCAACGGCTCTTCGCGCGGCTGGCAGTGTTTGCCGGAGGCTGCACCCTGGATGCGGCGGAGGTTGTCGGGGCCCTCGTGACCGATGCGCGCGGCGGCGGCGCGGCCTCGGTACTGGACTGCGCGGCCTCGCTGATCGACAAGAGCCTCCTGCGGCGCAGCTATCCGGCAGCCTCCTCAGAGCCGCACCTGCGGATGCTGGAGACGATCCGCGAGTACGCCCTGGAGCGGCTGGAGGACAGTGGCGAGGACGCGATTATCCGGCGACAGCATGCCATCTATTTCCTCTCCCTCGCCGAGCAAGCCGCCACCGAACTCAAAGGGCCCCACCGGACAGCCTGGCTGAACCGCCTGGAGGACGAGCACGATAACCTGCGAGCTGCCTTGCGGTGGGCAAAAGAACATCGGGAAGTGCGGATCGGCCTGCGCCTGGCCGTGGCGCTTGAGCAGTTCTGGGAGCTGCGAAGCTATCTCGGCGAGGGGGCACGGTGGCTGGCGGAGCTGCTGGCGATCGCGGAGGACGAGGAGCCGGAGCTCAAAGCGGCAGCGCTGAGGATCGCGGGAAACCGGACCTTCGCCTTCGACATCTCCAGCGCTGCGGAGCTGACCGAGCAGAGCCTGGCCCTCTACCGGCAACTCGCCGACGAACGCGGCGCGGCCGAGGCGCTGTACCAGCGCGGACTGGTCGCGTTCTACCAGGCTGACTACGGGCGGGCAGCGGATTGCCTGGCGGAAAGCTTGGCGCTGGCCCGCGACCTCGGGGATACCAACCTGGTGAACCGCTCGCTCTGGTCGTTGGCATGGCCGGGCAGCGGACAAGGCGATGTCTCTGGTGACATCGCGGAGACGAAGAAACTGGCGGAAGAAAGCCTGGAGCGGTCCCGGCAGCTCAAGGATCCCAGAGGGGCGTGCGCCGCGATCGAAGCCCTCCTGTACGTGGCCCGGATGGAGGGTGACCCGGCCAGGGTGCAGTTCCTGGTAGAGGAGTTCCTGGCGCTGTTGCGCCATAGTGACCTCCACCCGGATGCGGACGTGCGGGAGCGCATCGAGCGCATCGCGTTCGAGATTGAGCGCATGGCGATCGAGATACCCCCGCTCGGAACGCACGAGCAGGGAATGGCTCTGCTCGAAGAGGGGCTTGCGCTCAGCCTGCGGGAAGGGGACCGTCGTGCCGCCGCCCAGCTTGGCGTCACGCTAGCGCTCTTGGCGCGCGAACAGGGCTGGTTTGTACGGGCAGAATCCCTTCTGGAGGAGAGCCTGGTGGTGTTCCGTGAGCTCGAGGACGTGATGGGAATCGCCAGAGCGCTGATCGGACTGGCGGACGTGGCACGCGACCAGGGAGACGGCGAGCGGGGGATCGTGTTCTCCCAGGAAGGTCTGGCGCGGGCACGTGAATGCGGCGACGTCCTGCTGACCGGCTACGCGCTGCACAACATGGGAGTGGCCGCGTGGCTGCAAGGCGATCATGCCCAGGCCAGTTCGCTGCTCGCGGCGGCGCTCATATCATTGGACCAGCGCGGCGAAGCGGGGTCTGAGGTGCTAGCCAGCATCGGACTCATGGCGCTAGACCAGCGGGATTTCTCAGGTGCCAAGAAGGCCTTCGCCGACAGCCTCCAGATCGGGCGGACGCGCAGTATCCCGTGGCTTGCTTCAACGGACCTGGAGGGATTGGCCGGGGTGGCGGCCGCCCACGGCGAGGCGGAGTTGGCGGCGCGGCTCTACGGGGCGGCGGACGCGATCCGCACATCCTGCGGAACGCCCGTTCGCCCGAGCCACCAGCACATACATAACCGTGGTGTCGTGGCCGCCGAGGCGCTCCTTGGCCAAGAGGAGTTCACCCGCGCTTATCAGCAAGGTCGAGCCGTACCAGTAGAACAGATGATCACCGACGCCCTCAGCGCCGCGCTCTCCTGAACGGACGTCGAGCCTGTAGGGTGCCAGAACTACTTCTGTATCCTGATGCGCACCCTGTTGATGGAATGGTGAAACCACGGACCGTTCCGAAGAAAAGCTTTAAAAATCCCTCGTCGGAACGGACCGTTGCGACTGTCTCAAGGCCGCGATCTCTCCGAAGTCACCTGGACTTGTCAAATAGGCGGCCGATGAGGAGATAACTCGAGCTTCGCCGGGTAGACGGGGGCGGGCGTCGAACGGCGGAGGGTGAGGATATGACGGAAGATACCGAACGGCGGCACGACACCAAGCGGCCGTCCGTGCCAGGCGGTGAGAAGCCGGCTAAAAACGGCGGCAATTTCCTCGGCCACCTGTTTGGCAGCCTGATGACCACGGTCATCGTGGCCATGGTGATCGTGTTTGTCGCCGCTTATTTGCTGGTAGCCAAGCTCGAAAAACTTAACCCATTCACCTCACACACCACGATTACCACCACACTGGTTCTCGGGAAGCTCACCAAGATCGAGCAGGTGCACGTTGCGACACGCTCCTACTCGGTGGATGTGAAGATCACGCAGAGCGTGGGGATAATCCCCTGCTTCCTCATCTGTAATCAGATGGAGCTCACGGGCAGCGGCACCGACGACGCCATCGTGGATCTCAGCAAGCTCTCCAAACGGGACGTCAGCATCGATCGGTCCACGGAGGCGGTGACCGTCCGGATGGCCGCGCCCACCATCGGCCCCGCCGACCTGAACCCGGTCGCCTGCTCCATCACGAGCACCCATGGGGTCGTCAACAGCGCGACGCAGGCCTTCAGGAACAACCCGAACGGCTACCGCCAGCTCTACGTGGCCGCGGAGAGCCAGATCCATGACACGGCCGAGCGCGACCAGGGACTGCTCACCGCCGGAGAACAGAGCACCCGGGCGATGCTCACCCAGGTGCTCGGCGTCGTCGGCGTCAAGAAGGTGACGGTGGACTTCAGCTAGCGGCCAAGCAGTGCCGCGGTTATCGACCCGGCGGCGAGGTAGCGTGAAGTTGTCCAGATCATTGGACAACTCTACCGTCAGGGGGATCGGGTGTCGTGACCGGCGTTCAGCAGGCGCCGTCGCTTGTCCACGCGCCCGACGCGCCGCCTGGCACCTCGTCGTAGTTCCACTGATTGGCCGTCCACTGGTCGCCGCCGTAGGATACGACGTCGCCGGAGACGTAGGTCGCGCTCGATGACCAGGCGGCGGCCGTGCACGAGCTTGCGGACCGCGGCGTCATGGTCACTCAGCGATAATCCAAGCCGCCAGGCCGCCCAGCCGTGATCCTGTAATCGAGCCCGGAAATCGTCCGCGCCACCTCCGATGAGTGAATACCATGCCTTCGGCGAGACGAAGCCGAGAGCGCGGCTCTGTACTGGTTGGATGATCCGCGTCATGAGACGGGAGCCTGCATGCACGGGTTGTATGAGCTCAGCGGCCGGGGGCCTGACCGGTGACCGCTACTGGCGACCTGTGGGGACAGGCGCCAGCCGTCTCGCCACAGGCCGCGGGAGACGGCCCGACGGCCTGGCGCACGCCCGCCGGATGGGTGATGCGGGTGCCGTGGTGCTGGCCGGCGTTGCTGACCGTCGCCCTCGGTTTTTATCAGATCGGCCGTCCCGAGCTGTGGCGGGACGAGCTGGCGAGCTGGTCTCTCGCCGAGCGGCCGCTCGGCGCCATGTGGGCGACTGCCCACCAGATTGACGCCGCGCAGCTCCCTTATTACCTGGTGTTGCATGGCTGGATCAAGGTGTTCGGTGACTCGGCGGACGCGATGCGCGGCCTGTCGGTGCTGGCGATGGCGGGCGCGGCGGTGTGCGTGACGTTGACCGGGCAGAAGCTGGCCGGCCCGCGAGCCGGGCTGGTGGCCGGGCTGATATTCGCGCTGGTGCCGAGCGTTTCGCGGTTCGCGCAGGAAGTCCGGTTCTATGCGCTCCAGGTACTGCTGGCGACGCTGGCGACGCTGCTGCTGCTGCGCGCGCTTGACCGGCCACTGGTGCGCCGCTGGGCAGCGTACGCGGTCGCCGTGGCGGCACTGGGTTATGTCGACCTCGTCGCGCTGGCCCTGGTCACCGGGCATCTCGCCGCGGTCGCGCTGACCTGGCGGAAGAACCGGGACCGCCGCCTGCTCTGGTTTGTTCCAGCAGTGGCGGCGGCAATCGCGCTGTGCCTGCCGCTGATCATCGTCGGCTCGGGCCAGGCAGGCAGCCAGATCGGCTGGATCCCGCGGCCCGGCCTTGACCTGACCGCCTTCACCTCCTTCGCCCGGAACCTGTGCTATTCCACCCCCGTGGCTGCGGCGCTGCTGGTCCTCGCCGCCGTGGCCTGGGCGGTGCGCTGGCGCGTGGCGGCGGTCGCCACAGCCATGGCCGTGCTGCCGGTCGCCGCTGTGTGGGCAATGTCGCAGGGCACCTACTCCTACTTCTTCCCTCGTTACCTGCTGTTCGCGGTGGCGGGCTGGGCGATCCTGGCCGGGATCGCGGTCAGCAGGTTCAACGCGGCGGTCGCGGTAGCCGTGGTCCTGATGATTGCCCTGCTCAGCGCGAGAGATCAGGAGGCCATCAGGGAACCGGGAGCGCACAACTGGGCTAACTATCCGTTGAACAACGGGGCTAACTATCCGGTGAATGCCGACGCAACCTACTGGGACTACGCGGGCGCGGCATCGGTCATCGCCCGCACCGGGGGCGGCGGGGGCATCGTCTTCCCGACCGGCGCCCTGGCCTGGATGATGATCGACGAAGGCGTCCGGTACTACCTGGAGCAGGACGGGGCGGTCGTACCCCGCCAGCTCTTTGTTACCGCGACGGCACAGCAGGCGCACGGACTCTACGCGGTCGCCTGTGACCATCCCGCCGCCTGCCTGGGGAACCAGGAACGGATCTGGCTCGTGAGCGCAGGCCGCGCGACGGACGTCGCGGCAGCGGTGCCGCCTGGTGAAGCGGCACCGCTGCGGGCCCGTTATCACGTCGTCCTGACTCGGCATTTCGCGGGCCTGAGCATCTTCCTCCTCGACCGCAATGCTCCCGACCGCGCGTAAGGGCCCGGCACCCTCCAGGGTGCCGGGCCCTTACGCCGTGGGACTGGGCTGGCCCGCGCGCTAGCTGGCGCGGTCCCAGGTCGCGCTGAAGTTCTCCGCACTGCTGAGCGACGAGACGGTGTCCTTATCCGCGCCACTGCTGGTCACCATGGTGATCTCCTCGGGACTGAAGTCACCGATCGGGGATCCGTCGACCACGGAATCGGAGACGTTCACGGTACCGAAATCGGCCAGCGGAAGAATCCCGCCGCTGTTGGTGCAGCACGGCGCCTCGATGATGACCTCGGCGGAGGAACGAGCCGCGCCGGACAGGCTCTTCGTGGTGCTGACGCTCCAGTCCTGCGTGGTGTCGGCCAGCGTGAGCTTGAACTCGTTGCTGCCCTCGTAGACGACCGATGCCGTGATGTGGTCACCGGGCTTGACCGTGTCGCCGAAGTTAAACGAATCGGCGGGGTACATCTCATACCAGCCGTAGTACTGCGGGCGGCCGCCCACGCAGTCCGTGTCCGTGCCGGTCTGCTCGACGGTGCCGCTGCTGTAACCGTCAAGGCCGACCCAGAAGCTTGAGTACCTGGTGGCGGAGGTGCAGGTGCCGGTCGGCTGCACCCAGCTGGCCGACACGCTCGTGTAGGTGCCGCTGTCGGCAGCGTATCCCGACCAGTTCGTGCTTGTTGTTGACGCGTTGCGGATGCCGCTGTGCACATTAAGGGCCGTGCCCGGCTTGACCAGGTGCAGGGCGGGGCCGCCGACCCGGACCGTCGTCGTCCGATCCGGGTGAGTGGCGGCGGACGCGCTGCCGGCCGCTAGCGCGGGGCCGAGAGCAAGGGCCAGGACGGCCAGGGGAATACACCATCGTCGTAGCATGCGGGCTCCTTGTGGGTGTTGACAGCTGCGTGCTGCTGGCGACTGTCCCGCGCGCCGTTTCCCGTCGGCGCACGGGGCAAACAGGACTTGTAGCTCTCTGTCACTTTTTTTGTGAC
>Ga0302325_10020489_pt1 | contig 13866 bp, 14 predicted proteins | sample Palsa_T0_2_FD_201948 | JGI IMG/M metagenome (GOLD analysis project Ga0302325, IMG submission 201948) | Peat permafrost microbial communities from Stordalen Mire near Abisko, Sweden - Palsa_T0_2 | ecosystem: Environmental > Terrestrial > Soil > Palsa > Peat permafrost | place: Sweden: Abisko... | reverse complement strand
AATGGGCTGCGGAGAGGCGCTCACGGACCGTTCGAAAACTTGGGTTTGATCTCACTCGCGCGGACCGACAGGTGCATGCCAGACTTGGGGCGTGCAGACGGGAGAGCCGAGCCGGCCTGCTGAAGGTGCGGCCGCGGCCGGCATTGTCCAGGACTGGCACGAGATTGAGTTCGCTACGCGTCTTCGGCTGGCTGATCGGCATTTCAGTGACGACCCGTCCTTCGAGCGCAGCGTCGCTCAAGTCCTCCGCGGCTCACCAGAGCTCATCGCCCGGTGGGCGACGTGGAGCGGTGATCAGCGGTGGACGCCCTCCGCCTATCTAGAGGGAAACGAGGCCGGCTGGTTTGACGGCGTGCGCCGGAATGTGAAGGTGCATCCTGACGCCGCGAGCGCTGCGGCGGACTTTATCCATCGGCTCGCGGCGTGGCTGGCCCGGAGAGAGGTCCTCCCGCCGGCGCCGACTCGAGAGATCTGGCTGGTGACTATCGGGCCGGAGGTTCCGGGGGACGAGGCCAGGAGATGGTGGAACTCCAAGGACGCCCCGGTGCTGGACGACCTGGTGCGGGACGCTCCCCGGCTTCGCCTGGGCAGGGTCATGGATGATGACTTCGATGACGTACCCGGCCCGGCCAGGCGGGTCTTCTCCCTGCTCTCCTTGCGCGGCACCATTCCGGAGTACGTCGTTCCCCGCCTTGACGATGAGCTGATCGGCGAGATCTTGGCTGCGTACCAGGGGCGGGGCGACGACGCTCCGGCGACCCAGCGGGCTACTCCGGCCGAGGTTGCCGCGTTCCTGGCAGCCCACCGGGGCGCCGGGGCGCTCTATGACGAAGACGAGACGCCATAGCCGGGCCGGCCCCATTCGCCGCGGGCGGTCACTGGATCCCGAGGAACCGCTTCAGCGCGCGCCGGGCCGGCGGCAGCCGGTGGCCGGCGTCGAATTCCAGGACCGAGATCTCCCGGGTCATCGCGCCAAGCAGCTGCGCCGCCGCCTCGGCGTCGTCCCAGCCCATGGCCTCCAGGTCGGGCACGCCCGCTGACGCGAGGCGCTGGCGCCGCGTTTCCATCGAGCCCTGCACGTCGGGATCGGAGCGGGCCTCGAGCGATAGCGCCTTGACGCCCCGGTTCGCCAGGGAGACGTCGAGGTAGGCCTCCGAGCCGCGGAAGAGCCGCTCGGCGCCGGGCGGCAGGCCCGCGATCGCCTCGTCGATGACGGCCCCGACCCGGTCGTGGAAGCGCGCGTGCATGGCGTCGACGAAGGCCGCGCGGTCCTTGAAGTGCACGTAGAAGGTGCCCTTGGCGACCCCCGCGCGGGCGACCACCATGTTCACGCTGACGCCGGCCAGCCCGTGCTCCTCCGCCAGTGCGGCGCCCGCGTCGAGCAGCGCCTCGCGGGTCTGCAGCGCGCCGGCCGCCCTCGTTCCGTCACTCATCGCCCGGAGTATATGCCCGGCAGTACCCGAGACCCCGAGAGCCCGACTCAATGACCGACCGGTCGGTCATTGTGTTAGATTGGCCGGGTAAGCACGCCCGCCGCTCAAAAGCAGGAGTAACCATGAAGGCCGCAGTGATCGACACCCTCGGCGCCGCACCGCGCGTGATCGACTATCCGGACCCGTCGCCCACCGCCGGCAACCTCGTGCTGGTCAAGGTCGAGGCGGCCGCGCTGAACACGATCGACGTGCACATTGCCTCCGGTCATCACCGGGCCGGGCCGCCGCGGCTTCCTTACGTGCCCGCGATCGAGGCCGTCGGCGTCATCGTGGCCGGGCCCGACCAGGGGCTGCGCGTGCGCGCGGCCGGCCCGGCGGGCCTGGTCCCCGGCGTCGACGGCGGGCTGGCCGAGCTGCTGCTGACCGACCGCGCGACCTGCGTCCCGGTCCCGGACGACCTCGACAGCGTCGCCGCCGCGGCCATCGGCGTCGTCGGCACGAGCGCGGACCTGGCGCTGCGCAAGGCCGGGCTCGAAGCGGGCGACAGCGTCCTCGTGCTTGGCGCCACCGGCCCGCTGGGCGCGGCCGTCGTCCAGCTCGCGCGGCTGGCCGGGGCCAAGCGCGTGATCGCGGCCGGCCGTAACCCCGAGCGCCTCGCGCAGGTCTCCCCCGCCGCCGACGGCGTGGCGCTGCTCGGCGAGGAGCCGCTCCCCGACCAGCTGGCTTCCCTCGGCGGCCCGGTGGACCTGGTCGTGGACCCGGTATGGGGCCCGTGGGCGCGGCCGGCGCTCGGCTGCCTGAAGCCGGGCGGCCGCTACCTGAACGTGGGCGCGGCCGGCGGCGACGGGACGGCCTTCCAGGTCGAATGGCTCCGCGCGGCGCAGCTGACGCTCATCGGCTTCAGCAGCGGGGGCGCGGCGCCAGCCGACGTCATCGCCAGCTACCGGCACGTGGCGGACCTGGCGGCGGCCGGCTCGCTGACGCTGCCGACGGCCACCTACCCGCTGGACGAGGCCGCCCAGGCGTGGCAGGCCCAGGTCTCCTCGCCCGGCCGGAAGATCGTCGTGATCCCCTGACTCAGCCGGTCGTCGTGGCGGCCGCCGCCTTCGCCTCGCGGCGGCGGCGGTGCAGGTTGGGCTCGGTGTAGCCGTTGGGCTGGGCGGTTCCCTCGAAGATGAGGTCGGCCGCGGCGGCGAAGGCGATGCTGGCGTCGAAGTCGGGAGCCATCGGGCGGTAGCCGGGGTCGGCCGCGTTCTGCTGGTCGACGACGGCGGCGAGCCTGCGCAGGCTGCCGGTCACCTGCTGCCTGGTGATGACGCCGTGCCGGAGCCAGTTGGCGAGCAGCTGGCTGGAGATGCGGAGGGTGGCCCGGTCCTCCATCAGGGCGACGTCGTGGATGTCGGGGACCTTGGAGCAGCCGACGCCCTGGTCGACCCAGCGGACCACGTAGCCGAGGATCGACTGGACGTTGAGGTCGACCTCGGACTGCCGGTCGGCGTCGGTCCAGTCGGCCGGGTCGGCCAGCGGGATCCTGAGCATCTCGTCGAGGGACGCCGGGGTCCTGGCGGCGAGCTCCGCCTGACGCTGGGCGACGTCGACCTGGTGGTAGTGCAGGGCGTGCAGGGTCGCGGCGGTGGGCGAGGGGACCCACGCGGTGGAGGCGCCGGCCCGGGGGTGGGCGATCTTCTGCGCCAGCATGTCGGCCATCAGGTCGGGCATGGCCCACATGCCCTTGCCGATCTGGGCGCGGCCGACCAGGCCGTGCGCGAGCCCGGTGTCGACGTTGCGGTCTTCGTAGGCGAGGATCCACGGCTGGGCCTTCATGTCGGCCTTGCGGGTCATCGGCCCGGCCTCCATCGAGGTGTGGATCTCGTCGCCGGTGCGGTCGAGGAAGCCGGTGTTGATGAAGACGATCCGGTCGCCGGCCGCGTGCACGGCGGCGGCGAGGTTGAGCGAGGTGCGCCGCTCCTCGTCCATCAGGCCGATCTTGAGCGTGCTTGGGCTGAGTCCGAGCAGCGCCTCGACCCGGGCGAACAGCGTGCTGGTGAACGCCACCTCGTCGGGCCCGTGCTGCTTGGGCTTGACGATGTAGACCGCCCCGGTCCTGCTGTTGCGCCGGGGCGCGTCGGCCCGCAGTCCCGGCAGCGCGCCGATCGCGGTGACGATGGCGTCGAGGATGCCCTCGAACACCTCCGCGCCCTCGGGGTCGAGGATCGCGTCGGTCGTCATCAGGTGGCCGACGTTCCTGACCAGCAGCAGGGCGCGGCCGGGAAGGGTGAACGGCTGGCCCGACGGGTCGGTGTACGCGCGGTCCGGCTCCAGCCGCCGGTCGAAGGAGGTGCCGTTCTTCCTGACCGGGGCGCTGAGGTCGCCCACGTTGAGGCCGAGCCAGTTGCGGTACGCCGCGACCTTGTCCTCGGCGTCGACGGTGGCGACCGAGTCCTCGAAGTCGACGATCGTGGTGACGGCCGCCTCGGCCAGCACGTCCTGGATCCCGGCCGGGTCGGTCCGGCCGATCGGCCCGGCCCGGTCGATGACGAGCTCGAGGTGCAGGCCGTGGTGGCGCAGCAGCACCCGCGACGGGGCATCGGGGTCGCCGGCGTACCCGGCGAACGCGGCCGGGTCGGCCAGCCGGGCGGGGCCGGTCGCGGTCGCGGCGGCGAGGCCGTCGGCGGCGACGAAATAGCCGGTCGCCTCCCGGTGCGAAGCGCCGTCGAGGGGCACCGCCTGGTCGAGGGTGGCCCGCACGGTCCCGACCACCAGCTGACCGCGCACCGGGTTGTAGGCCCCGTCCCGGGTGGCCCCGTCGGTCTCGGGGATCGCGTCGGTCCCGTAGAACGCGTCGTAGAGCGATCCCCAGCGCGCGTTGGCGGCGTTGATCGCGAACCGGGCGTTGGTCACCGGGACCACCAGCTGCGGGCCCGCGATCGAGGCGATCTCCGGATCGACCCCGTCGGTGGCGATCTGGAACGGCCCCGGGCCGGGGACGAGATAGCCGATCTCCTCCAGGAACGCACGGTACTTGGCCGGGTCGTGCGGCTGGCCGGCGTTCGCCCGGTGCCAGGAGTCGATCGCCGCCTGGAGCTCATCGCGACGGCGCAGCAGGTCCCGGTTGACCGGCGACAGGTCGGCGATGATCTGCGCCACCCCCGCCCAGAAGGCAGGCCCGGTCACGCTGACGCCCGCGGCGGGCAGCGCCTCGTCCTCGATGAAGCGGTACAGGTCGGTCGCGACCTGCAGCCCGGCTGCCTGGGTGCGGTCAGTCATGGTGACTCCTTCGTCTCGGACGTCGGGTTGCTCCGCCAGCAATTCCGTATTGCGGAATTTGAAACCGTATGATGGAATATCCTTGAACCCTAGGCTCCAGCGCCCGCTAGCGTCAAGGGCCGAGGTCCCGCCAGGACGCAGCCGACGGGGAGGGGAGGTGCGTGTTGCCGGAGGCAAGAGCCGCCGACGGCGTGCAGTCCGTCCACCGCGCGCTCGACGTGCTCGAGGCGCTCGCCGCGGCCGGGGGCACGGCCAGTCTGGGCGAGCTCGCCGCGGCCTGCGGCCTGCCCGCGCCGACCCTGCACCGGATCGCGGGCACGCTGGCCGGCCGCGGCTACCTGCGGCACGCGTCCGACCGCCGCTACAGCCTCGGCTCGCGGCTCGTCCCCCTCGGCGCCGACGCGCACGCCCTGCTCGGCGAGCGCGCGCTGCCGGCCCTGCGCGGGCTGGCCGAGCTGACCGGCGAATCGGCCAACCTCGCGGTGCTGGCCCAGGGCCGGGCCGAGTACGTGGCCCAGGCCCCGGGCAGGCACACCATGCGGACCTTCACCGAGGTCGGCAACCGGGTCGAGCTGCACTGCACCGGCGTCGGCAAGGCGCTGCTGGCGGTGGCCGATCCCGCGACGGCCGCCCGGCTGATCGCCACCGCGCCGCTGACCGCGCAGACCCCCGCCACCATCACCGGCAGCGCCGCCCTGCAGGCCGAGATCGCCCTCATCCGCGACCGCGGCCACGCCCTCGACGAGGGCGAGATGGAGGTCGGCGTCCGCTGCGTCGCCGTCGGCCTGCCGGGCGCGACCCCGATGGCCGTCTCCGTGTCGGGCCCGGCCGTCCGGATGACCGACGCCCTGGTCGCCGACGCCGTGCACGCGCTCCACGCGGCCGTGGCGGAACTGCGCCGCTGACTCACCGCTCCCGCAGGTGATCCTCGCCGCGCCGCTGCGGGCGACGGGAGATGTGAGCGTCTTGCCTGGTAGAAATCCGCCTTGGGATCTATACTTCTGCCATGGCGTTGAGTATTAAGAGCGACGAGGCAGACCAGCTCGCCAGAGAACTGGCCGCGGAGACCGGCGAGACGCTGACAGAGGCGGTCGTGATCGCGCTCAGGGAGCGGCTCGACCGCGAGCACGCCCGGCACGGCGCCAGCATGCGGATGCGGCTGGCGCGCCTCGCGGCGGACGTGGCGGCGCTCCCGGTGGCCGACGGCAGGACGCCGGAGGACATCATCGGCTACGACGGCGTGGGCCTGCCGAGTTGACCCAGCCGTCGGCTGAGTCTGAGCGCGGCCGGAGCCTGGTCGTTGACACGTCGGCGTGCGTAGCCGTGATTCTCGGCGAGCCCGGGAGCGAGGATCTCGCCGCCTACCTTGAGCATGCGCTGGTCCGGCTGATGCCAGCCGCCATCCGGGTCGAGCTGGGCATGGTCATCGAGGCCCGCCTGTGGCCGGCCGGGCAGGATGTGGTCGACCGGTTTCTCCGCGATGCGAAGATCGACATCGTCGCCGTCGATGAGGATCTCGCCGCCCGCGCGATCAGCGGCTGGCGGAGATACGGCCAGGGAAGGCATCCGGCCGCGCTCAACTTCGGCGACTGCTTCACGTACGCGCTGGCCGAGCGGACCGGGTACCCCGTCCTCTGCACCGGCGACGACTTCGCCGCGACCCCGATCCCCGTGCTGCGGCCGCCGACCGGGAAGCGCGACAAGCCGTAACACCGACGCCGGGGCCGCGCCGCCGCTCAGACAGCGCCCGCCTGACCGGCCGGGGCAACACTCGCCAAGCGCATGATTCCGCACAGTTCCGCGCATACCCTGTCCGTAAAACGGGCGAGCGGGATCAACAGGAGGGCCGAGCATGCCCAGCAGCCGCGAAGCGGTCCAGGCGATCAGGCGCAGCGCGCGACGGCTCGCGTCGCATCCGCTGCTGCGCCGCCATCCCCGGCTGATCATCGGCGGCGGGCTGGTCGCCGTGGCCGTCGTCGTCACCGTCGCGCTGATCGCCGCGCTGGCCGGGTCGGCCGCGCCGGTGAAGAAGCCGCAGGCGCTGGCGGTCGCGCCGGTCCCCCCCAAGCCGACCCCGACCCCCACCCCGACCGTGCACCGCCCGACCCAGCTGCTCGACCCGTTCACCGGCGAGCCGGTCAAGAAGCTCGGCCGGGTCCTCGCGGTCAAGATCGACAACATCGTCACCGCCCGGCCGCAGACCGGCCTGCAGTCGGCCGACCTGATCTACGTGATCCCGGTCGAAGGCGGCCTCAGCCGGTTCATGGCCGTCTACTCCTCCCGCATCCCGACGGTCATCGGCCCGGTCCGCAGCGCCCGGCAGAGCGACCTCGACATCCTCCGCCAGTTCGGACGGCCCGCGTTCGCCTGGTCCGGCGCCACCCCGCACCTGGTGCCGTTCATCGAACGGGCGCCGATCTCCGACCTCTACGCGCTCCAGGTCGGCGGGTACTACCGGGTCGGCTACCGGACCGCGCCGGAAAACCTCTACGCCGACCCGCGGACGCTGCTGAGCGAGGCGCCGCACGCCAGCGTCGCCCGCGACATCGGGTTCCGGTTCGGGCCGCTGCCGTCCGGCGGCCGCCCGACCACGTCGATGACGGTCCGCTACCCGGCCACGGCGTTCACCTTCCGCTGGTCGGCCAAGGCCAAGCGCTGGCTGGTGTGGATGGACGGCGCGCCCGGGGAGGCGGCCGAGGGCGGCCAGCTCGGCGGCTCGACCGTGATCATCCAGTACACCAGGGTCGCCACCTCCCGGTTCGAGGAGTACGGCGGCCGGCCGCCCTACGCCACCTCGGTCGGCTCCGGCACCGCCGTCATCCTCCGCGACGGCAAGGCATTCACCGTCCACTGGTCGCGGCCGAACCTCGACTCCGGCACCACCTTCACCCAGCCCGACGGCAAGCGGATGCTGTTCGCCCCCGGCCAGGTCTGGGTCATGTACGCGGCCGACAACCACGCCGGCTACGTCAACGAAGCGGCCGTCTGAGACCGAGCGCCGGCCTGGCGCTCGCCCGCGCGGGCTGGCGGGTGACGATCACGGAGCGGGCGACGGGCCGATGACCCGGGCCGGTCTGGCACCGACTTGGCTTGTGTGTTCTAATAGGCCGATGAACGACGGCGACCTGGCGAACGATCTTCCGGTCTGGTGGCCGTACCCGGCCTCGTGCGGGCAGGGGCACCCATGGGGCCCAGGCAAGATCATCGTCAGCTTCCGGCCCTGCAGCTGCCTGGGCGGCGAACTCGGCGCAGGCCACACGATCGTCGCCTGCCGGGCCGACGGATGCGGCTCCGCCTGGTACCGTCCCGCGCACGACCCCGGCCGGCTCACCGGGTGACGGCGACGGAGAACCAGGATCCCAGCCCACGGCGCAGGAAATCCAAAGCTATTTGTCCCGAACGGTCCCGGGCTTCGCCTAACCGGTCAACGCGAAGCGCGGGACCGTTCGATCCGCGGAATTTGAATTTTCTTGCCTGCGGGCTGTTATCCGCTGACGCGGCCGGCCAGCCGGGCGGCGGCGGCGTGGTACTCGGCCGCCAGCCGGTCGACCACAACCGCGGTCGGCTCGACCGCGCGGATCGTCTGCAGGCCCTGGCCGGCCGCCCACAGATCCTTCCACCGGCCGGCCACGTCGCCGGTCGAGTCATAGTCGCGGCCGGCCGGCCGGGTCAGGTTGTCGGGGTCGAGACCGTGCGCGATCAGGCTCGGGCGGAGCCACGAGGCGGGGGTCCCGGTGATCCCGTCGGTGATCACCAGGTCGTCCGGGCCGTGCTCGACCACCATCTGCTTGTACGCGTCAGGGGCCATGCTCTCTTCGGTGGCGATGAAGCGGGTGCCCATGTAGACCAGGTCGGCCCCGGCCGCGATCGCGCCGGCCACGCCCGCACCGTCGCTGATGCCGCCGCCGATCGTGACCAGCCCGCCGAAGAAGTCCCGGACGGCCGAGATGAACGCGAACGGCGACAGGAACCCGGTGTGCCCGCCCGCGCCGGCCGAGATGCAGGCGAGCCCGTCCGCGCCGGCCGCCACCGCCTTCCGCGCCAGCTTGATCGTGACCACGTCGGCGATGACGGTGCCGCCGTAGGCCTTCACGGTCTCGATCGCGGGGACGGGCGAACCGAGCGCGGTGATGACGATCGGCGGCCGGTACTCCGCCACCAGCCGCAGGTCCTCCGCCAGCCGCGCGTTGGTGCGGTGGGTGACCAGGTTGACCGCCCACGGCGCGCCGCCGGCCCCGGCCAGCTTGTCGCTGATCGACCCCATCCAGGCGTCGAGGTCGGCCACCGTGCGGCAGTTGGGGGTGGGGAACGCGCCCACCACCCCCGCCTGGCAGGCGGCCACCACCAGCTCAGGGCCCGAGATCAGGAACATCGGGGCGGCCACGACCGGCACCCGCAGTCCGGCCAACGGAGTTGTCACCGCTCAGAGCCCGAGTGCCGCCGCCGGGTCCTCGGCCGTCCGCCAGCGGCGCAGGTCCGCCCCCGGCGCCCAGGTCGAGTGGGTGCCGCTGGAGACCCGCTCGGGCAGCCGCAGCTTGCAGACCGGGCCGTCGGCGACCCGGGCGGCGTCGAAGACCAGGCAGAACGAGGCGTCGGCGGTCATGTCGGTGGTGATCGTGACCAGGTACCCGTCGTCCTCGCCGCTGCTGCCGACCCGGGGCGCCATCGCGGTCTCGCTGCCGTACACGCCCTCGCCGAACTTGTAGTGCTCCTCAGTCCCGTCCTTCAGGTCGTGGCGGACCAGGCCGTCGAAGACGAACCAGCCCGGCGCCTGGGTGGCGGCGTACGCGTACCGGTAGCCCACCCCCGCGTACTGCCCGTTCAGCATCCCGAACTCGGTGATCGTGTCGGTGAGCTGCTGCTCCTTGACCAGGCCGGTGTTCAGGTCCAGGCGCCAGCGGTGCAGCCGGGACTGCAGCCGGTCCAGGGCGAGGAAGCGGAAGGCGCGCTGCCAGCGGTCGCCGGCCGGGATGTCCTCGGGCTCCGGGTCGCCCTGGAAGAAGCCGTCGAGCACGATCTCGTGCCCGTCTTCGTAGGCGTTGACGAAGTGCAGCGCGTAGGTGGCCTCGGCCTCGAACCAGCGGATCTGCCCGGTGCTGCCGCGGCGCGGTATGACCGCGAAGCGGGACGGCATGTCCCGGTGGAACTTGGGCGCGTGGATGTTCTTGGCCAGCAGCTCGCCGTCCCAGAAGAGCGGGAAGTCGTTCAAGATCGCGTAGTTCTCAGTGAACGCCATGTCGTGCGGCAGCCGCGGCCCCGGCAGCGGCACGTCGACGTAGTGCACGAGGTCGTTGTTCTCGTCGACCACGCCGTATTTCATGTACGGCGCTTCCTTGCTGTAGTTGAAGAACAGCATCTCGCCGGTGCGGTCGTCCACCTTGGGGTGGGCCGACACGCCCCAGTCGCTCGGGAAGCGGCCGTTCCAGCCTTCCTTGCCCAGGTCGGCCAGTGAGCTCGGGTCCAGCCGGTAGAGGTCGCCGCACTGGTAGAAGCTGGTCAGCGCCACCCCCCGGTGCACCACGATGTCGGTGCTGGAGGCGTCCTTCATCCGGGTGCGGGCGCCCCAGCCGTCCCGGTCGGCGATCTGCGGCGGCTCGGAGATGCCCGCCCACAGCGCCCCGCCCGACTCCATCTCGGCCAGGAACCCGTCGGTGCGGACGAAGCGGTTGCGGTAGAAGGCCTGGCCGTCGCGGAAACCGACCACGTGCACCATGCCGTCGCCGTCGAACGGGTGGTAGTACTTCTTGGCCGGGTGCACCGGGTTCTCGGTGTTGCGCAGATAGACCCCGTCGAGGTCGGCCGGGATCTCGCCCTCGACCAGCTCGAGGTCGTCGGCGTTCCACTCGGTCGTCTGCGGGCGCCACGGGCCGGTCCGGTACGGGTGCTCGTCGTCTTCGGGCAGGGTCGACAGGACGCGGCCCACCAGTTCGACATTCACGATGATTCCTCCTGGTAGTGCAATGGTAGGCCGGTCAGCGGGCGGTGACCACGAAGCTGACGGTGGTCGCGGTGGACCCGCCGAAGTTGAGGGTGGCGGCGACGTCGGCCCCGTCCACCTGGTAGTCCCCCGCCGTCCGGCTCACCTGCTTGCTCGCGTCGAGCAGCATCCGGACCCCGGACGCGCCGACCGGGTGACCCCCGCCGATGAGGCCGCCGCTCGGGTTGACCGGCAGCCGGCCGCCGATCTCGATCTCGCCGTCGTCGATCGCTTTCCACGACTCGCCCGGCTCGGTCAGGCCGATGTGGTCGATGGCCAGGTACTCGCTGGGGGTGAAGCAGTCGTGCGTCTCGAGCGCGTCGATGTCGTCGAGGGTCACCCGGGCGCGGCCGAACGCGTCAAGCACGGCCTGGCGCAGGTGCGGCATCACATAGCGCTCGCCCGCGGCGCGCTCCAGCTTCTGCTCGAGGCCGATGCCGACCGTGCGGTGCCCCCAGCCCGCGATCCGGGCGATCGGCCGCGCGGCCGGGTTGCGGGCCAGGAACTCGTCCGAGACGAGCACCAGGCCGGCCCCGCCGTCGGTGATCTGGCTGCAGTCGAAGCGCCGGATGCGGCCTTCTATCGGCGGGTTGGCGGCCGGGTCGCCGCCCGGCCCGAGGTCGGGCACGGTCCAGTCGCGGGTCTGCGCGTTGGGGTTGCGCCGGGCGTTGCCCAGGTTGATCTCCGCGATCCTGGTCAGATGGGCCTGGTCGACGCCGTAGCGGCGGTCGTACTCCTCGAGCACCTTGTCGAACATGTACGGCCACATGAAGACCGCGTCCTGTCCTTCGTGGCCGACCCAGGCGGCGGCGCCGAGGTGCCGGGCCGCCTCGTCGCCGCTCACCGTCTTCTCCAGCTCCAGGCCGAGGACCAGGGCGGCGGCGTAGTGACCGGCCCGCAGGTCGGCCACCGCGGCCAGGGCGGCGATGCTGCCCGAGGCGCACGCGGCCTCGTGCCGCGAGGCGGGCACGCCCCACAGGCCGGGGTGGACGGTGGCGGGCATCGCCCCGAGGTGCCCCTGCCCGGCGAACAGCTGGCCGAACGCGTTGCCGACGTGGATCACGCCGATCTGCCCGGCGTCGACCGACGCGGCCGCCAGCGTCTGCTCGACGACCTCCCTGGCCAGGTCGGCGAAGTCCCTGCCCTCGCGATTGAGGTTCCTGGCGAAATCCGACTGGTAGCCCCCGAGCACCCAGATGTCCGCTGCCTGCACCGCCACCGACCCACTTCCTTCCGCGTTCGCGACGGCCTGCGCCTGACGCTTGCCACCGCGGCAAAACAACACTACAACTAACAGAGAGTCGAGGGAAGAACCGATATCGAGGAGCGGAGCGCTTATGACCGACACCGGACCGACGCCGGGCGAATGGGGCGATCAGGTGGCCATCGTCACCGGCGGCGGCAAGGGGCTCGGGCGGGCGTTCGCCCTCGACCTCGCCCGGCGGGGGGTCAGGGTCGTCGTCAACAACCGCAACCGCGAGGTCGACGATCTCGGCCGCGGCCCGGCCGATCATGTCGTGGCGGAGATCATCGCGGCCGGCGGGACGGCGGTCGCGCACCACGGTGCAGTGGAGGAGCCGGCCTCGGCGGACTCGATGGTGTCGCTCGCGCTGGATCGCTGGGGGCGGCTTGACATCCTCATCACCAGCGCCGCGATCAGCGGGCCGCAGATGTTCCACAAGGCCACGCCGGAGAACTTCCGGCACGTGCTCGACGTGAACGTGCTCGGCACGGTGCTGGTCGCCTCGGCCGCCGCCCGGGTCATGCGGGCGGCCGGCCGCGGCCGGATCCTGATGGTGGCGTCGACCGCCGGCCTGTACGGCGAGCCGACCGTGTCGGCCTACGCGACCAGCAAGGGCGCCGTGATCGCGCTGGCGAAGACCGTCGCCGTCGAGGGCGCGCGCCGCGGCGTGTACACCAACGCCCTGCTCCCCTACGCCACCACCCAGATGACCGAGAGCGGCATCGACCAGCGCTACGCCGAGCTGATGACGGCCGAGTCGGTCGCCCCGGCCGCGGCCGCCCTGGTCCACCCGCGCAGCCAGCTCAACGGCATGACGGTGGTCGCCGCGGCCGGCGGTCTGCGCTGCGCCGAGACGTCCGAGGGGATGACGGTCCGGTTCCGGGGGCCGACGATCGAGCCGGAGCGGCTGGCCGACCTGCTGAAGGAGAGCCGGGACGGCGCCCGGCACACGTTCACCGAGGCGCAGGACGCCTTCCAGAGCCTCGCCGCCGACCTGGCCTGAGGGGAGCGCGGAGCATGGCATTCCCCTGGGGCGACTTCGCCGTCAACCTCGGCGTCACCGCCGCCGCCGTGGTCGCGATGATGGCGATCGTGATGGCGGTCGCGATCGCGATCAAGAACCAGTCCATCATCGACATCCTGTGGGGTCCCGGATTCGCGGTCATCGCCGCGGTCAGCTACGCCCTGTCGGCCGGGTCCGGCGGGGACGGCGCCCGGCGGCTGGTCGTGCTCGCGCTGACCGCCGTCTGGGGGCTGCGGCTGGGCGGCTACATCGCCCGGCGCAACCTCGGGCACGGCCAGGACCCGCGCTACACGGCGCTGCTGCGGCACCGCCAGGGCAGCCTGGTGATGTTCCTCGTCCGGAAGGTCTACGGGCTGCAGGGCGCGCTCATGTGGCTGGTGTCCATCCCGGTCCAGGCGGCCATGTACGAGCACGCGGGGCTGGGCGCGGTCGGCCTGATCGGCGTCGTCGTGTGGGCGGCGGGCCTCGCCTTCGAGGCGGCCGGCGACTGGCAGCTGACCCGGTTCAAGTCCGATCCCGCCAACCGGGGCACGGTCATGGACCGAGGCCTGTGGGGATGGACCAGGCACCCGAACTACTTCGGCGACAGCTGCGTCTGGACCGGGCTGTGGATTCTCGCCCTCGGCAGCCCGCTCGGCCTGATCACCGTCTTCTCCCCGGCCGTGATGACCGTGCTGCTGCTCGAGTTCAGCGGGAAGGCGCTGCTCGAGAAGCGCATGCTGCGCAGCAAGGGCGCGGCCTACGCCGCCTACCTGGAGTCGACCAGCGGGTTCTTCCCGCTGCCGCCGCGGCGGCAGCGGGAACGGTTCAGCCGGCGGGCGGGTCGAAGGTGACGGGCGGGGGGAAGGTGACGGGCGGGTCGAAGGTGAGGTAGTCGTCTCGGGCCGGGGTCGCGGCCGGCCGGGTCAGCAGGCCCGGCGCG
>Ga0302325_10020488_pt1 | contig 13867 bp, 7 predicted proteins | sample Palsa_T0_2_FD_201948 | JGI IMG/M metagenome (GOLD analysis project Ga0302325, IMG submission 201948) | Peat permafrost microbial communities from Stordalen Mire near Abisko, Sweden - Palsa_T0_2 | ecosystem: Environmental > Terrestrial > Soil > Palsa > Peat permafrost | place: Sweden: Abisko... | reverse complement strand
AATCACAAACTCCGAGGGCTGCATGAGAACGAGAACCGGCCCCTTCTCCATCAGGAAGCCGGCCAGGACCGCTCCCAGGACCATGAGAATTCCAATGATTACGAACATGTGCCTTGTTCCCCCGCAACAGAGTGCATGAAACGTCGATCGGGACTTTGCCGCAGCCCGCAGCAATGCCCCCGGTCCAATGGCTGGAACGTTCGTTGACTATCGGCACGTCCTGGGGAATTTTCTAGCGCCGGAGGCCTGCCGCTTTTGGGTAAGGTCTCAGCTTTATCACTGCCGGGAGCGATTCAAAAGCCCCGCCGGATGGACCAGCGAGCGGAAAAACTCAGGGGACGCGAGGCGGCGAAACGGCCGTCCCTACCACCACCAGGTCGACCCTCCGGTTCAATCGGCGGCCTTCCGGAGTCGCGTTGTCGGCCACAGGCCGGTATTGCCCATACCCCGCGATGGAGACTTTTTTCGGGTCGATCCCCGAGTCGTCCACCAGGAGCATCAGCACGGCCATGGCCCGCGCGGTCGATAGCTCCCAGTTGGAGCGAAACTGGGCGGTATGGATCGGCTGGTCGTCGGAATGCCCTTCCACGCGCAGGTCTAGGCCGTGTTCCGCCAGGACCGTGGCTATGCGCCTGATCTTGCCGGCGGCGCCCGGCATCAGCACCGCCTGCCCGCTGTTGAAGAAGCCTACGTCGTTCAGGCTGATTACGAATCCCTCCGGCGTAACCCGCATGACGACCTCGCGATTCCGGATCTCTTCGCTGATTGCCGCCTCCAACTGCTGGCGCAGTTGGACAAAATCCACAGCCGGCGCCGTCGAGAGGGTGCCCTTAGCGGCGGTCTCTCCCGTAACCGGAGCCGACCCGGCGGGCACTTCCGTGGGAAGGTTGGAATTGGAATCGCGGCCTTCGATCTGCTGTCCCTGAAACGCTCCCAGTTGCTGGAAGCCGATATGGATGGCCGTCGACAGCTTGCGAATCACCTGGTTGTCCCGGTACGAAGATGCAAACAACACCACGAAAAGCGCAAAGAGCACGGTGATCAAATCCGAATAGGAAACCAGCCAACGGTCGTGGTTCATCGGCTCTTCGGGTTGTGTTCTTCTTCTCATTGCACGGTCAGCTTCGGAGCGCCGCGCTGCTCAGGCACGGTCAAGTAGCTCTTCAGTTGCAGTTCCATGGCGCGGGGATTCACGCCTTCCATGATGGAGAGCACGGCCTCCAGCGTCATCTCCTGGATCACCTGTCTCTCCCGCAGCCGGATTCTCAGCTTTCCCGCCCAGGGCAGGAAAAGGAGATTGGCCGAACCGACGCCGTAGATGGTAGCCACAAATGCCACCGCGATGCCCCTGCCAACCTCATTGATGTCCTGCAGGTGCTGCATCACCTGGATCAGCCCCAGCACCGCGCCGATAATGCCGATGGTTGGTGCAAAGCCGCCCGCAGCATCGAAGACCTTGGGAATCCGCTCCTGCTTTTCCCCTTCGTATTCGAGCTGAAGCTCCATCATCTTGCGCAGATCCTTGGCATTCACGCCGTCAACCGCCAGCATGAGACTCTCGCGCAGGAAATGGTCCTTGATCTTGGCCAGTTCCGCATCCAGCGAGAGGATCCCTTCCTTGCGCGCTTTGTACGCGTAGCCCAGCAGGTTCTGCACCAGGGAATCTGGCTCAGGTTCGGAGTTGAAGAAGACGTATCTGAGCTCCACCACCGCCTGGAACACGATGCGCAGAGGAAACTGCACCATCACGGCGCCAATGGTGCCGCCAAAGACAATCAAGGCCGCCGTGGGCTGCAGCACCTGAACCAGCTTGCCGCCATCCATCAGCAGACCGATAGCGATCCCGCCCAGCGCGATGGCTATGCCACCGATGGTGCTCTTATCTACGGTCATCGTCACCTTGTCCATTCATCGGCGCAACAGCAAGTTGACTGTTCATCTGCACAGAGTCGCCAAGACGCGCGTTTTTTGTCCGTTCTCGATCCCCCGGGCAGTGCCTCAATCCGAAGGTGGTCCACCTTGGAATCCATCCAATTCGGTAAATCGTGCCCATCGACAGAATGATTCCCTATCGGCAAGTGCGCCGGGAATTTTCAAGCCTCCGCACCTGACCCCGATGCACGGACATGGCAGAATCGATGCCGGTTCTCTGTCTCTTGAAGCAGTCCCCGAGCGCTCCAGAGGCAACGTTTTCAGGGAGATTGACATATTTCTCCGTGTAACGAAAGTTGCACGTCCGGCGCCAAATCGGAGGATCTGCAATTTTGAGGTTAAGTATATCTAAATTAAATAACTTAACCCGAAGGAAAGGGCGTCCTTCAGTAGCCCGAAGTGGGCAAGAATTGCCTATGTGACCCGGAGGGGGTACAGGAAGTGCCTAGAAGCCGTTGAAATGCCTCCCTCGACCTGCCGATTTAGGGTCATGCATACCACTGGGCTTGCAAGAGAGCCTCTTCCTAGTCGCGGCCCAGATATTGACGCCAAGACGCTTAAGCAGGACGAGGCCAACGAAGCGATCGACTCTGCCCGCCTGCGGCCATTCCGCGAGCGCAGGCGTGCACGGCCTCTCGATGAATCGCGCCATGAAGCCCTGGAATCGGTGAATCAATTGCTCGTCCGGTATGAGCAAACCATCCACCGGCTCGGGGAAGCGGAAGAGAAATACCGCGCCATCTTTGACGATGCACTGGTGGGAATGTTCCACATCTGCCCCAAAGGCCGCCCGCTTAGCTTGAATCGCCGCATGGCGCAGATCTATGGATACGACAGCCCGGAGCATTTCCTGGCCCAGGTCTCCAACATTGCCGAGCATTTGCTGGTAGAGACCAGCCAACTGAAGGCGTGGAAGCGCGCCATCGAAGAGGGCGGCATGGCATCGGGCATCGAGGCCCAGACGCATTGCCTTGACGGCTCCAAAAAATGGCTGTCGCTGAATATTCGCGCGGTTCGCGATGCCGACGGCAAGGTGGTGCATTTCGAGGGCACGGCCGAAGACATAACAGAGCGCAAAATCGCCGAGGAGCGGATCGAGTTCCTGGCCTACTACGATGCCCTTACGGGCCTGCCCAACCGGACGCTCTTCGACCTGCAATTCGCCGATGTGCTTGCTGCCATGCGGAAAGAGAAGAAGAGCGCCGCGGTTCTGTTGTTTGAGTTCGCTCGCTTCAAAATCATGAATGACTCCTTCGGGCACTCCTTCGGCGACCGCCTGCTGCGCGAAACCGCGGATCGGCTCAGGAGAAGCGTGGGAGAAAAGGACATTGTGGCGCGTGTCGGCGGTGGCGAATTTGCGATTGTGCTGACCAACATCCAGGATACCCGCACCGCCATGGCGACCGCTCAGAGAGTGATCGCCGAGATGGCCGCCAAGTTCTCCATCATGGGCCACTCCATGAACATCTCCTTCAACATCGGGACAAGCATATTTCCCGATCATGGGAAAAACGCGGAAGAGTTGATTCAGAGTGCGGACGTGGCTCTCTACTCCGCCAAGCAGGAGGGACCGAACGAGGCCCGGCTGTTTACCGAAGAAATGAATGTCCCGATCATGGAGCAGTTGACGCTGGAGCACGGTTTGGGGATGGCCCTGGATAGGAACGAACTATTCCTGGTGTACCAGCCGCAGGTGGACATTCGCACTAAGACCATCACCGGCCTTGAAGCTCTGCTGCGCTGGCAGCACCCCAAGCTGGGACTCGTGCCGCCGGCAAAATTCATTGGCATTGCCGAGCATAGCGGCTTGATCGTGCCCATCGGAGAATGGGTGTTGCGCTCTGCGTGCGCACAGGCCAAGATTTGGCAGGAAGCAGGGCTTCCCGCAGTTCCCATCGCCGTCAACGTCTCCGCCGTGCAGTTTCGCCAGCAGGGCTTCCCCGACCTTGTCCGCAAAGTTCTCCGCGACACCCGGCTTGACCCCAGGTACCTCGAGTTGGAACTGACCGAAAGTCTGTTGCTCACCAATGCCGACGTGATGTTCTCGATCCTCCAGGACCTGCGCGAAATGGGAGTCAAGCTGGCCATCGACGATTTTGGAACGGGCTATTCCAGCCTCAGCTATCTGCGCCAGTTTCAAGTCAACCGGCTCAAGATTGACCGCTCCTTTGTCCAGGATGTCGCTGAAAACTCAGACGACGCTGCCATTACCACCGCCATTATCAAGATGGCCAAAGCGCTGAACCTCGAAGTGCTCGCCGAAGGCGTGGAGACTGAGGCGCAGATGGCCTTTTTGCGGGCAGCGCAGTGTTTCGATGTCCAGGGCTACTACTTCAGCAAACCGATCGCCGTCGCCAAGGTCGTGGAGCAGTTGCTGCGCGCTTCCATCGAGCCCGCTGCAACCGTGCTTGCAATTTGACTCTCAATCGAGCAGCGTTGGCCAAGGAATCACCGGGAACGGCGGGGAGATGATGCCCGGCGCAGACTCTGTTCCAGCCCCCGAAGCGATGCAAGAAAGCAGAAGGCCTCTCCCGCGAAAGTATTCCGGGAGAGGCCTTCCATTTTGATCTGTGCGGGGCCGAGAATGTCCCGCAAGGGCCCTTAGAACTCCAGCCGCAGCGAGCCCTGCAACACGCGGGCAGCTTGATCGCTACCGTTGGGAATCACGGTGCCCGGAATCGTGCCGAACTCGTCTGGCGGGGCAACCAGGGCCATGTTGTTCTGGAAGCTCGGCGACTGGAAGTTGGGATGGTTGAGGGCGTTGAAGGCGTCCACGTGGAACTTGAGGTTAACCCCTTCGCGATAGAGCGGGAACGTCTTGCCGACTCCGAGATCGATGTTGAAATAGCCGGGTCCTCGCAGGTTGTTGCGCGAACCCATCTCAAAGCCCACGGGACCGCGGTACTGGTTGAACGCGAGCTGAGCATTCTTGAATGACGTCACTTGCCCATTCGCCACTGTGACGTGGGACTTCATTGGCGCCAGGCCACCGGTCAAAATCGCAGGGTCTTCGTTGGAGTAACCCATGATGAAGGCCAGCGAGTTCGCCATGAAGGGAGTGCCGGTATGCCAACTGGGCAGTCCGCTCGATTCCCATCCGCCAATAATTTCGTCAGCCCAGCGCGGCAGGTTCGCGGCAAAGTCGCGGCCACGGCCGAACGGCAGCTGATAAAGGAAGTTGCCGTTGACGTAGTTGGTGACGTCGAAGTCCGAGTTGCCGCGGCAGATGCGCGGGCGCAGGACATCGCAGAGGAAGCCGTAGCCGGTATAGGCATACGAATTGGCGACCTGGGAGACATTGTCTATGGAGTGCGAGAACGTGTAGTTGAGGTCAAACTGCAGGCCGTGGCTGGGGTTCTCGTGCAGTGTGACCAGCATGCCGTTGTAGGAGGAGAAGCCCCCGTCCGTGAAGAACGTGTTCTCAGAGAACTGGGCGCCCATACCCACATTGGCGGGCAGCATTCCGAAGTTGGACATGATTTCAACGGAGTCAGCAACGTCACCGCGCGCCGGGTAGGGCGCGAAGTTGGCGGCGATGAAGCCGGTGTTGGACGGGCCGCCCACGCTGTTCAGCACGTGCTCAAACCACGGCTGCGGCGGAATGGTGGATGGATCGGCGTTGGGATTGGCGCGCAGCCAGGTGGTCATGAATGCCATGGCCTGGCTGAGCGTCTGGCCCGATGCCGAATCCGGGAAGTCGATGAGCTGTTCGGCATCCGCCTGAGCCAGCAGGCGGCGACCGAGGCGGCCCACATAACCCAGCTTGAAGATCATGCCTCCCTTCAGCTCCTGCTGAAGCCCGAAGTTATACATCAGGTTGTACGGGGTGGGCAGATTCTTGTCGACCGAAATGTTGAAAGCCCCGCCATTGGCAAGACCGCAAGGGCCGGATGCGCCCAGGCAGTTTGGGTCACCCGGACCGATAAACGGCGAGTAGGGCTTGGTGATGGCTGGAGCCGCCGGTCCGTTCGCCGGAGGTGCAGCGAGTGCAGTGAAACGCTGATTCTGGAGGAGCGATTCGTATGCAGGCGATTCCGTCGTGGTGCCTGGCAGGCCGTAGTTCTTGCCGCCGGAGCTCTCAAAAAGATAGGAGTAGCTGGACTCTTCCTGCAGAAAGGCGTTGACGACGGTCTGGTCGTAGATCATGGCGCCGCCGCCGTTGATGACCAGCTTGTGGTCCGCGGTGGGAGTCCACGCAAAGGCTAAGCGGGGGGCGAAGTCCTTGTTGCTGGGCTGGAAGAAGGCGGGGCCGTTGTTGGCTTTGCCGCCCAGGCCGTAGGTGATGTAAGGCACGGCCGCGCTTCCGCCTGGAAGTGTGGCATTGCCGCCGATGCCTTGCTTGCTTTGCGCGATGCGGGCATTCACGTAGTCCCAGAAGCTTTCGCTTTGCACCGACTCGATGCCGTTCACTTCATAGGGAACGGTGTAGTTGTTGTAACGAAGGCCGTAGGTGATGGTGAGAGACGGCATCAACTTCCATGAGTCGGAGAAGTAGACTTCGGTCTCGTAGTACTTGAAGTGCGTCTTGAGGCCGCTGCCCTGGGGGGTGACGGTGCCTGCGGCGTTGTAGTTCCACGTCGCGCCGGAGGAGGCGAAGCGACCCAGGCCGAAAACATCCGCCGAGTCGTAGATGGTAAGGCTGGTCTGGTCGCGGTCAAGATCGTTGGGACGGAACTTCCAGCCGCTCGGATCGGAGTCGGTCAGGCCGAGGATGCCGCCGCCCAGGCCGATTCCGATGCCGTTGTAGTCACCGAAGGTGCCGTACTGGGGGCTGGGAAATTTGAAGGTGCCGCCGAAGGAGAAGTTGTGCCGGCCCTTGTCCCAGCTGAAGTCGTCGCGGATCATGGGGATGGGGAAGTAAAGGGACCCGCCGCCTGGGTTGGCGTAGATGCTATCCAGGAAGGTGCCGCCTGTTGGATCGCCGTCGTAGCTGTACTCGTTGACGCCTCCCGGTGCATAGGTGACCAGCGTGCTGCGATTGGCCACGGTGGCGCCATAAATCACGCTGTTGGTCTTGTTCCTGCCGATGGACCAGTCCCAACCGGCGACCCAGGCATGGCTGGTGTCGATTTCCGGGTGTGTTTCCGGATCGGTGTTGAACTGAGGAGCGGGGTCGGAGGGGTCGAGTTCGTTGATGTGGTTATAGGTCACACGGCCAAAGAGATGGTGATTCTTGAAGGGGTTGAGGTCAAGCCTGCCGACAAAGTTGTTCTCGATGTATGGCTTTGCGTAGTTGAAGCGGTAACCGGCGGTGTTGAGCAGGTCACCCTTGTCGCCGCTGAAGTCGTTCGGTGACGGGTAGCGGCTCTGCAGGACAGTGAACATGCTCTGGTCGAAGCCAATACCTTGCGGGTCATAGGAGGCCACCTGTGCCGCGTTGATGCTGTTGGTCGCTCCCGACGCAATATTGGTGTAGTAGGTGATCATGCTGCCTTTCAGGAAACTGTCGGTCGGAACGGTCCGCTCCGCCTGGCCGGAGAGAGTATCGCGGCGGCCATTGTAGTCAAAGAAGAAGAAGGCCTTGTCTTTCCAGATCGGTCCGCCAACGTTGCCGCCGAACTGGTTGCGGATCAGCGGCGAGCGCGGTACGCCTTCAAAGTTGTTGAACCACTCGTTGGCTTCCAGATCCGTGTCGCGGTGATACTCGTTAACGCTGCCGTGGAAATGGTTGGTGCCGGACTTGGTGACCATCTCGAACTGTCCGCCCCCGCCGCCATTGTTGCCCGCGAGGTCTCCCGCGGTGGTGCCGCGGAACTCCTGTATGGAGTCGACCGGGGCATTGGCGACGATCGCGCCGAAGGCGCCATAGGCCATATCGTTCACGTCAAGGCCATCGACCGTGATGCGGTTCTGGTCGGTGCGCGAGCCGGTCGCCGACCCGTCGTTTGTCATGCCGGGCTGCTGTGTGAGCAGAGCAAGGGGCGAGTCCCGCAGCGCCACCGGCAGCTCATTCAGATACTGCACCTGAAAGTTGTTGCCCACCGTGGCGTCGGTCGTGTCCAGAGTCACGGTCTCGTCCGCGGCCGATACGGCCACGGTCTCGGCGACAGCGCCCACCGTGAGCTTGACGTTCTGCGTTCGGGTCAATCCGATATTCAGATACAGTCCGGTCAACACCGTTGTCTCGAAGCCATTGGCCGAGACAGTTTCCTTATAGCCGGGGCCGGGCGTAATGTCGGCGATGGAATAGGAACCAACCGAATTCGATGCCGCCTTATACGTCTTGCCGGTTGAAGGGTTTGCCAGTTCAATGCTCGCTCCCGATACAACAGCTCCGGTGGAGTCTGTGATCGTGCCGGTGAGCGATGCGGTTTCCTGGCTCTGTGCGCGCAGCTTTGTGGCCGAGGTAAGCGCCAGTACGGCTGCGAGTACGAGAATGAAGGACCTCCCAAAATGCGCTCTCATTTCGATCGAATCTCCTTTGAAGCGTTGGATTTCGTTGATCGATTGAAGGAAAGGGAACCGGTGACGATAGGGGCGGGTGCCCACCTGAACAACGCGAGATCGTCCTCTGAAGAACTTCTTAACCGGCATTCTACAGAACATTCAACATTCCGAAACAGAAAAATACTCGTTCCGATCGCCATTCGAGCGGCCGGGGCCAGTTTTCAATCGCTCCCCAATCCTGCTGAAGCCCATGTGCGCATCCCGGATGGGCATCGAGATCGTCCTATGCCCGCCAGTTCCTGCACCGTTCTCAGACTAAGCAACGCGTGAATCGATAAAATAGCCCGGTGAGTCAAAACCCTTCATCGGCACTTCAAGCCATGGTTCGCGATGCTCTTGGAAGCCACCGGGCAGGGCGCCTGATCGAAGCTGAGCAAATCTACAAGCAAGTGCTGGCAATCGATCCGGCCAACGCGGACTGTCTGCACCTGCTCGGCATGGTCGCATTTCAATCCGGAAGGCGCGCTGAGGCGGTCGAATTGATCCGCGAGGCAATCTCGATCCACAAGACGGGCGCGTCCTACCATTCCAATCTCGGAAACGTCCTTCAAACGCAAGGCCGGCTGGATGAGGCCGAAGCATCTTTTCGCCAGGCGCTGGAGCTCAAACCGGAGCTAGCCGAGGTCCATCTGAATCTCGGTCACATTCTCAAAGCGCAGGGCCATGTGGATTCATCTCTGGCTTGCTATCGGCAGGCCCTGTCTCTTAAGCCTGAGTTAGCGGAAGCCCGCCTGGCGGAATCGACGACCTTGCTCCTCAAAGGTGACTTCGCTGCCGGCTGGAAGCAATTTGAGAGCCGCTGGCATACGAAGGATTGCGACACACCGCTGCGAACCTTTCCGCAGCCGCTTTGGCGTGGCGAGAGTCGGCCCGGCCGCCTGCTGATCTGGGGCGAGCAAGGCGTCGGCGACGAAATCATGTTTGCTGGCCTTGTTCCCGACGCCGTCCGCGCCGGACACCGCTGCGTCCTCGATTGCGACCCGCGGCTCAAGCCGCTCTTTGCCCGTTCGTTTCCGGGTGTTCAGGTAATCTCCGGCTATGATCCCGCACGCGATTTAGAGCTGGACATTGCCGCGCACCTGTCCAGCGGCAGCCTGCCTGGATTTTTCCGAACAGGAAATGAATCCTTTGCTGGAACCACATCTCCCTACCTCTTTGCCGATCCCGCGAAGCGCGAATGGTTCCGCTCCAGTTACGACGATGGACGCCTGCTGGTCGGGCTCGCGTGGCACACCAGGAACCCGAAATCGGGCAAAAACCGCTCCATCGATTTGTCGTTGTTCGCGCCTTTCTTTTCCCTGCCGGCCATACGATGGGTTAGTTTGCAGTACGGAGATCACAACGAACTGCAAGCCATGGCCGTAGCCGCAGGCGTGCCACTCCTTATCGATCGCGAAGTAAACCAGTTCGCAGATATTGACGGCTTCGCAGCGCAGGTCTCTGCGATGGACTTGGTGATTACCATCGATAACTCCACCGCACATCTGGCGGCGGCTCTCGGCGTTCCAACCTGGGTTCTGCTGCCGTTCGCGCCAGATTGGCGTTGGCTCCTCAGCAGTGATTCAAGCCCCTGGTACCCGCCCATGCAGCTCTTCCGCCAGCCAACCATCGGAGACTGGCAATCCGTGCTGCAACAAGTCATGCACAGGAAAATAGAAAATGGAAAATAGTGGAGCGCGACGTGCGATCTTCCGTCCCAGCAGGTTCTCCAGTCCGGTGACGAATTCGGGCGTTCCGAGCGGACGTCCCGTGGCCTCGGCACGGCGCAGTTCGCTGAAGTCGTCTTCCATGTTCTCTTGCGGCAGTTCCTTGAGATGCGGAATTCTATCCAGGGCAGGCCGCACCGTTACCGGCGCATCGTCCACCCCGGACAGATGGGCTCGAACGCTGGACACAGCCGAGGAGATCAGCAACGCTGTGCCGTTCTTGGCGGACTCCCGAGCGAGCCTTATAACGTAAACGCTTTCTAGAATCCCATTTTGCCCTCTTTTGCCGTTTCGCCGATGCTCCAGGTGAGCCGGGGCGATGCCCTGCAAATGACGGTTTCCAGGCAGCTTTTCGAGGATATTTGCCTTACACAAGGGATTGAGAAAAACCGGGAAAGCGTATAATTTCCCTCACTGTGAGTGCTTCCAGGAACAGTCAATCCAACCAGCGGCGGCCCGGAGTTAGCATCCGCGATGTCGCCAGCCGTGCTGGCGTATCGATCGCGACCGTTTCCCGCGCGGTCAACCGCATTCCCACGGTTGACCCTGAACTGGCCAGGCGCGTTTGGCAAGCGATCGAGGAGGTTGGGTACCTGCCCAACAACCAGGCGCGCGCGCTCGTTTCCGGCCGCAGCCGAATGTTAGGCCTGATCGTCTCGGAAATCACCAATCCGTTCTTTCCAGAGCTAGTTCAGGAGTTTGACAACCTGGCCGTGACTCAGGGCTATGAAGTGCTGGTTGGTTCCACAAACTACGACCCGGCTCGGACCGAATCGCTGATTCGCCGCATGTTGCAGCGCAACGTGGACGGCGTTGCGGTGATGACCTTCGGTATCGAAGAGGAGTTGGTACAGAAGTTGGTGGAGCGCGAATTTCCGCTGGTCTTTGTGGATGCCGGGCCGAATCTGCCCAACATCCGCGTGCTCAAGGTCAACTATGGTGAGGGAATTCGTCAGGCGGTGCAGCACCTGGCCGCGCTCGGTCATCGTCGCATCGCCTTTATCAGCGGCCCGTTGCGCTTGCGTTCAGCCGTGGCCCGGCGCGATGCTTTCCTCAAATCGATGCGCGATCTGGGGCTCACCGTGCCCGCTGAACACATGGTCGAGGGAAACCATACGATGGAGGGGGGCATGAGCGCAATGGAGCAATTGATTTCGCTTCCCGACCTGCCCACGAGCGTTCTTTGTTCCAACGACATGACCGCCATCGGAGCTCTGCATGCGCTCTACCGGACAACCCACAAAGTGCCGCAGGAGATTTCAGTCGTAGGATTCGACGACATTCACCTGGCACAATTCATGCTCCCGCCGCTCACCACGGTGCAGATGTCGTGCAAGGATCTGGCCACGGCTGCGGTCGAGGCGCTGCGGGCCGGAATTGAGCGCGACCACCCCAAGGCTTCAAGGTTGGAATGGAACATTCCTACCAGGCTGGTGGTGCGCCAGTCCACTGCCTTCCCACGCGGAACGCTGCCGGCGCTCGTGGAAAACGCGGCTGACAAGCGGCGCGGCAATGGTGCAACGTAGCCTGACTGTTTGCCTGAGATTTAGAGCGATCCCACACGTACGAGGGTGCCTTGCAACGCGCGCAGCCCGAATTTGGCCGGATCGGCAGAAATATGCCGGGATCCGGGCCACAAAGTTGCTTGCCAGAAAACGTTATCCCTATTGCCAGCGGCGACTTCCTGCGATAATATTGCCTCCCGTGCGTAAACGATCTATCAAATTCACGCTGTTTCTCGTTCTTGCGCTGCCTGCATGCGTGCTCGCGCAGGCGCCCTCGCTCGCCATTCAGGTGGATAAGCCCACCGCGAAGGTCAGCCCAACTCTCTATGGCCTGATGACCGAAGAGATCAATTTTTCCTACGATGGAGGGCTCTACGCCGAACTGGTCCGCGACCGAACCATTGGTCAGGGTTGGCAGGCGCTCGCTCACTGGACGATGGTGGCGCGGGGGAACTCCGTAGTCGGCATTTCGGCCGATGCCCAGACCGGTCCCAGCGCTGCTTTGCCGCGAAGCCTCAAGGTCAGCGTAACCGCAGCGACAGAAGCAGCTCCGGCCGGCGTTCAGAACGATGGCTATTGGGGCTTCCCGGTGAGGCCGTTGACGGTTTACAACGGGTCTTTCTACGCGAAGACCGACAGGGATGGCCTTCCCGTGACCGTAAGCCTGGTGAACGATCGGACGGGCGCAATTGCGGCAAGCACAACAGTTACCGGCCTGACCGGCCAGTGGAAGCATTACACCTATGTGCTCAAGACCGCGCAAGCACCTGTCTCAGCCGACAATCACCTGGTCCTGACTATTCCGCGTCCGGCAACGGTCTGGTTCGATCTGGTTTCGCTCTTTCCGCCGACCTACCATGACCGTCCCTACGGGAACCGCATCGACATCATGGAGAAGTTAGCGGCGATGCATCCAAAGTTCCTGCGCCTGCCGGGCGGCAATTATCTCGAGGGTGACCACATCTCCGAGCGCTTCGAGTGGAAGAAGACGATCGGCCCGTGGGTCGACCGTCCTACGCATCCCAGCCCATGGCATTACCGCTCTTCAGATGGAATGGGGTTGCTCGAGTTCCTGGAATGGTGCGAGGACCTGAGGATTGAGCCTGTGCTGGCGGTGTATGCCGGCTATTCCATGATGCAGGAGCATATCGAACCTGGCCCTGCGCTCGAGCCTTACATTCAAGATGCCCTTGACGAAATCGAGTACGCGACCGCGGACGCCAATAGCAAGTGGGGCGCTGAACGCGCCAAGGATGGCCATCCAGCACCGTTCCCGCTGCACTACGTCGAAATCGGCAACGAAGATTGGTTTGACCGTTCGGGTTCCTATGACGGCCGATATGCGCAATACTACAAGGCGATCAAGCAGCGCTATCCGGACCTGCAGTTGATCGCTACCGCGCCAATCAAGAGCGTAAAGCCGGATGTGCTCGACGAGCACTTCTATATGGCCGCCGAAAAATCGTTCTCTGACGCAAACCATTACGACACGGCCGACCGCAATGGCCCGAAGATCTTCGTGGGCGAATGGGCGACACGCGAGGGAGAACCTACGCCAAACCTGCAGGCAGCCCTGGCCGACTCCGCCTGGATGACGGGTATGGAGCGGAACAGCGACCTCATTATCATGGCCAGCTACGCGCCGCTCCTTGTGAACGTGAACCCCGGCGGCATGCAGTGGGAAACCGACTTGATCGGATACGACGCGCTCGCGAGTTATGGCTCGCCGAGTTACTGGGCGCAGGTCCTGTTCGCGACCCATTTGGGAACCGAGGTGGTCCCGAGCACCCTGGCCAATACCGGTCCGCGTGTCTATACATCGACCACGCGCGACGAAAAGCGGCGAAAGCTGTTCGTCAAGGTGGTCAATGCGCAGTCAAACACTTTGGCCCTGAGCATCGGAATCAATGGAGCGAGGACCGTTGGGCATGACGCAATTCTGACCACTCTCAGCGGTGAGACTCCAAATGCCACCAACAGCATTACCAACCCTCGCGAGGTTGTGCCCGTCGAGCACCACATTTCGGTCGCAGGGCCGAAGTTCGAGCACAGCTTCGCGCCCTACTCGGTGAATGTGCTGGAGTTGAGCTACTAGAGAGCCGTCGGTGCAAGCTTGACCCGCCGTTGCCCGCTTCGCGCCGCGTCGCAAACGGCGGCCAGCGGCGGGAATTTCCGCGAGGCCGTGAAACACATCCTGTAACTCAAAAGCTAAGTCCATCTCTGTCGGAGTTCAGATTGGCGATCGTGGCTCAAGCGCCTGGAGAACAAATATGGTTC
>Ga0302325_10020487_pt1 | contig 13867 bp, 13 predicted proteins | sample Palsa_T0_2_FD_201948 | JGI IMG/M metagenome (GOLD analysis project Ga0302325, IMG submission 201948) | Peat permafrost microbial communities from Stordalen Mire near Abisko, Sweden - Palsa_T0_2 | ecosystem: Environmental > Terrestrial > Soil > Palsa > Peat permafrost | place: Sweden: Abisko... | reverse complement strand
GCGCCTGAGCATTCCGCAAGCTTACCTGCACGCGTCCGCCGACGCCGCAGTCGGCGCGCTCGCGGCTCATCACGAGCGGGTGCGCTCGGGACTCGGTCAACACATCGACGTCGCAGCGGAGCAGTCAGTGGCGATGGCGACGCAGTCGTACATTCTCTCGGCACCGCTCGGATCGACGGAACTGAAACGAATGTCCGGTGGCGTAAAAGTGGGCCCGCTCGAATTTCCGCTGGTCTGGCCCGCCAGCGACGGTTTCATCGCGATGACCTTTCTGTTTGGATCGGCGCTGGGCGTCTTTACTGAGAGGCTGATGCACTTTATTTGCCAACAGGGATTTTGCGACCATGCCACGGCCGAAAAAGACTGGATTGCCTACGGCGAGCTGCTAATGAGCGGCGCCGAACCGCTTTCGGAATTCACGCGCGTCAAGGATGTCGTCAGGAATTTCACGCGCAACCACACCAAGGCCGAATTGCTCGAGATGGCAATGCAACGCGGCTTTCTGATCACGCCCGTCACGACTATCGCCGAAGTGGTAGAAAGTCCGCAGTTCGCTTCGCGAGATTACTTCCGGCAGGTCGCGCATCCCGAACTCGGCGAGTCCTTCACCTATCCGGGACCGTTTGCGAAATTCAGCGCAACTCCGATTGAGTATCGACTTCGGCCGCCGACCGTCGGTGAGCACAATACCGAAATATACCGCGACGAACTCGGTTTGAGCGAAATGGAAATCGCCGATCTCACACGCACAGGAATCATCTGATGCCCAACGATCTGCCGCTCACCGACGTCAAGATTTGCGACTTCATGTGGGTGATGGCCGGTCCTGCCTCGACGCGCATTCTGGCCGACTACGGCGCGACCGTCGTGCGAATCGAGTCGCCCGCGCGGATCGACACCGCGCGTACCCTCCAGCCGTATCACGGCAACCAACTGGGGCCCGACAGTTCGGGCCTGTTCGGCAATTGCAACGCCGGAAAATTAGGGATTTCCCTCGATCTCCGCAACCCCGCGTCGCGAACGGTGGTTCACGATCTCGTAAGATGGGCCGACGTAGTCACGGAGTCATTCTCTCCCAAGGCTATGCGCGGATGGGGCTTCGGCTACGAAGCGCTGCGCGCGGTCAACCCCGCGATCATCATGTTGAGTTCGTGCCTGATGGGACAGACGGGACCGCTGGCGAAAATCGCCGGCTTCGGGAACATGGCGGCCGCGATTGCCGGATTTACCAACCTCGCCGGATGGCCCGACCGGTCTCCCGCCGGGGTCTTCGGCGCGTACACCGACTACATCTCGCCGCGCTATACGGCGATGGCGATTCTTGCGGCACTCGATCATCGGCGCCGCACGGGGGAGGGTCAGTATATCGATCAGTCGCAGGCCGAGTGCTCGATTCACTTTCTGGGACCGGCGATTCTCGATTACACGGTGAACGGCCGGGTCGATGTACGAGCCGGCAATTCCGACGCAGCATTCGCGCCACATGGCGTCTATCCGGCAGCGGGCGAGGACAATTGGGTCGCGATCGTTTGCCGCGACGATGAAGATTGGCGCCGCCTGTGCGCAGCAATGGAGAATCAGGAGCTCGCGCACGATTCACGCTATGCGTCCGCCGAGGGACGCCTCAAGCATCGCGAGGTTATCGATTCGTCGATCGCAGCCTGGAGCCGCAAATTCGATCGCGGCGCGATCCAATCGCGCCTGCAGTCGCGTGGCGTGCCGACCCACCAGGTGCAGGGCAGCGCCGACGCATATGCTGACCCGCAGTTCGCACATCGCGGCCACTTCGTCGCGCTGGACCATCCGAGGCTCGGTAAATTCACCGTCGAGGGCCCTCGGGCAAAGCTGTCGCGCACCCCGGCCGTAGTGCGTCGCGCGGCGCCGAGTCTCGGCCAGGACAATCAACACGTGCTCGAAAACATCCTCGGCTACGACGAAACGCGAATCACTGAATTGGTGGCTTCGGGCGCGCTCGGCTAGCCCCTTCAATCCAGCACCGGTTGCGCGACGTATCTGAAGCAGAAGCCAGGTAGTGATGGCGGCCGACAACAGGATTACCGATGAAGCACTCGTGTCTGCCATGGCCGCCGGCGATCAGGACGCCTTGGCCACGCTGAATCAGCGTTATGGCCGTGCACTCAGCGCAGTCGCGGACAGAATCCTGCACGACAAGGCCGATGCTGAAGAAGTCGCGGCGGACGTGCTGTGGCAGCTCTGGCGCGAAGCGTCGCGCTTCGATCGCAGTCGCGGCTCGGTCGGGGCGTGGATTATGATGACGGTTCGAAGCCGAGCGATCGATCGAATTCGCGCGCGCAAGGCGCGCGAGCCGCGTGACGATAATGCTGCTGAACCGACGGTCACCAATGATCCATCGAACGAAATTCACAGCGCCGAACAGCGCCGCAAGGTGGAGATCGCACTTGCAACCTTGAATGACGCTGAACGCGAATTGCTGCGGCTCGCGTATTTTTCCGATCTCTCGCAATCCGAAATCGCCGAGCGCACCAGTATCCCGCTCGGCACGGTGAAGAGCAGGATGCGCAGTGGTTTGATCAGGCTGCGGGACGCACTTCAGGGGAGCGGCGAGTAGGCGCGATGGACCACGCGGAGATCAAAAACCTGCTTCCGCTGAAGGCACTCTCGCGCCTCGAAGGTGAGGAAGCGCGCGCCGTCGATGAGCATCTGGCCGCGGGATGCGACGAATGCCAGCGCGAGCTCGCGTCATTTACCGAGGCGCTCGCCGCGATGGCAATAGTGGAAGGCGGCGACGAAGGTTCATCCGATCAGATCTGGAGCCGCCTCCGATCCCGCCTCGACGACGCGCGGGATCAATCCAAAATCGTCGACCGTCCGCCGGCACGGATTGAGAATCGAGCGATGCGTGAATCCTCACGTGGCCGCGGCTTTGCGATGCTTGGTTCGGCGGCCGCGGCCGTGCTGCTTGCGATTGTCGTCAGCTACGGACTCTTCACTTCGAGGATACAGAGCATCACGGCCGGCACTTCAAACGACATCGCGGCGCTCACCACACGTGTCATCGAGCTTCAACGCAATCTGGATACGACCGGCGACCAGCTTGCGGCGCTGCAGGCCAAGGTCGCGCAGACCACCGACCTGACGCTGGCGAGTCTCGGCCCCGACGCTCGCGTAGTGCGGCTGACAGGCCTTCCTGCGGCGCCCACCGCAAACGGCACCGTCGCGCTCAGCAGCGCTCAGGGCACTGCGATGCTCGAGGTCAGCGGTCTCCCGCCGACGCCGGACGACAAGCAGTACGAGGTGTGGTGGATCGGCGAGAAACAGGGCCCGCTGCGAGCCGGGCTGTTCGAACCGTTGAGTCAGGGCGCCACGATCGTTTCGCTCGACCTGCCACCACCCGGAGAAGTAGTGCTCGCCAGTGCGATCACACTCGAGCCGCGCGGCGGCGTCGACAAGCCGACTGGTGCGATGTATCTGAAAGGAGATTTTCCCCGCCGCTAGCAGAAATCCGATTCGCGGTCGCGCCCGTATCTCGGGCATGGACACGAACCAAACCGCCTTCGACCTGGACCGTTACCTGCGCATCTGCGGCGCAACCAAGCCGGAGTGTTTTGATTGGAAGACGCCGCAACCGCGCCTCAGCGACGACGCGCTGTTCACTATCGCCTACATGATGGACATCGAGTCGCACACCATCGTCTATCTGCGCGATCTGCTGTCGACGCGGGTTGTGCGCGACAACGAGGTCACCGCCTTTTTGTCATGCTGGGCCTACGAGGAATTTTTTCACTCGCTCCTGCTGCGCCGGTTTCTCGCGACTCAGGGACTCGCAATCGACGACCAGCGCTTTGCCGATTTGCGCAGCAAAACCAGTCTCGCCGATCGCGTAATCCGCCCCGGCATCGCACTTCTGTCGCGCGCTACGCGCCACTTTCCCGCCGTCCACATGACCTTCGGCGCCATCAACGAAATCTCGACGCTGACCGGCTACCAGGCGCTGATCGCCCGCACCGACTTCGCGCGCGACCGCTCTGACAACCAGCGTCCGCTGCTGACGACAATCCTTGAAAGAATCATCAAAGACGAACGGCGCCACTTTGCCTTCTACTTCAACCAGGCGCGGCGCCGCCTTCGCGCTCCCGCGGCGCGCCGACTGACCGGATTCCTGGTGCGAAACTTCTGGACTCCGGTCGGCGTGACGGTGCGTGGCGATCCCGCGATGCGCCGGGTGTGCGCTTATCTGTTTCCCGGCGAGAGCGGCGTCGAGCGTCTCGCCGCCGTCGACAGATCGATCGCGCGCCTTCCCGGCCTGGAGTGGTTCGATCTTGGCGCTCGCTACGCGCGCGGCGTCCACGCGAGCGCACCGCCAGTCTGTCGCTTGCCCGCGTGTGCGAGTTTCTAGTAATTCGAACTGCATGTTCACCGGCATCGATCACGTTGCGATTGTGGTCAACGAGCTCGAGTCCGCGATTGCGAGTTATTCGCGCGCAGGCTTCACCGTCGTCCCTGGCGGGAAGCATCCGATCGGAAGTCATAACGCGCTGATCGCATTCGCCGACGGCAGCTACTTCGAGTTGATTGCATTCCTCAAGCCGAACAGCGGGCATCCGTGGCAAAAGGCGCTCGCGAAGGGCAGTGGCATCGTCGACTTTTGCATGGCGACCGACGATCTCGCGGCCGATGTCCAATCGATGAGCCGCGCGGGTGCAAAGATTGGCAATCCGTTTCCGCTGACGCGCGACCGCCCCGACGGCTATCACCTGAGTTGGACGCTCGCGACGCCCGAGCCGCCCTTCAACGGCCAGCTCCCGTTCCTCATCAAGGACGACACGCCGCGCGACGAGCGCGTCCCGCGTGAGCGCGTGCATCGCAACGGCGCGACCGGCATTCGCACACTCGCGATCGCCGTAACCGATCCCGGCATGACAAGTCGCTACTACGCGCGCGTGCTCGGACGCCCGGGCGCACCGGTACATCGTCAAGATCTCGAAGCGGCAGGCGTTACGTTCGCAATCGGTCCGAACGAAGTGCAGTTGCTCGCGTCGAAATCCGAAAACGGGCCGCTGGCATCGTGGATTCGCGATCACGGTCAATCGCCATTCGAGGTTGTACTTGCAAACGCCCGGGACGGCATGACGCTCGATCTCTCGCTCCTTCAAGGCGCGCGCATAAGGTTCGCCTGAGCGCGATGGATCGCTCGCGTAAAATTCCGCGCGTTGTTATCGCCGCAACTGGCAGCGGTGTCGGCAAAACGACTGCGACGGTCGCGCTGATGGGTGCGCTGCGCGCCCGCGGCCTCAGGGTCGCGGCCTTCAAGTGCGGGCCTGACTATCTCGATCCCACTTATCACGAACGCGCCGCCGGTATTCCCTCGCACAATCTCGACGGCTGGATGATGGATCGCGAGGCGGTGATCGCCACTTTTGCGCGCGCGTGCGCCGGCGCCGACATCGCCGTGATCGAAGGCATGATGGGTCTCTTCGATTCCGCGACGCCGACGGGCGACGAGGGCTCGACCGCCCAGCTTGCCAAATGGCTCGACGCGCCGGTCATCCTCGTCACCGACGCTTCGGGTGTCGCGCGCACGATCGCCGCAGTAGCCGCAGGCTTCGCGCGTTTCGATCCGGCCGTTCGCGTCGCTGGCATGATCTGCAACCGCGTCGGCTCCCGCGGGCACCTCGATCTCTTGCGCGCCGCGCGGCCCGAAGTTCCTATTGTCGGCGGATTTCCCGCCACTTCCGATCTCGCATTTCCCGAGCGCCATCTCGGCCTGCTGAGGGCCGACGAATCGACCGTGCCGCAACGCCTGATCGATGGATGGAGCCGGATCGCATCGGAATGGCTGGATCTCGATGCGATCATCGATCTGGCGCGATCGGCACCGGTGCTCGAAGTAGGTCGCGCGTTCGACGCGACAACCGATTCGAGTTCACGCCTGGTCTGCAGAATCGGAGTCGCCTACGACGCGGCATTTCATTTCTATTACGAAGACAACCTGAATCGGCTGCGATCGCTCGGCGCCGAGGTCGTCAACTTCTCGCCCATCCGGGATTGTAAGCTGCCCGATGTCGACGGGCTCTGTTTCGGCGGCGGATATCCCGAGGTGTTCGCGCGCGAACTTTCCGCGAACGGCGCGATGCTCAGCGCCATTCGCACCTTCGCGGCGGGCGGCGGTGTGATTTACGCTGAATGCGGCGGCTTGATGTACCTCGCCGACGCCATCCGCACGCTTGACGGCGCGCATTGGCCGATGGCTGCGATAATCCCCGGCGTCGCCGTCATGTCTGATCGCCTGCAGGCGATCGGCTACGTCGAGGTCGAGACCCGCGCCGACTCGATCCTCGGTCCTGCGCTCACGCGATTTCGCGGCCACCAGTTTCGCTACTCGACGCTCGAAGGCGCTGACAAAGCAAATCGTGTTGAACGCATCTACGATGTCGCGCCACGATGGGGCGCCGCGCGGTTCGGCGAAGGCTATCGCGTCGGAAACGTCGTCGCGTCATACGTTCACGCGCACTGGGCGTCAAACCCGGCGGTCGCGGCGGCGCTGATCAGCTCGTGCGCGCATTCCAACGTCGCAAGACAACCGGTTGCGTAGCGTCTAGAATTGTCGCCATGACCAGCGACCGCGACAAGGACCTGCCTAAGATTCCCGGCGATTTTCCCGCCGCGCCTCTTACACTCGAAGGTTACAGCATTCTGCATCAGATGTTCCGAGTGCGCCGCCGCGAGTTGCGCGAACTCGGTCTCGCGAAACGCGATGCCGCATTTGCGGATGCGTCGAAACTGTTCTCCGGGATGGCCCAGCGTGAAGACGGCGAGACTGCGCTCTTCGCCGCGCTCGGCCACAAGGGCGATCTGATGATCGTCCACTTTCGCCGCCGCTTCGAGGAACTCGGCCAGGCCGAGCGCGCCGTCGCGGGCCTCGCACTCAGCGACTACCTCGAACCGGCCACTTCGTATTTGTCGGTGATCGAGATCGGTCTCTACGAAGCGACCGTGGCCCTCTATCGCAAGCTGGTCGAGAAGGGCATCGCACCGAATTCGCCGCAGTGGAAATCTGAAATCGAGTCCGAGACCGAACGTCAGCGCGAAAAGATTTCGACCCGCCTGTTTCCAAAAATCCCCGCGCGTCCCTTTTTGTGTTTCTATCCGATGGACAAGAAGCGCGAGGGTGCCGACAACTGGTATCGCCTGCCGATCGAGGATCGTCAGCGGCTCATGCACGAGCACGGCCTGGTCGGGCGGCGTTTCGCCGGCGAAGTGACGCAGATTATTTCCGGCTCAATCGGGTTCGACGATTGGGAATGGGGGGTGGATCTTTTCGCCGACGATCCGATTGTGTTCAAGAAACTCGTTTACGAAATGCGTTTCGACGAGGCGAGCGCCGCGTACGCGAAGTTCGGACCGTTCTACATTGGGCTGCGTCTCGAGGCCGGCGACCTCGTCAAACTTTTCTCCATCTGATCGAAGCAACAGCAGGAGACAACGATGATCACGCAGGGCGACGACTATCCGATTCACCAGACTCCGGAGCCGGTGCAGCAGGTCTTCACCAGCGACCGCAATTTTTACGATCGATTTTTCTTCAACGGCTACTTTCGCGAAGGTGAACCGTACTTCGCCGCCGCCATGGGGATTTATCCGAACGTCGGCATCATCGATTGCGCATTCAGCGTCGTCGCCGGCGGCGTGCAACATTGCGTGCGCGCGTCGCGCGTGCTCGGCGCGGAGCGAATGGATACGCGGGTCGGGCCCATCTCAATCGAGATCATTCGCCCGATGCGATCGATGCGCCTGCGCGTCAATCATGAAGCGGTAAAGGCCGACCTGACGTTCGAGGCGCGCGCCGACGCGATCGAGGAGCCGCGCTTTTCACGCCGCGCCGGCCCCCGCCTCATCATGGACCTGACGCGCTTCACGCAGCACGGCGGTTACAGCGGCAGCATCACCGTTGCCGGCAAAACCTACGATGCAAAACCGTCGCGTGTGTGGGGCTCGCGCGATCGTTCATGGGGTGTGCGCGGAATCGGGCCGCAGGACCCGGCCGGCGTGCCTTCGCCGACACCGGTGATGGGCCAGTTCTACTGGCTGTGGTCGCCGACCAACTTCGAAGACCTCTGCACCCATTGCGATTGCAATGAAAACGCCGACGGCTCGCGCTGGCACCAGTTCGGCGCGATCACGCCGGCGGAACTCGGCGCGCCGCTCGAGCTCGCGACCGGCGTTGAATTCAACGTCAACTACGCGTCGGGCACGCGCCACGCGAAGAGCGCCGAGATCGTTCTGCGCAGTGCGCGATCGGAAAACCGCATCGAGCTCAAGCCGCTTTACAACTTCTACATGCAGGGCATCGGTTACTTTCATCCGAAATGGGGCCACGGAATGTACGTCGGTCCCGACGCCTCGACCTACGAATCATTCAAGACCGCGGACGTGAACGAGCGCGACCTGATGCATCAGCACATCCAGGCCGTATGCCAGGCGAAAATGGGTTCGCGCGAAGGGATGGGAATTCTGGAGATGGCCATCCTCGGGCCGCACGATCAGAGCGGCTTCAAGGAATTCCTCGACATGCATTCGTAGCGGTTAGCGCTTGAGCTTTCCGAGCACACGCCCGACGAAACCGGCCGGCTTCTTCTCTTCGACCGGCGCGGGCTCGCGGCCTTGTTTGAGTGCTGCAAAAATCTCTTCGACTTCGCCGTCGACCGGGAATCGACCGGTGCTCGCCTTTGAGAACACCAGCCGTCCGTCAACGATCACGTCGAACTGACCCGATTTACCGGCGGTGATCTCCGCCTTTTCGCCACACGTGGAATCTAATGATGCGGCCAGACTGGCCGCGCGCGGCTTATAGCCTCAAGCAGAGCAGTAGAGAATTTCTGTAGCCATAATTTAGAGGGTACCCGTGGATCCCGCGCGGTACAAACTACCTGCCGTTCGGAATATCGACGAACACGGCTGCCGCGACGACCGATGACCACAGCCCGTCGCGATCGCCGATAGCCGACTGCGTTACGTTGCGCGTCGTCACGATCTTGTCCGACATCCGCCACAAATCCTTGCGCTCGTCGTAGCTGAGATTCGGATCGAAATCGACGCCAAGAATTGTCGCGAGCATCATTGCCGCCAGATCTTCGGCGTAGTCGCCCGCCTTTTGATCCGTCTCGCCCGTGCTGTGATGCTCCGACAGGTATCCGTATTGCGCCGGATTACTCGGCAGAGCGACTCCCACCGACGACGCGATCAGCCGATGCGGTTCGTTGGTCGCGTTGTCGCTCATTACCGCGAAAACGATCTGCCCCGGCGTCAGGTACTTCAGCCCTTCCTGCTGGCTCAGCAGCCTGCAGTTGGGCGGGAAGATCGACTTAACGCGGACGAGATTGAACTCGGCGATTCCCGCGGAGCGCAGCGCGAGCTCGAAAGAGGTGAGCTTCTCGCGATGCCGCCCAACGCCCTTGGTCAGAAATGTCCCTTTCGGGATCGGCCCCATTTATCTTTTCCCCAAAATTGTGCGCAGGTGTCGCCGCTATGTTTTATACGAATCCGGCCGCCGAGCGCTACACAGTATTCACCGGCGTGTATTCGCCGAAGACGGTGCGCATCGCGTCCGAAATTTCCCCGAGAGTGCACCATCCGCGGATCGCATCGACAATCGGCGGCATCAGGTTGTCCCCATCCCGCGCCGCCGTCTCGACTCGCGCGAGCGCCTTCTTCGCCGTCGCCGCGCTGCGTCCCGCTCGCACCCGCGCCACGCTCTCCTTCTGCTGCTGTTCGAGTTCCGGCTTGACCCGCAGAATTTCACCCGGGGGCGCACCGCCACCGGTAAACTGGTTGACCCCGACGATGATTCGCTTCTTCGTTTCGATCTCGCGCTGATAAAGGAACGCGGCGTTCTGAATTTCCCGCTGCATATAGCCGCGCTCGATCGCCGCCACCGCGCCGCCAAAGTCGTCGATCTTCGACAAGTACTCGACCGCCTTTTTTTCGAGCTCGGTCGTCAGCCGCTCGACGTAATACGAACCGCCTAACGGATCGATCGTGTCCGCCACGTCCGACTCATGCGCGATGAGCTGCTGCGTGCGCAGCGCGAGCAACACCGAGGATTCCGTCGGCAGCGCGAGCGCCTCGTCCTTGGAGTTGGTATGCAGCGATTGCGCTCCGCCCAGTACCGCCGCCAGCGCCTGCATCGTGACGCGCACGACGTTGTTGTCCACTTGCTGCGCGGTGAGGGTCGATCCCGCTGTCTGCGCATGAAACCGCATCATCATCGAGCGTTCGTCTTTCGCGCCGAACCGCTCTTTCATTATTTTCGCCCACAGCCGCCGCGCCGCGCGGAATTTTGCAACTTCCTCGAAGAAATTGTTGTGCACGTTGAAAAAGAACGATAACCGGCTCGCAAACGCATCGATCTGCAGGCCCGCCTTCAGCGCCGCATCGACATATGCGATCCCGTCGGCAATCGTGAACGCCAGTTCCTGCGCCGCAGTCGAGCCAGCCTCGCGGATGTGATAACCGGAGATCGAAATTGTATTCCAGTTCGGAACTTCCTTCGTCGCAAAACTGAAAATGTCGGTGATGATCCGCATCGAACCGCGCGGCGGATAAATGTATGTGCCACGCGCCACGTATTCCTTCAGCACATCGTTCTGGATCGTGCCGTTGACCTTGTCCCAGCCCACTCCGCGGCGCTCGGCGGCGACCAGGTACAATGCCAGCAGGATCGACGCGGTCGCGTTGATCGTCATCGAGGTCGAAATCTTGTCGAGCGGCAACTCGGCGAGCAGCACTTCCATGTCCGCCAGCGAGCAAATTGGCACGCCGACGCGTCCGACTTCGCCTTCAGCCAGCGGATGATCCGAGTCACGGCCCATCTGCGTCGGCAGGTCGAACGCGACCGACAATCCCGTCTGCCCCTGTTCGAAAAGGTAGCGATACCGCCGATTCGATTCCTCCGCGCTGCCGAAGCCCGCGTACTGGCGCATCGTCCACAGCCGTCCGCGATACATCGTCGGCTGCACGCCGCGCGTGAACGGATACTCGCCGGGAAAGCCGAGGTCGTTAACGAAATCGAAATCGCCCAGGTCTTCGGGGTCGTACGCCCGCTCGATTTCGATTCCCGAAGTAGTCTCGAACTTCGCCTTGCGTTCCGGCCCGCGCTTCAGCGACGGATTGAGTTTGCGATCCTCCCAACTTTTGCGGGCGTCAGCGATTTTGCGATCATCTTCCGGCATTTTAAAAAATTGCCTCCGGTCGAATCCGGCTGCGTCTCCTATTCGATAACAATCATCAGCTGGCCCTTCTCGACCGCCTGTCCCGCCGCCACCTTCACTTCCACCACCTTGCCGGCCTTGGGCGATTTGACCTCATTCTCCATCTTCATCGCTTCGACCACGACGATACCCTGATTGTCCTTCACTTCGTCCCCGACTGCGACCAGCACGTTGACGACCCGCCCCGGCATCGCGGATTTTATCTCGACGCGGCCGCTGACTTCGCGCCGCTTACCGGATGCGCGCGCAGCTCGCCGCGCCGCATCGACGACTGTCAGCCGCGTCGATCCGCTTCGCGATGCGACCACGGTTTCCTCGCCATCGCGCGCGACGTCGAAATCGAACGATCGATTGTCGACGATTATCGAAAAAGACACCGGCCCGACTTTGCGCAAATCGGCCTGAAAACTATTCTCGCCGAAACGAATCGAGAACGAGTCCGCGCCGAGCTCTTCAATCTCGATTTCGTGTTCCTTCCCGTCAAGCGTCGCGAGGTAGCGCATCTGTAATTGTCCGCTATCTACGCAGTGCGTCGAGCCGGCCGATCATCCGCCATGCGGACGCAATCGACGCGCTCACCGGCTGAGCGCCGGCACCATTGCTGTGATTGGTGTTCTTCTGCGCCGCGATTGCGGCAAGAAAAATCGCCGCCAGCTCCGCCCCGCGCGGCACCGCACCGTTTTCGTTCGGATGGAACTCCTGGTTGATAAAGTTGGTGTCGAAATCGCCCTTTAGAAACTTCGGATGCGTCATGATCCAGCGATGAAAGTCGAGGTTGGTGCGCAGCTCGCCGGAAATTACGAACTCTCCGAGCGCGCGCCGCATCCGATCGATCGCCTCTCCGCGATTCGCGCCCCAAACCGCCAGCTTTGAGATCATCGGGTCGTAAAACACCGGCACTTCCGCGCCCGCATAGACGCCGGCGTCGTTGCGCACGCCCGGCCCGTCCGGAAATCTGAGCGTCTCGATCTTGCCCGGCGCCGGAACGAAGCCGGCCGCGGGATCTTCCGCATAGATACGGCATTCGATCGCCCATCCGCGCTGTGCAAGATCCTTTTGTTTGAACGGCAGCCTGGCGCCTGCAGCGATTTCAATTTGCGTCCGCACCAGATCCACCCCGGTGACCAGCTCGGTAACCGGATGCTCGACCTGGATACGCGTGTTCATCTCGAGAAAGTAAAAGTTGCGCTCCGCATCAACCAGGAATTCGATCGTTCCCGCGCTGACGTAGTTCACCGCTTTGGCTGCCCGCACCGCAACCGCGCCCATCTCGGCGCGCATCTTCGGCGTGATAAACGGCGACGGCGACTCCTCGACGACCTTCTGATGCCGCCGCTGAATTGAGCATTCGCGCTCGAATACATGCACGGTGTTGCCGTAGGAGTCGGCCAGCACCTGCACTTCGATATGGCGCGGCTTGTTGAGAAACTTCTCGACGTAAAAGCGTCCATCCCCGAACGACGACTTGGCCTCGCTCGCAACCGTGCGGACGACCGAGGCAAGGTCCTTGCCGTTCTCGACGAAACGCAGGCCCTTGCCGCCGCCGCCAGCCGCCGCCTTCACCATGATTGGAAACCCGATCTTCTTCGCGATCGCCGCGACTTCAGCTTCGGTCTCCAATGTTCCGGGCGAGCCGGGCACGACCGGTACTTTGGCCGCCGACATTAATTTACGCGCGGCCACCTTGTCGCCCATCTGCTCGATCGCGTCCGGCGGCGGCCCAATCCAGGTGAGGCCGGCCTTCTGCACGGCGCGGGCGAACGCAGCGCGCTCGGAAAAAAAGCCGTACCCGGGATGCACCGCGTCGGCCTTGGTGCGCTTCGCCGCTTCAAGAATCTTTGCGGTATTGAGATAGCTCTCGGCCGCAGGCGCTGGCCCAACCGGGTAGGCATGATCGGCCTCGCGGACATGCAGCGCCGCGCGATCGGCGTCCGAGTAGACGGCGACCGACTCGATCCCCAAGTCGCGGCATGCGCGGATGATCCGCACTGCTATCTCGCCGCGATTGGCGATTAGAATCCGCTTGAACATCAATCTTTCCCTGGCTTCCCGGCCATCCCCAGGCCGGGCTCATCGTCCCCAGATTTTATACTGAATCCCGGCCGCGCGAGCTAACGGCGCGGGCGGTCGCGCCGTATTACTCAAAGTGGAATGTTGCCGTGCTTGCGCGGCGGATTTTTCTCGCGCTTGTTCGCGAGCGCCTTCAGCGCGCTGATCACTTTCGGGCGCGTATCGCGCGGCATGATCACTTCATCTATATAGCCGAGCTCGGCCGCCTTGAACGGATTCGCGAAAGTCTTCCGGTAATCCTCGGCCAGCCGCGCCCGCTCGACGACCGCATCCTTGGCCTTCGCCAGCTCGTTCCGAAAAACGATGTTGATAGCCTGCTCGGGGCCCATCACGGCGATCTCGGCGCTCGGATACGCAAAGTTGAAATCGCCGCGAATATGCTTCGACGACATGACGTCGTAGGCGCCGCCGTAAGCCTTGCGCGTTATCACCGTCACCTTCGGCACGGTGGCCTCGCAGAACGCGTAGAGCAGTTTCGCGCCATGCCGGATAATTCCGGCGAATTCCTGCTGCGTGCCGGGCAGGAACCCGGGCACGTCAACAAATGT
>Ga0302325_10020486_pt1 | contig 13868 bp, 12 predicted proteins | sample Palsa_T0_2_FD_201948 | JGI IMG/M metagenome (GOLD analysis project Ga0302325, IMG submission 201948) | Peat permafrost microbial communities from Stordalen Mire near Abisko, Sweden - Palsa_T0_2 | ecosystem: Environmental > Terrestrial > Soil > Palsa > Peat permafrost | place: Sweden: Abisko... | reverse complement strand
GGGAAGACGCTGCCGGCAAGGCATGGATCAGTTTCAACGATCCCGTGTACCTGCAGAAACGCCACAATGTTCCCGGCGACCTGGTGAAGAATATCTCCGTGGTCGAAGGTCTTGTCGACGAGGTGCTGGCCTGATTCGCCGCAGCGGACCGGCGAGTGCGACCCCTCGTAACGGGCCAGGAGGTCAAATTTCGCACAAAACAAGCACCTGAGCGCCCTATTCGTCCCTTCGTTTGCTATAATCCTTCCCCATACTATGGACTTCGACCACCTGATCACATTCGTCGAGATTGCCAAACAGGGCAGCTTTTCCCGCGCCGGGCAGAAACTCTACCGCTCCCAGCCTGCCGTGAGCGCGCAGATCCGCCAATTGGAGCAGGAGTACGGACAAAAGCTTTTCGACCGCGTCGGCAAATCGGTGCGGCTCACGGTGGCCGGTGAGACTCTGCTCGAATACGCCGGGCGCCTGCTCACGCTGCGCAATGAGTCTTTGCGCGCCGTCGCGGATCAGGCCAGCACGCCGCGCGGCACGCTTGCCGTCGGGGCGAACGAAGCCACGTGTCTTTACGTGCTGCCCGACATTTTCGCCGAATACAACCGCCGCTTTCCCTCGGTGCAGATCAGCATCTACCGGAACTTCAGCCATAAGGTGCTGGAGAAGGTCGAGGACGGCACGGTGGATGTGGGCATTGTCACGATGCCGGTGAAGTCGCCGAGCCTGAAGGTTCATTCGATCTTTCGCGACCGGTTGATGCTGATGGTCGATCCAGCCAACCCGCTCGCCGCCTATAAGAGCGTGCGCACCAGCGATATTGCCGAGCAGCCGTTGATTTTTCCCAAGACGGGCTTCATGCGGCAGGTGCTGGATAAGCAGTTTCGTCCTTACCGCTCGCGGTTGCGCGTTACGATGGAACTGCCGAGCGTGGGCATGATCAAGCGTTTCGTGGCCGCCGGTTTGGGCGTTTCGATCATCAGCGAGACGTTTGCCCGCGACGAAGTCCGGGCTGGGCAGGCCAAGCTGATTCCCATTTCCGATGTGGAGTTGTTTCGCGAACTCGGGATCGTGTACCGCCGCGATCGCACGCTTCCGCGGTCCGCCTCAGCGTTCGTCGCTCTGGTTCGGCAAGGAGCGGCAGTCACGTCCACCGAAAATATGGAAGGGAAGGTCGCGCACAAACGCTGAGTTTGTGTGTGGAATACGCCCTTCGCCAGAGCGAGCTGATTGCCGGGATTCACAAGACCCCCAGTTATCCCGCCGGGGTTTCGGACTTATTCCATGGTGCTCCTGCCGACAAAATGCAGATCCCTCGCAGCGCTCGGGATGACAGTTCCGGGTTGTGTGGGCTACTTCAGTGTGCGTGGCTCATTCAGAATGGCGTGAGCCGTCGCTGACCTGAACTCGGCCCCGGAATGCCGCGCGGCTGTGTTAGCATCGAACTTCCTAAAATATACTTTTGCGGAGACATCCTAGAGCGTGACACAGCGCAAGCGAGTCCTCAGCGGCATGCGGCCCACCGGCCGGCTCCACCTCGGCCATTATTTCGGCGCCCTCTCGAACTGGCTCAAGTTGCAGGAAGAATACGAGTGCTTCTTTTTCGTGGCCGACTGGCACGCCCTGACTACGCATTACGAGGACACCTCGTCGGTAGCCGAGAACACGCTGCAGATTGCGATGGACTGGCTCTCGGTGGGCCTCGACCCGAATAAATCGACGATTTTCATCCAGTCGAGCATTCTGGAGCATGCCGAGCTGCATCTGCTGCTCTCCATGATCACGCCGCTCAGTTGGCTCGAGCGCGTCCCGACCTACAAAGAGCAAATCGAAAACCTGAAGGACCGCGATCTCGGAACGTATGGATTTCTCGGCTACCCGCTGCTGCAATCGGCCGACATTGTCATGTACGGCGACCCGAAGCACGATCTGCTCGTGCCAGTAGGTGAGGATCAAGTACCGCACGTAGAAATAACTCGCGAAGTCGTTCGACGATTTAATTTCCAATTCGGCTTCGAAATAGATGAAGCGCTTTTCGCAGAAGAGAACAAGAAGTTGTTGATGAGTGAAACGATTCTTTCTGTGGTAGGCAGGGAGCTAATACCTGCTCCGGGAGCAGCGTATTCACCAGAGCAAAAGAATCAAATTCGCAAGATTTTCTTGAGGCAGGCGCGAGAAGCAGGTCTAAAGAACTTTTACGCCTGGCTTGAGCCTCAGCGGCTGAAACGATTCTTCATTTCCAAAGAAACATTGCGGGAGCCCGATCACCTTCTCACGGAAACGCCGCGCCTCCCGGGTACTGACGGCCGCCGGATGGCCAAGAGCTACGGCAACGCTATCTGGCTCTCCGATCCGCCTGACGACATTCGCACCAAGGCACGCAATATGATGACGGACCCGCAGCGGCAGCGCCGCACCGATCCGGGGCGCCCGGAGGTTTGTCCCGTGTTTGCGTGGCACAAACTGTTTTCGCCTCCCGAGACGGTTGCCTGGGCCGACCAGGGCTGCCGCACCGCCGGCATCGGCTGCGTCGATTGCAAAAAGGCTATGGCGGACAATCTAGTCAAATGGATTGAGCCTATTCAAGAGCGCCGCAAGGAGTTCGAGGGCAATCCGCAGCAGGTGTGGGATACGCTCGACGCGGGCAACAAGAAGGCGCAGGCCCAAGCGCGCCGCACGATGAAGCGCGTCCGCAACGCCATCTTCAAATGGGACGACGCGCGAAAGTCAACGGCCGCTCGTTGAAAATCACGGTTGCTGCCAGCGCGAGACAAAGAGAGATCCCTCGTCGCTGCGCTCTGTCGGGATGACGACGAAAAACAACGGCGGATGCAACATCGGAAGAAGGCCCCACCCTTTAAACCGAAGGGTGGGGCACCCGCAACTGCAACTGCGACGGCAACACGCCGATTACTGCGCGGAATGCGGGCTAGCGTTCACCTGTAAGATGGAAGGAGGACGATAAATGATCGCCGCGTGGGACGCGAAGCTCTACGAAGATAAACACTCCTTCGTTTGGGAGAAGGGCAGAGGGGTTGTCGAGCTGCTCGCGCCTCAGCGGGGTGAACGCATCCTCGATCTTGGCTGCGGCACCGGGCACCTGACGGCTGAGATTGCCGCCGTCGGTGCGCTCACCGTGGGCATCGACCAGTCTGCCGATATGATCGCGCAGGCGCGCCGGCAGTTTCCCGATTTGCGATTCGAAGTCTACGATGCGCGGGAGATTCCTTTCACCGGGGAATTCGACGCGGTGTTCTCCAACGCCGCGCTGCACTGGATTCCCGAGGCGGAAAAAGTAATCCGAGGCGTGGCCCGGGCCCTCAAACCGAGTGGCCGGTTTGTGGCGGAGATGGGCGGCAAGGGCAACATCCGCCGCCTGGTGGGGGCGATTATCGGCGCCTGCCGCGAGGTTGGCCTCGACAGCGGGGCCGCAACTGAGGCGTGGTATTACCCCAGCATCGGTGAGTATGCCGGACTTCTGGAGAAGCATGGACTCGAGGTTCGCCAGGCGGCGCTTTTCGAGCGGCCCACGCGGCTTGAGGATGGCGAAAAAGGGCTGGAAGCGTGGCTGCGCATGTTCCGGCGGGTGATTCTCGATCGCCTTCCCGCTGCGGACCAGGACGCGTTCCTGCGCGAAGTTGAGCGGCAGGCGCGGCCGGAGCTGTTCAAGGACGGCGTCTGGGAATTGGACTACCGCCGCCTCCGAATCGTGGCCTGGAAGCAGGCGTGAGTTTCCATGTGCTCGGCGCAACACACTGCGTTGTCATTCCGAGCGCAGCGAGGAATCTGCATTTTCTTTTCGAAAAGAACGCCGACGCGAGTGACATAGCCTGATAACATAGGCTGACGATGGCATCGCCTTACCGCATCCATTTGCCGGTGTACGAAGGGCCGCTCGATCTTCTGCTCGATTTGATCCGCAAGCAGGAGATGGACATCCACAATATTCCCATCGCCAAAGTCACCGAGCAGTACCTCGACTACCTGCACCAGATCGAGAAGCTCGATATCGACGTCTCCGCCGACTTTATCTACATGGCCGCCACGCTGATTCACATCAAGTCGAAGATGCTGCTTCCGGCCGATCCTCTGACGCCCGAGGAAGAGCAGGACCCGCGCGGCGAGCTGGTCCACCGGCTGCTCGAACACGAGAAATTCAAGAATGCGGCGCAGCTTCTCTATCAGAAGCAGCAGATCGAGGACCATGTTTGGTCGCACCCGGACCGCAGCTTATATACCGGCGACGCGATCGAGGGCGAGATGGCTGTTTCGCTCGTCGACCTGGTCAAGACGTTCCAGCAGATTCTCGAACGGCGCAAGCAAACGCCAAAATTCGAGCTGCGCCACGAAAGCGTTTCGATCGCGCAGATGATGGACCGGCTCCGCCAACGGCTGATCGCTTCGGACGAACCCATCTCGCTGCTCGAATTCTTCGATACGTGCGAGACGCGGAACGCGACCATCGTTGCGCTGCTGGCCGTGCTGGAGATGGTACGCATGCAGGCGGTGATCCTGGTGCAGATGGAGCTCTTTGCGGACATCGGCTTGCGGAAGCACAAGATGTTCGACGCCGTGTTTGCCGGGCCCGACGCGATGTCGAAGATCGAAGAACAGTATCTGTAGCGGCTGCGCGAAACAAATAGCGGGAAATTCGAAGAAAGAGAAATTATGACGCCACAAGATATTCAGGCGGCTCTCGAAGCGATCATCTACGCGGCCGACGAGCCGGCTACCCTTGAACAGATCGCCCACGCGCTAGGCGTGGAGAAGATGGAAGCGCGCGCGGGGCTTGACCTACTGACCGCGGCGTATCAAATCGACGAGCGCGGAATCGAAGTGCGCAAAGTGGCGGGCGGCTGGAAGTTCTACACCAAGCCGCAGCATCACGAAGTGGTGCGCAAATTCATCAAGAGCCTCCAGCCGCCGCTGCGCCTTACCATGCCCGCGCTCGAGACGCTGGCCGTGATCGCTTACAAGCAGCCCGTCACCGTACCGGAGATCAACGAGATCCGCGGCGTCAATGTCGGCGGCGTGATCAAGACGCTCCTCGAAAAACGCCTTATCACCACTGCGGGACGCAAAGAGGTGATCGGCCGGCCGATTCTTTATCGTACCTCGAAGCAGTTCATGATTCGATTCGGACTTTCCGATCTTGACGAGCTTCCGAGCCTCAAGGAATTCGAGCAGTTGGCGCAGGCGGCTCTCGGCTCCGATACCGGCATTGCGCCTGCCGAGCCGGGCGAGGCGCCGGTGGAAAAGCAATCGGACCGAGTTATGGCGGCGCAAACCGAGCACGGCAGCGACAACGATCTCGCTGAATTGGGTGAAGACGCCTTGGAAGTGCCCACGGAGGCTTCGGCTGGAGCGGAAGCACCGATTACTCACGCGCAGGGAATCGAGGCGGACGACGGCGGGTCCGAAACGGATGAAACGCCCGATGTGTCCAAGGCAGCATCCGCCGCTGCGGGCAATTCAGAGCATTCGTGAAGTCCACACGCACCCTCCAGGCCCTTCGCGATTTGCGTCGCCGGGCCGGCCCAGGAAAGTTGACCAAGGACAGCCAGTCAGGAAAAATGACCCATGCTTGAACGTCTGCAAAAAATAATCGCGCGCGCCGGGATCGCCTCGCGGCGTCACGCGGAAGAGTTCATCACCTCCGGCCTCGTCACCGTGAATGGCCAGACCGTCACTGAGCTGGGCTCGAAGGCGGACGCGTCGCGCGATCACATCAAAGTGTCCGGCAAGCTGCTGCGCCCGGCCTCGGCCTCGAATCTTGTATATCTCATCTTGAACAAGCCACCCGAAGTTGTGTCGACGATGAGCGATCCCGAAGGCCGGCCATCGCTGCGCGATTTACTGCACGGCGTTTCGGAGCGGGTGTTTCCTGTGGGCCGCCTCGAGTATCACTCGACCGGCTTGGTATTGCTTACCAACGACGGCGACCTGGCTAACCGCATCCTGCAGTCGAACGATCTGCGGCAGACCTATCAATTGAAGCTCAAGACGCTGCTCACGTTCGCCGAAATCGAGAGTCTCTCGCGCGCGACCGGGGCGCACATCACGCGTCTTCGGGGCAAGGAAATGCCGTGGTACGAAGTGACGCTCTCCGAGGCGCGGCGCGACGCGCTACGGAATAAACTTTTTCAGACCGGGCATCCGGTCGACAAGATGCGGCGCGTAGGCATGGGCAACCTCAAGCTGGAGGGGCTTGAATCCGGCCGACACCGCGAGGTTTCGGCCGCCGAGGTAGCCACTCTCATCCGGCTGCTCGACGGCAAAGAAACAGTGGCAGCCGACCGGCCGCCCAAGCGCCCGGCGAAGCCGCCAAAGTTCGCGAAGTTCTCCAAGTTTGCGAAATCCACAAAGTTCACCAGGCCCACAAGGTCCGCGAAGTCCGCAAAGTCTGCAAGGTCCGGCCAGTTGCCGAAACACAAGCAGCGTGGTGCCGCAAAGAAGTTTCGGCCCCACTCCTCGCCCCGGCGGTAGCCCCCTGGGGAACAAATTTCCTCCAAATTCGGACTGGGATTTGAGCCCAGTTGCGATATGATACGCGGCATCGAACGGGGAATCGGTTCAAGCTACGTCCGCGTTATCCGCCAACTTTTGCAGGACTTTTTTTATCCTGGTGAGCCGGTGGTATGCGCGGCGAGGTCATGAGCCAAAAATAACGCATTTGCGCACCGCGCGAGCGGTCCGCGAAACCTGAACGCACTCGAAAGGTTGGGTCTGTTTCCGTGAACAATTCACTTGGGTCTCGCAGCGATTCAAACGGCACATCGGCACACTCGGCGGGCGATTCCATCAGTCAGATTCTCAAGAACAGCCGGACCATCGCAGTCGTGGGGCTATCCAGCCGCCGCCACCGCCCGAGCTTCGGCGTTTCCGAATATATGCAATCGGCGGGATACCGGATTATCCCCGTCAACCCATCTGAAACCGAGGTGCTGGGCGAAAAGTGTTACGCGCGCCTCGAGGACGTTCCGGAAGCCGTGGACATCGTGAACATTTTCCGGCGATCGGAATTCGTGCCGGAGATAGTGGAATCGGCGATTCGCATCGGCGCGCGGTCGGTATGGATGCAGGAAGGCGTCGCGCATCCCGAGGCCGCCGAACGAGCCCGCCGCGCGGGACTGTTTGTGGTGATGAATTGCTGCATCCTGAAGGAACACATCAAGCGCTTCCGGCTTCCCGTCGAGTAGTGGCTTATCGAAGTGGCCCTACTGAAGTGGATACACCCGCAGAATTTCTTTTCCCGGCTCGGTGACCGCGATCGTTTCGCCGTTCGGCGAAATCGCGAAGGCGTGATATTCAAGCCCGTGCAGGGCCGGCGTAAAGGTGCCATCGTAGAGGCCCACCCAGATCAACTCGCCTGATTTTTCAGGCGGTCCGCGCTTCAAAAGGATCCGGCGCTCGTCGCGGCTCCAGGCAAACGTTCCCATGCCCACGCGAATGCTGAGAGGCTTGGCGGCATGCGCGAGATCGAGCACCTCCACTGCATCGCCGTCGGTGAAGAACGCAAGCTTTGTGCCGGATGAAGACAGGTTCAATCCACCCTGGTACGCGTCGATGCGCGTGACTTCCCGGATGCCTTCGTGGACGAGATCGAGCTGAAAAAGCGCCTGGCGTCCCGACACGCTCAGATTCTGGCTGAGCGCGTATGCCTGATTCCGCGGCGCGTCCCACACGATGGCATCGAAAGTGTGTCCTTCGAAAAGCGTGCTGGATTGGCCGCTCACCACGCTCACCCGCCCGATCTTGTAGGGACCGGCTCCGATCAAATACGCGACGTTCACGTTATCGGCAAGCCACGTCCCGTGCGAGGCTTCCTCCACGAAGCGCGTCTTCGAGCCTTCGACCTTGATTTCGTGGCCTTCGTCGTCGAGCAGGGCAATCGCTTTTCCGCCGGAAGGCGAATCTTCGTCCGAAGTGGGTTTTTGCGTGGTTATGCTCATGGCAATGCGCGAGCCATCGGGCGACCAGGTGAGGGAATCCACCTGGAAGCTTTGCGGCGGCGGTACCGGCATGAATTTTTCGCCTTCGACGATCAGTTTTTCGTTCCCCTCGTTGGCCACCCACACGTCGGCGCGCTGGATGATCACTTTCTTCATCCGCTTCAGGCGCGGCACCGAGCAGACGATTCTGTTGTTCGACGAGATCGCGAAAGATTCGCAGTCGCGGTCGATTTCCATCAGCGGCTTTTCCTGGGCGTGTGCGAGCATTGGCAGCATAAGCAGCGCAAAGGGAAGCGCCGTAATGAAGAGCTGTCGGAGACGCGGGATATTCACGTTGTCTTGTCTTCCGGAGATTTTTTCTGGATGCGGCGGATTTCCGCCAGCCGCTGGCGGATACGCGCCTCGAATCCCTGGTCGGTGGGCTTGTAATACTCGCGTCCGGCGAGGCTTTCGGGCAGGCAGGTCATGTCCGTGACTTTTTCTTCCGCGTCGTGAGCATACTGATATCCCTTGCCGTAGCCCAGGTGGCCCATCAATCCCGTGGCGGCGTTTCTTAGATGCAGCGGGACAGGCTCCGCGATGGTCTTCTGCAAATCTTCCTGCACGCTGCCATAACCCGTATACAGCGCATTCGATTTTGGCGCGAGCGATAAATATACGGCCGCCTGCGCGAGCGCTAGGTTGCCTTCGGGCGCTCCCAGAAAGTCGAACGCTTCCTTGGCGGCGAGCGTGACGGCTAGTGCGCCCGGCTCCGCGAGGCCGATATCTTCGCTCGCCATACGCACCATCCGGCGCGCGAGGTAGAGCGGGTCTTCGCCCGATTCGAGCATCCGCGCCAGCCAGTAGAGCGCCGCATCCGGATCCGAATTGCGAACCGACTTGTGCAGCGCGGATATCAGATTGTAGTGCTCTTCGCCGCTTTTGTCGTAGGGCAGCAGCTTTTTTTGAAGCACATCCGCAAGGCGCGCTTCGGAGACGATGCGGCGTCCGTCCGCGCTTGGCTCGGTGCCCAGCACGAGGGCTTCGAGCGTGTTGTAGGCCGAACGCGCGTCGCCATTGGCCAGGATCGCGATGCGCTCCAGAATTTCGTCGCTCGCCTCCGCGAGCTCTCTTCCCAGCCCGCGCTCGGTGTCCTGCAGGGCCTTGCGCAGAAGCAGCACGATCTGATCGGTCGAGAGCGCGTGCAGCACGTACACCTTCATGCGCGAGAGCAGCGGGGCGATCACCTCGAACGACGGATTTTCGGTGGTGGCGCCGATCAGCAGGATGTTTCCCGCCTCGACGTGCGGCAGAAAAGCGTCCTGCTGCGCGCGGTTGAAGCGGTGAACTTCGTCGACGAACACGATGGTGCGCAGGCCGTAGCGCTTGGCGCCTTCGGCCTTGGCCATCACTTCCTTGATCTCTTTGATTCCGGAAAGCACCGCGCTGAAAGGAATGAACTCCGAGCGCGTTCGCTTGGCGATGATCCTGGCGAGGGTGGTTTTCCCGCACCCGGGAGGTCCCCAGAAGAGCATCGAGCTTAGATCGTCGCGCTCGATCTGGGTGCGCAGCGGCTTGCCGAGCCCGAGCAGGTCTTCCTGGCCGATAAACTCATCGAGCGTTTGCGGGCGCATGCGGTCCGCAAGGGGACGCCCCGTCTGAGGCGCTTCCTCCGGCTCGATGGCGCGAAAAAGTCCCACTAGCCCTCTTTTCTCAGTCGCGCCGCTTCGTAGAGAAGCAGCGACGCAGCCACGGCCGCATTGAGCGATTCGACCGTCTCGCTCATCGGGATCGAGATTGTCATATCCGCGGCATGCTGCACTTCCGCGGGAAGGCCCGCGCCTTCCGAGCCTATGAACAGCGCCGCCGGACCGCGAAGCGCATCGCGAGGATAACCCGGGCCGCCTGCGCTGCTTTTGCCGGGCTGCGAACTCGCGGCGACAACTTTTATTTGATGCATTTTGAGCTGGGCGAGCAAAATCGGCGGCGCAATTCCGCGCACGATGGGCAGCCGCAAAGCCGAACCGGCGGACGCACGGATGGCCTTGGGAGACCACGGATCGGCCGTTCCCCGCGTCGTGACCGCGCCGGTTGCCCCGAAAGCCTCCGCCGAGCGCAGGATCGTACCGAGATTGCCGGGGTCCTGAATCCCCGCCAACACTACTATCAGCGGAGTGTCCCTTCGCAGCACATCCTCAAACCCCCAGACCGGCTGGCGGAACAGCGCCGCCACCCCCTGCGGGGTTTCCGTCCCAGCCACGCTGTCAAACATCTTGTCGCTCGTCTTAAGGATGCGGTCGCGGGAGATTCCGGCTTCGCTCTGGCTCGCCGCCCGAAGGATTTTCTCCATCTCCCGCTCGCCGGTAACGCTCACGAGCAAGGCGTGAGCCTCCAATGCCGAGCGGATAGCTTCTTCGACGAGCTTGGGCCCTTCCACTCCAATCAGTTCATCGCCGGAGGGTCCCGTTCCGCGCAGGGCCGCCCGAAACAATTTGAGCCACTTATTGTCTTTGCTGGTAATCAGGTTCGGCGGTTGATCCTCTCCTGAGTTAGGTGCCGATTCAGGTCCCGAATTAGGCCCTGAGTCAGGTCGAACATAAGAAGGGGAATACGCGCGAGGCTTGGCGAATCGTTGGGCCATGCGCAAGCGTAGCAAACCGCCTATCTGCCGTAAACAACCCCGATCATATTGTCGACAGGACAACTTCTTGCGGGTTCGCCTCGCAGTGTGAGTTTATATCCCGCTTACGTCCTTTCGTTGCTGCATCTTGCACACCGCCTCGGCCTGTGATAGCTTGCCAGAGTAGACAAGGCGCAGCCCGCCGTGAGTGAACATTGCCGCTAGAAGTCCTTAAAGTTTCACCAGATGCGCCTGAGCGCAACGTAATCGACTACGCCGCAAACTTCATCAAGCGCGGACGTGTCATCGCCATTCCCACAGACACCTTTTATGGCCTTTCCACCGATCCCTTCAACTTGGCCGCGATCGAGCGCGTCTTCCAGGTAAAGGGGCGCGCGGAGAACAAGGCCCTTCCCATCCTGGTCAACTCCGTCGAGCAGGCAGTCACGCTCATGCGGGACGTCCCGGACGCTTTCCTAACCCTTGCGACGAAGTTCTGGCCGGGTCCGCTGACCCTGGTCGTCGAGGCGACGCATCGCTTGCCCTTGAAAGTCACAGGGAATAGCGGCCGCGTAGCGCTTCGTTGGGCGGATTCGCGCATCGCCACGGCGCTGATTGAAGCGGTGGGGGGACCGATCACCGGCACGAGTGCCAATTTATCGGGTCACGCGTCCTGTACGAACGCCGAGCAGATTACTCAGCAGTTGGGGAAGAGCCTCGCGCTCGTCCTCGACGCCGGGGATACCGGCGGTACGCTGGCCTCGACCATCGTGCGCATCAATGGCGACGAATGGACGATTGTTCGCGAAGGCGCTCTGCCCGATATCGAGATCCACAGCGTTTTCGAAGCCTGATTCGAACCAACCCTACTTCACGCGTCCATAATGCAGCTTGCCCAGAACGGCTGGGTGTCGTGCTCCGGTCGCCGAGGGCAGGTTATTGGGACGCCCGTGGAACGCTTCGTAAGCCAGCACCGCGAAGTCGAAGGCCTCTTTTGCTTCTGCCGGCACGCCGAAGCGGCTCGAGGGTATGATCTCGATCCCCGGAACCGAAGCGGCCAACTGCGCCATCATCAGGGGATTGTTCGCGCCGCCCCCGGCGACGATCAGTTCATCCACGCTGGCGCGAGGCAGAATCAACCTGCGGAATGCGTCGGCAATCGACAGGGAAGTGAACACCGTGGCCGTGCGCACCAAATCCGCCGGCACGGCGTGATGCTTCTTCCCCCACACCATCAACTGTTCCACATAGGCTTTGCCAAACTGCTCGCGACCTGCCGTCTTCGGCGGACGCTTTCGCAGGTAGGGCTCCCGCATCATCCTCGCGAGCAAGTCTTGAATCGTTCTGCCGCTTAGCGCGATCCGGGCGCCGCGGTCGTACTTGGCTCGACCATGCGTGATCCCCTGGACCAGGGCATCCACGATCATGTTCCCGGGCCCCGTATCGAACGCGAAAACGTCCGATGGACTCGCGCCCGCCGGAATCACCGTGACATTCGCGATGCCTCCGATATTGAGCGCGACGCGGCCGCGCTGCTCGTCCCGGTAACGCAGGTAATCGACAAAGGGCACCAGGGGTGCGCCATGGCCTCCGGCCGCGATATCGGCGGTTCGAAAATTGGCGATTGTGGGAACGCCGGTGCGCTCCGCAATCACGCTGGCTTCCCCGATTTGCAGCGTGGAGGCGACTCGCCAAGCGCCCACGAGCCGCGCCGGGGCGCCCTGGTGGAACACCGTCTGCCCGTGCGAGCCGATCAGGTCGATCTTCTCCATCGGGACGCCCGAGGCCTTACACGCCGCTATCGCTGCCCTCGCATATTCTTCCCCGAGGACGAAGTCGAGGCGGCTGATTTCGGCCGTGGTCGTCGGCGCGCCATTGGCCAGGCGAAGAATGGAATCGCGAACCAGCGGACTGAACGCCACATGATGATGCGCCTCGAACTTTAACTGGATGGCGGGCGGCGCGCCGGAGATGCGGACGATGGCCGCGTCGATGCCGTCGGCCGAAGTTCCCGACATCATTCCCAGCACCAGCATTTCTTTCGCGGATGTACTCATGAGAGCTGATTCTGGAGCGCCGCCAGCAGGTTGAGCGCTTCGAGTGGCGTGAGTTCGTTCAGATCCGCTTTGCGCAAGGCCTCCAGCACGGATTCGTCTATCGTTGTAAAGCTGGTTTGCTGCGCGGCCGGCGCAGCGCCGGGCGAAAGCTCCACGCTGAGTTTCTCTTCGCTCTGTTCGTGGCGGCGAAGGATCTCCCGCGCCCGCACGATTACCTCATTGGGGAGGCCTGCGAGCCGCGCCACTTCGATTCCGTAACTTTTGTCCGCGCTCCCGGGCTCCACGCGCCGAAGGAACACGATCTCGTTGCCTGCCTCGTGGACCGAAACGTGTACGTTCCTCACGCCGGGCAGCAACTGCTCGAGTTCGGTGAGTTCGTGGTAGTGCGTCGCGAACAGCGTCCGGGGGCGGGCGCCTCCGTGCAGCGATTCGACTACAGCCCAAGCGATGGAGAGGCCGTCGAAGGTAGCCGTGCCGCGGCCCACTTCATCGAGCAGCACGAGACTGGCGCCGGTTGCAGTGTTCAAAATTGCCGCAACTTCGCTCATTTCGACCAGGAACGTGGATCGGCCGCGCGCGAGGTTGTCCGACGCCCCAATGCGCGTAAAAATGCGGTCGAGCAGCGGCAGCTTCGCTTGCGCGGCGGGCACGAACGATCCCATCTGCGCGAGAATGGAAATCAGCGCGGTTTGGCGCAGGTACGTCGATTTGCCGCCCATGTTCGGGCCGGTGATGAGCAGCAGGAACTGCGATTCGTCGTCCAGATACAGATCGTTGGGAACGAAGCGCTCGCCCCGCTCTTCGAGGAGCTTTTCGATTACGGGATGACGGCCGCCGGCGATCAACAGGATGCCGCGCGTCGATATGCGCGTGTCGCTTTGGTTTTTGGGACCGCGGCCCGTGGAGTTCCCTCGGTCGATGGTGCCCTGAGTAAACGCGGGCCGTGTGTAATTTCGCGTCGCCGCGATGCGAGCAAAATTCACCAGCACATCGAGCTGGGCGATCGCGGTCGCTGTCCTTCGCAACCGCGTGGCTTCGCGCGCGATGGTTTCGCGGATTTCGCCATAGAGCCGCCGTTCGATTTCAATCACGCGTTCCTCGGCAGTAAGAACCTTGCGTTCGTGCTCCTTGAGCTCCGCCGAGGTGAAGCGCTCCGCATTCACGAGTGTCTGCTTCCGCTCGTAATCGGCGGGAGCCAGGTGAAGGTTGGCCTTCGATATCTCGATGTAGTAGCCAAAAACCTGGTTGTAGCGGATCTTGAGAGACGCG
>Ga0302325_10020485_pt1 | contig 13868 bp, 9 predicted proteins | sample Palsa_T0_2_FD_201948 | JGI IMG/M metagenome (GOLD analysis project Ga0302325, IMG submission 201948) | Peat permafrost microbial communities from Stordalen Mire near Abisko, Sweden - Palsa_T0_2 | ecosystem: Environmental > Terrestrial > Soil > Palsa > Peat permafrost | place: Sweden: Abisko... | reverse complement strand
ACGGCATCTCGGTCCACGGACCTTATCGAGATTGCATAAGGTTATTTGTGGCTCTAAATGTCGTTTGATGCTGTTGTGCATGGTTGAGATTGCGATCGTCTGACTGCCTTCACACCGAGGTTACGTGAGCAAACTCGATCTTCTGGATCTAGAAGGTGGCAGCGAAAAATCATTCGGTATGTACGGTACCTAGCACCTGGTACCTTGAGTAACTTAGTCAGGGACCGCCATGCTGCTGATGTACACCGATATACCCCGCACAACCAGCAAAAGGGTCCCAAATGACCTCGTTCAGGGGTAATCGCTCCACAACTTCCTGATCTGGCGACACACAATAGCCCCTGCTAGTCACAACCTTTCTTAACCCAAACCCTTGCGGTGAATAGAAACGTTCCTTCTCAGTTCGCCGAAAGGAGATCCCTTAACCTTCTAAGAGAAGTCGCAGTTGTTACATTCTCCATGTGTACATGTAGAGCAAGAAGTCGAGCCAGGTGCCTTCGGATCAAGGGTGGTATAGTTTCCACACTTGCAGCACTTCATCTTCGTATAGAAGTCGACGAGGACTTGAATGATTGCAATCATCTTAAATAAATAGAAGTTGACCTGGGTAGTCGCAAGTCAGCCCTACTCGATCAGGACATTGTAGTGAATGGAAGCTGGGAGCATGACTTGTTTAAACACTTGCAAGATAGTCACAAGCGTGAAGTAAAGTTTGATGGGATACATACTTATTTTGATTTCGCTCTTCTGTGTATCTCAAAGTTGCTACTACTGGAACGTATGGTGCTTGATCCAGGTGGTTGGTGCTAAACTCTTGAAGTTCGGATGTTCCTTGATGTTGTGAATGGACAATGATGAAGACTCATGGAACCGAAGGCCTTTCTACATGCCCCTCTAAAGTCAGAGAAATTTCGTAAATTTTCCAACAACGTTCTAGTTTCTATGAATTTTTGAGGTCGATTTGACTTTGGCTGAGTCTATGGTGAATCTGAGCTCATCGGTCCTGGCAGTCATTGAGCCCATATCTCCAATCTCTCACGTTGCTGCTCAGGAGGCAATGTTCTAAATCTCAACGGGACTGTAGATACAGTCATGAAATCCGCCAAATATCTCAGATGATGCCATCCCTTCAACGACGATATAAATATATATCAAATCCCTCGCTTTGCAAGATTACCGGTAATCTCTCCACTGAAGACAAAGTTCTATTGATGAAGCGACGTGTGGGCAGCACTCTGTTTCCAACCTGCCCTCTTTCCGAAAAGTGTCTATATGTTTGGAACGCAGCTGACGCTCTTGTACAAATAGCGAGGAGTGGATTTGGATATTTTAAGGACTTCAACATATCGTTATTCTAACTCACCGTCATAGCTCATCTCCGAACGATCTTTTCTATACCTCCCCATTATGTGACCCCCGTCGACTAAGGCGTCTAAGTCGCCTTCATCTTCGCAGCCCCACTTTGTCACAGCTCCTGCCAGCGTTCCGAGCACTCTGCTCGCCGAGGAAAACCCTTATACAATCTCCTATAATTGAAAACGATCCACACTGCCATGATTGTGGCGTTATTGCTTTGCAACTTGGCGTTGCGTTCGACCTCATGCTTGCTGAGACATTCGACTCAAGGTCATGTGTTCTATGGCTTTCCGAGATCAAGAGATTGAAACTGCTACTTATATCGAGAAATTAATACTTTGAGAATGCTCTAATGGGTTTCAAGTCTCACTTATTCATGCGTCCGGCAGAAATCAGTCTTTTTGGGCTTCTCGCAATGAATATTATATCAAAATAAGCGATTCACTTCACTACGCCTTTGAGCATTATATATCAGAATAAGCGGCTTTTCCTCACCATCAAGCGACTCCTCTCTCAACTTGAAATTCCCCTACCGCATTAAAATCATTAATCAGCATATGGAGTCTCATTCTTCACAAGTTCGACGTGCAAGCTACAAGTGTTTAAGTAAGCTCATCGTAATTTCTTTTCTAGCTACCTTCTATCGCATTCCCTCTTGTATGCAGCTAGCCTTAGCTACAATAGCCACATTGCCAGTGCTGACATGTTGGGCAGATTCCTTGGGCGGGGTTCCCTGCGAGGTTGAAGAAGTACTTGGTACCACAGTGGCAACAAACGAGCCACATCTTGATGGTGCTGGCGACGTCCTCTTCCGAATTATTTGTGTGTGAATGATGTCTTTTGATTAGTATCGGCTTAGCTGCGACTTTCTTGTTGCAAGACGTTTAAACCGAGTTGTTGAGAATGGTGTCGAGAAGTAACATCTGAAGGAGCATCGAGGATATTTATATCCAATCCTGTTCTACATTGCCAGAACATTCGCCAGGTCACCTACATAATCTCACCGTAATGCAAACGCACATTCACTTTATCAGGAAGCCATGCCGATTCATAGCGTTTTGGACGAAACTCATCATTGTTACTCCTGTCAATCACATGAGATACTCTCCGGAAGGATTGGGAGTTGCATGCAGCTTCAGGGTCAGTGTCTCCTCTCACGACCAAATCATAGGGACTAGAACACAGCATCACATGAATCTCCATATCATCGTCGAAAACATCGATTGCTAAACTATGTCAAGTGCACCGCACGATGAGGGCCAACGTGCCTTCACAAATCCATATGAGAAGCTCAACCTCAACAAGCCTTAAGCCCATGCTCTCGTTTCCCCAAATTAGGCATCCTCGGATTCCCAAAATTCTTCCTTACGAGTACTATCCCTCTTAGATCTATCGCCGTACCAAATTTCGTCTTTGGGGATGGTCGCACCCGCTGCACGTCTCATGAGCACAACATTTACAATTCTTAGCCTCAGAGAAGTCGCCAGACTCGGTCAATCGTGAACATTGACAGCATGTCATGAAATCACTTTCCTCGCACTCCAGGCACCTCACGCAGAGTACGTGGGCACAGCGTCGGCAGAAGTGGGGTTTTATCATCCACAGCTGTAGTGGACTCGCATTGGCAGCATAGTTTTGTGGATCGATGTCTCTTCTCGTTTGCGCCTGGGACTGATGCTTTCGAGTCCATTGTTATAAGGAGGTATTGGAGTAGAGTTTGATTCTCTTCGGGGACTGGTGTTTATATTTTGGTCAAGCGTTGTAGTTGAAGTTTGAAGTTGACCGGTTTGCTGTGATGACACCTGGTCTTTTATGTTTAGAAGCCATGCGAGTGTTGTAGTCTTCTCTCACCATGACTACACGAAAATATAGCTGATGAATCACAAACTACGCCGTCTAACCACTGAATATTTTTGAAATCACTTTGAGTGAGTAAGTAAGAATGAAGATCTTTGCTTCCTACCGTCCGCTAGAACATTTATAGCAGTCCTCATTAGTGACTACAATCTCACCATATAACAGAATACGCCATTTTCTTCTAGAGAGAGCCCTTCCAAGTCTTTCGTTCATCCCCAGCAAGAATCCGACAGTCTAAAAAACCATAACGCTGTTGATCTTTGATGATAACATGTCCGGGTTCCATGTCAGCTCCCAAATACACCAAGCCAATATTCGTAACGCTATATCCTATTTATACCAGCGAATCCGAGTTTGCTCATCGCCTAGAATGTGGAAAGAAACTTGAAATTTCCTAAAAGAAATCAAATCAGTCTTCGTTCCGAAAATAATTAGAGTAGACTCACAAGCACCACCCCTCCATACACAGGCACCTAAGTGATATTGCAAACGGTCCTCCATCTCACCCACCATTCCCTTACCACACCGTCTAATCTCAAATTCACGAGAATCTGTTGTCCGTTGACCGAGGTCCACCAAAATCTTCTCTCGATCTTGGAATGAGTCGACATGGACCGCCATAGTCAGGAGGACATTTCGCACTCCCCCGAATATACCTGTACCTCTCCACCCCATCCACAACCTTCACCTCAAAGATATCACAGTAATATTCACAGAGGGAGTGCCCACAGAATCTGCAGTACGCGGTTCCGTGTCCTCGCAGCTGACTTTCTTCGGTCAACATGTGGCAGCCGCAGCATTCATACGTCCATCGATCCGTTGGGGGTCCTCTGTATGGGTGCTCCGTGCAGTGGTCGTTGAATTCTGCTCCGCAGAACTTGCAGTGTTGTACGAATGCATTCATAGCAAGTTCTGTTTTCTGTTTGCACTCGTCACACTTTTCCAAAGCGACGGTGGGGTAACGCTCGAGATAGTTCCTGTTCGGGCCCACCATGGCGAAGGTTTTCGAAGAGGCTTGCTAGGGCTGCGGAGGTGAAGAGAATGAGTGAACGGGGTGCTGAGAGGTGATGTGACAAAGTGATGAAACGATAATTCATTTGTTTTGAAAACAAATTGTGATATTTGGGAAGGAGCAACTTTGAAGTCAAGGTCAGGCACGGGCTGAGCTCAATGACATTTGAAGTAGAAGGCACGCTGGCCCATTGCCAATTTCGTACCGCCCCACGCGTCAGACCGAGAATTTGACTAGACTTTTTCCTTCTTCTTCAATCCTTATATTCAGCTGGTCCAGAATTACCAGCGCAGTTTGTAAACCTCCAGAGCATCCCTTGCAAAACCAAGCGAGCTATCCATGTTGAGAACTTCACCATCTCCATCATGTCTTTCTTGAGCGACCACTCCATACGGAAGAAAGATATTGTATGATATATAGAAGATTCGGTCTTGGTGCCCGAGTAAGGTAGTCTCAGGAAGTCGGTGTTCTGTACTCGAGATATATTTGTTTGCCCACAAAGATGCTTGATTTTCTCTATGCTACGCTGCAGGGGCCTTGGGTTTGGGAATTGATGAAGAAAATGCCGATAAATTGAGAAGGTTAAGAACTTGATAAGCACCAAGCAGTGTTCACTAATTTTGAAGAAAGACATACGTGTGACTGTTGATTGTGATCGCTAATTCACACGGTCCAGATACCTCATCGATAGCCTGTGATAAAGGCATATTGTTATTCAGGAGATAATTCCATTTCAAGTCATGCATTAACTTCCATTTCCCAAGGCCACAATCTAACAAAGGCGCTGCTCTCTCATTGCAGTGCGACCAAACCTACAGTATCTTCACCTAATATGGGCCGTCTTCTGAGCCTCTTCGATGGACAGCTCGACTCAATTTGGTTGACTGGCAATGCTGGGTTCGTTATAGTGGTTGAGACATGTCAAATTTTCTGACATTTCCGGATATTCGAATCGCTAGGGGTGGGTGCATTGATTTCAGTTGCCTCACTCGTTCTCTCCAGCTCCACCAAACTATTCGTCCACCACTCCTCTGCGGATAAGCCTGCAATTTGGACATACACGATGCTTGCAGTTCCAACACGCACTGGGGACCTTTGTGTGGGGAGGCATGGGCGCGGTGAAATGCGCACAAAAACAGCACCAGAGAAAGTCGTACCAAACTGGCATTGGATTTGATAGAGTTTTGATAACAGGGTTTATTTGCTGAGTTTGAAAGAAGAAGTTGTGAGATGAGGAATATGATAAAGAGCAGGATAGTGCTAAACTATTCAAAGCAAACGCGTTGATTTTATGGAACTAATTCGAGCCTTCCGCCCCTTGCCGTGAGTGTCCATTGCACCATTAGAATGATCGAAACCCTATATGAATCAATATCATCCTAGAAACTTCTCCAAGATTCACATCTGTACTCTAGACCTATGAGTTGTGACTCTTCCCTCGATTCCCAGCCCATCTGACATGAAACATCCACGCCGAGGTTGATATCTGTGCGAGGGTTATTGGGAAAGTAAATAATAACAAATGAAGTGTCCATTTGAACTGCTCTGAAACTGCGAAGTAACATGGAAACGAGAAGTTCATGGAGTATGAGGCCGGAGGGAAGGCTTCGCAGCAAGAAACGAAGCTCTGCATTCTGAAGGTTGAAAGACACTTGTCTGCGAATATTTGGTATGGCAAGTTGAAGAACACCAAATTCATCTGCTTTAAGCAGGCCCTGAACATCAGCGAGATGGTCTTAATCCAATGCACCATTGTTATATAAACATCGCTCATATGCCACGCTCCAGACTCCCAACACCCTAAAACCTTTCTATCCAGTTTTAATACCACCCAGTGAGTTTCATATCCCTTGAGCTAGCACCGACTTTGATCGTAATACTGCCCTCTGTTGGCATGACCCAGTTCTGCCTCACTACATCCCAATAGCTAAGATCTCTCCTCGTGAGATTAAACCGCACCGTCTGCTTCTCATCACTCTTCAACTCGATCTTCTCGAATTGTCTCAACACGCTTCTGGGAAAATCGACATCCTTTGCTTCGCCCATAACTTTGTCGAAGCCCAAATAAAGTTGAATTACTTCTTTCCCGGTCACGGAGCCGGTATTCTTGATGTCCATCGAGACGGTGGCGTAGGTGTTCCAGAGGTCTGGGTTGCCACCCTCGTCTCCACCGGCTTCTGATGGGGGTTGTTTTATATCGTAACCTTTCGGATATGGATATGTACCTTCCTTGATCTCGGAGGTCTTGCTAATGTACGGGTAGACGAATTTCTTCAATTTCTTGAACCCTGACGGCAATATAGCTTCACTGACATCTGGGATCTTATCATCATAGTGGGGAGGATCGATGCCAGAGGGTCGAGCTGCGGGGAGTGCTGACTTTGGAAGTACTTCCATGACTACCAAGTTAGAGTACTCGAAAGTGGTGTACGACAACCCGAAGCCAAACTCATATCTTGGGTCGATACCATATTTATCGAAGTGACGGTAGTCGATGTAAAGCCCTTCCGAGAAGTTTTGCTGCGGAATGGCGCCATTGGGATAATATTGAATCTTTGCTCCTGGTCCATAATCATCCAATGATCTGCCAATAGTGTACGGAAGCTTGCCGCTGGGATTGACGTTCCCGAGAAGGATATCAGCGATAGCATGGCCACTTTCCTGCCCAGGTAGGTTGGCCATGAGTACCGCTTTTACGCCTGGAAGATCGACCCACCCTTCTACAGTGACAGGGCCGACGGAGTGGATGACGACGATTGTGCTCCCTTCCCCGTCACCGCAGCTGGAAGCCACTTTCACGATGAGACCTTCTCCGCCCTTCTGGATTAAAAGATCGTTTCGATCTCCCCGTATACCATCAAAGGCCATGTAACCCTCACCAGAGTCAGCATTGACAAATACAATGCAGACATCTTGATCCTTGAGTATGATGGGAGTCGTCTTGAATGGTGGGTCATTGGATGGGAAGTCCGTGACATAAACTCGCTCCTTGTTGAATGCTTCCCTCAGAGCATCAGCAGGTGTGATAAGATATGGAAACTCGACAGCTCCTGATCCCCACCCGGATCCAAGAGTTCCTTGGTTGCATCCTCGGTCTGGGCAAACGTTTGGACCTCTGCCAGCCCCAGAATCTTCACCAAATATTCCAACACGCATGTTGATTTCGTGGTTCTCATTTGCTGGCCAGCCATCCTTGCTCAGTGGCAAGATACCCTCATTCTTGAGAAGGACTATGCCTTCAGTTGCAACTGCTCGCGCGATAATTGAATGCGCTTGATCACCGCTGCCTTGAACATTGATAAATTTATTCACCACCTTCTGGTCATGGTCATCTGGGCTTCCTGGATTGATAACTCCCATTTCGTCATTCGTCCAGGATGAGAAATTGGGCCCTTTTCCGTCAAATTTGGACTTGTCGTCTTGACCCATCTGATACCACGCAGCAACAACTCGAGTCACCATGTCGTTGAGTCTTGAAACAGGCAAGGAGCCGTTCAATACAGCTTTGCTCAACTCAGGGCCCCATAGTGATTGACCCCTTCCCCACATCAATCCATCTCCAGGCATACTCATATCCAATCCGGACAATGCGCTGGCCACGCCACTTCTCTGAGCAAGCCAGTCGCTCTGGACGAACCCTTGGAATCCCAATTCGTCTTTCAGGATTCCATTTAGTAGCTTCGAGTTTCCGCAGGCGTATGAGTTGTTTACCATTTGATAGCTGCACATGACACTTGCAACCCCGGCCTTAACCGCATCCCCAAAAGGCCATCCATACATCTCGTGTAGCGTCCGATCATCGATGTTGGACGATATTGCGTATGGAAGGCCCCACTCCCATGACTGTCGGAAATGCTCTTGCTCGTTTCCCACGAAATGCTTGATTGTAGCAATGATTCCCTCTTCTTGGATGCCCTTAATTGTCTGGGCACCTGCAATTCCTTGCAAGACAGGATCGGCTCCAAATCCTTCCCAATTTCTCCCACCAGCTGGCATTCGTCCGAGAGGTCCAACGCAGGGCCCTAGCAGCACATTGACACCCTTCAAACGTGCCTCCATCCCATGTGCCTTACCTCTCAAATACATCAGCTCCTTATTCCAAGTAGCGCCAACGGTTATTCCAGCAGGGAAAGCCGTTGCATTGTCCGCAAAACGCAAGCCGAGCGGTCCATCTTGTAGAGCCAGACCAGGGAACCCAACATAAATAGCAGGTCCAGTATTCCCAACCGCCAGCCCCATCTGCCATCCAGTCCCCGTTGTGATATTGACCTTCTCCGCCAACGTCATCTTCTCAACCAACGCCTGCGCCTTCTTGTAGCTGTCCTGCCATTTTGATGATGTGCCCCCTGGTGGAGTTGGATACCATGGAGGAGATAACCCATCCTTAGGAGCCTTCTTGTAGAGGAAGAATCCTCCGCCCGCAAGCATAGTCCAGAAGATGATCAGGATGATCAAGATGACGAAAAGACACTTAGAGCGTCTAGAAAAGGACCGGCGGAGGCTGGCCAGCTGCTTACTGGGTACATATGCTTCGACTGCTGGTTGAGATTGTTCGTTCAGAGGATCTCGGTCAAGGAACTCGGTGGCATCGATGTCGGACTCGCTGTCGGATCTGTAGGCATTTTCGAGAGACTTTCGCATGGGGGCGCGCTCTCCTCTCTCGTAGGATCGAAGGAGCCCTTCGCGGCTTTGAGCTGCTTCGTTGCGGCGGTCCATCGTGATGTCTGTGTCAGTGGGTCAAGCTTCACAGCTGTGCTTAGGAAGCTGTCTGGAGCGTGGGCAGCATTTGAATTGTAGCTCAAATGGGAGCGGTGAACGAGATATCAGGGAATGAATGTGGATTCGATGTGAACAGAGAAGTCTTGACGGCAAGCCGCATCCCGAAGTGAAAGGAGAATAATTTGTTTGTCGAAGCGTGAGAGAACCCGGGGAAGCTTCAAAATTCCCCGAGCCAATCAGGTAGGGGTTTCATGTATTCTCAGTCACGCATTCCACTTAAATTGTTCGTTACGTTTCCTTCCTTCCTTCAGATAGATTTCTTTGGCACACAGTGTATTCTGATGCTATTGATCTAATGGCTGTTCTGTATCCCATCTAAATAAAGCTATAGAAGTCCCTCGTCATGATGCAGGGTCTAGTCAGGGGTAAAGCTACCCCTGAATATAAATACCGTGATATCCTCAAAGTGGATGCGGTTCCACCTTGTTAGCTTTTCCAAGTCATAGTTCTATAGGACTTACTTCAATATGTAAATATCGACACAGTAGCGTGAACGGAACGGTATGAGGGCTGCTGAAGCGAAGGAAGGAGCGGTATAAAATGAAGGGGATTGTTAAGATCTAGAGTGTATTGTCAGGTTGGGCTCATTGCCAGCTGTTGAACAGAGGTGAAACATGGGAAGAATACTAGGTGTTATAAGTGCACAACATTTATTTAAGGCCTGCCTTCAATTTCCTTATCTTTCCTCGAATTCAGGTTAGCAGTGAAAAGTACTCGCACAATGGCAACCAGTCTCAATATTCTAGGTTGACTGACATACCTGAGTCACCAAGCTTCGAAGAATCTTAGCTTCTCATTTCCAACATCTCAACATCCTACATTTGGGCAGAATCATCTTATAAATATGGGATGAATTTCATCCCATCTTTCAACTCTGACAACAGCCTAAGATATGACGACAACCAGCTCTTGGTTCCACGAAAATGCTCGCCAAAAAGAGACGAGGAATACCTCACAACGAGCTATTGTTTGTTGCCTTGAATGTTCTGAGAAGCTTAGGTTTTTCGACAATGCTATTTGAAGAAGTTTAATGATCTAGGGAAATGAAGGACATCGAATCTCCATAAATTTGAGGAGGACGGAGCACTCCTAGCTCACTCGAGCTCAAATCTCGCCTTTGAATGTATGAGGAAGTCCAAAACATAGCTCTTCTGAGCTCAAGCCCCTCAACTCAATGTTCCGGGAAATGTAGTACACGAAGCACACAATGAAACCATGAAATTCAAGCACGAGGCACAAGCCAAGCTTCAAGAACTTAACATTACATTAAATGAGCAGGACAAAACCGCCCAGACTATACATGATCATTCATCCAATCCACATTCTATACAATCTTCCTATTCCCCATTATAAGCAACATGATCGCTCGCTCGCTTCCAAATGAATGAATGAATGAATGGTATTTCCAATCCCAGACGCAAACCAACACAACTCCCATTCCCAACCCCCCCCAAAAATTCAATGCAAAACCACTTCGCTCTATACTTTTGTTTTCAAAAATTCGAAAAGCTTAAAGCAACATAACAGCGCCGCCAAGAGCGACCATCAACCCCGCAGCATGCAGTCCCGTCTCCCTCGCCATCGGAGCTCCAACACCCTTACTACTACTCGAGAAGACGCTCGAGGTGGTCGCCGTAGTCTTGGCGCCCGCCCCTCCGCTCGAACTCGGGGTCGCGGTAACGGGACACTTGGTCGAGCACGGGATGTCGCTGGTGAACGGCAGGTTGCTCACGCTGGAAGCGGAAGCGTAGACCGGCGCCTGGGATGCGATATTGGGGTTGGGCTGCGCTCCGGGTCCTTGCGGGTTGAGCACGTTGTCGATCATGTGGATGACGCCGTTGGCGATCAGGATGTCGGCTTGCAGGAGCTGGGCCGAGTTGATGTACACGTTGTTTCCGGCGTGCAGGATGGTGATGTTCTCGCCCTGGGCGCTGAGGAGCTTGGTGCCGTTGGTCAGGCCGGTGGAGTAGACTATTTGGTCAACGGTGTGGTAGTCCATGACGGCGGCGATTTGGTCCGAGGTCATGGAGGAGATTGCGGGGCCGAGGGCTTGGAAGGCTGCGTTGTTGGGAGCGAAGATGGTGACGTCCTTGGTGGTGGAAATGGAGGGCAGTTTGTTGCCTGCGTATAGGGCACCTTCGAAGGAGGTGAGGTTGAAAGCCTGCGTTGTTTGGGTGACGTTGGAGGGCGGGATGAGGAGAGAATCGATTATTTGCACCACACCGCCGGTGAATGCCAAATCTGCTTGAACCAATGTGCTCCTTGTTCCTTGACCACTGACAAAGACTACTACGTTTCCTGCTTGCGCGACATTTTGAACTCTTTGGCCTCCAGTAACATTGCTCCACTCGGGTGATGTTAAAAGTGTAGGTAGGAAAGTCGGCGTGCCAGGTACCAATTGCGCAGCAAGGTGAGTGCCTTGTAGAATGTGGTATTCGAGGACATTGGTAATAACATCTTGGTCATTGGACTTGAACGCGTTGTTCAGTGAACTGTATGGAATCTTGTTGAAGGCATCGTTGTTGGGAGCAAGGATCTGTGGGAGAAGAACCATCAACGCCAATTCTTGCAATTGAGTGCCCAGCACGCTCTGGGAAGGAAGTACATACCGTGACACCTTGATATGAAGGCAATTGTAAAAGAATCTCGGGGTATTTCTGTTGCAGCACAGATTAGCAGATGTTTCTGCGTTTCTCAACCATTGACTGGCACAACATACCTGTATTAAAGCGTAAAAAGTGGTAAGGTTCTTCTGCCCTGCGAGAAGAGTTCCCAGATCTGTGAGAGTTCCTGTTTGCGCATTTATTCCTGCAGCAAACAATCCTAGGGATGCCGCCAAGAGGCCTCTCCAACTGTAACTTCTCATATTTCCCTGATGTGATCTTTCTCCCGCAGATGGATAATTAAACAATAACGAGTGCAGAACCGATGTCTAACAAGGACAATGGCTGAAGTAGCGACAGTGACAGCAGAAATTGCAAAAGAAGAAAGAATTATGGAAAATAAGAAACGAGGTTCAAGAACGCCTCCGTTGAGGTTTGTGGTACAGTTCAGATCAAACAAAGGCACACTGACAGGCTGGCAGCAGCATTCACATGGCCCTTGCCGAAGGCCGTTTCTCTTTACAGCCGGATATCATCCGCTTTCAGCCATCCACCCTTGAGCCATCGGCGGTCCACATTTCGCACTCGCATGGTGTTGTGAGTGGTGGGTACGTGGTTCACCAGGGTGCTGTGTTTCTCGAAAATAAGGGGTCAGGGGTCAAGGGTCAGAAAGTCTCAAGCTCGGGCGAGAAGCGAAACAAACTTAGCCAAGAGCACCGGTCCGTGTCGATAGTGGCGCAAGCTACTGTGGAGGCCTCCGCCTTGCATCTGGCCGCACGTGATTGGCCGGCTGAAATATTGAAATAGGCCGTAATTGGATGGCTGATCCAGAACTCACAGTTCGTATCGGCACGCCTCTGGGCGTTTTTCCACCAAGAGATCTTCAACTTTAACTATTGAATTCGAGATCGCCACTTATTGACAATGTGCTCCAAGTTTGAACCTTCAGCAGTTCCTAAGCACCATTTTCAAACTTGACATCGACCGAGGGTTTTCCATTAGTCTCTGGATAAGTACTCTAAATCATCTCCAGCTCTCTTTACAGCTCCACAAAAGCTATCAGACTTATTTAGGCCAACCTATCTCCGCTTGGCAAGGTGATACTTCTTTAAGGCAAACTTGCAAGTAAAGTCTCGATGTAACGATACCTTCAAGAATGTACTTTTCGATATTCACTGGTGGCAATGAGGGTATTTCAGTTGGTTTTCGTCCCAACCGTTTTCTTAAGGCATTCCAGAACTCTACTTGAAGGAAGGGAAGCAACCTGAGCCCATAGGAACACCTTCCGAAGGCAGCCTGTACAGTAGCCCCTCACATCCCGAGTCACAGCAGCAACTTTTACCATCTGGTGGCACTTGGCAGCTTCCCCACCAGGCTCTTTTCATCAATTCCCCTCCCCGCCATGCCACACTCCTCGTCCTATCTGTCGACTCTCGTCATCCTTCGCATGCCACTATCGACACTATGCACAACACATCTCGCATAAGCTCTCCATTTATGCAAGCCGCATCAGGCATCAGGCACCAGCATATCCTCGTTTAACAGTCACCCAGCCTAGCATCCTAGCCCAAAAAATATTCATTCACAAATTCACCCCTGCCATGCAATATTTCTTACCTACCTAGACTCTTGGTATGACTGCAGCTCCCTTCTTGCATCGCATCTGCAAATACCTGCCTGCCCTCCTCGCCGCTTTTCACGCCCTCGCACCTCTCACTCTTCTCATGCCAACTTTCCAGCATCATTAAAAACAAGGTAAATAATCATAATACCGCGCATAAAACTAGATTCTCGATTCCTGGTACTTGTACCCCCCGCTCCGAGGCGTGGGGGTCCCTGTCCTCGAACTCCCGATCTGACAATTGCGACAACGCACGGCTTTGGCATCCCCGAAATAGTGATTTCTCCCTCTTGCTTCGCCGCGTTGAATCCCTCTTTTCGTGTTTGTGGATACCCGTGATTTCGAATCGTCTTTTCCTTCTCGATATGCGATTATGCATGCGGCAAGGTATGGAGATTGTTGCGTTGCTTTCGGGCTTCCCGCCTGTTTTTCGTGCAAGGACTCAAGGAGAATCAATGCTCCCCCCTTTGTCCTCGAACCCTCGCCTCTTCCAAGTTCCATCTCTCTCTCGCCTGTGCAAGGGGGCTCTTTCAAATCCTTGATTTCACGTGATATGCGTTATCCGTTGAATTCCGGTTGTTTTCTCGTTGCACCCTTCCGCTTGTCCATATCGGTCCATATATCCTCAACATGCACAAAT
>Ga0302325_10020484_pt1 | contig 13868 bp, 9 predicted proteins | sample Palsa_T0_2_FD_201948 | JGI IMG/M metagenome (GOLD analysis project Ga0302325, IMG submission 201948) | Peat permafrost microbial communities from Stordalen Mire near Abisko, Sweden - Palsa_T0_2 | ecosystem: Environmental > Terrestrial > Soil > Palsa > Peat permafrost | place: Sweden: Abisko... | reverse complement strand
CGCGGCGAGGAGAAGCACGAACTCGAACGCGACCCCGACTACCGCGCGCGCCGCTGGGTCATCGAGCGCACCCACTCCTGGCTCAACCGCTTCCGCGGTTTGCTCATCCGCTGGTCAAACCGACCTACCGGAATAGGCTCTTAGCGTCGGACCGCCAGCGGTCGTGGTCGGATCGCGATCGCTGCCCGCAGGAGGACGACGACATTGGCGTCCCGGTAGAGAACCGTGGTTCCGCGCGCGCGCTCGAATGTCTGGATCGCACCACGGTCGCCCGCCGAGTCGAGCACAAGGAGGCGGTAGCCGCTGGCTGCCCGCTCCCAAGAGGCCCCGTCCTCGTCGAGGAACGCCGCGACGCTCGAGAGCTGAGCCCTGGTCAGCAGTTCGAAACGGATGTCGTAGGCGACTCTGCCCGCGAGCTGAGGGTCCTCGAAGAGGAGCCAATCGGCGTAGCGGTCGTTCGCGAAGACACGGACCTTCGGGTTGGAGGCCGCCGCGTCCGAGACTGCGCGGGCCGCGGCGCCAGGGTAGCCAGTCTGGAACCACGCACGGTCGTGCGTCTCGCCCGCCGTCATCGAGACGACGGCAATCACGATGCCCCCGGCGGCGAGCGCGAGATTGGTGCGCCGCCGCCGTGGCGCGTCACGGGGTGTCCAGAGCTCGTCGAGCGCAGGTGGAAGGGTGGCCGCGGCAACGAACGTGAACCAGATCACGTTCCGAATCGCGAAGAGCCCGGCGAGCGCCGTCCCGAGGAGCGCAAGCTGTGCGAATGGGGTCAGCGCCTTTCGGCTGCGAATCGAGAGCACGAGCGCGGCGAACAGGAGCACGAAGAAGAAGGGTTGGTTTCGCACGGTCGTGGCAGCCCATTCAGAGGCAACGCGGTCGAGTGTCGGGTTGTCGAGGACACGACGGTAGTAGCCAGGCAGTGCGAGACCGTAGGGCGAGGCGAGCGTGCAAATCCAGGGGAGGACAAGGAATGCACCCGCTCGAGGAAGCCAGCCACGCGCCGGTCTTCGCGAATGAAGCTCGGAGGCGGCCAGGGTTGCTCCTCGCAACGCGACGAGGCCCGCCCCGAGCACGACCGAGCCGTGGATGTTCGCCCACACGACGAGCAGCGGAAAGACGAGAAGGACACGACGGGAGGGGCACCGCTCGTCGAGGAGCAGGAGGCCGGCGACGAGACCGAACAGCAGATACGCCGCCGTCTGAGCCCGGAAAGCCGTGTTCTGAAATCCCGCTGTGAAGCAGACAACGGCCACGAGCGCTGCGCCCCGATCGCTCGCGCCGAGCCGCCGAGCCGTCGCCGCCATGAGGGCGAATGTGCCTGCGTAGCAGGCAACCACGCCCAGGAGGGCGATGGGCCAGCCTCCGACGCGCCAAAGGTCGTAGAGAGCGAGGTGGGCGAGCCACTGCTGATCGACCCACTCTCGCCCTGCGGTAAGCACCGTGAGCGAGTCGTGCCGGGGAAGCCCCGACATCGTGATCGTCCGACCGGCAACGAGCGTGTACCACGCGTCCGCGTCGAGCGAACCCCGGATCCGCCAGCCCAGGGCCGCGACACCCAGGCCCAGGATGAGCACGACAAAGACGTTTTGTTCCAGGGCACCGACGAGCCCCGTCCAGGCACGCGCCGAAAGGGTGTGTTCGGAAGCGGTGCGGGCCGGGTTCGCGGGAGCATCCGGTTTTGCCGATTCCAGGGTTTCTCCCATTCCCGGTGAACGCTAGCGCGGTGTGCAGCGGATTCTCCGAAATGCGCTCACGATCACCGCCGATTGTCGGGTTGATTCAGGCGAGCGGAATGAACGGCGCCCACAGCCGATCCCCCGTCCGGGCGATGTAGAGCCCACCACCCGGTGCTTTTGTGAGTCAACAGGACTTTTGGGCGAGGAAACAGAAAGACATGTGTGGCTTGAAGCGGTGCATGCGGTCGCGCTGGATCGGTATGCCGCTTTCGGCTAACCGCGCTTGTTGACTTGACGCCCTGACCATAGGAGACCTGACTGTAGGAGCACGGCGCCCCCTCGGGGCGAAATAGCTTGAAACTACCGACGGGGGAAGCCCCCACAGGAGGCACCATGGAGATGTTGCAGAACATGATTCGTCGTCTTGCCGTGATGCGGCTCGCGGCGGCGTCCAGACTAAGCCTCGAGCGTGAAGAGGGCCAGGCACTGGTCGAGTATGGGTTGATCATCGCTCTTATTGCAGCGGTCGTGATCGGGATAGTCGTCATACTCGGGAACGATATCAAGACTGCTTTCACCTCAGTCACAAATCAACTGTAAAAGGCGGAGTTGGCATCAAGAAAGCCGATGGGGTATCAGCAGAGGCAGGGGGTTGCCCGGAGGTTGAAACCGCCGGGCAACCACGTCCCCCGTCTCGGGCCGGAAGGCAACGTTGGGACCACTGACCGGCGTGGGATGTCTCGGGCAGTGTCCGCCTCTCGGCAGCGGATGGGCAGGGCGGCCCCTGTTTTGGGAACGTACCCGGACGACTCCTCGCCGAGGAGCCATGAGCTGGCATTCATCCAACCGACCGATGCAAGCCGAGTAGGAGGATAGGACGTGGGGGATCGGTTGTCAGCGCTGTTCAAGTCACGCCGAGGCGCACTCATCATCAGCGCGATAGCCGCGCTACTCGCAGCGGTTCTCCTCATCGTGTATCTTCGGTCGTATCGATCGAGCGTGAATTCGGGGACCAGACCGGAGCGAGTCCTTGTCGCGAAGACGCTCATTTCACGCGGCACAGCGGGGTTGACCATTGCTCAGAAGGGGTTGTATGAGGTTACAACGATCCAGAAGGACCAGCTCGAGCCGTTTGCGATCGCCGATCCGTCGGCGATCAACGGTCGGGTTGCCGCCGGCGACATCTACCCGGGCCAGCAGCTGACCCAGCAGGACTTCACGACCGAGAACGCCGCAACGATCCCCTACGAGCTTGCCGGGGCGCAGCGCGCGATCGCCGTCCCGGTCGACGGCGTGCACGGACTCATCGGCGAGGTACTCACCGGGGATTACGTCGACGTCTACGTGGGCATCGCCGGCATCGCGGGCGTCTCCGGCGGCGGTGCGGCGTCTGCCGCGGCGGCCACCAAGACGCAGGTACGGCTCCTCAAGCCCGACATCCTTGTGCTCAATGCTCCCACCGGGACCGCCAGCACGGCCTCGGATGTCGTACTTCGTGTGAGCGTCAACGACGTTGCCGCGTTCGCCTACGCGGCCGACAACGAACGAATCTGGCTCGTTCTGCGACCGCAGGTCGGAGCATCCAATACCCCATCGGCGGCCGCGACTCTCGCGACCCTTCTCGCCGGAAAAGGGTAGCCGGTGCCGGAGCCGATCAGAACATTCGTCATACTCGATGCCGGGGTCAGCCGAGTCGACGTCGAACGCGCGCTGCCCACCATGGGCGGAGTCGAGGTCGTCGGCATCGTCGAGGGAATTGACGACGCCTGGGTGCGGCTCCACGAAACCTCGAACGATCTGCTCGTGATCGCGCTCCAGGGCCAGTCCGAGCAGGCCCTGCAGTTGATCGACCGTGCCGTACGAGAGCGCCCGCGCCGCCCGGTGGTCGTTCTCGGATACGGGTCGCCGAACGGATTCACAAGGCGGGTCTTCGCCGCGGGCGCCGATGACATGATCCTCCTGCCGGCCGCGCCGGACGAGCTCCTGTTCGCCTTTCAGAAAGCGCTCGCGCGCAAGGCCGGCGGCACCGAGTCGGCGACGTTCAGCCGCGCGCCGCTGATATGCATTCTCGGCCCAAAGGGCGGCACCGGCAAGACTCTGACGGCCACGTCGCTCTCTGTGGCGCTCGCCGAGCTCGGGAAGAGCGTGGCGCTGATCGATCTCGACCTCCAGTTCGGCGACGTCGGGCTTTGCATGGGCGTCGCGCCGGAGACGACGATCTTCGATCTCGTGCGCACGGGTGGCTCTCTGGACGAGGAGAAGCTCAACGGGTTCATGCTCACCCACTCCTCTGGGGTCAAGCTGTTGCTTGCGCCGGCCCGCCCCGATCAGGCCGCGGTCGTCTCGGTCGAATTCCTCCGCGAGCTGTACTCGACCCTCCGCCTCATGGTCGAATATGTCGTCGTGGACACCCCTCCGGGCTTCACGCCCGAGGTGATCGCGACGATCGACAACGCAAGCGCCGTATGCATGGTCGGAATGCTCGATGCACTGTCGCTCAAGAACACCAAGCTCGGGCTCGAGACGCTCGAGTTGATGGGCTTCCCAAGGGAGAACATCAAGCTGATCCTGAATCGTGCCGGAAGTCGCGTCGGCATCTCGGAGGCCGAGGTCGTCGCGATCATGGGCCGTGAGCCCGACATCCTCGTTCCGAGCGATCGTGACATCCCCCGCGCTGTCAACGAGGGCAAGCCGATCCTCCTCTCCAAGCCGCAGTCAGAAGCCTCCCAGGCCTTCCGTAAGCTCGCGGCGCAGTTCGTTTCGACCGATGAGTTGCCTGCCTTGCACACCGGCCGCACCACGCTGTGGCGCCGGATCGGCCTGAGGGTCTGATGGACCTCCACGAGCGCCTTGCCACGACTCGTCCTCCGACGAGCCCGGTTCAGATCTCGGACCAGTTTGCCGAGCTGAAGAACGCCGTTCACATGCTCGTGATCAGCGAGCTCGGCCCGCAGCTCTTCAACCTGGAGGTCGCGCCGGGCGCTCTGCGCGAGCGCGTGGAGGCTGACATACGCCGCCACCTCACCCAGGAGAGCGGTCTCTCGCGCGTCGAGCGCGACCAGATCACGAAGGACCTCACCGACGACATCCTCGGGCACGGACCGCTTGAGCGGCTCCTTGCCGACGACAACGTCACCGAGATCATGGTCAACGGGCCGTTCGACATCTGGGTCGAGCGCAACGGCAAGCTCTCGCCGACCACTGTGAAGTTTCAGGATGATTCGCACCTGCGGAGGATTCTCAACAAGATCGTCGCGCAGGTCGGCCGGCGGATCGACGAGTCCTCGGCGATGGTGGACGCGCGTCTGCCCGACGGCAGCCGCATAAACGCGATCATTCCGCCGCTTTCCCTCAGCGGCCCCCTGGTGACGATCAGGAAGTTCTCGCGCAACCGCTGGGACTTCCAGGACATGATCCGCTTCGGCACATTGACTGCCGAGTCGATCGAGTTCCTCGAGCGCTGCGTCCAGGCGCGACTCAACATCCTCGTCTCGGGAGGGACAGGTACCGGGAAGACGACGATGCTCAACGTCCTCTCCCAGGCGATCCCCGATACCGATCGGATCGTCACGATCGAGGACTCGGCCGAGCTCAGCCTTGCCCAACGTCACACCCTGCGTCTCGAGGCGCGTCCGCCGAACATCGAGGGCGAGGGCGAGGTGACGATCCGCGACCTCGTGCGTAACGCACTCCGCATGCGCCCCGACAGGATCATCGTCGGCGAGGTCCGGGGTACCGAGGCCCTCGACATGCTCCAGGCCATGAACACCGGCCACGAGGGCTCGCTGACGACCGTGCACGCGAACTCCGCCCGCGACGCGCTCTCACGGATCGAGACGATGGTGATCATGGCCGGGTTCGACCTGCCATTGCGGGCGGTGCGCCAGCAGCTGTCCTCGGCGCTCGACCTGATCGTCCAGATCGAGCGGATGCAGGACGGTGGCCGCCGGGTGACCTCGATCACCGAGGTGCAGCGCATGGAGGTCGAGGTGATCACGTTGCAGGAGCTCTTTGCCTTCAGGATCGAGCGGATCACCGAGGAGCGGGTCATCGTCGGAACCCTTGCCGCGACCGGGCTTCGACCGACGTTCCTCGGCAAGTTCGAGAAGCGAGGCGTGCCGCTCCCGACAGGGCTCTTCCAGGAGCACATCCTGTCCCATCACAACGGACACGGAAACGGCTCGCTATGAGGCGCGCGGGCGCCTTCCTGGTCGCGACCGCCGCACTTCTGCTCGTGAGCGGTGCGAGTGGCGCTGCTCCCGCGAGCCTCGAGCCGATTGGCGGAGCCGTCTTTCCGAAACGCTCCTTCGTTCTCACACTTCCTGCCCCGAGGGCCCTCAGCGCCTCGCTTGTTCGGGTGACCGAGAACGGCGTCCCGGTGAGCGGTCTCGGGATCGCCCACGAAGGGGCGTCGCAGCAGACTCAGTCTGCGGTCGTGCTCGCGATCGACGCCTCGGGAAGCATGGCCGGCAAGCCGATCGCGGCGGCGCTCGCAGCCGCGCGCGAGTTCGTCGCGCGACGGACCCAGAAGGAACAGATCGCCGTGGTCACCTTCAACGGCGCCGTTTCGGTCGTCCAATCGTTCACGACCGACCCGCTGGCGGTCATCGCGTCGCTCGAGAAGACACCGAGGATCGGCGTCGGGACGAAGCTCTATGACGCCCTCGGTCTGGGTCTCCACCTCATCGCGGCCGATCACCCCGCTATCGCATCGATCGTCGTCCTCAGTGACGGCAGAGACGTCGGAAGCGTCACGAAGTCTGCAAGCATCCTGGGCGGTCTTGCGGCCGCTCATGTGCGCGTCTTCTCGGTCGGTATCCCGTCACCGACCTACGACGCCAAGGCGCTTGGGGAGATGGCCTCGACGACCGGCGGCTCCTACGTCGAGGCGACGACGCTTTCGCAGCTGACACCGACGCTCGACGCGTTGGCCGCCCGCCTCTCGAGCGAGTACATCGTCACTTACAGCTCGCACCAGAATCCGCGCACGCGCGTCACGGTCTCGGTCGCGCTTCAGGGCGTCCCCGGAGCCGCCTCGAGCGTGTATGTGACGCCGGAGGTGCGCTTCTCGCCCACCGCGGTGTATGCGCCTTCGACGACCGCCCGCATCGTCGAGTCTCGCACGACGGTGGCGTTCGTCGTGCTCGCCTTCGTCGCGCTCCTCAGCTTCGCGGTCGTGAACGCGGCTCGCCACCGGAGCGACCTGCTCGTCCGGCGCGTGGGCGGCTTCGTCTCGCTCCCCGGGGATCGGCCGACGGCCTCGGCCGGGGTCACGCAGAACCCGGCGGCCGCGAGGGGATTCCTTGCGCGTGCGCAGAAGTCGGTCGGTAAGCGAGCGTGGAGTGAACGGCTCACCACCTCGCTCGAGCTTGCCGGCATCGACATGACCCCGGTAAAGGTCGTCCTTCTGACCGCAGGAGCCATGGTCACCTCGGCGCTCATCCTCAACCTCATACTCGGCCCGCTGGGCGCTCTGGGGGCCCTCGTCGTCGTGCCCTACGGCGTCCGTCGTCTCATCCGCGGAAGGATCAGACGGATGCGGCAGGCGTTTGCCGATCAACTCCCTGACAACCTCGAAGTGCTCGCCTCGGCCCTCCGAGCGGGCCACAGCCTCGTCGGCGCGCTGACCGTCGTCGCCGATGATGCAGCAGAGCCCTCGAAGGGTGAATACCGCCGCGTCATCGCAGAGGAGCGCCTCGGCGTTCCGCTCGAGGACGCACTCAACGTCGCCGTCACACGAACCCATAGCCAGGATCTCGAGCAGGTCGCGCTCATCGCCCGCCTCTCGCGGGAGATGGGGTCGAACTCCGCCGAGGTACTCGACCGGGTCGTCGAGAACGTCCGGGGGAAGATGGAGCTGCGGCGGCTCGTCAAGACACTGACGACGCAGGGTCGGATGTCTCGCTGGGTCCTTTCTGCGCTTCCGGCCGGATTCGTCCTCATCATAAGCGTGATCGATCCGGGCTACATGCACCCGCTCTTTCACGAGCTGGCCGGCCAGATAATTCTGGTCATCGCGACGATCCTGGTGGTGCTCGGCTCGGTCGTCATCGGGAAGATCGTCGACATCAAGATCTGACTGATGGTGATCATCGCCTTTCTCGCCGTCGTACTGCTCGCTGCCGCGGTGGGAGGTCTTTACGCTGCGTTCCGCGAGCCCCAGGTACGTCGGAGCGAGAATCTGGAGCAGATCGAAGCCTACGGCTACGTCGGCCGCGACGAGTCCGTTGTCTTGGCGAGCAAGCAGATGCGCGAGCGGCTGGATGCCGCCGCGGCCATACTCGGGAACATCGTTGCCAACCGGCTTCAGAACCTGCGCGAGGAGGACATTCAGCGAGAGCTGATCTCGGCGGGCTACTTCAAGATCGGGGCGCGCAAGTTCGTCGGGTACCGCCTGCTCCTCGCGATCGCGTTGCCGGTCGTGCTCGTATGGTTTGTCGGGCTCCTCGGCGCGTCCGGCATCATGCTTGTCCTCGTCGGGCTGGGAGCCCTCGGTGTCGGCTGGATGGGGCCCACCATCGCCCTCCATCGCCGTGCGCGTTTGCGTCTCCAGCAGATCGACGACGCGCTTCCGGAGCTCGTCGATCTGCTTGCGGTCACGCTCGAGGCGGGAGCCGGATTTCTTTCTGCCCTGCGCATGGCCTCCGAGCGGATCGCGGGACCGCTCGGCGATGAGATCCGACTGACGGTGCAGGAACAGACCCTCGGTCTCTCGCTCATGGTCGCACTAAAGAACTGGCTCGTACGGTGCGATACTCCCTCGGTTCGCTCCTTCGTACGGTCGATGGTGCAGGGCGATCATCTCGGCGTGTCGATCGGCCAGATCCTTCGAAACCAAGCGGTCGAGATGCGTGCGCGCCGCAAGCAGGTGATCGAGGAGCGGGCCCAGAAGACGGTGATCAAGATCCTGTTCCCACTCGTACTGTTGATCTTCCCTGCGATGTTCGCGGTCATCCTCGGTCCGGCGGCGATCCAGATTCTCCACACGCTGAAGTAGCAACGTCGCGGAGCGAGCCACCCGTCCTACGCACGACTGGTCAGTGCGCGAGCACGCCGATCAGGAGCTCAGCCCGGGCTCGTCGCCCTCGTAGAGCGGGCTTTCGACGAGACCCTGCTGGTAGGCATAGCGTGCGGCCTCGGTCCGGTTGGCGACACGAAGCTTGCGATAGATATTGGTCAGGTGGAACTTCACCGTCTGTGGTGCCACCCAGAGCTCCTTCGCGATCGCCGCGTTCGCCTTTCCCTGCGCGAGCGCCGTCAGAATCGCCAGTTCGCGCGCCGTCAGGCCGGCGGACTTCGCCGCGGCGTCGGCCGAGTCGTCTGGGATCCCGATCGCGGTGTACACGGTCTCGTCAACCGCCTGCCGGATCACGGAGGGCAGGTCGATTGGGTTCACGCTCTTGACGATGTAGGCGCTCGCACCGCGCTTGAGGACGTTCTCGATCAGCTTCTGATCCGACGAGGCTGAGAGCACGATGACCTTGATCTCGGGATTGCGTTTCTTGATCTGATCGAGGCAGACAAGCCCGTCCATCCCGGGCATGCGGATGTCGAGCAGAATCACATCCGGGCGGGCGCGCTTGACGAGCGCGAGCACCTGACTCCCGGTCATCGCCTCTCCGACGACGTCGAACTCCCCGGACTCCTCGAGCGCATGCCGTACGCCGTCGAGAATCAACTGGTGATCATCGGCGATCAACACGCGCAGATGAAGCTTCTTGGATTGCGCCATTCTTGAAGTCTGCCGAAGAGGGCGGATCACGCCGGCGATGAGGTGGCCGCTCCCCGGCCGATCTCAGGGAACAGCAGCGTGCGGGCTAGGTCCCCTGAAAACGATGGTGGTCGCGCGCAAAGCGCGACCGGCGGCAATTTTTCCTGCCGAACGCGTTTCACAGAGCCGATTTCGATCCCGGGCAGCCGGTGGAGCGCTGTCGCACTGCGCGACATTTCCTGGACCATCCGCCAGCATCCTTCAGGACGCGGGTGTGACGCGGTGCGAGGCGAGGTGCGGTTGACTTCTTCTGGACACAGGAAGGGGTAAGGGCATCGGGCCGATGCGCAACCCGAGCTCTCGGTGGCCCTTGAGACGGTCGCCCCGTGTCAGGAGTGGTGGCTCCACCGGCGCCGGTGGGGTCACCACCCGCCTTCGCTCAGACAGGCCGAGGACGACTCTCAGGTGCGTGATCAGACGACTCTCGCGAGCTCCTGGAGCGGTAAGCGCTGTACCGCGCCGCTCGAAGCCTCCGCGAGAGTCCCACTGGTCCAGACACCGTCGACGAGCCGCTTGCACGGGCGCACGACCTGACCCCGCGCGATTCGCGGTGCGTAGAGACGAAGGCCGACCTCGATGCCCTCGAGGTCGCTTCCGTCGGGGTCGACGCCGGGCTGACGCCCGTCGAGGACCGATCGGGCCTCGCGCCACTGTGCCTGCTGCTCGATGCGCAACCGAAGTTGCTCAGCCCCTGCTGGGTCCACGGCCGCTTCCTTTCCCGAGGATTGCTGGGTCGGTATCCATCTCACTCCATCGGCCGATCAAGATAGAACTTGAGAGGAGGCGGCTCACGGTCACGGCGGGAACCTACCGCGTGGGCAGATGACCGGGGCGCGCTGCGCGAGCACCTTTCGGTCACGGACCAGACTCGCGGTTTTGCCACCGGAATGGCGTCGAGAACCTCAGGTTGCCAGCCCCAAAGCTCTCCGTCGCCGATGTCCGACTGGGACCCCCAGAGAGCGGAGCGCTCGTGCCAGGGTAATGTCCTCCTGGAACGAGCCAGAGGGCTGGGCGGACGAGGCTACGGGTCAGACTTGCGACCCGGCAGACTGACGAAGGAGCCCTCGGCGAGAATCTCCGATTCGGTTGTCCTAGCGTCTTATCGGGCCCGCCCGGGGGCGGAGGCGTCATGATCGAGTCGCGCGAGTGGGCGGACGCTCATCCGGCCCGGCCGCACCAGAGACTCCGCTGCCTCTGGACTCCGCTGCTTCTGGACTCGGCAGCCTCGAGGCGGGGGACGACGCCGGCTTGACAGCTCACAGCGAATGCGGACACTATTGGCTGGCGTGATCCACACGCTCGGCGCTCTCCCTGGACAGGAGGCCGCCGTGACGGACCGGGGTTGGGTGAAGGGACATTGGCGAGTAAGTCGCCGCTCGAAGGGCGGGACATCACATTGCCGCTCGACGAGCCGGACACGCAGTCGTTCCTGCTCGCGCTCCACGCGGCACGTCGCGACGCGGAGATCCGGGCCGAGATCCATGACGACCTCGGCCACCGTGTGCGCTCGCGGCTGGCGCGGCGGAGCGGCGCCCGTGTCCGGCGTCTGATCGTCCAGCAGGCGCTTGCGGACGCGGCCGAGGCGGCCCGTGCCGAGGCACCCGACAAGCGGGATTCGGACAGGCAGACACCTAACACCGCTAAGCTTAGGATTCCCGGGTCGGACAGAGTCCGGTCGGGGCCGAGGGAGTTGCCTACTGCCCGCCTGGAGGGTAGAGGTTCCGAGCACGGGATTGAGGAGGGTGTCGGTTTGGACCTCGAAGCGGAGATTCCCGCGGCAGTAGTCGTCGAACCGGAGATCGCCGCGTCTCCGGGTCCCGAGTCGGGGAGCCTCGAACCCAGCTTTGTCGCATGGTCGGCGACCGACGACTTCCTCCTCGACGACGAGACCGGCGTTTTGGATATTCCGACCGACGATGGCGACCTGCTGGGCGCCGATGCGGAAGTTGGCGTCTGGGGAGCCGAAGCAGAGCATGCCGCCTCGGTTGCGGAGGGCCTCGAGGGCGAAGCGGCGCTTCTGGTGGATCCGGGAAGCGACGCCGTGGCTCTGTTGGGGCAAGACGACGCCGCGCCTGAGCCCGGGGACGCCGCGTTAGAACTCGGAACGGAGGCTCCGGAGCCAGTCCTCGTGGAGCCGCTGCAGGTCGAGCCACCGAGTTTCGAGCCGGACACGCGCGACGTGCCGGCGTCCAATGACCCGCTTCTTCTCGGTCAGATGGGTGAGCCGCCACCCGTGAGGCGTGCCGCCGCGAGGGGCGTGGTCGAGGAGCGTGACCGTGTGGAGCTTGCTGAGGTTTCGGGACCCCTCCTCGTCGAGCTCGAGGCGGTCGAGCCGGCCAAGTCTGTATCTCCGGGCGATCCGGCTGCCGGGGGTCTGACCGCCCACGACTCGGGTCTCGGCGCGATCGCTGCGGCGCGCTCCGCGCCTCACAAGGCCGACTCCGCGCGCCTCGCCGAGGAGCGGAGGGGTGGCGAGCTCGAAGCGGAGGCTCTCGAGGGTGAGCACGCGGCATCGCCGGTTGACCGGGCTGAGCTCGCCGAGCCGCCCACGTCCGAGTCAGCATCGTCCGACGACTCGCAGGTCGCTGGTCGGAGCGGCGACGTCTCGCCTGATCCCGACGTCTCGCCTGATCCCGAGGGGACGTCCGCGTCCAGTTTCTCGTCGCGGGTTCGCGAGCCAGGCAGCATCGTCTTGCCGGTCGACTCCGGGGCTTCGCAGACTCCGGGAGGTGGGCCGGAGGCTCTCGATTCTTCCATCTCCGCGGCGGAGATGCTCCGTGAATCGCTTATCCTCGATCAGATCGAGTTGGCCCCCCCGTCGACACTCGAGGGGGGCCGCGCTGAGGCCGGCGGCGGTGACGAGGGCGACGGGCCCGAGCTGGCCGAGCAGCCCCACGAACCTGTTGACGTCGCAGTGGAGCTCGGCGATACGCCGACGTCCGATTCGACGATCTTCGACGGTGGGTCGTCCGATCGCTCGCCCGATGACTCGCATCTTGTCGATCAGATCGACGCCTACACACTCTCGCTCGGGGGTGGCGGTTGGGAAGGTGACGATGGCGCGGCGGAGATCCCCGAATCGCAGTTTGAGGAAGAGCCCGTCGAGACACTGACATCCACGCCGGAGACACTCGATGTCCCGGAGGAGGATTCACTCCTTCTCGACCAGATCGCGGCCTACACCTTCCCACTGGAGGGGAGCGGCTCGGGATATGGCCGTACGGAGACCGAGTCGGACGGCGGTGTTTCGTCCGCCGTCGAGCCGGAGAGCTCGGACGTTCCTACCCTCGACGACTCGTCGTTAGCCGACCATCTCGATACAGACGTGCCCTCGCACGGGCACCGCGAGCCCGGAGACGGCGTTGAGGGCGACGCCGGTCTCGGGCCCGGTCCCGTCGAATCGTTGATATCGGATGCGACGATTCTCGACCACGGGGAGATCGAGGCGGCGGCGCCCGAGGCTCTCATGCGCAGCTCGGCGGTGCTCGAGGCTCCGGTGCCGGAGTTTCAGGCGACCGCAGGTTCGCGGCTTCTCGGCCGGGTCAGTGCGTACCTGTTCCCCGTCCGCAAAGGCGATGGCGATGGCGGCACGGAACTCGACGCCGGGATTCCCGAGCCGTCGGTCCTCGAGCAGCAAATCGTCGAGTCGTCGAGCCTGGAGCTCCAGATTCTCGATGCTCCGGTAACGGAGGACTCGCCGCTCCTCGGTCGGGTCGGTGTCTACACCTTCCCACTCGAGGGACCTGAGGCGGAAGTCGGCCGCGCCGAGTCGACGACTCCCGCCTCACCATCGAGTTCTCCCTCCGCGATCGAGACGCCACCGCCCGGGTCGACGATGCTCGACGCGGACGCCGAAATCCCAGCTGCGGAGGATGGGTCGATGGCCGAGGGCGCGGGCCTGCTCGATCGGATCGTTGCCTACACCTCCCCGCCTGAGGGTGCCGACATGGCACCCCGTGAGGGGGAAAGTGGCGATCCGGGGCTCGACGCAGAGGAGGCGCCCCGAGTCGGTCCGGGTGTCGCCGATTCGCTCACGAGGCAATCCTGGCTCCTCGAGCGGATGCGCGCCTACAAGTTCGCGTTCAGGAGCGATCCTGCTCCGGTCGGGCTCTCGGCAGGTCCTGACCGCGGGGCGGAGGTTCCGGACTCACCGGTCGCCCATCCGCCGATCGCCGGGTCGCCGCTGTCCGGGTCGGAGGCTCGCGCCACCCCTTCCGCCCCGGGCTCTGGACTTCTCGCTCGGATCCGGGCCTATTCACCACGGGTCGGGGCTCACGATCCCGGAGGCGTCAACCCGGAGGGCGGCGAAGCGGAGCGCGTGGCCGAGGTGCCACGGTCACCGCTTGCTCCCGGCGAGGGGCGCTCGCTCGGGGATGACGCACTTCTGCCGGGCGGACTCGGCGCCTCGACATTTTCGG
>Ga0302325_10020479_pt1 | contig 13869 bp, 9 predicted proteins | sample Palsa_T0_2_FD_201948 | JGI IMG/M metagenome (GOLD analysis project Ga0302325, IMG submission 201948) | Peat permafrost microbial communities from Stordalen Mire near Abisko, Sweden - Palsa_T0_2 | ecosystem: Environmental > Terrestrial > Soil > Palsa > Peat permafrost | place: Sweden: Abisko... | reverse complement strand
GCTTCAGGCTGCCCCTAAAGGCATTTCGAAGAGAACCAGATATCTCCCAGTTTGATTAGACTTTCACTCCTCCCCGCAGTTCATGCCAGAACTTTTCAACGTTCACGGCTTCGTGCCTCCTGTCCCTTTTACGGGACATTCACACTGACCACGGGTAGATCACTAGGTTTCGGGCCGCAATCCTGCGACTATACGCCATCTTAAGACTCGCTTTCGCTTCGGCTCCGGTGCGATCGCACCTTAGCCTTGCCGCAGACATGCACTCGCCGGTCCATTATGCAAAAGGTACGCCGTCACACATTGCCCTTGCGGGCCATAGTGCTCCGACCGCTTGTAAGTGTATGGTTTCAGGTACTTTTAACTCAGCTAATAGCTGTGCTTTTCACCGTTCAATCGCCCTACTTGTTCACTATCGGTCATCGAGGAGTATTTAGCCTTGCCCGGTGGGCCGGGCAGCTTCACACCAGATTCCACGAGTCTGATGCTAATCTGGAGAGCACATGGTAACGGGGACCTGTCGATGTCGCATACGGGACTTTCACCCTCTATGGTCAGACTTTCCAGACTGTTCCGCTATCGACGGTTTTGTAACCCCTCAGTGCTTCCGCAACCCCGTACTTTCGTACGGTTTGGGCTATGTCCGTTTTCGCTCGCCGCTACTTACGGAATCGATGTCTCTTTCTTTTCCTCCAGGTACTTAGATGTTTCAGTTCCCTGGGTTCGCTTCTCAACGCCTATGAATTCAGCGCTGGATGACTGGGATTGACCCCAGACGCGTTTCCGCATTCAGAAATCTCCGGATCAACGCTTGTTTGCCAGCTTCCCGGAGCTTATCGCAGGCTACCACGTCTTTCGTCGCCTCTCGATGCCAAGGCATCCACCATACACCCTTAGTAGCTTGACCACATTTATCGATCACCGTATTTGTCGGGCGGACAAATCCGGAACAAACGATCAATAACGTGCCAAAAATCGCCAAAAAGGTGCTCGACGACTTCTGCCCGGGCTATGGGTCTGAAGTGCTCCCATTCCCAAACGGAAAGACCTAACAGTGATGTCAAAAATAAATGGGCAGAAGTCGCGGAGGTTTAATTTTGCTTAAACCTTGAACCTCGTATTCACTTTTCAAAGAGCTTCTTACCAGAACAAATAACCCGGTAAAATTCCCGCCAAACGCGGGTCGGTCAATCCTCAAATCAGGATGGACGGACCCAAATTCGGCAAAATACCAGTCTCAGCAATCACGCTGATTTTTATTTCCATCGCCGGGTCGCCGGCGACCTGTATTTTAGAGGGATCACCGAAGACGACGGTCAGAAATTTCCAAGCGGAGAGTGGTCAAAACCTGCTTTCCCGAAAATTCGATTCTCGAAATATGTCCTCAATTCCAGACCCCCTGGTCGGCGAACCAAGGGTGCGGAAGTATACGTCTGTATTTCGTCGCGTCAAGGGCTGTTGCTGGAATTTTTAGGATGCGATCAGGACTGCCGGATCACATCTTATTGGGCGGTCTGGCGAAATGAAGGTTTGCGGATCAAGGTCCAGCCCGGGCCCGCAAAATCGAAGCGTTGATACCACTCCTTGAGCTTCTCGCGCGACATCGGAAACGGCTTGCGGCCGATGGGGATGACCTTCAATTTCATTTCCACGCCGTGGCGGTCGGCCAGCTCGCAGAGCGTGCGCATCATGACCGATCCGCCCCCCTTTCCGGGATCGGAAGCCCAAATCCGATGAATTTGGACGAGCCGCTCGGAGCAAATGAGCTGGACAAACCCGCGAGCAGGGCCATCCGCTTTGTTGAAGCTGTAATGCCCCCCGCCGGCTGGTGGAGCCACGGAAACCAATTCCCTGAGGAAAGCCACCACGTTCGTCCCGTGAACGTCGTTGCGTTTGGCGGAGGACCGCAGAAATCGCGAAAGAATGCCCGGTTTCAGAGAAGGCTTCACGTTCGACGACTTAGCGAATGAAATGCCAGTCCCGCGATTAAGCCGTCATGAGTATTAAGGCATGATTTTCGGGAAAAATGAGGTTTGACTCCGGAAGGCGCGCGAAACGAATGATGATCGCCGTGCAAAACGCATGGTGGCATCAGCGATGGACGTGCAATTTGCATGATAGAAAAAGAAATCGCCCGGTTGTGCCGAGCGATTCCGCGTCTTGCGATTTGGTGCAAGACCACCTTATGACCCCGACGGGATTCGAACCCGTGTCGCGGCCTTGAAAGGGCCGTGTCCTAGGCCTCTAGACGACGGGGCCTTGTTCGATTGCGCAAATCAAAACCGATTGCCTAGGAAAGGGCACACTATGCGGATGTTCCCCGGAACGTCAACGTCTTGCCCGAGCCTGATTCGGGCAGCCGTACCCCTTCGCGTCCGCGGTTTATCTCTTGGGTTCATCCGCGTGCTGGCGCTTTCAAATATGGATTACCGCGAAGGAGCGAAGGACGCGAAGAAGAAAAAGATGTGAAGACGGCCGAAAAAACGTCCCGTCGGAAACGATTATCTCGATCCGATCCTCCGGCTTTCGACCTATCACGGCTGCGTCGCCGCCGCATCCTGCATTTGCCGCCAACTCGCCAACTCGGCCATCACCCGCTGTTCCCGCGCTACCCCATCGGCATCGCCAAGCCTCCCTTCCAGGTCAGCCAAAAGTCTATGGGCATCCGCATCATACAGATCGGTGAATACCGCTCGCTTCGCCCACCGCGCGGCTTCGCCGAAATTCCCGATATTCCGATACGCCCGCGCCGTCGCCTTGGCATACGCGTTGTTCTGCAATTCCACGGCCGCCAAAATCGCCAGTTGCCCCGCCGACTTCTCCGGCTCATCGCACAATTTGTAAAGCCCCGCCAACCGCTTGTGCGGGAGAATATCCATCGGTCGCAGCTTGGCAATGTCCTCCCACACCGGACGCGCGAGTTGGTATTGCTTCTGTCCGATCAGATCCTCCCCCTCCTGTCGCAATTCATCGTATTTCTTCCCAGTTGCCTCATCGTATCCCCATCCTGCCACCTGCAATTGGCACCACGCCTGAAACTCATCCGAAAACTGCGACTCGGTTCGATGCAGCACCGTTTGAAAAACCTCGTCTTCCGTATGCCCCAGCCGATATTGCTCCATCATCCCCAGAATGGCCGGGTGCCCATAGGTTTGCTCGATGTACTGACAAATCCAGCTCGATTGCGCGTACGCCAGTTGCCGATCGATCGGGCGTCTCGGCCGGATGAACGCCCACGTCAATTCATCGATCGGAAACAGATGATGGTTCGTCACCGCATCGTACAACATCGGCACCCATTCCCACCGGATCGGCGAATGCTCCTGCTGAACCGCCAGCCCTTCGGTAAACCAGTGCGAGATGCGGTTCTCCGTCGCCCCCAGCGTCACCGTGTGCGTGAATTCATGCCGCAGAACCTGGCTGAAATTAAACGGCCCTGTCGTCCGCTCTCCCGTCCTCGGCGCCGCCAGCGCGATAATCCGCCCCGTGCTGGCGCCCACCGTTGGCAGCCAGGGAGCGCCCGTCGTCCTCACCGCGAATTCATCCTGCGTCGGGAAAACTTCGATCAGCGTTTTCACCTTCGGCTCAAACCCGAATTGCCCGGTCACGATCGGATAAATGCTTTCCAGATAATCGTTGAAATATTCGGGAACGATCGGGTCCTGCGCCGGATCGTAGATCACGATAAAATGCGCCGATTCGCGGTGCGCGAACTTGGCCATCATATCCAGCAGCCGCAGATAGTTTGTCGTGCTGTAATTGAACGGGTCCAGCGCGTGGGCCGCCTCCAACACCGTTCTCGCCGAATCTTCATCCCCGCTCTGGGCATAGAGCATCCCCAGGCCGTTGCGCGCCGATGTCCACCACGGCGCCCGATCGACCGCAATCTGATACATCTCCGCCGAGCGCGGGTACTGCCGCATCGCCGCGAGTTGCTCCGCCACCTCGAAGTACGCTGCCGCGCTTCCCGGCGCAACCGCATCCGCCTGTTTCAGCGTCGCCGCGCTCTTGTCCTGCTCCAGCAGCATCGCCTGCGCCGCCGCCAGCAATCCCAGCCCTTCCAGGTTCCTCGGTTGTCTTGACAGAGCGCGCTCGAGCGCCGGCGTCGCCAGCCGCGGCATCCGCTGCGCCAGCAGATTTCTTCCCTCGAGCAAATCCGCCTCTACCGAATCGGGATTCTCATCCCGAATCGCGGCCACGGCCTGGTCCACCCCGTCGAAATTGAATTGCCCTAGCTCCATCCGCCCGAAAAGCAGCCACGCCCCCGCATCGCCCGGATTCGCCTTCATCGCCTGCTGAAGTTCATCCGCCGCCGATGGGGGATCATCATGTGAATAAAAACTTTCCGCCGCCGCCAGATGCGCCGGCCAATATCCCCGGTCGATCTGGTCATACGCCCGCACGAACATGTTCAGCACCACATCGTGCAGCCGCAGTTCATGCTGATACGCCATCGTCAGCGTCGCCCATCGGTCGATCGCCCGGCCGATGAGCGTCACTTCCTGGGCATCATCAAACGTCTCCGGATGCCCGATCCAATCCTGCAGATAATTCCGCGGCCCATCGACAAACCAGTCGAATGCCGCCGTCGCTCCCGCCACATCCCCAAGCTTTTCCCGGTATGCGCCCAGGTAATATCTCGGCCCAACCAGGTCCGGGTGATCCTTGATTTCATGCTGAAGAATCCCGATGGCCGCGAGATAGCCACCCTGCGCCGCCATCACCCGCGCCCGCAGAGTTTGGATTTCCGGATCATCCGCCACCGCCGGATTCCCCAGCGTCCCCAGCGCATCGTCGTACCGCCCGAGCGCCAGTTGACATTCCCCGCGAATCATGGCGATCCTGATCGGTTTCCCTCTTTTCACCGATTCCAGCGTCACCAGCGCTCGCCGATATTGACCCGCCCAGCACTGGTCCCACGCCTTGTCAAAATCGCTATTTTTATCGTAGTCCGGATACTGCGGCTCCTCCGCCCGCTCCGGAACCAGCGGTTTCAGCCATTTTCCCGGAATCGTCTCATCGTCATAAATCCCGGCACGAGCCGTCGAAACCGCTCCAAACACGAGCAACACGAAAATTCCCATCCGCAATCGGCGCATCACGGTATTATAAGTCGCAACGCCATGAACGCGATCAACGATTTTTCCGGCAACGCGGAACTCTTCCCCATCCTGCGGCAATGGTCGTTTTTCAACCATGCCGGCGTCGCTCCGCTCCCGCATCCGGCCGCCGAGGCGATGCGCGCTTACACCGTCCAGGCCGAGTCCGCCGCCTACCTCGCCGCGGGGTGGTATCAGGATATTGAAAAACTTCGCCAGGAATCCGCGGCTCTGCTCAATTGCCATCGGGATGAAATCGCCTTTGTGAAAAACACCAGCGAGGGAATCAGCATCGTCGCGAACGGCATCGACTGGCAATGGGGCGACCGCGTCGTCACCACCAACGTGGAATACCCCGCGAACATTTACCCCTGGATGGAAGTCGCCCGCAGCAGGGGGGTGAAGCTGATCATGGTCGAAGAAGAGCCGGGCCCGGAAGATACCCGGCACGTCCCCATCGAAAAAATCCTCGCCGCCGCCGCCGAGCCGCGCACCCGCCTCGTCACCCTCTCGCATGTCGAATTCGGCAGCGGTCAACGCCACGACCTCGCCCGCATCGGCCAGTTCTGCACGGAACGCAACATTCTCTTCTGCGTCGATGCCATCCAATCTCTGGGCGTGGTTCCGATGAACGTCGCCGACATGTACGTCGATTTTCTCTCCGCCGACGGCCACAAATGGCTCCTCGGCCCGGAAGGGGCCGGCATCTTCTTCTGCCGACGCCCCCTCATCGAGCGCACCCGTCCCCTGATGGTCGGCTGGCTCAACGTCATCGACTCCCAGAATTTCGGCAAATACGATTACACGCTCCGTCCCGACGCCTCCCGCTTTGAATGCGGCTCCCACAACGTTCCCGGCCTGCTCGCCCTCCGCGCTAGCCTCCAATTGATCCAATCCGTCGGCATCCCCACCATCGCCACCCGCGTCAAATCGCTGACCGACCAGCTCATCGCCGGAATACGAAAAAAGGGCTATCACCTCATCAGCCCCCGGCTCGGCGAGCAATGGAGCGGCATCGTCAGCTTCGCCTCCCCAACACTCTCTCATGAAAAAATATTCCAGGACCTGCGCGCCAAGCGGATCGAGATCGCCCTTCGCGTGGGTCGGCTTCGCTGCTCGCCCCATTTCTACAACACGGAAATCCAAATCCAGCGCCTCATCGACGCGCTCCCAGCCCATTAGAATGCTCAAGCACGGATACACAATATCCCGCGATTATTTAGCGGCGGTGCGAAGCACCGCAGGTTCATTTTCCCACCCAGCAGGTGAACCCGCAATTTTTGTCGATGGCGATCAGGATGGATTTAACTATTCGCTCCAATTCAAATCTGCCGACTTCTGCAGCGAATAAAACACGGGACTCGCCGGGTTGAGATATTCCGTCAAATCATCTTCACTTAGCCCGATCATTCCGGACATCGGGTAGTCGACGTGCGCCGCCGCCGGCGCGTCCTCGGCGTTCACAGTCATCGGCGACCGAAATACCCAAACCCGATCCGCCAGATTCTCCCGCAAAAAGCTCTCAGCCAATTTCACCCCCGGCTCGACCAGCAGATGCGTCATGTTCCGCGCTCCCAGTTCATCCAGCAGATGTTCCAGCGAAAGCCCGCCGATGGCATCGGCGGGAAGCGGCACTACCTCCACCCCGCGCCCCTTCAGCGCTGCAACCGCCTCCGACCGCTCCAGAATCGCCCTTTCCCCACAGCAAACCATCACTGCGGACCGACGCGCTGTTTTAACAATCTGACTCTCCAGGCCAATCCGAAGATTTGAATCCAGGACGATTCGAAGCGCCTCCCGCACGGGGCGCTCAATACGAGCGGTCAGCAGCGGATCATCCGACAGCACCGACCCGATCCCCACCAAAATCGCATCGCAGCGGGAGCGAAGCCCATGCATCGCCGCCAGCGATGCCGCGTTGCTGATCGCCAGTCTCCGACCCCCCGGGCCCGCGATCTTCCCGTCCGCCGTCTGCGCCCATTTCAGCGTGACATACGGCCGGCGTTGCGAAAGCAATTTGAAATACGCCGCATTGAGTTGCCTTGCCTCGGCTTCCAAGATGCCCGTGCTGACACTGATCCCCGCATTCCGCAGTTCCTGAAATCCCTTTCCCGAGACCAATGGATTCGGATCCTCGCAGGCCGCCACCACTCGCGCAATTTTCGCCCCGATCAAAGCCCTCGTACACGGCGGAGTTTTCTTGGTCGTATGACAGCATGGCTCCAGCGTCACATACGCCGTCGCCCCCTTCGCCTCCGCGCACTTCGCCAGCGCATTCGGTTCCGCGTGCGGCCCTCCAAAATATTCGTGATATCCCTCGGCAATGATTCTGCTGTCCCTGGTCAGCACGCATCCGACCATCGGATTTGGCTCGACGAGTCCCCGGCCCCGCATCGCGAGTTTAATCGCCCGTCGCATGAGGTCCGCGTCATCCACCGGATTTTCCAGCCTCTCGTTTCCCCCGGTATTCAGTCACCAGGCTGTATATCACCATCAGCCCCACGCCCGTGCACAGAAAACTGTCGGCCACATTGAACACATAAGGGAAATAGTTTTTCCATTTCGGCAGCGCGTGAATCATGTCGCGCACATATCCGAACATCACGCGGTCGTACAAATTCCCCACCACGCCGGCCAGCAACATTCCCAGCAAAATCTGATACACCCATCGCTTGCCGCTCGTGGCGAACAAATAGGACAAAAATACGATCGCCCCGATCGAGACCACGATAAACAGCACGCGCGCTCCCTGTCCGAATCCGAAGACCGCTCCATGATTGATGACGATCTCAAATTCCAGCCAGCCCGGAATCAGCGGGTAACTATCTCCGTGCAGCGATAGTTTGGAAAACGCCAGCGATTTGGTCCAGAGATCCAGCCCCGTTCCGATGGCCGCGACCAAAAAGAATCGCAGCAGAGCGGCCGGAGAACGAAAAGCGGATTGCATGAGAGGGGATTGTAGAGGGGAGAAAGTAAAATTCGAAATTTGAAATCCGAACGGCGAATCAAATTCGAACGATGAAATTCGAAATAAAAGGGACGCCGTCGTTCGAGTTTTGAATTTGATTCGTCATTCGAATTTCGGGTTTCGAATTTCCGCCACTATCCCAGCCGCCGCTCCAGCTTCCGGGCATATTCAATCGAATATCTCGCCCATGGCTGCGCTTCCAGCCGGGCCTTGCTGATCGGTTTGCCGGTCCCCTCGCAGATGCCGTAGGTGCCGTTCTGAATCTTCGCCAAACCGTCGTTCAGATCGCGCAGCAGCTTGCGATCCTTTTCCATCAGTCCCAGTGTGAATTCCTGCTCGTAGTTGTCGGTCCCCATGTCGGCCATGTGCAGCGGGAGATTGGAAAGATTGCTTCCGCTGCCGCTCCGCAGAGCTTCCCGCTCCATCGAACTCATGTCCCCGACGATCTCGCGGCGCTTGGCCAGAATGCGATCGCGAAACACTTCCAACTCCCGCGGCGTGATCCCCGCCAGATTTTTTCGCGGCCGGCCGTTCGTCGGCACCGCCGCGGCGGTCGGTATGACGACCGGTTCCTCTTCCACGACCTTGAATCGCGCGGGCGCGATCGGCCGCGAAGTTTTGGCTTTTAAGACCGGCGCCGGCGGCTTCCCCTGCGGCTTGTTTGCCGCGACTTTTGCGACGACCGCTTTGCCCTTTGTTCGTGCCGCCGACTTCGCAATCTTCGGCGACGTTCCCTTTTTATTCGTCAACTTTGCCACGATCACCCTCATACAACGGCTCTTGCCCCTCCAACACGGCCAAAGAACGGCAAGGTTATCGTACAATAGCAGTGATTGTCAATGTTTAGGCGCGCAGTTTTCATCGTCGGATCGCGTCATGACCTGAAATTCTTCTTGCGAAAGGGCGCGCTCTTATTGCAAGGCCACGAGAATCAATAAGGCAATAAGTCCTAGCACAACTATGACGGCCATCAGATATGCCGATACCAAATCCCGCCTCGACATGGGCCGTATCCTGGCCTCGGGTATTTGCGGTTCGTAGTCCAATGGCCCTGGTGTCACGCTTGTATTCTACCCCGCGCGCTCAAAAAAGCCGCTATAACAGCGACGTGGTTGGCGCGGCGATCGGATTGACTTGTCCGTCCGCTTCATTACAACCAAAGCCCGGTATATCTATGAAGATCAGTCTCGAATGGCTCAACGATTTCTTTGCCGCCCCGGCGCCGGATGCCAGGACCGTGGCCGAAGCGCTCACCAATGCCGGATTTCCGGTTGAATCCATCGAATCCCACGGATCCGACACCATCCTCGATGTCGAAGTCACCAGCAACCGCGGCGATTGCCTGTCGCATGTCGGGATCGCCCGCGAACTGTCGGCCATTCTCAATATTCCGGCCCGCAACAAGTCCATTGAACGGCCCGTCGAATCGGACGATCCGGCGTTGGCGGCGATGCGAGTGCGCATCGATGCTCCTGATCTCTGTCCCCATTACACGGCTCGCCTGATCCGCGGCGTCAAAATCGCTCCATCGCCAAAATGGATGGCCCGTCGGCTCGAAGCGGTCGGCATCCGCCCGATCAACAACATCGTCGATGTCACCAATTATGTGATGTTCGAGCTGGGCCAGCCGCTGCACGCTTTCGACTTCGCCAAAATCTCCGGCGGACAGATCATCGTCCGCAGCGCCGCGCGCGGGGAAACGATTCTCAGCATCGACGGCAAAAAACGCGAGTTGATTCCTTCCATGCTCGTCATCGCCGATGCCCACCACCCCATCGCCCTGGCCGGCGTGATGGGCGGTTTGGACAGCGAAGTCACCGAATCGACCGTGGATGTGCTTCTTGAATCCGCCAGATTCGACGCCTTGAGCGTTCGCCGGACGGCGAGGGCGCTGGCGATGAAGAGCGACAGCTCCTATCGCTTCGAGCGCGGGATCGATCCATCTCTGTCCGCAAAAGCCAGCCTGCGCGCCGCCCAACTCATTCTTGAAATGGCGGCGGGGCAGCTGGCCCGGGGAATCGTCGAGGCCGGCTCCGATCGCCACGTCCCTCGCAAGATTACTCTTCGCCTCGCACAGCTTCGCCGAATTCTCGGCATCGACTTTCCCGCCGCCGAAGTCGTCGCCGCGTTCGCCCGGCTATCCCTGTCGCCCCTTCAGCGGGACGGAACCATCGAAGTCACCATCCCGAGCCATCGGTTGGACGTTACTGAGGAAATCGATCTGGTCGAGGAAGCGGCCCGGCTATTGGGATACGATCGCATTCCGATGCGCGAGGAAATCTCCATTCGCCTCACGCCGCCCGATCGAAGCTTCACCGCTCAGGAGACGATCTGCCAAACGCTGGTCAGCGGCGGATATTTTGAGGCTGTCACGTTCAGTTTCATCAGCGATGCGCTGCGCAATGATTTCGGACCCGCGCCGTTTCGTGCCGACGCGGCCGTGCGTAAGGCGGATTCCGCCCTGCGGCCCAGCCTGATTCCCGGATTGCTCCAATCCATGCGATTCAACGAGACGTGCGGCAACCTTGCATCCCGGCTCTTCGAAATCGGCGCAATTTTCCCCGCTTCATCCAACGGCCGTTTGGACGAACGCCGCTGCATCGCATGGGTGGGCGGCGATCTGCGACAGGTGCGCGGGATGGTCGAGGTATTGCTATCACGCCTGGACGCCGATCAAGCACTGTCGGTGGTTCCCGATTTCCATCCCGGTTTCGCCAACGGCGCAGCCGGGCGTATCGTCTGGGGCTACTATGGCACTATCGGATTTCTCGGTCAGATCGACGCCGCCATCGCCGGCAAATTATCCCTTCGCGATATTCCCGCCGCCGCCGAGCTTGATCTGGCCCCGCTGCTTGCCGGCGCCCGCGACGTACCCCAGCTCAAAACTCTTTCCCGCTTCCCCGCCGTCCAGAGGGATGTTTCGCTCGTCGTTCCGGAAAATCTTCGATTCGAAAAAATCGAATCCCTGATCCGAGGATTGAATCTGGAATTCCTTGAATCGATCGATTTTGTCACCACCTTCCGCGGCAAGCCGTTCGAAACCGGATTCAAAAGCGTCACAATCGCGCTCGTCTTCCGCTCACCAGTCGCCACCCTGACCGGCGAGCAGGTGGAAGGCTCCGTTCAGAAAGCGATCGACGCGGCAAAGGGAAAACTCGGCGCGACCCTGAGGGGATAGTCATCGCCCCTGCGCACACCAGTTCCGCCACATCTGCCGATACGCGGCTTCGATATTCCTGGCGAACCGCGGCGCATCCATCAGCGGAGATTTTTGCATCCGCAACCGCAGTGTGCGGCGCAGCTCAGCCAATCGCGGCAAGTCTTTTGCGAGATCGGCCGCAATCCGCACATATTGCTCCGGCGTCCGGGCAATCAGTTCCGGAATGCCGATGTTGGCCAGGATGCTGGCTCCCCCGCGTCCGACGGCCGTTCGCCCGTTGAGGCTCACCACGGGCACACCCATCCACAGCGCATCGCACGTCGTGATGCCGCCGCCCCAGGGGAAGGGGTCCAGCGCGATATCGATCCGCTCATACGTCCGCACATATTCCGGCCGCGACTGCCGCCCCAGCAACTCCAAACGCTGCGGCGAAATCCCCCTGGCTGCAAATCGCTCGCGCACCGCTTCCAGGTGCGTTCCCGGACTGGAATGAATAATCAGCCGCGACCGCGGCACAATCCGCAGAATCTCCATCCAAAGGTCCAGCGCGGGCGAAACCTTTGCGAAACTGTTCAGGCAGCCGAAGGTGATGGTTCCGGTCGTCAGTGCCGGCGGCGGCGACGGCTCGGGCGTCGGACAGGCGGGGCTGTAACACCAGTACGTTTCCGGCAGATGGATCGTCCGCTCGCTGTAAACCGATAGATCTGAATCCGATGGATCCAGGTGCGGATCGGACAGACGATAGTCCATCGTCTCCAGGCCCGTGCTGCCGCAATAACCGAGATACGTCACCTGCACCGGCGCGGGCTTGTAAGCGAAAATCAGCAGCCGATTGTTCGCCGTGTGCAGCGTCAAATCCACGAGAATATCGATCCCGTCCTGCCGGATCAGATCGGCCGCCCGCGAGTCAGACAGACGCGAGATATTCCGCCATGTATCGGCATGACTTCGGATTTGTTTGGTCAACGCATCAGGGCCTCGCATGTTGGCATAACAGAAGATCTCCATCAGCCCGTGATCGTGCTCGCGCAACAACGGCAACGCATTGTGCCCAACGACATGGTCGCGAAAATCCGGCGAGACATACCCGATGCGCAAGCGGCGATCGGGATCACGATTGTTGCTATGCGGCCGGACGAATTTTCGCAACGGGTCGGCATGCTGCTGGTTCCAGCGGCGCAGCTCGTCTTGGATCATTTTGGCGTCGTATCCGGGATGCAGAGGCAGTGCGTAGACCAGATTGCTGTGTGCATCGGTGTAATCAGCTTTGAGCCGGGTGGCCTCCCGAAAGGAGGCGATCGCTTCGTCCAAATGCCCGATGATCTTCAACGCGCTGCCGAGGTTATTGTGTGCTTCGGCAAGATCAGGCTTGAGCCGAATGGCCTCGTGAAAGGTGGCGACGGCCTCGTCAAGCCGCTCGGTTTCCCGCAAGACGTTGCCGAGATTATTGTACGCCTCCGCGAGATCAGGCTTGAGACGAATCGCCTGGCGATACGAAGCAATCGCCTCGTCAAATCGCCCCATGTTTTTCAGGGCGTTGGCAAGATTGTAGTGCAGTTCAGCGCTATCAGGCACAAGCTGAATCGCCCGCCCGATCAAGTCCACGGCCTCGGGCAACCGACCGATCTGCTCGGCCAGCACTCCCAGCAGATGCAACGCGCCCATATGATCCGGCTGCTGCGCCAGAACTTGACGGTACATTTGCTCCGCCTCCGCCAATCGGCCCGCCTGGTGATGCGCGACGCCGGATTCGAATTGCTGCTGAAGATTCATTCGCCCGGGCATTATAAGCCCTCAGGCCGCGCCCCGCTTCAGTTCTGCCATTGAAAGGAATCGACCTTCAATTGCCCCGATGTGTCCTTCACCAGGATCATGGTGAAAGTGTGTTGGCCGGCGCTGAAACTGCAGATGCCGGTGACAGAGCCGGCGAAATTGCCGTTGGTGCTCTTGAAATCGAACGCCATGATGGTCGTATCCTGCAGCGTTCCCCAACTCTGCATTTTCTGGGACGCCGCGGTGAGAATATTCTTGTTGAGATTAGCGCTCGAATTCTGGACGCATTGATCGATTCTCCCGGCGTCGAGGTCCGCGATGAACGTTTTTGCGAAAGCGCGCTGGGGTCCCGTCGCCCGGAACATGATGTCCGCGCCGCCACTGACCAATCCCCAGCCCAAAAGGCTGATAATTCCAAGAATGAGCCCAGCCATTGCCATGCCGCGGCCCTTGACGCCCGGTTTGCCCGTTTGCCCAATGCCGATGATGCCCGTGATGATCGCAACCAGTCCGGTGACAAACGGAACGCATAGAATCAGACCGCAAACGAGGCTCGTGATGGCCGCACCGCTCGTCCTGCTGATAGCGGGAAGCGAATAGCGTTGCTGCCCGAATCCCGGTTGTCCCGGCAAACCAAAGTTCTGTGGAGGGTATTGAGACATGAAGAGATTCCTTTCATGCGGCCAGCCTAAGCTTTTCAGATACTGACCGAATCCGAAAAAGATACCACTGCCAGGGCCTGTCTGATGAATCCTCGCCCGGCCATACTCGTGTCTTTCACTCGCGTGCGGCGTTGCTCCTCCTCGCCGTATTTACCTACAATACTGCTCGTCGTCGCTCCTTGCACGCGAGCGAAATCCACTTCGTCTGGC
>Ga0302325_10020476_pt1 | contig 13870 bp, 5 predicted proteins | sample Palsa_T0_2_FD_201948 | JGI IMG/M metagenome (GOLD analysis project Ga0302325, IMG submission 201948) | Peat permafrost microbial communities from Stordalen Mire near Abisko, Sweden - Palsa_T0_2 | ecosystem: Environmental > Terrestrial > Soil > Palsa > Peat permafrost | place: Sweden: Abisko... | reverse complement strand
TATATTCTAATCCTCTTTTATAAGAGTCAAATTCTCCTTTACCGATTTATCTTAAATTTGCGCAGTTAATATTGCTTTAATTGCCTTCTTTATATAAAGTTTTGTACTAAGCATCTTATTTGTTAAATTTTAGCGTATTAGCATATTACACATTAAGTCTTTATACTTAATACTTAGCGTAATACACATGCTCTTAAGCTAAGCGCGTAGTAGCTTTTATAGTTTAAAGAGAATCGATAAGCTTTGCAATTTGTAAAAGGCAAAGCGTTCGGTAAAAGGAGGAAGAGATGCTTAGTAGTATAGTAATAATCGGAGAAGTGTTCTTTGGGTTTTGCTTTAATTGCTTTAAGGGCTAAAATATTAATATATTAGTTTTGCTATACTCGACAAATTAGCATTTAAATTCCTTGCGCTACTTGCAAAAATAATAAGATAAGCAAAGAATTTAAATGCTAATTTGTCCTTAAATATAAAAGTAAATACTTACTAGCTTAGACTGCAATATTATATATATACGCGATATACCGAATATCGCTATCCTTCTAATTAAACTTATAGCAAAACCTAGCTTAGTCTAATTCGTTTATAGCTTCTTATTATATTGCTATAATAGCTTTAAACTTATTTAGTATTATATTATTCGGTAAAGCGTTATCTCGAGTAACTAATATAATAGCGCAAGTGATATAAAGTCGATTTGTAACCTCGAGGAGCTTTTGGGCTAAGTATAAGCTATTATGTATAGGGTTTATTAATTCGATAATATCAAGAAGTAAGGATTTTGTCTCTTTAGTTAACTTGTGTATAATATGCCTTATAACTACAATATAATTAAGCTTATTGTTCCTTGCTTAGCTATTTGTTGTTAATGCAATTTGTTTACTAGTAGCTATATGCTTTTAAAGTTTAGTATAAATTGCCTCTTTTGCACTTTTATATCGGGCTTTTAAGTCTCTTGTAAGGGTTTGTTGTAATATTTGCTTTATAGTCGGGGAGAGGAAGGAGAAAAGAGCTTTAGTTTCTTCTTAATCGACAATTGCAAAGGAGAGGTTGTTTTTAATAACTTATTCGAGGAGGAAAGCTTTAAATTGTTAGTTGTAATTTTGATTAAAGGGTGCTTTATCAAAAAATTGCGTCTTAGATTTTAATATATTAGCTTGCGCTTTTAGCTATTCTTTCTCTTTTATCACAAATGTTAGGATACCGGGATAATTATTGCAATAATAAATCTTGTAATTATTAGTGCTATAAAGTATATACTTAATACATTTGTTATAATCGCAATTTGGCTAGCTATATCGGATTAACATTTTAGTATGCTCTTCTTTAATAATATAACAAGTATATAGCAAATATAGCCCTTTAAATATATAGCTATTTATCGGCTTTAATGCAAGTGCTTTTTATTTGGCTATTATATAACGTTAATGCGGAGGTAATGTTAGTGCTATTAATGCTAATGCTATAAGAGCTCGTAGGCGCTTTAGGAGCGTTTCTCGAACAAGGAGAGGAGTCGGATTACCCGGCGCCTTTAAGCAAATATTGCTTAAAAAGTCTAAAACTTGTTAATTGTGTCGAGGCATATTTAATTGCAGTAAAGTGTGCGATTAATAGGGAAAAAGTATATTATTTTATAGTATTTTAAAATCGAGTTGTAGTATGCGCTTAAATAAAGCTCTCTAATTAGTCTACTATAGTCATATGACTAACCATCCGGGTAAACTATCCATTTAGACGAAAACCTGGGTATCCATCTACCCTAATTTATCCTAGGTAGGGTACTATCTATTAAAAGCTGTGGGTACGTCCATTTTTACCCATGGCCAAGTCTGATCACCACCTTCTCCAGGTGTCCTATCTGCCTGAGATGTTTTAGCCCGACCACCTAGTTTGGGCAACTCCAACAAGTCAAAGGACGTCGGCTGGGAGGTAACAAAGATCTTGAGTATATCTTTGCAAGAGCTGTGTCCCTCCTCTCTCATCTCGTCAGGAATCCTCATCCTCAGCCTCTTTCGAGTAAGTCTAGCTCGTTGTCCACCGATTCGTGGCGGGACAACTATATAGGTACCACAATTCACATTCTCCACTTGCCAACCAGGACCAAGATCGTAGATGAAAAGATAAAGATATTTTTCGTCTTGATTTTCTAGGACCAATTCTGCTATAGTGTTATGCTCCATTTCTATCGAGTCATCTGGGCTGAAAGACTTTCCGTTGATCAATATCCGTACCTTAAAGGATTGTCGGAAGGAATCTGTAGGTTCTTCGTTGACGAGATCCTTGATTAATTGATATCGACTTAGGTGCTCCAAAATACTCCCTATCTGTCCAATGTTGGTCTGGTCTTGCGGTATGCTAGGCAAATTGATGATGTTACCCGATTCGTCCAGGATCTCATATTCTCCATTGTTCAACACGACATCGAACATGGACGGATGCTTGTTCGTGTCGATATGAGCCTCAAGTGACCGTTCCCTTAGGACTGTGAGCCATTCCTCCGGATTTGGAAGTCCGGATGCAAGGCATATGGGAAAGCTCTGGAGAGAAGATCGAGTAAGGACTGTCGCCATCCATCCTGTACGTACACGGATGGCCGGTGCGTCTGCGAGGGTCAACTCATCATCGGAATCATCTTCATCCATTCGCTCCAGATCTGAGGTGAGAGCTCTGGTGCAGACGATCTTTGCAACTTCCGAGTTCCCTTGTGCTCTAGGATCAACTTCGGCGGTACCTAAGGTATACAAGATAAGCCGATCGTCAGTCTTGAAGCCGTGTGCGCGGCCAGCTTGTAATTGGAGATTGCCGTTTTTGCTGACGATGATCGGAATAGCTGCTGCAATAATATCTGAATTGACTTGCCCAAAGAAGCCTTGGTTCTGATTCCCATAAAGGACAGGGTTTTGCCGCAACCCAGCACCTTTGAGTTTCGCACGCAGGTGATCGTAGATGTCCCCATGTCTCTTCGTAAGGTTAACGCACTTAATTGTCTTGAGAAGAAAATAGGATAAGGCCCCATGTTTCCTCCCGTCGGCGTCCTTGAGCTCGATCGTGGTTTCATGCGGACCGCATGCTGCAAGTATCGCATACCGATCTGGCCTGACAAGCCAGTTAGGCAGCATGGAGATATCACGGTATCCCTCATCCCCTGGAACCTGATCGGGCTTCGATGAATATTCTGAATCGACTTTGGAATCGTAAGGGAGAAAGCGGACGCTAGGGTCCTTGCGACGATAGACGCCCGCAGAGAAACAGCAGTCGAGAATGAGGGTGATAACCAGTCCACTGTCGACCATGGTCTTCAGTAAGCCCGCTAGTTCGAAACCCCAAAGACATCTTATCTTCTTATCCTGCTCTCCCCCAAGGAGTACCAGCGCCAAATCGCCTGTGGATTCGTTGGAGAAGGTACCGGAAGGCGGCTTTTGGATACCATGCCCGGAATAATGTATATAGACAAAATTTCTAGGTTTTGCAAGAGAAGTGACCCTCTTAAAGGCCGCAGTAACATTGTCAAAAGTCGGCCAGAGCACTCGACCTTCAATTGTGTTGGATGATTGCGGGCCGCTCTAGCTGGTCACAATCATCTGTACATCGACAGAATCGTGGAGCGTGCTTTCTAAGTACGCTTTGGTATCTTGAGCGTCACGCACACAACCTTCTAATGGTTTGTCTGGATAACCATCAATTCCGATTAAAATCGCATAATGCGTAACGATATTAGCACTTCGGCTCTCCATCGTGTCGATAGGCTTGAGCTGTGTCGCTTTTAGCAAGGTTGACAAAGCAGGTAAGACTGGAAGATCTCAGACAGGCATGGCTCCTCGCGAATCAAGTAAGGCGCGAGAAAAGAAGAGGAGGACTGAATGATGTCTGCACACTATCAGAAATGCAACTGCAGGGTGAAGTAAGCTTCGTAGCCTAACAAGCCAGGCGCAGAAAGTTGCAGCAAGGGTGATTCAAAGCAATGAGGCTGTAAACGAGGCGAACTGCATTGAAAACCTAAGGCTATTGGCTGCACACCACATGGCTTTAAGCAGCCTCCAAATAATCACTGTGTATCTCCTCTCCATTCCTCACAGCCGTGCCATCCTCAAGGCTTAGTGTGTATCTTCCAGAGGTAACAGATGTGTCGGTTCACCCGTAACGCGTAGCACGACACGTAGTCAAAACGTGGTATGCTGGTTGCGTAGTAGGTGAAAGATGTCCTATTATTTTCGTGTGTGCGAGCAGAGGATATACTCTACAAATGCGCTAACCGCATTAGGCCTAGTGCCCTGCACGTGACTATCAATTCCACTAACACTAGAGCCTCTCTAGAAGTGGTAAAGTTCTAGTAAGGTAAAGCTAATAAAATCTATTATACAATACAATTATATAATCCCTCGTTCTAAAGTGTTTGTAGAAGAATCATGTCCATAGCTCACGTGAGGTGAGTCACGTGACTTAGTAGATTTCTTCTAGAATTCCCTCTAGCCTAAAAACGCTCAAAAATGCAATAATAATCCTTTACTACTTAACCTTATACTCCTTCCTAATCCGGCGATCCTTAGCAGAATCTCAGATGCTCGAATTCGTCATATACGCTCCTCTACTGACTCTATAATATGCCCTTTATATACGTTCCACTTACTCTTGTACTTGTAGGTCGATTTTATTCGTATTAATAAGGTTCTTGAGGGCATTTGTGGGCTTTGATTTTGTTATAGAGTCTATAGGGTTCGATTTACTATTAATCCATTTCACCTAAGCAATCTCTCTTCGCTTGTAAGCTTCCCTTATACATATAACATCAATTATGAGTCTCTTTTCTTAAGTTGTACCTAATTTGACTAGGCAATTGTAAAGGGACTTCAAATCTGTGCATATAACAAGTAGTACATCCTTATTAAGTATTAAATCGAGTGTGGTTTTTATTAAATATATTATGTCGAATTTGTGTACTATTCTTAGCAATTCGGAGGCTAAAACACTTCGTGTAATTCTCTTGCATTTAATAGAAACCTAGTGTATAATATTAGCGTTATTTTTAGCATCTACAGCTACCAAAAGAGCCCCTATTTGTGATAAAAGGTCCTTATTATTAGCAAAAGCTACATTTATAAAGACAAGGAGTTATAAGGTGTTCTTATTAAGCTATACAAATCGTAAACCTCTTGATAAATTTTCGATTTGCCACTATAAGCGTTTGTTTAATGCTCGAATATCGTCAAAACTATATTCTATAGATTAGGCAGCAATAAATAAATTGTAAGCTGCCTCTAGTTAGCACATAATAGCAATATAAGCTCCTCGAGCGCGCTATGCTACAAATTAGTCCTTAGTAGTGAGGTTATTGCGTACAAGTCCTTTGCTACTTGTTAAATTCGTTAGTTCCTTTTATACAGGCTTAAGGTTCTTGCACTATCGTTCTTAGGTAAGGGTAATTCTAGAGTCCTTAAGCTTGATGATGCCACTATTAAATTTAAGGCTATTTGCAGTAGTGAGTTGTTAGCGTTCCTTAGCTACAAACTAAGCCTTTTAAAGTTGCACTTGTTTTTAAATTGCAAATGTAATATCTGCAAGAATAAGGGTATTATCGGTTTATAAGCTAATAACTTTAAAGGGTTTTATGCTATAAAGTAAGCATAAATTATAAGTAGACTGCTTCATGCCTAGTTCATTAATATAGTAATTATAATAAGTCTTAAACTAGTAGTTTCCAGCCTCTAGTATACTATATAAAGGCTTAATTACTATAAAAATAGTATTATTTAGAAGATTAAGGAGAGTAAGGAGTTCTTGTAATAGACGGAAGTAAATACTACAATTCAAAACAGTCTTCGATTATATATAGGCTTAGTTAATATCTCGTACAAATAATCCGAGTTCCTTTAGTTTTATTGTAGCAAGAAATAATAGGATTTTCTAGCTAATTCGTTAAATTGTAAGTAATTAGCAAAGGACCTAATCCTTCTCATTATTACCATATCCTTAAATTACTAGCCTTAATTTATTAAAGGGTTTATCATCCACAAGTTTAACCTCGTCGACAAACCTCGAATTAAAGATCCTAGCATCCTTTAAAATATCAAATTTATTAATAAGTTAAAAGACTCCCTTTTCGATTAAACTAAAGAGTTCCTTCTTGCAAGAATCTGTAAATTAATCGTCTAATTGCAAGAAGGTTTTATAAGAAGTCATAAATTAATCAAACCTCCTAAGGCGTCCTCTCTTTCGTGTTAGATTACGCTTAAGTTTGTCATCTAATATATTATTTAGTTAGGTATTTGTCCGGATTAACATCCTTATAATATAGCTTAATAGATGTAAACCGGAAAGGTACACCTCGACCTCTAATATTAAGGATTCTAGTATTATCACCATCCTTAGCTATCAACTTATAAGGTCCTTTCCATAGTCCGGGTTCTCTTTATACCCATACTTCTAAATTTAGTAATAAACTCGCAAAATCGAAGGTATTCGGACCATTTCGTATATTAAGTGCATCTTGTACAATTCGTTCAGCGCTTAGTTCGCAAACCTCCTCTATAGCCTTTTATATTGCCTTAGCTTGTTATAATACTATAAGAGAAGGAAGATTGTATTCCGTCATCTATAAGTATACTCCGTATACTAGAAGGGTAAGTATTAAGCCATTAAGACTAACTAAATCGTTAGCGGCCTTAAATAACATTTAAAAGGCTATATTACGATTAAGGCCTAGTATTTTAGTAATAATACAATTGTAAGCCTTTCGTATAATAATATAGTATCGTTCTAGCTTCCTAATCGAATAATAAGCCTCAACTAGTACAATTTTGAGCTTTATATTAACTATAGTCGCATTATCCTTAAATTCCTTGCTTACTAGGTTCTTACTTGCATTTATAGTAACCTAATCGGGGGGTCCCTAGTAGCTGTCGATCTAGCATGTACGGAAATTGTCCTAAATATGCTTTAAAGTTATATCCTTAAAAAATCGTCCTGCTTAGTAATTTGTAGCTTTATCTAAGACATAAATAACCGGCTTTCCTTAAGTTTTTAGAATCTAAAAGATGTCAAGGAGAATAGATGCATTAAAATTAACATCATCTGTAATAGTAAACTTGAACTTACGTAATACTTGGCCATATTTTTAGCATTATTCGTAGTACTTTATAAAGTGTTTAAAAGCGTCCTTTTTAACCTTATATCTAGCTCGTTTAAGGACTTGCTATAGTTTATTAATAGAGGGGTAGCCAAAACGACAATATAATCGTTATAATTCTATATAAGTCAAATAATAAGGATTACAATCGAACAAATTAATAAAGAATTGCTAAAGTAAACTATCTTATAAGAGGAAGATATAGCCAAAACGACATATTACTAGTACGCGTTCACTTGTCTTTAAGATTATTGCATTCTTAAAGTTATTAATATATACCTTAAGATAATTTATATCCCTAAGGCAAAGCAAGAAAGGGATCTTTGCATCTATAATATAAAAGGTTACTGCACTAATTAAAAGCTAAAGCTTTATAAATCTTATAAATAATGCAAAACCCTTTCTAAATGTGGCTATAACATTACCCTTTATAAAAGTGTCAAGTTATACAGTATTATCAAAGGACTAAAGGGTCTAAAATTGTCTATATCCGCTAATAAAATATATTAATGCTCTTATATCGACATAAACACCGAAAAATTAGTTAAAATCGTATCTTAAAGTAGCCTTATTTATAAAGGTATCCACTATATCCTCATTTGTATACTAAGACCTTATTTAGTTATATAGTATAAAAAGGAATAGTTGCATAGCTTTATAGTAAGGTTTTTAGAGGTTTTAATAAGGGCGTCTCTATCGAAGGTTATAAATTCGATTTCGGTCTTTCCTTTAAGTAGTAAATCAAAATTATTATTACTTTCGTCGTTATCTTAAACTAAAAAGTTATTAAAAGCTACACTTAGCTCTTCCTCTCCCTCGAATTTAGTAACATGCTATTTATACGTATAATCGAATTGCTTATCCGTTATTCTTCTTAAGAACCTATCGTTATTTCGGTATTTAAAGTTATTCTTCTCTTATTCTTATTCTTGTAGTATATGCTTCTAGGAACGACAACTGTCCTTGCCGCAAATTTAACATAAACTAGGGGAACTACGTCGACAACGATCCTAAAAGCGATTAAGGCGCCTTTAGGGATTATAGTTAGAGTTATAGTTATTCTTATAACCTTAATATAGAGTTTTACGTTGATTGCGGTTATTATTCTTATAAAACTAGCGTGTAATAAAGTTCACTTCTGCTAAGTCCTCGTAAAAGGTTTCTATTAGATGTTAAGCTTTAAAAACTATTACATTTAAAGTAAGCCTATTTATAAAAGCACTAATATTTGCTAAAGGATCGACGAGTGCAACTATATAAGCTAAATTATTAGCACATGCAATAACAATCTTGTTATATAAGAAGCTATCGGTACATAATTCCATAAGAAGGGAGTGTTATAAGGTTTGTAACTTAGTAAAGAGGATTTAGAAGCATTCTTGTGTCGATTTTCTAGGATTTTTAGATGCGATTAGTCGAAGTATAATAAGGTTCTATTTAATAAGGTTAGCATGCTAAGTAAATAGTCCTTTAAAGTAGTTGTAGAAGTGATTGCAAGCCTCTTTATATAGTCGAATACTAAGCTTCTAATTGTAGTAGATGCCTTAGGCCATTCTTGCTAATATAACTAGAAAAGCTCTTATAATATCGTCTTGTGGAAATCTAACCTTATAGCATACGTCCTTAAATATCTATAGCTTGAAATTAAAGCTATTACTACTATTATACTTTATATCGTCCTTATATTGCTTTGCTACCTCGCTGACAAGATAAGCTAAAATTGTAGGATTTTATAGGCTTTGTAAGTTATTATTTTGATTTGTAAGATTTTAAATAAGATTTGTATTTGATAATATTATGCTAAGTCCATTCGATAATGCTATGCCAAGTCTATTCGAAGGTGCTATACTAGGTCTATCGGGTGTATATATGTCCTCAAATCGAGTATTACCCTTAAAACTAATAAAAACCGATATAATTAAATTAGCTATAAGGTCGACTTTGCATTCTTAGATGTCTGTCTTTGTTTATATATGCATGGTTTCCTCTTAAGCAACTTGATAAAATGCATTTGCATTTGTAAAGTTTACTTTTAACCTATTTAATATATAAACACTACTATATTATAATAGCTTCTTAAACTTAACTAAATTGCCCTTGTCAATTTTAGCAAAGTCGGCAAAAGAGAAGTCTTTAAAATTATTTTAATATGCTTCTTATAAGTTCTTATCCGTTAGTTTATTTAGCTTTTACATATACCGCTTAAACCTAATATATCTTATAATCAAGTCCTTATTTGCCTTTAAGAGATTAATACTATTCTTAAATCTAACCTTATCCTCTTAATATTGTGTATTATCTTCTTCTTATACTATATTTGATAATATAATGCCTTAGTAAGCAAGAGGTAAAAGAGGGGATAGTTAGTCTTATTAGGGGTTATAAAAACGTTAAGGTCTTAGAGTATTCGGTAAGTTTAAGGAAGGAGTTCGTTAGTATAAGGGAAGTGTATTTGTAAAAAGGTTTGCTCGAGGATTTTTGTGGTTTTTGGTCGTGTTTTGTCGAGTATTTAGAGGGTTTGTACTTGAGGGGTTCATAGGCATTAAGAATTAAGAGCAATAAGCTAGCCTCTAAGAGACACTCTATTGTTAGTAAAAGCAAGGATTAATAGATAGCCTTTAAGAGGGTCTCTATTAATATACTCTTAACTACCGACGTAAGCAAGAGAAAGTGGTATTTATTAAGATAGTCTCTAAGAGGCTCTTTAATGCGCTTTCCTATTTCCTTCTAATCTAAATGCAAACTGATTAGTGTCGGTTTACCCGTAACGCGTAGCACGACACGTAGTCAAAACGTGGTATGCTAGTTGCGTAGTAGGTGAAAGATGTCCTATTATTTTCGTGTATGCGAGTAGAGGATATACTCTGCAAATGCGCTAACCGCATTAGGCCTAGTGCCCTGCACGTGACTATCAATTCCACCAACAAGATGAAATTTCGTAAGGCCCTTGGCGGGATCCACCGCTTAGGAGGTAGACTTTGTCTCCGACGTGAAATTTTGGTTTCTACATTGCAACTCATGCTGCTGATCAGAAAATATTAAATGGAACTCGATTGCATATATACGTACCTGGGCATAAGTGGTCACATAGGGGCGCTGGTCATTCTCGTCGAAGGAGATTCTGGGACTTTGGCTACCAGACGCACGTATATCAGTATATACCCGAGCCAGCTGGCGAAAAGATGAAGCTACGCACCTTTCTGAGGCCGCCATTTTGCGAAGTGGCAAAGGGAGAGTATTCCAAGGTCGAATTCTTTGGACCTAAAAACTACCTATATAGCTCTTCAAATCAACCTCGCAGTGTCTATCGCGAGGCTGCCAGTGCCCAGGTTGTGTACAATCAACATGTTGGTCATGACTGCATACATTGCTGAAAGGGGCCTTATGCATTAAGGGTTGCTGACAGTGCATATCGACGTGGTACATTGCAAATTTCAGTAATACATTACTAATACACCGCGCTCACCATGACCGGGCATACCACTCAGGTGGGATGCGGAAGCTTTATCTTGCGATCTCGCCTTGATCCTTGATCCGCTACGCAAGAAAAGAGCTTTTGGGAAATGGAGGCGCTTCGATCTCATCTTCCGCACTGGAGGCGCTCCCGACCTGGAATCGAAGAGGTGCAAACCCGAAAAAGTTGGTACCTATGTTTTCGCAAGATAAATTAAGGTTCTTTGTTGACATGAATATTGAGTTGAGGATTACAGACCCGGGTATCCCCGTCACACTGCACTCTTGTCGTCATACAACCCCTATTTTCTGTGCCGAGACTTTAGCAAACTTCGAGCTCGAATTTTATTGTTGAAACAGGACCGGCTCTCTATGCTGGAGCAGAAGCTAGAACGGGTAGATCACGAAGAAATTTCTCCTCTTTTTCTAAGAAAAAGTCGATGTGATAAGAATCCGGAGCAGGTCTCTCTACTATCGGAGATCGAAACCCGTCTTGCAGATTATGGTAAATGTCTTTAACAGCTAGAGAGACTACCATCTTGCAAGACTAACAGAACACAGACCAGTTCGCAGACAGAACGCATCGGATGCTGAGTTTTGGCTCCGCCCAGCAAAGGGATGTTAAGGCCCTACAGAACGGTTGGATGGCAATGGCTGTTTGGCTCGAGAGGAGAGGGCGTACCTCACGTATGATCGTGAGCTAGTGTCCCTAGCTCCTATGGGTGACGACACGATCGTGCAGCTAGAAGCTTGGGTAGAAGATAAGTTCATTCGATGGTAGCGAGACTTCCGCAAGGCAAGATTTAAGAGTGACGACACGTAAAGAATCACAGAAAACCTAACGATCACATAGAAACCTTTACATGACATCTCCAACGATCCAAATGTATACAATTATTCAGGCCAATGGATTCAATAAACCGCCAGAGCGCTCCTCTTATCGCTGATAACGTTACTGCTGCTGATGCCCGTCATCATCTGCAACAGCGTCACGAAGAATTCACTTCGCATCACTATTGTCGTTATTTCTACGATAGCCTTTCTTCCTGTGGTCTTGTGGTTGACGAGATCGAGAACAATTGAGTTGATTCTCGCAGGAGCGACGTACGTAACTGTTCCTTTTCAATCTTCCAGACAAAGATCTGATTGCTAATACCTGACCAATGCCTGCAATAGATATGCTACTGTTCTCATTGTATTTGTCTCTGGTACTAGTGTAGTATAGCATCAACATCGCACTACGACCAAGAACCCGGCGGGGTTAAACCCACCCGATCATAACAATATGAGGCCGTACAAGTGTGTAAATAGAACTTCTCTCCTTAGTTTATTCTTCTTGTATATAGGGAAACCATTTGCTTGAGCATAGCACTGCCGACCAGCGACAGCTATAAATAAAATATTAAGTATATTTTTTTTTAAAAAAAAATATTTATTTTAAATTCCTTAAGAACTTGTTTAGGCTCCTTTGGCATCGTCGTCAAAACTTGACAAAAATGATATGAGAGAACGGAAGTCAGATTAAGTGTGATTAGCTAAAAAGCGAAAAGTCAAAACACGTGATAATGCCGTCAATCTTGCTCAGGATGATCAGGCCTGCTCAGGTGAGTTGCTCAGGGTGCTCAGGTTACTCAGGCGAGTCGACTGAGGCGAGGCTAAGCCGAGGGTGATTAGCGCCTGAGCAAGAGCAGCAAGCTTACTAACCCTATACAGAACTCAAGAAAGAGAAAATTGATTCATGATACCCAGGAATTGGCTACGGCGTTTAAAAAAGAGGGTTTTTCCAGATATATAGCCCTTTAAAAACCAAAGCTAACTGAAAATCAAGCTAAGATATGACTAGTGCGGCGGGGCGCCAAGGAGGCTGCTAAATTCTGTCGATTTTAGAGGGTTTTAGAGGTTCTTAGCTAGTGCTACACGTGACTGGAATAGAGGTATAATTACTTGGTTTTTATAGCTAGACATGCTTTACTCCTAATCATTTATACATATCATTTTACATCACTTAATAATCGTTTATTCGTTGCTTGTTTTATGCGTTTTGCTTTTGCTTTATAATTAAAATTAGTTCTTATATACTTTAATTATTTCTTTTGTTATTGCTTTATATCTACACATACATTTACTTATTGCTTGCTTGCTTAGTATCCGAGAAATTTCCTTGCAGGGCTATTTCTTTTAGCTAAAGTTTACCCCCTTATATGTTTTTAGTAAGTGATACAAGGAGATCAAACGCAGTTAAGGGAAGCTCTTATTATACACACTTGGGGTTTTATAAGGCAAAGCTCGGAGGTCTATAAAGTAAGTTGTATACTAAGGTATCCTTGTTCTATTAAGTAGCTAGTTAGCTTATTTCTACTATTACTATTTTAGTTAGTTTATTTTAGCTAGTTAATTTGCCTATATAGTCTAATTTCTAAACAATCCCCGCTAATATTGTCGGTTCACCCAGGAACACGTAGCACGGCACGTAATATCGTGATATGCAGTTGTGTTTAATTGGTTTTGTTGTTCTTATTAGGAAGGAAGGTCGACAACACCAGTTGTAGTTTTTGGTGTTGTGGGCCTTCCACTATTCGGCTATTCCTAATGTGGACTAGTGCGTAGTCACGTGATCCTAAAACCAACGACCGAACAATTATACTAACACTAGAGCCACTTTAAAAAGTGCTCAAAAACGCAGTTTCCTCCAAACGCATGTAAGTTGCCTAATTAGGCCTAGTCCGTCTATACTCCTCCATTCACCTAGTATGCTATATGTGTGTGTATGCCCATTGCATCTATATAGTCCTCCCATATCAACAATATGCCCCTATCCACGTTCCACCTATTCCTCTACCTCCAACTGCAATGTGTTTATATCGATTAATCGTTTGAGGGCATTCGAAGGGTTCGATTTCGTCGATTTCGTCATAGCATCTGCAAAGTTCGAATTGCCCTTAATCCACTTTACCTCCGCAATCTCTCTTCGTTTGTACGCCTAGCGGAGGCACATAATATCGATTATCAATCGCTTCTCTTGTATAGTACCTAATTTGACTAAGCATTTGTATAATGACTTCGAATCTGTACACAAGATTAACGGTAAATCGATTCTTAGCACTTTGTCGATTGTAGACTTGACTAAAGCTCCCATATCAAAGCCATAGGCTATTCTATACAATTCTAAGGCTAAAACGCTCCTAGTAACCCTTTTGCATTTGGTGGAGGACTAGTAGAGGATGTTTGCGCGCTTAGTTGCGTCAATTAGTACTAGGATATACCCGATTTGTGATAAAAAGTCCTTATTATTTG
>Ga0302325_10020475_pt1 | contig 13870 bp, 11 predicted proteins | sample Palsa_T0_2_FD_201948 | JGI IMG/M metagenome (GOLD analysis project Ga0302325, IMG submission 201948) | Peat permafrost microbial communities from Stordalen Mire near Abisko, Sweden - Palsa_T0_2 | ecosystem: Environmental > Terrestrial > Soil > Palsa > Peat permafrost | place: Sweden: Abisko... | reverse complement strand
AGGTGCTGCGGCTGCTGGTCGACGTCGCCATTCTTTTTCTCTTTATCGCGGGTTGTTGTTCGCTGATTCCCGTTCGGGGCCGACGATGGAGCTCAGGCGATCGATGCTGACGTTGGCTCGCCGGCCTGGGTCGATTTTGCGGAAGACGACCGCTGCAAAATGGCCGACGTCATCGCGCTCTTTAGCGAAAAAGACACACGCGACATCGACGACATAACGTTACTCCCCCGCGCCTCGTTAGTGGCATTCACCGTCCATCTGCACCCGCAGCGTATGGCCGCCGAGAGACGCAAAGGAACGGAGCCGGCATGTGAGAACGACAATTTGCTGGTGCTTGCCGGCCCGGCTGAGCGCGTCGAACATCAAGTTGATACGGTCGTCGTCGCAATAGACGAGAGCGTCATCGAGGATAATCGGCACGTTGCCGCCCCGCTCCGCGAGCATGGTCCCCATGGCGAGACGGACCAGCACCGCGATCTGCTCCTGCGTGCCGCCGGAGAGACGCCTGAAACTCTCCGAGCGCGCACGCTTCATCCCGGTGATGGTGAAGCCATCGCCAAGCTCAAGCTCCGCTCCCGGAAAGAGATCATGCAAGTACGGCCGCAGATGCCGTCGCACGGGTTCGTAGTAGCGCTCGCGGCCTTCGGCGAGGCAGCCGCCGACGGTGTCACGCAGCAGCTGAAGCATGGCGACGCGCTCCTGGACGCGGGCGCATTCGCGTTCCGCGAGAACGCGCTGCGCTTGCGCCGCCGCATGGGCCTCACCGATGCCGTCGCCGCCGGCCGCCTGAATCTGGCCTGTGAGACGACCAACGTCGCGTTCAAGCTGCAACAACTCGGCATTATGATTTTCAAGAGCCTGTTCGAGGCGCTGGCAGCGCAGCTCCTGCCGCTCGATTTCGGCGGCATCGGGAGCCGTCTGCTGGAGGGCGGCGAGCGTCGTCGCCTTCGTCTGCTGCACCGTTTCGCAGGCCGCGACCTCGGCCACCATCGCCGTATCGCGCCCGGCGCGATCGGCGTCGGGACAAAGGACAATATCTTCGGCGATGCTTTTACGGATCATTTCGAGCCTGGTCTCGGCGCCGCTGCGCTGCGCGACGGCGGTTTCGACTGTCTCCTGCTCCTCCTCGCGGGTTGCATCAAGGCTTGCGCAGCGGGCGTCGAGCGCCTTGCGCTTCTGCTCCAGCTCGAGCCTTTCGCCACCGATCGCGGCGTGGCTCGGCAGGGCGCTGCGGCCGGTAGCGGTAAGCGCCGCTCCAATCGCCGCCTCGGTTTCCGCGAGCGCCGACTTAACCTCGACCGCGGCGGCGGCGGGATCATCACCGGCCTCGAGGCTCTTCAACTCGGCAAGAATACCCCGACGGTCGGTTTCGAAATCGCGCCGTCGCGTAAGCAGCGCATGAGCCTCGGCGGCGTTGGCCACGCCCGCGGACTTCAGAAGGGCGTCGCGCTCGGCATCGAGCGTCTCGCGTTTTTCCTGCCTTGGATGCACGGCCGGCGTCACGGTGATGACGGCCAGGTCGCCGACCGTAACTTTGGTCGGCGCTAAGATGGGCGCGGCGTGGCTGCCCTTGGCGCGAAGCGAGCCGATGCGCACCTGTCCGGCACCCGCCGGTTTCACCTCAACCGCGAGCGTGGCGGCGGCCGCGGCGAGTTGGGCATCAAGCGCCGCAATTTGCCGGTCGAGCTCGTCGAGATCATCGACGGTTTTGGGCTTGATGTGAATCTGAGAAAGCTGAGCATCGACCTCCGTAAGACTCTTCGCGGCATCCTCAAGCGACTTGAGGCGGCGCACCAGCTCGTCTTGGCGAAGCGCCCTCACCAGCGCGGCGGCGAGGCGTTCGAGATGTTGCTCCTTGGTGCCGAGCGTTTTCGCTTCCGCTTGAGCGGTCGCCAGCTGCTCCTCGGTGCGTGCGAGGGCTGTTCGGGCCTCCTGTTCACGGCTTTGATGTTCCGGAAGTCTCTTGGCCAAATCGGCTTCAAGGCGGCGGTTGCCGTCGATGCGCGAAGCCTCCTCTCGATGCTGGTGAAGGCGCTGCGCGGCGTTTTCAAGGGCGCGTTTGGCGGCAACGTTTTCCGCTTCGAGGCGGCGGATTTCCTGAGCAGCCGCTTGAGCTTCGCGCAAGCGGTTGCGCGCATCCGCCAGCTCTTGCGTCATCTGCGCCACGGCGGCCGGATCGGTCATCTGACGGTGCCGGCTCCGGCGCTGAGCCAATTCGGAAAACTGCTGCTCCAGCGCGCTGAGTTTCGTGAAGCTGTCGGCTTCTACCTCGCGCCAGTGCTGTAGATTGTCTTGCGCCTGGGCGAGTGGACCGTCGCTGCGCGGTCCGCGCTCGCTGTCGGTGAGGTTGCGCCTGAGCTCGCCGTTGATCGCGTCGATAGCGCGGCGGGCACGCTCGCCGCCGACCAGCGCGCCGACTTCCGACTCAATGGCGGCGTTTAGCATCGAAGACGCGCCGGTGCCCGGGACCGGCGCCGTGAAGGACGAGCCCTGCCCGACCCAAAGAAGCCCGAATGCCCCGTCGTCCATGCTTCGGCCGCTGCCGGGGCCGATGCCGAGAATGTCCCAGATGGCCTTGTCGGCTTCGGCGAAGCGCGCAATCTCGCGGCCGTCTTCGGCCAGGATCGCCGACGGCGAGCGCAGAAAGCTCTTCTTGATGACGTAGCGCTTGCCGCCGTGCTCGAAGGCCAGCTCGACCGTGGCCGGAAGCTGGCTGTCGTCGGAACCCAAATCCCTGATCTCCTGGGTCTTGCTGTCGTGGCGGCAAAATAGGCAGGTCCGGATCGCTCTGAAGAGAGTGGATTTGCCGACCTCGTTGCCGGCCGCCAGCACGTTGACGCCCGCGCCGAATCCGTCCACGCGCGCCGCGCTGGCGAAACGGCCGATTCCTTCGACGCTGAGAGAAGTGATCAACATCAGGCGGCCTCCTCGCGCGCGTGGTCGACGACGCGCACATACAATTCGACGAGGGCTTCCTCGGCGCGCCGCCGCAATTCGGGCGATGCGGCGGAATCCTCGATGACGTTCCTGAGGCGGTCGGCCGAGCGACGCAGCACGCCGTCGAAATCGATCGCTTCGAGGTCGGCTTGCGTCGGCCGCACGGTCAGGGCGGCTTGATCGAGATCGAGATGAAAGACCGCGGCTTCGAGATCGGCCACGCGTCGCTGAAACACAGCGTGCGTGGCGAGCGGCAAGCTCGCTTCGATTCGCAGACGCAGGATCAGGCGCGAAAGCTCGGGCTCATTGCGCAGGCGCTGGTCGAGATCGGCGAGTGCGCTTTCGTCATCAAGCCGTTCGGAGCGGGTGATCCAACGATAGGTGCCGGTGACGAGCGGCACGATGGACGGCGCCGCGCCGGGGCCGGCAATCTCAACGAGCAGGGCTGTTCCCTGCTCCTGCCCTCCCGCGCGATCAGGTTCGGGCGTGCCTGCGTACCAGGTGTCGGGACCGATCTGCTGCGTGCGATGCCAGTCGCCGAGCGCGAGGTAATTTACTTTGGCCTTGGCGGCGCGCGCCGGATCGATCGGATTGGTGGCTTCGCCCTCGCTACCGAAATTAACGACGGAGCCGTGAGCGAGACCGATCCTGAGCGCGCCCGGCGGCGTCACCGCAGAATCCATCCATGCCGAAATATCGGCGAGCTCGCTTTTGCGGAGAAGCGGCGCCGGCAAAAGAAACGCGCTGTCGTCGAGCGCGAACGGCGTCGGCGTGAGGTGGAGATGGATGTTGGATGGCAGCCCAAGCTGCGCGACGCGATCCCAGACGCCTTGGGGACGGTGCGGATCGTGGTTGCCTGGCAACAGGTGCCAGTGAATATCGGCGAACGGCTTCATGCGCTCGATCGGCGCGCGCAGCGTGTGCGGGTTGGGCGCGTCGCTGTCGTAAACGTCGCCGGCAACGAGGATGTGATGAACGCCGTTGCTCTTGGCGAGCGCGCCGAGCCGCTCGACGGCGGCGAGTCGCGCTTGCCTCAGCGTCTCCTCTTTGGCGCCGAACTGCTTGAAGACTTTGCCGATCTGCCAGTCGGCGGAGTGAATGATTCGCATGATGGCCCCTCCTTTCTCGACGTTGCCACCGGTTGGGCGGCTTAACCAGCGGTTGCGCTATTGCTGCGAATCCCGGGGGGAATCCAGCGAAGGTCTCTCCACGGTGGCCCGTGCCATGCCGGGCGATCGCGACGGAGCGGCAGCCTCCAGGTGAGCGCCCGGGTATGGCGCGGCGGCCATGCCCACCGCCTCGACATCCTGTAAGGCGGCGACCGAGCCCGAAGCGAGTTCAAGCGCCGCGCCGCCGTGAAGCCGGCGGAGAGGTTCGGACACGGCAATCGCCGCCGCGATCAGGCCGACGAAGGGAACGCCGACGGTACGCGAGGCCAATTGCGCCAAGCCGCACTCATCCATGCCTCCTTGGCGCAGCGCGCGATAGGCGGGCTTGTCCTCGACGTTCTCGTCCGTCACCGCCACCTGTCGCGACCACAACGCCTCGGCGGATCGCGACGCCGGAAAGGTGTGCATCGAAAAACTGCGAAAGGCCTGCGTGCCGGCGCCAAGTCCCGCCTCGACGACGAGATCGAAGCCGGGCTTCTCAAGCGCCGACCGCGCCAGCGCGTTGTCGACTCCGCACAAAGCGACGCCCGGCTCGTCGGCGGCGCGTTTGGTCCAAGAGCCGAAACGCCGCTCTTCAAGAAAAGTCTCGAAGCCTCTTTCCTCAAGCCATTCGGCGACAACCCTTGTCTTGCGCCGTCCGACATCCGGGAGGAACGACAACAGCGATGTGCTGTCGTTCGAGGGCGCGAGCCGATCGAAGTCCTGAAGCACCAACTGCACGGCCGCGCGGTCCTCATAAGGCAGGCAGGCCAGCAGCCAAGCAAAGGCCTGCCCCAGATTGCCGAGACCGATCAGCCAGAGTTTCGACGGCAGGTAGGTGAGCTGCGGTTCGGTCGGGTCCGCGGTCAGCCAGTCGGCGCCGGGATTCCATAGGGAAAGCCCCGCCGCACGACGCCCGGCCATCGGGTGATCGCCGGCGTGGAAGGCGAAGGCTTCGGCGGCGCAGGCGGCGGCCGCCAGCGGAGCAGCAAGAGCCATGGCATCCGTTTCGGCGAGGCCGCCGCCGTCGCGGACCGGAATGACGCCGCCGCGCCAGCCTTCCCAGGTCAAGCGCCAGCATGGCGCCGTCGTGGCCAAGCCATCTACGCTGCCGATGATTGCCGAAGGCCAGCCCCGGCGCGCCCCGGAAACCATCCGGCCGCCCAATTCGCACACGGCGGCGCTCAACATGCGGTCGGGCGCGAGCGGGCTGAGGCAAGGCGCGTCCGCGAGTCCCATAATCTCGATGCCGCCGAGCAAGGTACGCCGCGCGACGTTGACGAGCGTTAAGAGCGCGGTCTGGTGAGCGGCGAAATGCGCAACCTCGGCGCCGGCCCGTATCGTGAGGCCGAAGCGCTGCAGCAAATCCATGGCCGCCGCGTGCGTCGCGGCCTTGCCGCTATCCATGAAATATTTCGCGGCGCGGTGCAGCGTGGTTTGATCTACGTTGCGGCCCATGTTCAGCTCCAAAAGCCGGTGTAGAGAAAGTGGCGCGCCTTGGGATGCGTGCGGTCGGTCCATTCGTGCTGGCCGCGATACTCGTAGACGCCGAGCCGTTCGGGCGCGATCGGCCAGACGGCGAAGTCCGGCACGATGATCGCGATGTGGCCCGCGCGCGCGACCATCGGGTTGGTCTTGTCGGAAGCGCTTTGATACGCAGCGCCGCCGTGCGTATGGACGTCGCCGATGACGGTGAGCTTGCGTTTGCGGCATTCCGCCCAGAGCTCGGCGAAGGCGTCGCCATGCAGGACGCAGACGCCGGAGGCGTAGGCCTCGGCATCGAGCTCGTCGTAGAAGATCACGTCCGTCACTTCGCGGCGGCCGTTCGCCTCGCTGCCGAGCAGGAAGGCGCCGGCCTCGTGCCGCCGCCGGCCGCGGCGCTCAAGCTCGCGGACGATCTGGCGCCAGCGGCGCGCGTTGCAGGTGATGCGATGCTCAGGCGCCAGCAACGCCCGAATAGTCGCCTTGATTGAGAAGTTCATAAATTTGCTCCAGGTAACAGATGACGCCGCGCGCGGGCTGCCACAGCCGGCTCGGATGCTGGCTGCGCCACTGATCGTGGCCATCAATCGACATGCGGTCGCACGGCAGGTAGAGGCATTGACCGTTCTTCCAGCCCGGCCGGAAAACCGACGGCACGATCAAGGTGCCGGTCGGCCAGCGGTTAGGCGGCAGCGGCGCGTTGGCGGCGATATCCCAGGGCTGCGCTGTGACGGGGTTCTGGCGGTAGCCCGAGCATTCGAAGCGGAACGCGAATTCGCCGGGCGCGCGCGGCCGAGGTGGCGCCGCGACCGCGAGGATCGTGTGCGGCCAGGCCGTCGCCACGCGGCGCCAGCGGCCCTCGATCTCACCGCGCCGGAATTCCGGAGCGGCGAGATCATGTTCGAGCAAGGCCAGGCCCGGAGGAAGGGGGGCGTTCATCTCAGCCCTCGACGCGCTTTTCCGGCACGAGGTCGAAGCAGAGCTCGCAGGCGTGGCCCTGCACGAGCTGGTGCAGCGGCGTGTCGCTCGGCGGGCGCTCGGTCGAATTGCAGAGTTGCAGGACGTGTTCGGCGGCGTCCTTCGGACTGAGCATGAAGGTATGCGCCGCCCAGTCCTTCACGGCGCGCACCCGGGCGCCGGGCGGGAACGCGTGCTCGGCGGTCTTGTCGAGAAAGTGCGCCGTGGTCGTGATGTGCCGGCAACGCGTGACGTGAACGCGTGCGCCGTGCTTGAGGCCGCGGATCGGCTCGTTGTGCTGGCCGCGCAGGTGCTCCTCGGCTTCATCGATGAAGATGAAGGTCTCGGCATCGATGGGGATGCCGGCCGCCTCGAGCGCGTTGTACATCTCCCCGAGCATGGCGGCCTCGGACAACTCGGTTTCGAGAATGCCGGCCCGGCCGTGAACTTGAATGAAGATAAGGGTCTTGGACATGGGTTTCTCCTTGGGCCGGAAAGGCCCGCTAAGGAGAAAGCGAAGCGAGCGCGGAAAATCCGGTAGTCCGCCGGCTCACGCCCCGCACATGAAGTAGCACTGGCAGTTCGGGCAGCGTCTCGGGTCGGGAGTTGGGTGAAAATCGCCGCGTTCGATGCCGTCGATGGCCTCAGCGTACTGCGCGATGAGCTTGGCGTCGTCGCGCGGCGCCACCGGCGCCGCCTCGCCGGTCGCGAGATAGAAGCTCTCGATGCTGACCGCCGTGCCGGGATAGCGCATGGCCGCGCCGCGCCTGAGCAAGGCGTAGATCGCGTTGTCGGGCTCGGACTTGGTCTTGCGACCGGTACGGACTCTCTGGATGCGCACAGCGCCGGTCGGTCCGATCAGCACACGGTCAGGCCGGATAGCGACGACCTTGCCGTTGACGGGAATCTCCCATTCCTCCCGGTCGTAGGTGCCGGCCTCGGCAGCGATGGCGTTGGCCATCGCCGCCACCATGCCCTCGGCCGTGCTTCGGTAATAGGACTCGAAGGCGTGCCCAACAGGACCGCGTTCCGCCCATTCCTCGCTGAGGCGCTGCCGCGCCGGAGCAAGGTCAAAGGGCTTGCCCTGCTCGCGCTGCTCTTCCAGCCAGCCAATCGTGACGTAGACGCAGCGGTGAAAGCGGATATAGGCGGAGTCGTCGCGGATGCCGTGCAGCCCGTCGATGAACTCATAGCGGTAGCGCGCCGGGCAGAGGCGGTAGAGAGTGAGCTCGCGTTCATCGTAGCGCTCGCGGGGCGCCGGTGGCAGAAACTCGGTCGGTTCCGCGAACCCCTGTCCGCTGCCTTCAAAGCGCGAGGCCGGTACCACGCCGGCCAGCGGATTGAGGAATTTCGATGCGCTGGCGTTGACGGTCGTGTAGCGCTCGGCGCGGCTCAGGCACAAATGGTCGCGCGCCCGCGACAGCGCGACAAAGAACAGACACTCCTCCTCGGCTTCGTGATGCCCGGCCTGCATCGCCAGCCGGGCAAGCGACGGCGGCGGCGGGCAGCGCCCGGCCTGGCGGTTGGTCGGCATGTAGCGCGTGGCCAACGCCGGAAAATGCACGGCACGAAACTCCAAGCCCTTGCTGCCATGGATCGTCATCACGCGGACCGCGTCCATATCAGCGGCCTCGGACGCGACGGCGCGGTAGACGATGTCCTCGTTGAGCGCCTCGATCCGCCGCAAACGGTCGAGAAAGTGGCGGCGGCTCGGGTCGCCGAACGCGACCTGCTCGCCGCAGACTTTTAGCAGTTGGTAGATCGCCACGAGTTTTTGTTTGGATGGGATATCGTTCGCGACCAGCAAGGGCCGCAGATAATCGCTGCGCTCGAACAGCCACGTCGTGAGAAGCGTCCAAGGCGAGGTGCCGGGGCCGAGACCGTCAAGCTCGGCGCCGAGCTGGGCAAGCCCGGTACGGCCGACCTCGGAGACGCCTTCGATCTCGGCCGCGCGCTTGAGCGCCGCGAAGATCGTGACGCGCTGCGCCTGCGCCCAGCGGATCACGGCCAGGGCGTCCTCCCGCGGAACCTCATAGGGCTTGAGCGCCGCGACGCGGACCAGGCCGACGCCGCCATATTCGGCATCGAGCGCGACCAGCGACAGCAGATCGCGGATTTCCGGGCGCTCGAAAAGGTCGCCGAGATAGAGCAGCGGAATGCCGAGCTGTTCGAGGATTCCGGTGATGCGCGCGAGCGTGAGGTGCGAGCGTCCGAGAATCACCTGCTCGCGGTAGGGAACGCCGCGCGCCTGAAGCGCGTCGATGCGGTGGCTGATGGCTTCGGCTTCGGCCGCAAGGCTTGGAGCGACCACCAGCGACACGTCGCCGTTCTCCTGGCGGTCGGCGGTCCAGCGTCCCGCCATGCCACCGCCGCCCATGGCCGAAGAAAAAGTCGCGAAGGTGCGCACGACCTGCGGCACAGAACGGTAATTGCTGCCGAGCGCGCGGCGGGTGCCGCCGAAGTCCTGCTCGAAGCGTGCGACGTTGGAAGGCTCGGCACCGCGGAAGCGGTAGATCGATTGGCGCTGGTCGGCCACCACCCAGACATCGGTGCCCGCGCCGCAGATGGCGCGCAGCAGGCGCGCGCTCGCGAGATTCACGTCCTGATATTCGTCGACGAGCACATGCTTGAAGCGGGCATGGACGTGAGCCCGCGCGTCGGCGTGCTCTTCCAGGAGACGCGTCGCGAGGACAATCAGGTCGCCGAAATCGACGGCGTCGGCCTTTTGCAGCTCCTGCTCGTAGATTTCATAGATCGCGGCGACTTCGAGCGCCTTTTCCGCGTCCACGCGCACGTCTTCGGTCGCGGCCGACGCCAGCGCCGCTTCAGCCTCGGCGCGATAAGCCGCGGGCGATATCAGTTCGTCCTTGCAACGGGAAATGGCGCGTAGGACGTGCACGAGCTCATAAGCCGGCTCGTAGAGATTCTGATAATAGCGCAGCGGAAGCTGGGTGAGGTTGTCTTCGAGGATGCCGAGCGACCCGGTCTGGTCGAGAATGCGGACCTGCGCGGTCCGGTTGACGCGCGACGGCCATTTTGTGACCAGCTCCAGGCCGAAGGAATGGAAAGTGCCGACCCACATTTCGATCGCGGCGTCGGCGTCCATAGCGGACAGGCGCTCGCGCATTTCCTCGGACGCCTTGAGCGAGAAGGTCAGCGCCAGGATCGAGCCGGAAAGCGCGCCGCTTTCGAGCAGATGCCTGATCCGGCGAACGAGCGTGCGGGTCTTGCCTGTGCCGGGGCCGGCATCGACGAGCAACGGGCCATTGCTCCAGGTCGCCGCCGCCTCCTGGCTCGCGTCGAGCGTATGCGGCGCAGCCGCGGCGGGCGGCTCCGCGGGACCGATCGGCGGCAGCAGCAGCGCGCGAATGATCTGATTCATGACGAGGTGCAGCGGGAGTCCGAGTTCCTTCGCGATCTCGTGCGGACGGCGGTTGCGGCTGATGTATTCATGGCGGAGCCAGTCGGCCGGACACAGAAACTCGCCCGCAAAAATATCGGCCTGAACTTCCTTCCGTTCGCGCGGCGAATAGCCTTCGACCCGACCGGCCCCGCTGTCGATGGGATCGCCGCCCAGTCCGTGCGGGCGCACCGTGACCTCGTTCTGCGGATCGCGGTGCAGGCGGTAGTGGCCGATTTCGTGAGCGATCACGACCAGCTCCTCGGCCGGTTCCTGGTGCTTGGCAACGTTGACGAGTCGCGAGGCGCGATTGAGAAAACCGAGCACGCCCTTACTGACGATGCTGCCGGGTTCGTAATGGCGAAGTTCAAGATCGTCGTTGCACAGAGCGGCAGCGACCAGCGCCTCGGCGCAGCGGCCGCCCTTAGAAGCCTTCAACGCTTCCTCGTGGCACGCTCGCGCCTTGCGGCGAATGTCGATCCAGGCGTCCACGCCTTAGTCCTCGCCTAGCCAGTAGCGCTGGCGCTCCTGCGGCATCGGACTGTCCCTGATGATCTCCTCGTAACTGCGCGCAACAATCGAGGGCGTGCCGTCGGCCTTGGCATGGCCAAGGCGCGGCGAGCGCAAGGCGAGTTGCAAGGCAGACTGGAATCCGTCCTCAGTGACGGCGAGCGCGTAGGTGAGCGCATCGATGAGGCGCCGGCCGGCGGGCGGGCGCATGCCGCCGCTCACAAGGTCGGCGAGCACGCTGCGCGCGATGCCGAGCTCGCGCGCAAGCTCGGGCACGTCGGTGCCGCGCGCCTGCATCATCTGCTCGAACGATCGTTGCGACGTATTGGCACCCGATCGCTCCGCGACTTCGGCGTTGTAGAGCGCATCGAGAGCGCGGCTGCGGGCGCGTGTCAGCATGAGCTCGTGCGGCTCGTCGGCGGGAAGGTCACCGCGGACCGCCCAATCCTTAAGGATTGCCGCGTGCGCGCGGATGTCGTCCGCGAACTCCGGGTAGCGGCTGGTCCAGGCAATGATCTCGTCGGCGCTCGGGTTGGCGCAGGCCCGATGGAAGGCGAAAAGGACCTCGTCCAGCTCATCCATGCGGTTGTGCTCGTTCATGTCTTTTCTCCCACTTTGGTGGCCAGGAGCGCGCGAACCTCCTCAATCCATTTCTCGGCCGTCTTCCGGCTCACGCCGAGCGCCTTGACGATCGAGGCCTTCTTGTCCGATTCCACTGGCACGCCATCCATATGCAGGCGGAACGCGAGCCGCTTCTGGTCGTCGGTGACGTGAGCGAGGACCCTTTCGACGTCGATGTGCTCGTCCACTTCCTGCCACGGATCGAATTCCCCCGTGACAGGTTCGGCCTTGGCGTCGTCCTCCGTCGCGGCCTCCAATTCCCGTTTCTCGATCTTAGTCTCGGCGCGGATCGCGTCGGCCGCCCGCTTGGAGACCCGGAACCCGAAGGCGACGCGCATGCCCTTGCCGTCGGCGCTGGCCGGGTTGAACATCGCAGCGACAAGTTTCGCGTGCGCCCGGGTGATCATGTCCTCGCCTTCGTTGCGATGGTTCCGTCCGATCAAGCCGCGCAGCCTGCGGATGATCGTGTCGGACACGTGCAACACCAGCGGGTTCATGACCGCCTTGTCGGTCGTCGGCCCGAGGTCCTGGATGGCGGCAATCACGGATTCCATTTTGAAGGCGCGGAAGCTTCCGTCGCCCACCGCTCGCCGCCATCCCGCAAGATCGGTGGATGGGGGAGCCTCCTCGCCTGTCTTGCGGTCCATCGATTGTCCACCTCGCGGTTCGGCACTCCTTGGGGTAGCGAAGGCAGGCCGGAAAATCCGGTAGTGCGTCACGCCAATCACGGGGATGGGTGCGCCCTCCACATCACGCGAAAGTAGCAAAGACGTGAACAAAGATCGAACACAATTGGCTGCAGAAACCCGACTATAATGTCAGCTAAGGCCCTGCGGTTACAGCGTTCAAAGGTGCTGCGTGGCTGAAACTGACGCACATTCAAGTAGATAAGGCGGTATCGAAGCTTGAAGGGCTGACCCGAATTTCGCTAGGATCACCCCTAGCGGTGGTCCCTGACGATTGGGGACCGAGTTCGAACGGGAGGCGGAGCATGGCGCTGGAATTGGCCTTGGAGGGACAAGACTTCGCCTCGCGCGCGATCTCGCCGCTGCGTGAGCTCGGCGCCTATGAGGCCCTCTGGAACAAGCCGGAGACGACCTTCAAGACCCTGTCGGAGAAATTCGCGGCGCGGCCCGATGCGCTGCCGTCGGACTTCGTGCCGGCGAGCGAGGCGCGTGAACATGGCGAATTCGTTCGGCGCCGTTTCCGAGAAGCGGACGTGACGCGCTACGGCGTGCGCGTGCATGGCGCGGGCGAGTATCCGCAGAAACTGCGCGACGCTGCCCATCCGATCGAGCTGCTCTATTACCAGGGCTGGTGGGACCTCGCGGAGTCGCGGTCGGTCGCGGTCGTGGGCACGCGCCAACCGACGCCGGACGGCATCGCGCGCACGCAGAGGCTCGTGAAGGCTCTGGTGAAGGACAATTTCACGATCGTCTCGGGGCTGGCGGCAGGCGTCGACACCGTGGCGCACGAAACGGCGATTGCCGAAGGCGGCCGCACCATCGCCGTCATCGGCACGCCGCTCTCCCACAGCTACCCGCGCGAGAACGCCGCGCTCCAGCGCAAGATCGCGACAGAATATCTGCTCATCAGCCAGGTGCCGGTGAAGCGCTACGAGCGCCAAGACTACCGCAAGAACCGGCTGTTCTTCCCCGAGCGCAACATTACGATGTCGGCGCTCACCGAAGCAACGATCATTGTCGAGGCCGGCGAAACCTCCGGCACATTGATTCAGGCCCGCGCCGCTTTGCATCAGGGCCGCAAGCTGTTCATTCTCGACAACTGCTTTCAGCGGGGGCTGAGCTGGCCCCAGAAGTTTGCGGATAAGGGAGCCGTCCGCGTGGTCTACTACGATGACATCCGCAAGCACCTTTCCCCAACGGCTCACTAAGATCGACGATCTCGCGCGGCCGGATCACTTCTATCTGACGCCTGACGACGAGTGTTACTTCCTCGGCGAATATACGGCGCGCAAGGGCTACGCCTTCAGCCCGACCAATCAGCTGATTCTCAATTTCAAGAAGTCGATGGTTAAGCGCGCGACCGCGCAATGGCGCTACAAGGAAAAGGCAATCGACGAGGCCGCCGCCGCATTCCGCGCCGCGCTCAACAAGGAATGGCTCGATAGCGCGACCCTGGTCCCGATCCCGCCGTCGAAATCTAAAAACGACGCGCTTTATGACGATCGGCTGGTACGGATGCTGCGCGGCATCCGGACCAATCCACAGCTCGACCTGCGTGAACTGGTTTTTCAACGAGCGAGCACGGCCGCGGTGCACGACCAGGAGAACCGCCCGACCCCCGAGCAAATCCAGGCTAACTACGGCATTGACCCGGCATTGCGCGATCCCGATCCGCAGGTGATCGGCCTCTTCGACGATGTGCTGACCACGGGCGCGCATTTCCGCGCCGCGTCGGCCGCGCTCAAGCAATCATTTCCGGGCGTCCAGATCGTCGGGTTCTTCATCGCCCGCCGTGTCCCCGAAGCCGCCGACTTTGGAGATTTCGATCTGTAGTGTTCGACCGCGACTCGCCGTGGCACCGCTCACGAAACCGTGCGGTTGACTGAGGTGTCAAGACGTCGTTTCCCATTAGAACTCGTCGCCAGAACGCGGGCGCCCAAAGATTCCTCGACGACATCCAGTTGGTGGGCACGCCGATCAACGAGACACTCGTGCGTGACCTCGCCGGCGGCGAGTTCATCGCCCAGCAGCGCAACGCAGTGCTCGTGGGTGGAACTGGCACCGGCAAAACCCATTTGGCCATTGCCATCGCCAGAAGCTGCATCCGCTCCGGATCCCGTGGCCGGTCT
>Ga0302325_10020474_pt1 | contig 13871 bp, 7 predicted proteins | sample Palsa_T0_2_FD_201948 | JGI IMG/M metagenome (GOLD analysis project Ga0302325, IMG submission 201948) | Peat permafrost microbial communities from Stordalen Mire near Abisko, Sweden - Palsa_T0_2 | ecosystem: Environmental > Terrestrial > Soil > Palsa > Peat permafrost | place: Sweden: Abisko... | reverse complement strand
ATTGCCATACGCATGTGGCCGATGGGCATGGCGACGGAGATCCGTTCAACGTGTTGCGGAAAACTGCCTCGCAGATTGCACTGGAGTCAATCACTAATGCGCGCGCCATGCTGCTCTCCGGATTTACTACCATTCGTGACGTGGGCACTTATCGCGCCCTGAACGATGTTGCGTTGCGGGATGCGATTGCGCGTGGGGATGTAATTGGTCCGCGAATGTTCGTAGCCGGCGCTTATATCACGATCACGGGCGGAGCGGGTGCGATGACGGGACAGGCTCCGGATATCCAGCTGCCTTGGGATCTGCATTACGGTGAGGCGAACGGCCCATGGGAGGTGCGGCAGAAAGTCCGTTTGCTGGCGCACGATGGAGTGGATGTGATCAAGATGCTCTCGACCGGCGCGGTACTGGCTCACGGTAGCAGTCCGGCTTCGATCGAGTTCACCGAAGAAGAGTTGCAAGCCGGCGTGGATGAAGCGAGCCACTTCGGATTACGCGTAGCGGTGCATGCCCATGCGGCGCAGGGCATCCGCAATGCAATTCTCGCCGGCGCAGCGTCGGTGGAACACGCCGAGATGCTGGACGACGACCTCATTGCGATGGCGAAGCAACACGGGACGTATCTGGACATGGATATCTATGATGAAGAATGCATTCAGGCAGGGGCGAAGACGGGCGATACGCCTGCGGATTTCCTGCAGCACGATGCCGATCTGGCCAGAGTCCAACGCGAGAGTTTTGGGAGGGCGGTGCGAGCCGGCGCGAAGATGGCATTTGGAACCGATGCCGGAGTATGTGCCTACGGAACCAGTGGCAAGCAGTTTGCCTTCATGGTGAAGTATGGCATGACGCCGATGCAGGCAATTCAGGCAGCGACATCGAATGCAGCCGATCTGCTCGGACACGCAAATGAACTGGGTTCGATCAAGCCGGGTAAGTATGCAGATTTGGTCGCTGTTAGTGGAGATCCGTTGAAGGACATCAGCTTGCTCGAGCGAGTGGATTTTGTCATGAAGGAAGGCAAGGTCTATAGGTCCTCCGGCGCGGCGGCGTGTGTCCCATAGGTCTTCTTGTCGGTCCGGTCCCTCATTGATGGTCTCTTGGAATCGTTTCTTCCCATGTCTTCTGCTTCAACGGTTGACCATCCTTCAATAGCACCCGCGTGTATTTGTAATAAAAGTTCTTAGCGTCGCTGCTCAGCGCGAGACGGCCTTGCCAGCGCAGGGTCTGCTGTTTCAATGCCATGACGATCTCAGCCTCCGCTTGAACGGAACTAGCTTCGGGATGGTTATCATCGGCCAGATAAGTTATGCCTTCGTAGTCTGTCTCCTTCCCCCAGGGATAGGCTTCTTCCGATTTTCCGCTCCAGGTTACTTTTGTCGTAGCATTAACCTCGTCGCGCTCGGTTTTCCAATCGCCAGGCCAGGTGTAGCCTTCGTCCTTAATATCGCTGCGTTCTTCCGAAGGCTCCGGGGGCGCAAATGCCGGCGCCGCATACATGGAGAGCGGAACCAGCGGCAGCGTCAGTCGCGATCCTTTGTCGCCGCCGAGTTGCAGCATGGTCGTCATCGCATGGGGAGTTGGCCAAATCATAGGCCAGAGCGCGTTCGAAACTGATAGCCGTATGCGATGGCCTTTGGGAAATGTCCAGGTGGTCAAGTGCATTTCGATGTCCAGCGAGTAAGTCTGACTGGGCACTAACTCCGCGGGTTCGGAGGCACGATCTCGCTGCGCGCCATTGATCCCTGCTCCTGTAACTTGAGTAACGGTTCCGTCGGGCGCAACGTCCGAAAGCCGGCCAAACCAATCCGCTTGCGAAGCGGACGAACTTGCCAGCAACAGGGCATGCGGACGACCGAGAATAGTGAGTTCTTGCTGAAGCGGAGCGGAATCATAAGTAAGGCTGAAAGCGTCAACCGGTCGCTGATCGGTGAGCAGTTCTCCCCACCAGAATCCGGCCTCCACGCCCACGCTCGGAACATAGCGTAGTTGATCCGTGCCGGCTTTGGCAGGAGCGGTCGAAAGCCCGTGGCCTTCGTAGAGATAAAGTGTCGTGTTCGCCACGTTCCTCGGCGGCCATCCGGTCTCGCCTCGCCATTTGCCCGGCACAGTTTTCAGATGAGGATCGGGGGCATGCCACTCCTGCATATAAATAGAGAGCGGCGGTTCCTCCATAATTCCCGTGTTGCGGCCTTTGAGCCACTGATCCCACCAGCGTAGGGCTTGATCTCTCCATTCGATTTGCGGTCCCGGCTCGGCGTCGTTGGGGAAGGTGTGATTCCACGGGCCAACGATAGCTTTCACGGGCGCTTTGACTTGCGCAAGCATGCGCGGTATGGAGTCGCGATATCCGTCGAGCAGCCCGCCAATCAAGAAGCAGGGAATTTTGATTTCGCTGAGCGGACGCACGGGAGCATGCCAGAACTGCCCGTCGCGTTGGTGCTTGAAGTAAAGCAGCGACCAGGGTGTGGAGTCGAAGCGCGGGCCGAGGATTTTTTCGTCGAGCGGATAGTCGGGAGCTCCGGTCATCGCCGGGGCGAGATCCATGTTGAGTTCGAACTCGTCGAAGTGCATCATGCCGTCGATGTAATGGATGTCGTCGTGAAAAAGTTCCTCCGTGGCATCGACGGCGAGGATGGCCTTGAGCGCTGGGGGATGCCGCATCGCCATCTGTATCGAATTGAATCCTCCCCACGAAATTCCAAACATTCCGACCTTGCCGGTTGACCACGGTTGAGCGGCTAACCAGGCGATGACCTGCTCGCCATCGAGTTGCTCCTGCTCCGAATACTCGCGATCCGTCGGCGTCCCCTCGCTCGCGCCAAAGCCGCGGATGTCAACTCGGACGCTGACATAGCCGTGCGCGGCAAACCAGTGGTGAACAGGATAGTCGCGCGCGGCCGTGGCATCGTCTTTGCGGTAGGGCAGATATTCAAGGAGAGCAGGAAACTTTTCCTGTGGCTTCACGTTGTCCGGCATGTAGAGAGTGGCCGAGAGACGGACGCCGTCGGGCATCGGAATCGACTGCTGCACCCTGTGAACGGTGCGCTCCGCCGGCACCGATTCGGGTACGGGCAGCGCGTAGAGGCTGCCGGAGAGTGCGAGCAAGGTGAAAAAGGCTACCATGAATGCAAGTCGAGACACGAGCAGCCGATTGGAACTCAAGACCATGGGCGCCGCAAATCATAACAGGAGTTGCAGGCGGGGGTAAGCAGTCGGCGGCTAAGTGAGCGGAGGCAGCCCGATATCGGCGAGCAGTCGTCGGAACTCGGGCTCTTCATGCAGGTTGTTGAAAGCAGGATTGCTCTCCGTATCGAGTACCCCGTCGGCATGCTGACTGTAAGCAGCTTTCAGGTATTGCAGGGCCTCTTGTTTTCTGCTCAGGACTGAATAGGTCTCGGCCAGATAATATGGCGAAAACTGGCCGCGATCATAGCGCGTCGTCTGTTGCCGACGGAGCGCCTCCAGCAAGCCTCTCCCACCTCCATGAGCGAAGCCTTTTTCCGTAGCATCCGCGAGGGCGATTGCCGAGGCGTCGTGCATCAAAACTGCTTCGCTTTTCGCCTCTGCCAAATAATGGGGATAGTCTGCCGTTAGCAGATAGATGTCCTTGAGGTAGCGGTGAGGAGAAATAAAATCGGGCTCGGTCTCTTCCATCTGCCTCAGCAGGGCGGTGGCCTCCCGTTGCCGGTCGGCCCGGAAAAGAATGGAACCCTTATCGGCCAAAACCGATTTCGAAGCCGGATCCAGCGCTTGGGCGCGTTCGATCTCCGTCAAAGACTCGGAGTAGCGTCGCAGACAGAGCAGATAAGTTGCGTACCAGTGGTGAGCGGCTGGGTTGCGGGGATTAAGCTCAATCGCCCGCCGGAACTCCCGCTCGGCCGCTGTGCTATCCCACATGCCATAGAAAGACACGAAGGCAAGGGATGCGTGCGCTTCCGAGGACTTATCATCGAGTTCGACCGCTTTTTTCGCGGCCGCCAGGGCGCGCGGGTAGGCCTCGGAGGAGGGCATTACCGTGTATTCACGCATCAGGTTGTAGCAATCCGCCAAGCCCACATACGCTTGCGCATAACCTGGATCGTGGACGATGGCTTGCGTAAAAAGGTCAACCGCCTTGTTCAAGCTCTCAGGAGTTCGCTTCTCCCAGTAGTAGCGGCCTTTGAGATAGAACTCCTCGGCTTCGTGGTTGGCGGCATGATGATTAATCCCGGATTCCGCTGTGGGGATGTTCGGCTTCGAGCCACTGCTCATGGCATCGTTTCCCGCTGAACGATGTCTTTGCCAGTAAAGCAAAACCGAGATAACCAATATCAGGACGGGCAGAACAGGAACCAATCTCCAACGCTGGACAGAGGTCGCAACGGGCGCAGCCGGAACTTCTGGCTCAGCACCGGCCGCCGTTTCAGCTGGCAGTTCCGCGTGCGTGGGTGCAATCCAGCGATAGCCGCGGCGTCCCACGGTTTCCACGAAGATTGGGTTCTCGGCGGAATCCCCCAGAGCATCGCGCAGGCGATTGATGGCACTGATGACACCGCGTTCGAAATCGACGTAAACCCCATTCGGCCAGAGGGCCTGGCGAATCTCTTCCCGGCTGAGAACTTCGTTAGGCCGGCTGAGCAACAGCTTCAGCGCCTGAAACGGCAACTCCTGAATCTTGACCTTGGTCCCGCACTTGCGCAGCTCCCCCGAGCGTAGGTCGGCCTCGAACACCCCGAAGCGCACTACGGAATTGGTAGAGATATAAGGTGGCATATTGGGGTCGAAAAAAGGAGGGCGCCCGTATCTTAACATGTTTGGGGACAAACTCACTGTCGAAGTTTGAGTTAGGTGAGGTTAGGAGGGTTCTTGTTTCTTCAAAAGACGGCGTTACCATTCTCTGCATCACGATAAGTACAAACAAGATAACGCGTTACCGTGACATGGTTGAGGGGTTACCGCCAAGTCCTTGACGCTGGCTCGATTTTCGGGAAAAGTGGCTTAGTGTCCGGAGCAGCCCCGCACGCCTTTTTGCCCCCCACCGCTGTGTACTTCGCCGAGGCGCAGGGATGGGTTCGTAGCCGACAGCATCGCCGGGAACCAGTCTCCTGGTTCTCGGTGCCAGAGCGCGGTTGGGGAAAGCCGCGCTCTGGATTTTTTTCGCGGATCCTTCCGGGAGTTGAAGCGGATTCTTTGTTCTAAAGCTTCCTCCGTGGCCTTGGTGGTTCTTGGGCATTGTTTACCGGCCGCTAGAGGAGCGGCATAGGGTCGTCCAACTCTCGCCTTGACAGGGCCTAACCACCTTCCTATCGTTGCTAACTGACCATGAATATTGTGAAGGCTACCAGGAACTACGAAAACTGGATGCGCCAGCACATCCGAATTGTCGAGCCGGATTTGCAGTTCAAGCATGAGCAGATGGCCGCCGCGCTTTTCCCATTCTTTCGTGCAACTTTCTATCGCTGGGTGCAGGTCTGGCCCCAGGTCTGCGTCGAAATCGACCGCGTGCCCCATCTTTTGTCGGTAGGCGATCTGCACGTTGAAAATTTCGGCACCTGGCGCGACAGCGACGGTCGCCTGGTTTGGGGGGTGAACGACTTCGATGAAGCTTTTTTGTATCCCTACACCATGGATCTCGTTCGCCTCACGACTAGCGCCTTGCTGGCCGCTCGCGCTGAACATCTGACCATGAAGCCGAGAGATGCTGCGACGACCATCCTCGAGGCATACGAAACCGTGATGGACGAAGGCGGTCGTCCCTTTGTGCTCGGCGAGAGCCATGGATGGTTGCGGGCAATCGCCGAGAGCAAGCTGCGTGATCCGGTCGTGTTCTGGAGAAAGATGGATGCAAATCCCACCGCGAAGGGTGAAATCCCGGAGAGCGCGCGTGAGGCGATTGAACACATGCTGCCAGAACCTGGCCTACCCTACCGGTTGGCGCGGCGCAGGGCTGGCCTCGGAAGCCTCGGGCGGACGCGATTAGTCGGTATCGCGGAATGGAAGGGCGCTCGAGTAGCGCGCGAAGCGAAGGCGTTGCTCCCTTCGGCACTCCAGTGTTTGCAACCGAACCGTGTGCCATCAGAAATTCTCTATGGCGCGATCTTGCGGCGGGCGGTGCGATGTCCAGATCCGTTCGTGCAAATGCGCGGACACTGGATCGTCCGCCGGCTGTCGCCCTATTGCTCGCGCATTGAACTGGACGTGCTTCCCACCAATCGGGAAGAGTGCCGCCTGCTCGAAGCCATGGGCCGAGAGACAGCAAACATCCATGTCGGCACGGCAGAGAAGCGGCGCGCGATTTTGAAGGATCTGCGGGGACGAAAAGGAAACTGGCTGCTCGGCGCCGCGCAGGCGATGGCCGAGGCGATCGAAAAAGATTGGCGAGTATGGAAGGAGCGCTGGCAGGGCTAGACTCTGCCAGCGCCTTTATTGAAGGGACATTCCCGTGCAAGGTCTCGGGCGGAAGGTCATAAAGCCGGCGCTCAAGAGCGTGGGATCTGTGTTCTTCTCCTATCGTGATCAGGGGCGTCGAGAATGTATTCCAGCGCGGCGGGGGAGCCGACCAGACCCTGGAAAACGACTCGCGATGCACCGCCCATTCTCCGACGACGCGGCCCGCCGCCTCCGGACCGAGATCGATATCGGTTAAAGACGGGTCGCTGCCGATGGGTACCGGAGCCTAGAGCGACGGCGGTAGGCGAAAGCTGGCCTGCGTCAACCAATCATCAAGGAGCCTGCAACGGGCGCTCTTCATGTCTTTTTGCGCGGCTAACGCGGAATGCCACGAGAGAATCTTGGTCGAGCCATCGGTTTTCGACCACCAGAAACCATCCTTTCTGACCAAACTTGTCGAGCCCGCAAACCGACCTCTGCGTTTTACGGTTGGGCAACTGATCATCGGGTGATCCATCGGTGTCCCCTGTCGTTGTCGCTCAAGAGTTGTCGCTTGAGACTTGTCGCCTGGAGGTTGTCCCCTGAGCGTTTTCCCTTAAAAACTATCTTCACGCTGGGGGCGCGCGGCATGGCTCAATGCTCGTGGACTTGGGTACCCGAGGGGGGACGGTCAGCACCCCGGGCGTAGGGGCCCGAAACGGAGCGTGTAAAGTCCAATCAGGGGCCCTCCCCGACGCCGATCCGGGTCGATCCTAGTGCACCATCCACGCCGAGGCAGCGATTAGAACTCCCGCAGTCGCCAGCAGCAAGCCAAGGTGCCAGAACATGCGGCGGCCTGAGAGCAGCGTGATCGAGGTGATCACCAGAGCAATCTCCAGGAATACTTCGCCTAAGTCGAAGCGGTCGGCTTTGCGGGTGGCGTGGTCGGTTTCGCGCTCTGTGTTGCGAGCCTCGCTGTCGAGCTCTTTGAGCTCGTCTTTGTAGCGGTCCCCTTCGGCCCTATATTTCTCCTGCAGCTTGGCCGTGGCTTCTGGGTCTTTGGTGGCTATTACCGTGGTCAGGTCGGCGAACTGCTCGTCGGTGTGGCGCCGTATATTCTTGGCCTGGAAGTAGCCCCACTGATCGGTGACCTTGTTCCGCAAAAGGATTTCTTCGGTGTGAGCGCGATGGCCGAGCAAGGATACGGTTGCCACGAACACCGCCAGCACTGCCATGGTTAGGGTGACGGGGGCTAGGTCGGGATGCTCCCGGGCATGTTCGGCGTGCTCGTGCAGTTCTTGGAGTTCGTCGGTCATGTTGTCTGGCTCCAGATATTGGGTCATTGGATTGGGTCATTGCCGTCAGACTGCGCTCGGTGTCACCCGGGTTATTCTTGCGAGCTCACCATGGTCGAACTTCATCACGAACTTCACTACGACCTGCTATACAACCTTCTCTGCGAACTATGAGAATAAACCAAGTTCTCTATTCTCCCATCACTTTAATAATGACTCTTTTGTCGCGCTGGCCGTCGAATTCGGCGTAGAAAATCTGCTGCCAGGGTCCGAAGTCGAGCTTGCCATTGGTTACCGGGACGATCACTTCGTGGTGAATGATCAGCGATTTAAGGTGAGCGTCGCCGTTGTTTTCTCCGGTCTGGTGATGCTGGTAGTCCTGCCGGAGGGGAGCGAGTGTCTCCAGCCACTGGTCGATGTCTTTGATGAGACCCCCCTCGTTGTCGTTGACGTAGACGGCGGCCGTAATGTGCATGGCAGAGACGAGGATCATACCGTCTTTGATTCCAGCCTTCTTAAGGGCAGCCTCGACTTGCGGAGTCAGATGGACGTAGGCGCGCTTGGTTTTCGTGTGCAGGGTCAGATACTCGGTGTGGATTTTCATGCCTCCACATTTACCACGGGGAGGAGTTAGGCAGGGAGGAAAAAGCGGGCGCCGCTTCAACTGGCCGCGTTCGATGGAACGTACAATATTTCTCGTGGGGACCATTTGTTATTACCACTATATGTGTACGAAAATATACATATAACGGGCCGAATTCGCAGGAATCGGATCATCCTTGCCGCGCCGCCGGCGTTTGCCAGTGTTTCACAATGCTCAGGACGGGGGTAAAGAGACACAACCGCTCAGCTTGTTACACTGAAAGGATTGCAATCGCGCTATTGGTGCACGGGGCATCCCATGTCGATTCCGCCAGCAGGGAAACCGGTGGTCGCAGGTGAACCGAAAAGAGACGGGATAGACTTTCGCTCTTATCTAGACCTGAAGATCGTAATCCATCGCGAGCTAGTGAACCAGATCGATCTGGAGAAAGTAGCGACCCAACCCGACGACCCTACCCGGCGTCAGGTTTACGCCGTGATTCAGCAGTTGGTGTCGAACTTGAAGACACCCATGGCCGGCCGGGAACTGATCCCTGCCGAACAAGAGCGTCTCTCGCTCGACGTCCTCGGCGAAGTCTTCCGTCTCGGCCCGCTCGAACCGCTGCTCCAGGATCCGACCATCAGCGACATCCTCGTAAACGGCGCCAACGAAGTCTACATCGAGCGCGCCGGCGTCCTCGAAGAATCCGGCGTCATGTTTAAAGACAACGCCCACCTGATGCGCATTATCGACCAGATCGTATCCGCCATCGGCCGCCATGTCGACCAATCTTCGCCCATGGTTGACGCCCGTCTAGCCGACGGGTCCCGCGTGAACGTGGTCATTCCGCCGGCCGCGGTCGATGGTCCTCATCTTTCCATCCGCCGCTTCGGCCCCATCCCGATCACCGACCGCGATCTGCTCGCCACCCAGACCCTGACGCAACCCATGCTGGAGTTGCTCCGCGATGCCGTCAAAGCCCGCCTCAACATCATCGTCTCCGGCGGCACCGGAGCGGGCAAGACGACGCTGCTGAACGTCCTCTCCGGCTACATTTCAGAAAAAGAACGCATCGTAACCATCGAAGACTCCGCCGAATTGCAGCTGAAGCAGCGCCACGTGGTCCGCCTCGAATGCCGCCCCGCCAACGCCGAAGGCAAAGGCGCCATCCCGCAACGCCAGCTGGTAATCAACAGCCTGCGTATGCGCCCGAATCGCATCATCGTAGGCGAGGTCCGCAGCGACGAAGCGCTGGACATGTTGCAGGCCATGAACACCGGTCACGACGGCTCCATGACCACTGTCCACGCCAATAGCCCGCGCGATGCGATTGCGCGCCTCGAAACCATGGTCATGATGGGCAACGTAAATGTGCCCGAGAAAGCCATAAAAAGGCAGATCGCGTCGGCAGTGACGCTGGTGGTGCAGATAGCGCGTTTCAACGATGGCAGCCGCCGCGTAACTCACATCACCGAGATCACCGGTATGGAAGTAGACATAGTAAGCATGCAGGATGTGTTCCTCTTCGAAAAGCAGGGACTCTCCCCCGAAGGCCGCGTCCTCGGCACCTTCACAGCCACCGGCATCCGTCCCAGATTCGAGGAAAAACTAAACGCCGCTGGCCTGTCGCTGCCCGCAAACTTCTTCGAGCCGTCGCCCAGGTACGGACGCAATCGGAGGTAAGCAGAAACAAGTAGGCACCGCCCCAAAAGGGGGTGGCCCAACCTTCGGGCTTTTCGCGAAGCGTGGGAGGCAGACATCAGCCCCGAACCCAGATCCCAAAGTCCCCTGCCTTCCCCTCCCCTTCCCATTCTTGCCTCAAGGGCCTGACCAACTCGTTCAGTCTCGGCCGCGACGAAATAACACTAACATGTCATCTTCTGTTTCTATTCCCATGCTTGCGAAGCATTGCCGGAGACAGCGTGGAAAGTATTTCCCCGAATGCGCTCCTTATTGCCCACTCGGCTAATCTATATCGGATCTGAGCTTGCCGCGGAGCGGCCAGCAAAGTCTCAGCCATCCTCACCCTACGGGGCTCGCGAGATCACGGGGCAGAGATATCGCCTCTACGATCCAGCGGCAACCGAACAACAATGTCGGAAAAAAGGACCGGGGCAAATCGCATTAAGGAGAAATTTCATGTCAAAGAAACTTGAAGGTAAGATCGCACTCGTCACAGGTGCTTCACGGGGTATTGGCGCCGCCATCGCCAAACGTCTGGCCGCCGATGGAGCAAATGTGGCCATCACCTACGCGAAAGACGCCACTTCGGCTGCTGCCGTGGTGAAGGCCATCGAAGCGAATGGCCGGAAAGCCCTTGCCATCCAGGCGGATTCGATCGATGCCGAGGCCATCAAGGGAGCAGTTGCAAAGACAGTGTCGACCTTTGGCCGACTTGACATACTGGTGAACAATGCCGGCACGGCCATTCCGAAAGCCTTTGAGGAGAGCACGCTCGAAGAACTTGATCACATGCTCAACCTCAATGTTCGCGGCATATTGATCGCGACTCAAGCGGCCCTGAAGCACATCAAGGATGGTGGTCGCATCATCATGATCGGTTCCTGCGTTGGCGAGCGTATGATGACGCCCGGATTGGCAGCTTATTCCGCCACCAAGGGAGCCGTGAAGATGTTCACCCAGGGATTGTCCCGGGAGGTCGGGAGCCGGGGCATCACGGTCAACAACGTTCAGCCGGGTCCGATCGACACGGATTTGAATCCAGCCTCGGGCGATTGGGCGGCGCCGCAGAAGGCAATGACGGCGCTCAACCGTTACGGCACCGTGGATGAAGTCGCCGCGTTGGTAGCTTTCGTCGCCGGCCCGGAATCCTCATACATCACCGGGGCAAATCTGACCGTCGACGGCGGAACCAACGCCTGAGCCCCCGTATGCAGGGTCCGGTATTCGGTGTCAAAATTCATGCTCTCAGTCCAGGCTGAAAGGTTGCGGAGGGACAGACGTCCCCGTCTGTCCAGCCGAGCACCCCCGCTTGTTATTCCAGAGCTGGAGCCTGGCCGACCCGCCTATGGGGGGACCGCTACCACAAAATTAGGCTGCCTCACGCTTCGCGGGTCCGATCGCGAAGCGAAGGGCGGGACTCTCGGTTAAGTCCTTATTCCTGAAAATTTTAGCGAAAATAAGGGATGGGGTGGGTACAAAACGCAAGCCATTAAGAAACCAACATCTACCGCATCGACTCTTCAATCTCCGAGATCCAGTCAGGACGCTTCAGCACTTCACGCGGCTTCGGCCCATCGGCAGCGCCAACAATGCCGTCACGTTCCATCAGGTCGATAAGATGAGCGGCGCGTCCGTAGCCGATGCGCAACCGGCGCTGCAGCAGGGAAGTGGAAGCTTTGCCGAACTCGATCACCAAGCGCACGGCATCGTTGAAAAGCGGATCGTTGTCATTATCGTTCTCGCCACCGGAAACCTCTCCGGAATCGTCGCCACCGGCAACGGCCTCGCGATCTTCTTTCGGCGTTTCCAGGAATTTTTCTTGATACTGCGCCTGCCCTTGCGCCTTCCAGAATTCGACGACGCCTTCGATCTCTTTTTCGGTGACATAAGGAGCATGCAGGCGATGCACACGCGCCGAGCCGGAAGGCAGGTAAAGCATGTCGCCGCGTCCCAGCAGCGATTCAGCGCCGTTGGCGTCAAGAATCGTTCGCGAGTCGACTTTGGTCGCCACCCGGAACGACACCCGAGCAGGGAAGTTCGCTTTGATGAGTCCAGTGATGACATCGACCGAAGGCCGCTGCGTGGCCAGCACCAAGTGGATGCCGACGGCGCGAGCCATCTGTGCCAGGCGCGTTATCGATTCTTCGACGTTATTGCCATCGAGCATCATCAGATCGGCTAACTCATCAATGATGATTACGATTTTTGGAATCGGTCCGTCTTCTGGATTGGCTGAATCGCTGAACAGGCTCGGCGTGTCGTCAAACAGACGGTTGTAGCTATCGATGTTGCGGACGCCTTTAGCCGCGAGCAGTTTGAGCCGCCGTTCCATTTCGCGGACAGCGTTGCGCAGCGCATTGGCCGCGAGCTTAGGCTCGGTAATGATCGGAGTATAAAGATGCGGCACGCCTTCGTAATTGCCGAGTTCGAGGCGCTTCGGATCAACGAGCACCAGCCGCACTTCATCCGGCGTCGACTTGTAGAGAATCGACATGATCATGGCGTTGATGGCCACACTCTTGCCCGTTCCAGTCGATCCTGCGATCAGCAGGTGAGGCATACCCGCCAAGTCCGCTGCGGCGATGCGTCCATTGATGTCTTTCCCCATGGCGAGCGTGAGCTTGGACTTCGAGCCCAGGAATTCCTGCGACTCTATGTTCTCGCGCAGCCAGATGATTTCGCGGTCGCGATTCGGCACTTGGATGCCGACCGTGCTCTTGCCGGGCATGCGTTCGACGAGAATGCTTTCCGCGCGGAGCGCGAGACAAAGATCGTCAGTAAGTCCGATGATGCGGCTGTATTTGATGCCGGCTTCGGGTTTGAATTCGAAGGTGGTGACCACCGGTCCGGGATTGATTTGCGTGACTTGGCCATGAACCTCGAACTCTGCGTACTTTGCGGTCAGAACCTGAGCGACGATCTTGAGTTCTTCTTCGTGCACCGCTTGCTGCTCATCGGGACGATGCAGCAGGCTCGACGGCGGAAGCTTGTAGCTGCCGGCAATCTTGGGAAAGGTTGTTTTCCGTGTGGGAGCGATATCGGCGCGATCAATGACTTCGACCTCAGCGACGGTGTCGTGTGAATCTTGGGCTGGCGAGGGGAGGTCGGTCTGACTGTCCACCTCAGCCATCATGCGTTCGATGCCGGTGCGCGGCGCGGAAGGTCCAGACAGCGCACCTGGGATTTCCGGGTTGGTTTCCCGGTTACGACGCGAGACCTCCTCAGGCAAAACTTCCGCTTGCGGATTGTCGTGGCGCACGAGCGTCGGCCGCGACACGAGTTGCGTCGTTACGTTGGGCTTTTCCGCACGGCGCTTTTCGAGTTCTTTTTGCTGACGCTTGCGCCCGCGCTCCTCCTGCCAGTCTTTTACCCTTTCTTTGAGCGCTACCACGAAGGCGAAACGGGTAGGCGCCCAAAGCTCGATCGCAGAAAATGAGAAGGCGGTGGTGAGATAGAGCGCGACCGCCAGAACAGTCGTGCAGACAATATATGCGCCCGCGACATTCAGGTAACGGATTAAGACATCGCCGACGATGCGACCGACGAGACCCTCGATCGGGATAGCGTTCATCCAGCGCAGGTGCGAGGGAAGTATGGCGAGCAGCGCGGGCACAAACATCAGGAGCCAGATTGCGCCAAGCGTCTTCGCGATCGGAGTCTGCACCGCTCGCGATCGGAACCAGCGCACCCCGAGCATGGCCATGAAGACGGGTAGCAGAAACGATCCGACTCCCCAGAATTGCAGGACAACGTCGGAGAGATAAGCTCCGAGGATGCCAACCCAGTTGCGGGCAGCGTGCGATCCGGTGAGGATCGAGGCGCTGTTCAGAGAAGGATCGAGCGGGGAATAAGACGCCAGGGCGAGAAAAAGAAGTAGCGCGGAGACGCACAACAAAAGTCCGACGAGCTCGTTCAGACGCCGGTTCTTGGTGGGCGTAAAAATCTTCCTGAAAAATGTC
>Ga0302325_10020472_pt1 | contig 13871 bp, 15 predicted proteins | sample Palsa_T0_2_FD_201948 | JGI IMG/M metagenome (GOLD analysis project Ga0302325, IMG submission 201948) | Peat permafrost microbial communities from Stordalen Mire near Abisko, Sweden - Palsa_T0_2 | ecosystem: Environmental > Terrestrial > Soil > Palsa > Peat permafrost | place: Sweden: Abisko... | reverse complement strand
CGACGGCGGCAGAAGGTACGCCTGGTCTGGCGCCCACGGGCGGTATTGCTTGCTCACAAGCCCACGAGATCACGGCTCGGATCTCGTGTCGATCCCCCGCGGCCGTCTACGCGCTACGGGCTCCTAGGGCGAGAGCGTGAGCTGGATGTTGGGCCCGCTCGGATCGAGGCTGATGGTGCCGCTCAGCTGATTCGATGACGTGAGCTGCAGGTCGAGCGCGACGTTCGCGTTCTGAATGGGCATACGCAGGTCGACGGTGCACCCGGCGGACGAGCACGTGCATTCGCTCGGATACAACGAGCAAGGGCTAAACAGCGCGCAGCCGAACGGTTGCATCACGCTCGAGTCCGGAGCGATCGTGTAACAGGAGCCCGTGCCCATGGGCGAGCCCGTGCACGGCCAGTTCGGCAAGCACCCGCAACTCCCTATGGAAGACTGGTCGAACGACGTCTGCAGCTCACACCACGCCTTCCACAGCTCGGTCTGCACGATCCCGAATTGGAGGTGCACGGCGTCGAATGAAACGGCCACGGCGGTGTACTGGAAGCCGGGGTACGGGAACGTCTCGTTGATGGCGGGGCCCCCCTGGAACCCTGGCGGATAGATCTCGGTGGCGGAGGTGGGCGGGGCCGGCGGCGCCGCGGTTCCGAACGAAAGCGTCCCCGTCACCGCGCCGCTCGCCTGCTGCGTGAACACCAGCGTCAGGGCGACCGCGCTGGACTGCGGCGGCTGGTATGATCCGGTCCAGGTTCCGACGAGCGGGGCGAGTATGGCGCCGGCTTCGACCGGGTCCCCGGCGTCCAGCTCCTGCGGAGGCGGAATGGTGCACGGCGCGGCACCGATGAACCCACCGTACGACGCGACCGACGAGGTTGCGTCCGTGTCGCCGCTTGCACCGCCGTCCGTGTCCGCAGCGGAAGCCACGGCTCCAGAGCCGCTGCCTAGCAAGATCGTACCGTTGCACGCCGCCGCCGCGGCAATCGCGGTCCCGGCGAGAGTCTTCACCAGAGTTCTCATCTATCCACGCTCCTCGGGGCTACTGGGTCCTGGGGACTCAATGGCCTGGACCGACGAGCTTGATCACGGAATGTCCGCACCCGCGCTCCCGACGTCACCCGCCGCCCGTACCAAGGACGCGACGCGCTGGGCATAAGGGCTGTCTGGATGCGCCGTGACGAATCGCGTCGCGAGCCCCCTCGCCTCGTCGATCCGACCCACTGCGACGAGGGCCTCGATGCGCAGGATCGTCGCCTCGGCGCTCAGGGCCGGCGGGTCGAAGCGCCGATCGTGGACGTCGAGCAGACGCAGCGACTCGGCCGCGTCGCCGGACGCGAGAGCGCGGCGCGCATCTGCGAGAGCCGCCACTTCGGCCAGCAGTGTGCTCGTCGAAGTCGATGCGGCCGATGGGGCCTCCGGGGCGGCGACCGGAGCGTCCGACGCAGCCGGAGCGCGAGAGACGCCACGAGACGCTCGCGTCGCCGGAGCGTCCGGCCCTCGTCGCTGTAGCGCGGGGAGCTCGGGGTGCTCGTCTCGAGTTGGTTCAGTCGGCGTGGGAGTTGGGACGACCGACCATGGACCCTGCATCTCCGGGACGCGCGCGGCATGCGGCACGGGACGCGGAGACGACGACGCCGGCGCGACCGGACCCGGTCGCGCGAGACCCTCGATCGACGGCACCAGCGCTCGCACGGCGCCGAGCGCGAGCGCTCCAGCGACGGCCCCCAGGGCGACCCACTTGACGACAACCGCCGTTGGCAGGGGCGTCGGGGACGCCCCCGCGCCGTGCGCGGGCGCGGTCCTCGCAGCCGGAAGGCCGAGGGCGGCTAGGACACCCGCCTTCGCGTTCGCCGCTGGCACGTCGATGCGCGCGGAGGCAATGAGCCATCTCTCGTGCTCGGTCGGATCGTCCTGAAGGATCGGTCGAAGGTCACTCACGTCCCACCTCCTTCTTCGTTTTGCGCGCACCGCGCCAAGCCGCGTCGGGGCCTGCCTGCCGACCCGCCTCGACCCTCTCGCGGAACTCGATCCTGGCTCGCCGCAGCCTCGAGGCCACGGTTCCCGCGGGCAGCTCGAGCAGCTCCGCGATCTCCGCCATCGTCATCTGGTCGAGCTCGAACAGCACGAACACGGCGCGCAGCTCGAGCGACATGGCATCGAGGATCCGATCGAGCTTTTCGCGCGCGCGCCGCAGGTCGAGCAAGTCCTCTCCCGCGGGCGCGACGTCCGCGGGCGGCTGCTCGCTGTCGATCGCGTCGACCTCCAGGTTCCGGCGTTGCTTCTTCCGGCGATCGGCGGCCACGCGCAGCGCCGTCTGGAACAGAAACGAGCGCTCGGCCCCGGCACGAATCGACGCCAGCTTGCGCGCCGCCGTGACGAACACGTGCTGCGCGGCGTCGTCGACGTCCGCCGGCGCGACGCCGAGGCGCCGGAGCGACCGCCACACGAAGTCATGGTGGGTGTCCACGAGCCAGCGCAGGCGCGTCTTGCCTGCGGCCGAGCTGCCGTCGGCGGACTCGCTCGACGGGAGCGCGCCCGGGCCCGGCGCCAGCACCAAGGGCTTCATCAGCGCTTCATGGCCTGAAGTCGCCGACTTGATCACGGAAACCGATAGCCGACGCCGAGGCCGAGCTCCCCCCCAACGATCGGGACTCGATACGCGGCCGTCGACCCAGACCCGCTCGCGGCCTGGTAGTAGAACGTGTACCGCTCGAACGGAACGCCGACGCCGCCCGAGCCCTCCACCCACGGTCCACCGCCCAGCGGCCACGCCACGCGGCCGAGCGCAGTTGCCGCGCCCCACCAACGTCGGTCGCTCGCCGCATTCGCGAGCCCGTCGCCATCGGAATCCAGGACCCCGACGTCGGCGTCGAGGCAGACGGTCGCCGACAACGACCCGACGCGCACCCGACCCATGCATCCTTCGAGACGCGCGGTGATCCACGAGAGGTTCGCGCCGACGCCGCCTGCGAACGACGTCCCCGCGGTCGCTACGTGCGCCGAGACGCGCAGCGAAGAAAGGATCGGGTGCGCCCCCACGCTCTCGAGATCGACGAATACCCCCGCCCCGGGCGCCCACATGGGCATGATGCCTCCCAGCACCTGCCCGTCGACGCCCGCACCCCAGCGCCAGCCGGCGTCCGCGCGCGAGGCGGGCTGCGAGGACCGCGTCGCGGCCTCGTCTACGATCGCGGCGGCCGGCAACCCGGAATCGCTCGCGGCCTCGTCGAGCGGGGTCGTCCTCTCCGGCGGGCTCAGAACGGGTGGATCGATGGCGAGCGTCGCCATCAGCGCGAGCGCAGACACGACCTCGTCGCAGGTCTTCCCGGCGACGTCGCGTCGGCTGACTGCGCCGTCGATCCCGGTGACCTGTACGAACCCGACACTCCCATCCACGCTGGGCCGTACGGCGACGACGAGCGTGCGCGCCGGCTCGCCTCCGACCGCGAATCGCGCGCGCGATACGTTCGCGACGACCTTCTCGACGAACCGAGCTTCGTCCGGGCAACCGGGATACGCTTGGTAGACGAGCCGAACCGGCTCGACCTGCGCTCGCGCGGAGGCGGCACAGACGACGCTCAAGAAGGTACTCGCCCAAGCGAGTGCTCGCCGCGGCCCCGACACGCCCATCGCCTTCAAGCGTGCCAGCGTTCGCGCACATGAGGAGCGAAAATCGCGCTCACATCGCCAGGCGCACCGCGAAACGGTCGCATTGGAGGCGGAACTCTTCGCTCGGGAGCCGGCGCGTTTTCGACGGGTGCCACCCCGACCCCGACCCCGACCCTTCACCCGCCCCGAAATATCCCCGCCAACTCCTCCGCCGGCACGACCTCCAACTGCTCGAACGTGCAATCCCGCGGCTTCTTGTCCTCCCTCCACCGCCGAAACTGCGCCGTATGCCGGAACCGCCCCCCCTGCATATGGTCGTATGCGACCTGCACGACCAGCTCCGGCCGAAGCGGCTCCCATCCCAGATCCTTGTCCTGACTCCAGCGGCTCTTCGCCCCGGGCTTTCTCTGCCATCCCTCGGCGTCCGCGGGATCGCCCGCCCACGCGCGCCACGGATGGTCCGCGAGGGCCTCCGCGCGATACGGCGCGAGAAACTCCACGAGCTCGCGCCGCTTGGCGGCCGTGAAGCTCGCCGTGACGCCGACATGCTGAAGCTTGCCCTCATCGTCGAACAGGCCGAGCAGCAGCGATCCCACGAGGCCCCCGCCTTCCGACGTTGGCCCCGCGCTCTTGTGCCAGCGGAAGCCCGCGACGACGCAGTCGCATTCGCGCTCGTGCTTCACCTTGAACATCGTGCGCTTGTTCGGCTCGTAGGTCCCCGCGCGCAGCTTGGCCATCACGCCGTCGAGACCCGCGCCCTCGAAGCGGCGGAACCAGTCGTTGGCGACGCTTCGGTCGGTCGTCGCGGGCGTGACGTGGACCGGGGGCGTCGCGCTGCCGAGCAGCTTCTCGAGGGCGGCCCGGCGCTCGAAGAACGGTCGCTGCGTCAGGTCGTCGTCGCCGAGGGCGAGCAGATCCCAGAAGACGATCGACGCGGGGATCTCGCCGGAGAGCATCTTCACGCGCGAGGCGGCGGGGTGGAGGCGCATCTGCAGCGCCACGAAGTCGAGCGCTTCGCCACGTGCAACGACGATCTCGCCGTCGAGGACGCAGCGCTCCGGGGTCTGCGCCTTCAGCGGCGCCGCGAGCTCGGGGAAGTAGCGGTCGAGGGGCTTCTCGTCGCGGCTCTGCAGGAGCAGCTCGTCACCATCGCGGAAGACCAGGACGCGAAAGCCGTCCCACTTGGGCTCGAAGATCCACTCGCCGTCGGCGCCCTCGGGCAACTCGCCGACGCGCTTGGCCAGCATCGGCGCGACGGGCGGCTGAACCGGGAGGCGCAACTACCCCTTCGCGGCCTCGAGCAACCCCGCCGCGCCCTGGCCGCCGCCGATGCACATCGTGACGATGGCGTAGCGGCCGCCGCGGCGGCGAAGCTCGTAGAGCGCCGTCGCCGTGAGCTTGGCGCCGGTGCACCCGAGCGGGTGCCCGAGCGCGATCGCGCCGCCGTGCACGTTGAGCTTCTCTTCGGGGATCTCGAGGGTGCGGCCGACGTAGACGGCCTGGCTGGCGAACGCCTCGTTCAGCTCGATGACGTCGATGTCGCGCAGCGACAGGCCCGTCTTGGCGAGCAGCTTGCGCACGGCGGGGATGGGGCCGATGCCCATGAGCGCCGGATCGACGCCCGCCGTGGCGAACGCGCGAAAGTACCCGAGCGGCTTGAGGCCGTACGAGTCGGCCTTGGCCTTGCTCATCACGAGCGCGGCGGCCGCGCCGTCGGAGAGGGGCGAGGCGTTGCCGGGGGTGACCGAGCCGTCCTTGGCGAACGACGGCTTGAGCGCCGCGAGGCCCTCGACCGTGGTGTCGCCGCGGGGCAGCTCGTCCTTCTTGAACTCGACCTCGGCGCGCTTGCCGTCGACATAGCGCGTGGCCTTGACGGGGACGATCTCCTGGTCGAACACGTTGGCCTTCTGGGCCGCGGCGGCCTTCTGCTGGCTCTTGACCGCGAACGCGTCCTGATCGGCGCGCGAGATCGAATACTTCTTGGCCACGTTCTCGGCGGTGATGCCCATCGGCGTATAAACCTCGGCGCAGCGGCGCATCGCCTCGGGCGAGGCGCTGAGCTGGAAGCCCGTCATCGGCACCATCGTCATCGACTCGACGCCGCCCGCGACGACGACCTCGTTGGCACCGATGGCGATCGCCCCGGCCGCAAGCGCGATTGCTTGCAGCCCGCTCGAGCAGAAGCGGTTGATCGTGAGCGCGCTCGAGTCGACCGAGAGGCCGCCGAGCAGGCCGGCCGGCCGCGCCACGTTGAGCCCCTGCGCGCCCTCGGGCATCGCACAGCCGAGGATGAGCTCTTCGACGTCCGCGGGCTTCACCTGCGGGACGCGCGCGAGCAGCGACGCGATCACCTGTCCCGCCAGCTCGTCCGGACGGGTCTGCGCCAGCGTTCCCTTGTGCGCGCGCCCTACGGCGGAGCGCACGGCCTCCACGATCACGACGTTTTCGATCATGGCCTTAGTTCCTCAACGGCTAGTTGTTCATCAGCATGTACAATGAAGTGCCTTACGCGGCGAGAGCAGCCCCAACCGCCATCATCATCTGCCGGACGTCGGAGGGTGCCCAACGCGATGCGCGCACGCTGAGAGGCGGTTAGCATGGGCGAAGGACGTCGTGTAGGGGACCTTCGCTGCGGCGGAACGTCAGTTCCAGAGGGACTCGTCCGCGCTACCTCGCGCCGGAGACGCCAAGCGGTACGCGGGATCCGTCCAACCTGCGCCAAACGGAACGGAACTCGGCGTCGTACGTCCAGATCCGTTGGTCGCCGCTCGCGATGACGACGAGGCACGCGTCCACCCAATCCGGCTCGTGATCCGCGTAGCGCACGAGCCACTCGAAGACGCGCTCCCAGGGGGGCTCCGTGGCGGGTCCCACGCGAATTGCGGCGAGTAGAGCCGCGAGCGGTGCCCGCTGCTCCCGCTCGTGGAGCAGGAACCACGCCTCCGCCAGCACGGAGGGCAGAACCCGCAACTCACGCGTGACGAGCTTCTCCAGATCCCGCGTGGCGCGTTCGTGCAGCCTGTTTTTCGGCAGCAACAGCGCGACGAGCACGTTGGTGCATGGCGCGCACGTCCCCCGACCGGAGCCGCGGACGGAGCGCGAGATGGCGTGCGCGCAGGGCCTCTCGAACGACTTCGGAGAGCTCCACGCCGTGACGGCGCAGCTCCGCGGCCTTGGCCGCGTCCTCGTCGCTCAGGCGGACGTTGACCAGTTTCACGGCCGCAATCGTAAATACGGAGTGTATTTACGTCGAGGCGGCAGCGCTGTCGCGGGCTGCTTGCCGTAGATCCTACTCGCCACCTGCGTCCACCGGCCCGGTATCGCTTGCCTCACCCGCGTCGGACGTGAACGGGTGGTTGCACGCAGCTCCGGCAGGGATGGTGGCGTAGAAGAGGGCGGAGATGGCGGGGGTCTGGGCGGACGACAGGCAGTTGCTCGGGGTCTGCCCTGGTGGATCCGAGGCAGAGCTCGAGGAAGCCCGCGCAACCGCACTCGGCCTCGCAGGCCGCCACTTGCGATGGGTTGTTGGTACGAAGGTACTCGAGGCACCCCAGGAACTGACCCCCGTCGTACTCGGAAAGATCGGGGGAGGCCGCGTCGCACGTGGGCGCATCCGAGCTAGCGTCCGCGAGGGACTCGGGGCCGGCGTCCGCGAGAGAATCGGGGCCGGCGTCCGCGGCACTCATACGCCGAGAACGCGCACTTCGGGGAAATGGGTGACCATGCGTCCAAGGTCGGTCGTGTCGCTCGTGTAGACCAGAGCACCTCCGAAGACGGCGGCGAAGGCCATGACCATGACGTCGACGCAGGTTCGCGCTCGCTCACGCTCTCCTCGGATGCGACCGAGGGCGACGCCCGCCGCCTCGGCGGCTCGCTGAGGGAAGGGGACGATCGTCACGGCGCTCTTGATGCGATCGCGCACGTCGGACCTCCCGCGCCACCACTCGGCGACGACCGGCGTGATCGTGAGGAGCTGCGCGCGCTGCTCGCGCGCCGCGCGTAACAGCATCATGCCTCGCGGCTTGGCCTTCTCCATCGCGATCAAGGCCCCCGTGTCGAGCGTCACGGAGATCATGCCGCGCGCCCGGGACGACGACGCTTCTGGGCGGTCATCTCCAACATGAACGCCTCGAACGCCTCGTCCGCGATGGGCGCTCCCCGTCGCAAGAGCCAGTCGAGGGCCTCATGCCGGTCGGCCTCCACTGCGATCGCCTCGATGAGAGCGGACACGTTGCCGCCGTAGGCGCGGTCGGCCGCCCGGCGCAACCGCGCCTTCGTTCGCGCCGACACGGACACGGAGAAGGTCTCCACCTTGCCGCTACGCTTCAGGCGTTTCATCCCCATTTTGTTGCCATGGCAGCAAGATTCCGTCAACAGCAGGCCGGGGGCCGGTCAATTCCTCCACCCTGCTCGCCGGACGTGAACTTGCCCGGCTCATCGACGACGTCAAGGGAACCGCCGTTCGCGTATTCTCCGCAGGTGATGCGCCGACTCGCAGCGAAAGCGGCGTGGGCCTCCGTGTTCGCACTCGTTCAAGTCGGATGCGCCGTGGGGTCCGCCAGCTCCCCTAGCACCGACCCGACACCGATCCACGTCGTTGACGCGCAGGCGGCTGCCGCTGCGTGCAATCGCTTCGGCTTCGACCTCTACGCCAGGGCCACGGTCCGGGACGCGAATCTAGCTCTCTCTCCGCTGAGCGCAGCCGCCGCCCTCGCGATGGCCGCTGCGGGCGCCCGAGGTGAGACGCTGGCGCAGATGTCGCGAGTCCTTCACGTCGATGGCCTGACCGATGCGCAGAGCGCTTTCGCCGCCCTGCTCGTCTCCGAGGAGCCGGGCGCGGTCGACGAGATTGCAGGCATGCTGCGCGAAGCTGGGGCAGACCAGTTCCCGGAACTTGCCGTCGCGGATCGCGTTTGGGTGCAAAAGGACCGGCGGTACCGCGCCGACTTCCTCACGGTACTTCGAGACCAGTATCGCGCCTCGTTGGGACAGGTGGATTTCATCCGTGCGGCAGAAGCCGCGCGGGCAGAGATCAACGGCTGGGTTACGGAGCAGACTCGTGGCCGCATCACGGAATTGCTCGCGCAAGGTGACGTCGTGGCGTCCACGCGCATCGTGCTCACCAACGCCGTCTACTTCAAAAGCAAGTGGCAGTATCCGTTCGTGCCGGGGGCGACCCACGAGGAGAAGTTCCGTACGCCTATAGGTGCGAAGCCCGCGCGGATGATGCGTCAAGTCAGCTTCTTCCGGCATGCGCACCTCGATGACGTGCAGCTCGTCGAACTGCCCTACATGGGGGACCGGATCTCGATGATCGTGGTCCTGCCCGACCTCGCCAACGGCCTAGACGATGCCGAGCGGCAGATCGGTCGTAGCTACGACCGGTGGCTTGCGGCGTTGACCATGAGAGAGGTCAACCTCTGGCTGCCGCCGTGGACCACGAGGAAGACCCTTGCTCTGGCGGATCTCTTGAATGCGATGGGGATGCCGCTGGCTTTCAAGCCCGGCCCATCGGGTGCCGACTTCTCGGGTATGAGCGACCAGGACGCGTTCTACATCAGTGCCGTGATCCAACAGGTGTTCGTCGACTCTAACGAAACCGGAACCGAGGCGGCCGCAGCCACAGCCGTCGTGATGGGCATGGCCGTCAGTGAGTCCTATCCGCTGCCGCCCCGGCCCGTCGTGTTCCACGCCGACCACCCGTTTCTCTACATCATCCGAGATCGGCAGACCGGAGCGGTGCTGTTCCTTGGGCGTGTCGTCGACCCGGGCTGAGCGTCAGCATCCTGCCGCGTGATGCTTGCGTTGTTCTAGTTCCGGAGAGGCTTGTTGTTGAGGAGCATGTACTGCATGCGCTCCTGGGTCTTCGGCTCGCCGCAGAGGCTCACGAAGGCTTCGCGTTCGAGCTCGAGCATCTCGTCCTCGGTGACCTCGTGCGCGGCGCCCGAGACCCCCCCGCACAAGATCTCGCCGAGCTTGGTCGCGATCTTGGCGTCGTGCGCACTGGCCTGGCCGGCGTCGACCAGCGTGCTGACCATCATCTGGATGGTGGCCATTCCGCTCTCGCCCGGCAAGACGAAGGCCTTGGGTGCCGGGGGGTGCCAGCCGGCGGTTGCCAGGCCGATCGCCTTGGCCTTGGCCTCGTAGACGAGGCGGGCCCGGTCGAAGCTGATGCCCGCGTCTTTGCCGAAGTAGCCGAAGACCTTGGCCTCCTCGGCGCTCGTCGCGACGCGCACCATCGCCACGTTCTTGAAGATCTGGGTGACGAGACCATAGGTGTCGACCGTGGCCCCTTCGGGCTGTGCGTCGATGGCCCGCCAGAGGAGGTTCATCGTCCCGCCGCCGCCGGGCACGAGGCCCACGCCCACCTCGACGAGGCCCGCGTAGGTCTCGGCGGCCGCCTGCACGTTGCCGGCGCCGAGCGTGACCTCGAGCCCTCCACCCAGCGTCATGCCGTACGGGGCGGCCACGACGGGCACGCTCGCGTACTTCATGCGCTGGAGCCCCATCTGCAGGGTCTTGACCATCGACCGGATGTCTTCCCACTGCTTGGCCTGGGCCGACATCACGACCAGCATCAGGTTGGCCCCGACGCAGAAGTGCTCGCCCTGGTTGGCCACGACGAGCGCGCGGAAGTCCGTCTCCGCCTTGGCGACGGAGTCTCCGATCATCTTGATGACGTCGCCGTCGATGCTGTTCGCCTTCGTCTTGAAGGTGAGCCCGAGGACGCCGTCGCCGAGGTCCCACGCCTCGGCGCCGTCGTTCTTGAGCACGGGGCCGGAGCCCTTGCGCAGGATGGTGAGCGGCGCGGTGCGCGGGTCGACGCGGCGCGGGACGTACGCGCTCTTGGCGAGGTCGAACACCTTGCCGTCGGCCGAGTAAAAGCCCTTGGCGCCCGACGCCTTCATCTTGTCGACGGAGGCAGGAAGCGCGAGGCCATCCTTCTTCATGCGATCGAGGACGGAGTCGAAGCCGATGGCGTCCCACGTCTCGAAGGGGCCAAGCTCCCAGTTATAGCCCCAGCGCATGGCGTCATCGATCGCCGACACGTCGTCGGCGATCTCGCCGACGCGCCGCACCGAATACGCGAGCGAGCGAGAGAGCACCTTCCACGCGAACTTGCCGGCCTTGCCGTCGCTCGCGAAGAGCTTGCGCAGGCGCTCTTTGGGATCCTCGATCTGGTTTAGCTCTTTGCAGAACGAGCGGATCTCCTTGTCGCCGCCGCGCGCGCGGTACTCGAGCGTCTTCGGGTCGAGCGTCTCGACCGAGCCGTCCTTGCCCTTGCGGTAAAATCCGCCACGGGTCTTGTCCCCGAGGAGCTTCTTCTCGACCATCGCGCGGATGTACGCGGGGACCTCGAAGACCTTGCGGTCCTCGTCGCCCGTGAGCGAGGCAAAGCAGTTGTCGGCCACGTGCACGAACGTGTCGACGCCGACGAGATCCGCCGTGCGAAAGCTGGCGCTCTTGGGGTGGCCGATCGGTTCGCCCGTCAGGCCGTCGACGTCTTCCGGCGTCAGACCCTCGTCGAGCATCAGGTGGATGGTGGCCATCATTGCGTGACAGCCGATGCGGTTGCCGACGAAGTTAGGCGTGTCTTTCCCGACGACGATGCCCTTGCCGAGCGCATCCTCGCCGAACGCGCGAATGCGGTCGAGCGTGACGGGCGCCGTGTCCGGTCCGACCACGAGCTCGAGGAGCTTCATGTACCGGACGGGGTTGAAGAAATGCATCACGAGGAAGCGCTTGCGAAACGACTCGGACCGGCCCTGCATCATCTCGGTGATGCGCAGGCCGCTCGTGTTCGACGCGACGACACAGCCGTCGTGCACGATCTTCTCGAGCCGGCCGAAGAGCGCCTGCTTGGGCTCGAGCTTCTCGATGATGGCCTCGACGACGAGGTCGACGTCCTTGAGCTTCTCGAGGTCGTCTTCGGTGTTGCCGACCGAGACGAGGCGCGCGCGGCTCTTGTAAAAGAACGCCGCGGGCCGGGCCTTGATGGCCTTGTCGAGACCGGAGGACGCGAAGCGGTTGCGGGCCGCGCGGTCTTTCTTCTCCGCGTCGGTGAGGTTCGGCGGAACGATGTCCATCAAGAGGACTTCGACGCCGGCGTTCGCCAGGTGTGCGGCGATGCCGCTGCCCATGACGCCCGCGCCGATGACGGCGGCGCGGCGAATCGGTTTGCCCATGTGACGTGGCTCCTTGCGACGGGTGCGCTCGGTGAGACCGGAAGGATTGCCTCCAAGTGCGCGCGGGCGCAAGGGTTCCCGGCGATTTTCCCCGTTAGCCTGGCTCAGCTAGCGCGAACCGCAGGACGCACCCGACGGGCCGGGCCATGACCGCGCCGAGGTCGGCGCCGACGACGGTGGCGATCACGGGGTAGCCCCCCATCGTGGGGCCGTCCGGGCCGAGCACGATCGCCTCGCCGGCCGCGGGGACCTGGATGGCGCCGCGGACCATCGGCGCCGAGACGCCCGCGTCGTCGCCCGCGCGGGCGAGCGGCGGACCCTCGAGGCGCACGCCCACCCGGTCGCTCCGCGGCGAGATCGCATAGGCCGACCGCAGGAGCAGCTCGAGCGCGCCGGCGGCGAACGCTTCGAAATCGGGTCCCGGAACGATGCGCACGGGGCCCGCGAGGTCGGGGACATCGGGAATCTTCGGACGGGGGGACGCTTCGCTCGGCGCGCCGACGGGGAGGGTATCGCCCTTTCGCAGGGCCCGGCCCAGGTGGCCCCCGAGCGCCGCCGTCAGCAGCGTCGATCGGCTCCCGAGCACGAGCGGCACGTCGACCCCTCCCCGCACCGCCAAGTAGCGGACCCTCGCGGCGCCGCACGATACGTCGAACGTCTCGTCGCCGCTCAGCGATCGAGCGTCCCCGTCGTCGCTCGCCATCACGTGCCCGGCGAGCGCCCGCACGCGGACGCTCCCCACGATCTCCAGGCCCGCCGTGCCAGGCGCGTTGCCGGCCGCGCGATTGGCGCGCGCGAGCAGCGCCGGAACCAGGGCGCCTCCCGACGGAATCCCCTGGTGCATCCACCCGGGTCGGCCCGCGTCCTGCACGGTGACGACGCCCAGCGCGGCGGTCACTTCGATCATCGCGCTCCCGCCGCCGGATCCTCGAGCGCCACGAAGCGCACCCGGTCACCCAGAGAAAGCCGTGCTCCCGCGATCGCGTCGAACGGAGAGAAGCCCACGGCGGTGCCGAGCAGATTCCATCCGCCCGGCGACGCGAAGGGGTACACGCCCGAGTATGGGCCGGCGATGGCCACGGCGAGCGCCGGGACCCGCGGGCGCGGCGCGGATCGGCGGGGCACGCTCAAACGCGGGTCGAGGCCGCGCAGGTACGCGAAGCCGGGCATGAAGCCGACGGCCGCGACGACGTACTCCCCTGCACTGTGCAGCGCGACGACCTCACGCGGCGCGAGCCGGGCCGCGGCCGCGACCTTCGCGAGGTCGTCGCCATCGTAGCGAACGCCGATGGTGATCGGCGCGGGGGCGCCCGTAGAAGCTGGTTCCCCGACCGATGCGACGATCGCCTCGGCGACACCGTCGGGCCCGAAGGGCGGGTCGAACGTGACGAGCGCGTGCCGCTCGGTGACGACCGCGTCGATGACGCCGGGGAGGCTACGCAGCGCCCGCAGCAGCGATCGGGCGTCGACGTCGTCGGGCAAGCGCGCGCGCAGGGCCGCGTCGCCGAAAGGCTGCAGCTCGATCTCGTCGCGCACGGCGGCGCCTCACGCCCCGGCGAGCGAGTCGAGCACGCGCCGCACGGCCCGGGCGATCGCCGCGGCGCCCGGGGTATCGCCGTGGACGCACAGCGTCTCGAACGCGCCGCTCGAGGCGAGCCGCTCGGCTTGCGCTGCCGCGGCGGCGGGATCGGTGACGAGCGCGCCGGGCTCCCCTCGCGGCACGAGCGTGCCGTCGGGGCGCGCGGCCCGATCGGCGAACCCTGCGCGCGCGTAGGGGACGCCGCGCCTCGTGGCCGCCTCTGCGAGCGCGCCGGTCGGAGGGCCGATGAGCGTCACGCGGGGTCCGAGCGCGTCGGCGAGGCCGAGGACGACCGCGTCGGCCGCCGCCGGGCTGGCGTTGGCGTCGTGGTAAAGCGCCCCGTGCGGCTTGGCGTACGCGATCGGTCGCGCGCGCTCCTGGGCCACGCGGACGAGCCGAAGGCACTGCTCGCGCACCGTCTCTTCGAGTGCGCGGCTCGTCATCACGACGCGCCTGCGGCCGAACCCTTCGCGGTCGGGATACGACGGGTGGGCGCCGAG
>Ga0302325_10020471_pt1 | contig 13872 bp, 14 predicted proteins | sample Palsa_T0_2_FD_201948 | JGI IMG/M metagenome (GOLD analysis project Ga0302325, IMG submission 201948) | Peat permafrost microbial communities from Stordalen Mire near Abisko, Sweden - Palsa_T0_2 | ecosystem: Environmental > Terrestrial > Soil > Palsa > Peat permafrost | place: Sweden: Abisko... | reverse complement strand
ATATATGGTTTGCTTCAAAATCTTGGCGGCGATATCCCCGAGACGCTTCCGCCCGAAATGCTGAAGCGTTACGGGATGCCAACGCGCCGCGAAGCGCTGATGTACGTTCACTTTCCGCCGGCGAACGAAGATCTCGAAATGCTCAACAGTTTTCGCAGCCCGGCGCACGCGCGAATGATTTTCGAAGAATTCTTCTTTTTCCAGCTCGGTATCGCGGCGCGCCGCAAGCGGGAGCGAGAACAGACAGGAATTCCGCTTCAGGTTCGCGACGATCGCATCCGCGCGGCTCTGAAACGAATCCTCCCATTCAAGCCAACCGCGGCGCAAAAAAAAGTTCTCGCTGAGATCGCTGCCGATCTTGAGCAAACGAAGCCCATGAGCCGTTTGCTCGAGGGTGATGTCGGCAGCGGCAAAACAATCGTCGCTCTCGAGGCCGCAGTCATCGCGATGGAAAATGGTTGCCAGGTCGCGCTCATGGCGCCGACCGAAATTCTTGCGGTACAGCACTATCTATCCGCGGGGCGAATCTTCAAGGCCGCCGGCTATCGCGTCGAACTCCTAGTGAGCGGAATGAAACGAAGCGAAAAAACCGAAGCGCTCGCGCGCATCCGCAGCGGCGAGGCCCAATTCATCACGGGCACACACGCTTTGATCGAGGACCCGGTCGAATTCTCGCGCCTGGGCTTGGTCATTGTGGATGAGCAGCACAGGTTCGGTGTGCTGCAACGCAAACGGCTAATGGATAAAGGCGCATCTCCGCACGTTTTGGTAATGACTGCGACGCCGATTCCCCGCACTTTGGCGCTCACCGTGTATGGTGATCTCGATCTCTCTGTGATTGACGAAATGCCGCCCGGCCGAACTCCCGTCCAAACTCGCTGGAATGCCGAGGAACAGCTTCCGGGTGTCTGGGAATTCCTCCGGCGCGAGATAAGCCAAGGCCGTCAGGCATACATCATTTATCCCGTGATCGAGGAATCGAAGCAGGAACTGAAAGCCGCGACCGCGGAATACGAACGGCTATCGAGGGACGTGTTCCCAAATCTGCGCATCGGGCTTCTGCATGGACGGCTTCCTAGCGAAGAAAAAGAAGACGTCATGGAACGATTCCGCCGCCGCGACTTTCAGATGCTCGTCGCCACGACCGTGATTGAAGTTGGCGTTGATGTCCCGAACGCAACTGTCATGGTGATTGAACATGCTGACCGTTTCGGCCTCGCGCAACTGCACCAGCTTCGCGGCCGAATCGGACGCGGCACCGAGAAATCTTCGTGTATTCTCGTCGCACCAAAAAACATCATGGGCGACGCACGAGAGCGTATTGAAACCATGGTGGCTACGACAAACGGATTTGAGATTGCGGAACGCGATTTGAAGCAGCGCGGGCCCGGCGAATTTTTCGGCACCCGCCAGCACGGCGATCTGGCGTTCCATGTCGCACATCCGCTGCGCGACCATAAGCTGCTCGAAATTGCGCGGACTGAAGCCTTCGCGCTATCCGAGGATCCAGCCCGAGTTGAGGAATTGCGAAAAATAACTGCACAACTCGGCCCCGAATGGTTCAAGCGATACCGGCTCGCGGCGGTTGGCTAGGACGGAACACAAGTATGCGCGTCATTGCAGGTAAGTATCGAAGCCGAACGCTTCGATCGCTGAAAGGCTTGGAGCTTCGCCCGACGACCGATCGCCTCCGAGAGACACTCTTCAACGTCCTGGGCCCGCTAATTCAAGATTCATTTTTTGTGGACTGTTTCGCGGGAACTGGCGCTGTCGGAATTGAAGCGCTCAGCCGGGGAGCGCGCGAAGTGATCTTCATCGAAAAACACCGTCCCGCTGTTGCCGTCATTCGCAAGAATCTTGATTCTCTCGGCATTCGCGACGGCGTTGAAATTCGATCTGGAGATGCGCTGGATGAACTTGAAAAGCTGTCGAAGCGTAAGCTCTTGCCAGACTTCATCTACTTCGACCCGCCCTACAAGCTCGCGGAGGAATACGAGAATATTTTGGAATTCCTGGACTCGGCCCAATTGCTTGCCCCAGAAGGCCGCGTCATCGCCGAGCATACACGCCGGCTGGAATTGCCGTCCTTCTTGACGCGGCTCGAACGCTCACGGATGATCGTGCATGGCGATTCAGTCTTGAGCTTCTATCGCCTCGTCCGTGCCGCTTGATTTTTCGCCGTTCTCGCCCCCGCCCCGGCGCATCTAATCGCAATGTATAATGACGGCCTTGATGCTTGAACTTAAAGACGCGGTACAAGAATCCGACGAGCCGCTGAATTTTGGAGTGAATTGGGAGCGCCCCGGCAGCTCCTTTTTCAGCAGCCTGAAGGCGGTGTTCACCGGACCCAAGGCTCCCGAATGGTCGGAAGCTGCCGCCGCGGATTCTCCAATGCGCGTCACGTGGATTCGCAGCCGAGTGCCCGGCCGCGCGATTACGGCGTCGTCGTTCTCGCATGTTGCCTTCATATTCATTCTTTTGCTTCCGATTTGGAAAATGTTGCGCTGGGAACAGCCGGCGGTGATTGCTCCTGATGTCCACCTTACCTGGGACGTTTCCGTGCCTGACTTGCCGCCGATTTCGCCGACGGTAAAGTTGAATCCGATCAGCGCGCCAGATACAACTCCCGTACCAGCAAACGCGGACGTCGATCATCCCCGGCAGACAATCTTGTCCGAACCAAACCAAATCACTCACCCTCGACAAACGCTGATTCAGCCGGATGCGCCGCCAGATCCGCCAAAGCTAGTCCCGCAGTTGCCGAACATCGTGCAGTGGGGCGCGGATTCCCCAGCGCCGCCAAAGTTGCAGATCGCGCCGTCCGATATAAAACCGATTCTCCGCACCTCACGCAAAGAGACCGAAGATGCTCCGCAGATTCGAAGTGCAACTGCGCACCCAGATTCACTCGACCTCGCAAAGACAGAATCGCCGGATGTGAAAATGCCGGTCAATCCGGCGAGCGCGCCCGTTGCTCATGTCCGCCGGCCGGAAGAAGCCGCAGTTCCCGAGATCGAAAATCACGCGCCGGATTCCGCGGCGCTGAACTTCGCTGCATCAGCGCCTGACGTTCCTCGACCGAAGCTTCAGGTTTCGGCGAGTTCAGCTCGCCTCACGCCTAGAAGCAATTCACACGCGGAAGTTGCGGCGGCGCCTAATATTTCAAATGCTGCGGGGCGTGGCAACGGCTCGTCTTCCGGCGGTGAAGCGTCGGGCGGCGACACCAATCTGCGCCGGATCATCGCGCTCTCCGCAACTCCGGCGCCTCCGAACGAAGCCATCCAGGTTCCCAACGGAAATTTGGCGGCGCGAATTTCGATTGGCTCGAAGACCGCGAACGGCGGGAACGGATCGCCGGGCGGCAAAGCCGCTACTGGTCCGCCGGGAGTGTACATTTCATCCACGCAACCCGGCGCGGGTTCGCCAATTGCCGGGAATAGCGGCGCGACAACCGGCGGCTTGAAACCGGCGACTCCGCGACTCGCGACGTCGCGGACCGCAAAGCTCACTTTGCCGGACGCGAATTCTGGTGTCAGTTCAGATCATGAGCGACGCGACCTTACCGGCTTCGATGGCGAGGTAAATCCCGAAAAAATTCTGGGCGGAAAGCGCATCTACACGACAAACATCAATCTTCCGAATCTGACGAGCGCAAAGGGAAGCTGGATTCTGAACTTCGCGGAATTAGAGCCAAGCGGCTCTCCGACTCACGTTCACACCGATCTGTCTGCGCCCGTCGTTCAGCGCGCCGTTGATCCGAAGTATCCAACGTCGCTGATCAAGGAGCATGTCGAAGGCGAGGTCGTGCTCTATGCGATCATTCGCGAGAGCGGCTCTGTGGACAGCATTCAGGTTGTAAAGCGCCTCGATCCGCAACTCGATCGCAACGCCATCGGAGCCGTTTCAAGCTGGAAGTTTTCGCCTGCGTCACGAAATGGTGAACCTGTCGCCGTCGAAGTCGTGATTCACATTCCGTTCAACGCGCCGCCTCAACAATAACCGCAGTATCAGAGATTTTCGCGCGACGGATCGAAGCACCAATCCTAAGTTGACATAGCAGCGATTAGACGAAGAACATCATGCTCGGTATTGTAGATGTGGGGAGAAATCCGCAGAACGCCCTCGCGCAAACACACGATGATCTTTTCCTCCCGCAGCTTCTTAAATAGATCGGCTGTTTTCTCCGGCGTGCGCGCGGCTACGCACACGAATTGTCCCCGTCGTTCGCTATTACTGGGCGACGCGAGAACGCAGCGGTCCATCGGAAGCCGTTCGGCCACCAGCCGGCTGAGGCTCGCAGCATGCTCGTAGATTTTGTCAGTGCCGACGCTGTTAACGAGATTCAGCGACGTATCAAAGGCGGCGAGATTCGTGAAGCTCGCCGTCTCGGGCGAATCCCAGCGCCGCGCCCCGGCACGCACGCGCAATCCGTCGAGCGGCAACCCGTGAAAATTGTCCGCACCTTCGAGCGATTGCCAGTAAACGGGGCCGTCCGGAAGCCGGTCGCTCCATTCACGCCGCGCCCAGAAAAATCCCGTGCCGTACGGGCCGAGCAGCCATTTGTATCCCGATGACACCAGAAAATCGGCGCCTGTCGCGACAACATCAATCGGCAGCGCCCCGGCACACTGGCTGGCATCGAGCAAAAATAGGGCGCCTGCCGCATGACATGCATCCGCAACGCGCTTAGCGTCGAGCCGCGCGCCATTATCAAATCGAACGAGACTCGCCGATACGATTCGCGTTCGCGCGCTGATTGCGGGCAGGTAATCGTCGGCGCTGATGAAGCGTTCCGCCGGCGCGATCACATTCACGGTGAGCTTGCCCGCCTTCTCATATGGCAGCCATGTTGCAAAATGTGCCGGGAACTCGCCGCGCGCGACGATCACTTCGTCGCCCTTTTTCCAATCAATCCCTGCAGCCACGGCCGCAAAGCCCGCGCTTGCGCCGGACGTCAGAGCGATGTCGTCCGGCTCGGCGTGAATGATCTTGGCGATCGACGCACGAATCCGGTCCGGCAGATCGAAATACGTGCCATTCGGTATGAGGAAAGGCAGTTTCTTCCATTCCAGCGCTTCTTTGGCGGCTTGCGCGGATGCAAGCGGCAAAGGTCCTTGCGTCGCCGCGTCGAGATATGTCACGTCGTCAAATTCCGCGAACTCTTTTCGCCAGTCCATTCCCAATGACTCCGTTGAAATATTTGAGCCGCTCGTTCATTCAAAAAAGGAGGGCAATCGGATAACGCTTCAAAAATGTGAGCGCATGTCGCGGAAGCTCGAAAGAATGATCAGCTTCCCCGAACCACTCTCAAGCGCGCATTTCTCGAGCTCCCACGTTGCGACATGAGGAATAAAAACGGCGTTCATGCCGCACCGTAACGCCGGATTGATGTCGCTGCGTGGGCTGTTACCCACCATCCACGCGTTTGACTTTACGACTTTGAACTGGTGAATGACTCGCTCGTAGGTCGTGTGTTCTTTCTCGGTCACGATTTCGATGGCTTCGAAATGCGTCTGCAATCCCGAGCGTTCGACCTTTGCCGCCTGCTCCGCCGCTTCGCCTTTCGTGAGCAAGATCAATCGGTGATGTCCGGCGAGATACGCTAGCGTTTCCGGTACCCCGTCCATGATGTGCGGTGGCGTATTCTCGAGTTCCGAAACAAGCTGCTCGATCCACTGAATCATTTCGCGCTTCGCCGCGTTTCCCGCCAGTTTCATATACGTATCTTCGAGCGAGCGTCGGAAGCTGCGCACACCGTAGCCATGCTGGCGGATGTTGCGTTTTTCCGTCTCGTTTAGGATGTGTCGCGTGTATTCGCGCGTGTAGCCAAGCGGCTCGAGCCGCGAGACGAACTCGTCAATAGACTTCTCGAAGAAAATATTGTTTTCCCAGAGCGTGTCGTCGGCGTCTATGAGAAGCGTTTGCCTTGCCATCCCTGGCTGCCCTTTCAGTTGAACTGCGATGCGATCACCGATTCTGTGACGAACTGCGATCAAGGTCTACACAGGGGGTTACTTCGCGGCACGTCGATGCCTGAAGAACCACAGTCCGGCTGTTCCCGGCTGTGCCCCGCCAGTTTCGGCAAAGCAATTCGTCCAGATTCAAGAAGCCTTTCGCACGCCCGCCGATATCTTCTCCAAAATCCCGCGTGCAATCTGCTGTGATTCGCCGAATCGCGTGAGATAGTCCTGAAACTCCCGATTCAGATCCAGCGCAGTGGTCGGATCGAGCTTCGTACGCAGAATCATGTCACGGAGATGGACGGGATGCGGCAGCGTCGCGTCATCGCGAAGTTCTTCAAGCGCAGTTAAAGGATCGTAGTGATACATGGAATCGCCCTCCAGCGAGGAAGCCAGCGAGCATTTTACTCCGTTTGGGGTAAATCTTCAGGCGGGCGTGGGAAGGAATTCGTACCGCTCGATGCGTGCTGCAATTCCCCGGCGCTCTCCGCGGGATTCAACGCGCAACACGCGCGCATAGCATCGGATATGAACGTCTCCGGCCAAGGTGATCTGTTGAGGCAGGGTAAGGATGAATTCGATCGAGGCGCCCTTCTCGATCATCGCGCCGATCATAAAATACAAACCGCGAAAACTGATATCGCGAGTTTCGCCCGACTCCTCGACAGCCCCATCGTCCGACACGAAACGCACCTTCATCGGCAGGGACATCGCGAAACGCCGGGCCGCGCGTCGCTCTACTTCTCCGCCCATAACCCTCCCAATATCCGGCATTGGCCAGAACCTAACACCACCCCACGTAATGCGCAATCTAAATTGCCTCTTGGTCCGATAGTTGAACGGTACCGGACCGTAGGGCGGCCCAAGCGGTTCCGTTGTTCAAATTACCCAGGTAATCAGCGGCTATCACACGCTGTATGCAACTGATATCAAAGCACATCATTCGCCGAAGCTCCCAGATTTTGGCGGCAAGATCAATCTGGCGGTGATTTGCGAATCATAGTTCTGCGGCAGGCTCGATCCCTCTTTTGCGAACCGGGCCGACTTTCGTTACACTACCGGTCTCTCGCGCATGGGCGACGTCTTTCATCGCACTTTCATCATCAATGGACCCGCCGGGCGCCTCGAAGCGCTCCTGTGGACTGTTCCGGGTGATGATCCGCGTCGCGTTGCGCTCGTCTGCCATCCCCATCCACTCTTCGGCGGCACGCTTCATAACAAGGTTGTATTTAGAGTAGCGAAGACGCTTCACGCACACGGATTTCCGGTATTGCGGTTCAACTTCCGGGGCGCGGGGATGAGCGAAGGTGCTCACGATGATGGTCGCGGAGAGAGAGACGATGTCGCCGCTGCTCTCGACTATTTGGCGCATCAATTTCCAGGCAGGCCAATATTGCTCTCGGGATTCAGCTTCGGCGCGTGGGTGGGATTGCGAGCCGGATGCGAGGACCCGCGAGTGAATGAACTCATCGGGCTTGGGCTGCCAGCCAACAATTCGGACCTAAGGTACTTACATTCGTGCGCCAAACCTAAATTGATCGTTCAGGGATCCAATGATCAATTTGGTTCGCGCGAAAAGCTACAGTCACTATTCGACACCATCCCGGAACCGAAGACGCTGGTCTTCGTGGACGGCGCGGATCATTTCTTCACCGCCAAGCTCGATCAAGTGGCCGGAGCGATCGACAAATGGCTGAAAAATCTATGAACGGATTTACAATTTGAAACGCTAGGCGCCGCGTTCGAATACCTTCAGATATTGCTCACGTGCTGCGGGTTCCACGCTGATGATTTCCAGGATCTCTCGAACATGCTGGGGCCGACTTGTGCCGACAAGTGCCGTCGTGATCCCGGGCGTCGAACGCGCAAATTGAAGCGAGCGCTGAAGGTCATTCTTCAGTCCAAGGGCTGCCGATACAAACGGCGGGAGACTGCTGGTGAGCTGTCCTTGAAGCAAAGTGGCGCTGGAGATGACGGTGATGCCGAGCGCACGCGCCGCTTGAAGAGCGGAACCTTGCCGTCTGTCCATCGTTTGATTAACAAGAATGAGCGCTTCCGACATGGCGAGATTGAATGGCAATTGTACAAATCGGAAGTGATGCCCTTCCCCCGCGACGGTTCGCGCCACCGCGAGAATTTCTTCGAGCGATAGATAGTCCTTCGCTCGGCGCTCCTGGCGGAATCCGTTCCACGTCGCCAGGCCATACGCGCCGATCTTCCCGTTGCGGACCGCGCCCTCGAGAAATACAAATGCGGCCTCGACCCTTCGCAAGAATTCATCCCGCGAAACATCAGCGAGCTGCGTTTCAGGATTGTGGAGATAAAAGACGTCAATCGACTCTACTCCCAGATTGCGCAAGCTGCGCGCCAGCTGATCGGCAAGATATGAGGGCGCCATGCAGTGGCAGTCCGCCGCAATATCCTCGGGCCGGAAGATTCCGGGCTTGAGATATTCGCGCACGAAGTAATCGTTGGCGTCGGCGGGCATTTCGCCGTCAGGAGTCAGAAACCCCGCCTTCGTGCACAAAATGAGTTCTTCACGCGCGAAGCCTTTTTCAGCAAGGGCACGAATCGAGGCGCCGATGGATCTTTCGCTGCGCTGGAAGCGATAGTTGATGGCGGTGTCGAGTACGTTGATGCCACCCTCTACAGCGGCGATCACCGCGGCCGTGTAGCCGGCGTCCGTCGCAGCATCCGGCTCGCCGAGATACGTCCCGATGCCAATAGAGGAAAGTCGCAGCTTCGTCGAAGCCTGTTCGCGAAAATGGCCCGCAGCAGCGCGGTCGGTGAATCGCGCGGCGTAGCGGCTAGTTCCTTCGGGGGTCGCTAGTCTTGGCAATTATTCTCTCGCCAAATTGAATTCTCAGAGGAGACGCGGGAGTATAGCAGAAGCGCACATCCGCAGGTGCCCGTGCGACGACACTACGGCGAAGGCCGAGCCGGAATGCTCTCGGGCGGCTGGCCTGCGGCCATACCCGACGCGATGAGCAACTCGCGCGCTTCCACGCGAAACTGCGGCAACACCCGCGCAAAAAATATCGCGCCCGCAATCGCACCGATTCCGCCGAGGCACACCGTCGTTGGCGCGCCGATATGCTTTGCCACCGCGCCAGCGAGCAACGCACCAATCGGCGCCATGCCCATGAACATCATCGAATACACGGCAAGGACGCGTCCTCGAAGCTTGTCTGGCGACATGGCTTGCAGCAGCGTGTTCGACGCGGAAGTCTGCAACATTACGGAATAGCCCACGGGCACGAGAAGAATCGCCGATAGCCAGAACCACCGCGACAGCGAAAAGGCAATCAGCGCAGTGCCAAACGCAGCGCACGACGTCGCGATCCAGCGGCCAAGTCCGCGCATGCCGGTTCGCATCGCAAGCGTTAGAGCTCCTCCAAGAGCGCCGAGTCCGGCAGAGCCCATAAGAATTCCGAAGCCTCGCGCGCCTCCGTGCAGAATACGATCGGCAAAAATCGGCATCAGCACAGAATACGGCAATGCGAACAAACTGATGCATCCAAGAAGGAGAAGAAGCGCGCGAATCGGCTTCGTACGCTCGACAAAGCGGAAACCTTCTATGATATGTTCGAACGGCGAGGCAGTCACTTTCTCGCGCTTCGGGATCGCGAGCCTCATCAAGAGCAGACCAACGATGACGGCGATGTAGCTAATTGCGTTCGCAAAAAAGCACCAACCCTCTCCAATCCACGCAACCAAAATCCCTGCGACGGCTGGCCCCACAACGCGCGCGCCATTAAACATGGACGAGTTCAGCGCGATGGCATTCATCAAGTCCTCGCGACCGACCATATCCATCAAGAATGCCTGCCTGGCGGGGATATCGAAGGCGTTCACGGCGCCGAGCAATACGGCAAGCACCATAATTTCCCATACGGTAATGACGCTGGTCAGAGTTAACGCCGCCAGAGCAAAGGCAAGGAGCATCGAAATCGTTTGTGTCGCGATAACTATGCGTTGCCGGCTCCGTCGATCCGCCAGCATCCCGCCAAGTGGCGCGAGGATGAACACCGGAATCTGACTGGCGAATCCGACCGTTCCGAGGAGAAGCGCCGATCCGGTCATGCGATAGACCAGCCACGATTGCGCGATGGTCTGCATCCACGTGCCAATGAGGGAAATCAGCTGGCCGCCGAAGAAAAGCTGAAAATTTCGGTGTCGCAACGCGCGAAACATCGCGGACGTCTGGATGACCGACAGATTTCCATCACCGCTTGAGGCTGGGCGTTTCGATTTTTTCTTCGCAATCGTTTGCGATTCGGTCACGCAAACATTGTACGACGCTTCGAGGCACGATGAGGTTTTGAGTTCCAGCGGAAGCACCGCAACGCGAGTCAAAGCTCCATGCTCGAAGAATTCCGGCGAACCGATCAGGTTGATGAGGCTGGTGGGGGAGGCGCTGCGGGCGGCGCGAGTATGCGTGCGCAGGCACGCAGCAACCGCCGATATGGCCACGTTGGATCGCGAAAGAAGATCTCACCCTCGCGCGGCTTGGCATAGAACCACCGTGCGAGCAGCGAGAGATGCTCCGGTAATTCCTCAGGAACGAAGCGGATGCCAAATTGGACTTTCAGATCGGTTGCGCTTGGCATGGTCGCACTTGGTGTTGCCGATTGTGCCGTCTGCAAATCGCTTGCCTCGAATGACGGTGCCGGTTCCGCACCGGCCGCGCCACCCGCGCTTGAGTTCGCCTCTAGATGCGAGCGGATAATCGCTTCGACCGAGCGCGGCTGGCTCGACAACTCGTCGAATCGCACGAGAAACGGATCGGCAATGATGCCGTGATGCACGGCGAAAAACGCGATGGTGTTCTCTTCCGCCGTGCGTTGAAGAATGACGGCATCGAGCTGATCCACCCTGCGCGCTAGATCCGGAAAGCTCTTCATCACATCCGACACTTTTTCGAGTTTCTTGTGCAGCGATGCGGCCCGCTCGAAATCGAGCGATTCGCTCGCCGCTTCGCGTTCCTGCTGGAGCGAAGTTTCAAGCGATGCTCCCAGAGTTGCCAGCGCTTCGGTCGAGCGCGAAACTTCCGCCGCGTACTCCGCATCGCTGCAGCCAGCGAAGCACGGCGCCAGGCACATTTTCATCTCGGAATAAATGCAACCCGGAAATTGCGGATCGCGGCGGATTTTGATCTGGCAGCGGCGAACCTTGAAAAGGTCGCGAAAGCCATCGGCGAAAAATTCCGCGGCGCGACGGGAGGCGAACGGCCCAACATACAAGCCTTCGTCCGGCGAAATGCGGCGCGTCACATAACAGCGTGGATAAGCATTTCTCAGGTTGATTTTCACGACTGAAGGCGGGCGAAGACGAAGGAAATCGCGGTAGCGCTTCGGAAAATGGATTCGCGCCTGCTGGTACAGCGCGAGCGACTGTTCAAAGCGAGAACCGGTGAGCCGGAAACGAATCCTCGCCGCAACATCGCGCAAATTCAAACGCTTGGAGAGCGCTTCGGGACGATGCAGAAGGCGCTCGGCGGCCCGGCACAGATCCACGGTTCGAGAAAGATACGGCTGCGCGCCAGGTGCTTGCATTTCGATAAGATAGACGGCCGGGTGCGAGGGAAGTGCCGCGAAAAAATCTTCATCGCGGTTGGGGTCGAAATCTGAGCCGCAATCCAGATCTAGCACAGCGTAAGAATACCTTGAACGAGTCGAAACAGCGCAGTCGCCTGCAGCAAGGCGATCCGCTCTACAAATTGCTTTCCGAACACGCTTTAGAATTATGTCAGTACGACTTGAGGACCCACGCGGCAATGACGATGCGCTGAATTTCGCTCGTGCCCTCGTAAATTTCTGTGATGCGCGCGTCGCGATACATTCGTTCGACGGGATACTCGGAACTGTAACCGTAGCCGCCGTGAATTTGAATCGCCTTGTGCGTAATACGCGTGGACATCTCGCTCGCAAACAGCTTTGCGATGGCAGCCTCCATCGAGAAGCGCCCGCCGGAGTCTTGTTTCCACGCCGCTTTGCGAACAAGTAGCCGCGCCGCATCAATTTCAGTCGACATATCGGCCAGCATGAATTGAATGGCCTGAAAATCCGCGATTGGGTGCCCGAAGGCCTCACGCTGCTTCGCGTACGTGAGTGAGGCCTCAAAGGCGCCTTGCGCGATTCCAGTCGCTTGGGCGCCGATACCGATTCGCCCTCCATCGAGCGTGGAGAGCGCGATCTTGTAACCGTCGCCTTCGTTTCCAAGGCGATTCGCGACGGGAACTTCGCAATCCGAAAATATCAGCTCAGTGCAAGCAGTCGCGTGGATGCCCAGTTTTTTCTCTTCCTTTCCCACCGAGAACCCCGGCGTCCCCTTCTCGATGAGAAGCGCGGTGATTCCCTTCTCGCCTTTCTCAGGATGCGTATTCACGTAGACGATCGCCGCGTCCGCCACGCCGCCATTGGTGATCCAAGCCTTTGTGCCGTTCACCACGTAGCGATCGCCTTTGAGCACAGCTTTTGTGGCGAGCGCGGCGGCGTTCGAGCCGGCCTGCGGCTCCGTGAGACCGTAGCAGCCAATTTTCTCGCCGCGAGCGTAGGGAAGCAAAAATCTCTGCTTCTGTTCGTCGGTTCCGAAGCGATGTATCGGATCGCAGTAGAGCGAGTTTTGAACGGAAAGAATAACGCTGGTGGAAGCGCAGACGCGCGCGATCTCCTCGATCATTATCGCATAGCAGATGTGATCCATCCCCGCGCCGCCGTCAGCTTCGGGGATTGCAACACCGGTGAGCCCCAGTTCGGCGGCCTTGCGAAACGTCTCGCGGGGAAAGTGGCACGTCTCGTCGATTTCTTTAGCCAGCGGCTTCACTTCCGCTTCGGCGAATTCGCGGACCGTCCGCTGCAGCAGATTCTGCTCTTCAGTAAGTTCAAAATTCACAAACCAACTCCTGGGCTAGGATCAAGCGATCGAGCGGTAAGAGCAAGTGTACAGCAGCACCGAGTCAAGGGTGAGGCTCGACGGCCTACTCAATCAAGGATTAAGGATTGAGAACCTGGCGAAGCTTCTCGTAGGTGGTCTCGAGGTCTTCCGGCTCAATTCGAGTTTCAGCGATCGTGGTCATGAAGTTTGCATCGCCGGACCATCGCGGTAAAACGTGAAGATGCAGATGACCCGTCACGCCCGCGCCGGCGGCTCGCCCCAGATTCATTCCGAGATTGTAGCCTTGCGGATGGTAAACTCCTTCGAGCACCGTCTGAACTCTCTGCGCGAGCCGCATCATTTCCGCGAGCGTATCGGGATCGGACGCCGCCAGATCCGCGGTATGAACGTAAGGAACGACCATGACGTGGCCGGTCGTATACGGAAAGCGGTTCAGGATGACGAAATTCTTTTCACCACGAAGAACGATGTGAGTGCGGGTGTCATCGCCGGACGCGACCGCATCGCAGAAAATGCAGCCGTCGTCTTTTGCCGAGGCGATATAACGATAGCGCCACGGTGTCCACAGATAATCCATCCAGTAGGTCTCAACCGTGCGCGGAGGGTTCCGCCGGAGCGGCGGCGTGTTTCGCCGAATTCACGAAATCCTTCAGTTCCTTGCTGGGCTTGAAAAACGGGATCTTCTTCGGCGGGACCTCGACTTTAGCGCCCGTCTTCGGATTCCGGCCGATGCGGCCGCGGCGCTGGCGGGTGCGAAAACTCCCGAACCCGCGAATCTCAATTTTATCGCTCTTTTGTAGCGCCTCGATGATACTGTCGAATATCGTTTCGACCACCATCTCGGATTCCTTGCGGGGCAGCTCGGTAACGCGTGTTACCTCTTCGATTAGATCTGCTTTCGTCATCGTGCGTTCTTTGATGTGCTGCTCACCGGCAGTGTTCGGCATGGCGTGGCAGGCCTCCTCTCTGCATTCCCCGACGAAATTGCGTGTCCCCCTTTAGATGCCATTGCTTG
>Ga0302325_10020469_pt1 | contig 13872 bp, 19 predicted proteins | sample Palsa_T0_2_FD_201948 | JGI IMG/M metagenome (GOLD analysis project Ga0302325, IMG submission 201948) | Peat permafrost microbial communities from Stordalen Mire near Abisko, Sweden - Palsa_T0_2 | ecosystem: Environmental > Terrestrial > Soil > Palsa > Peat permafrost | place: Sweden: Abisko... | reverse complement strand
TAAAATGAATATGAATGCATGTGACAGAGATGCAGCGAAACACAGACTAGGGTCACTATTAGACTGCTTTTCCTGCTTGCTGCTAGCTGCGCGTTGGCTGTTGGAAATTGACATTGGCGATCGTCGCAGACAATTTAATTGTGTGCGGATGGGCGACCGGGGGCGTGGGCCAATCACGAGGGCGGTGCCGAGCCGCCAGCACGGGGTGGAAGCTAAGGCGACGTATTTATCGGACCAATAGGATTGTTTTTCGGCGGGGCTCAGGTGATCGGCAGCAAATGGCAGCGCGCGCACGGTGCAGAATGTGACCTCCTTTCCCCGGAAGAGCCCTGCTGCGACGCCACAGAATGTCGCAGGCAGGTTGCGCCCTGTAATATGCAAGCCCGGCAGCGCGAATCTGGAGAAGGCATGTCCCGTGGTTGGCCACAGTCTCGGAAAGCTGGGGGGCGCTGCACCCCTAGCACGACGCGGTGGCGTGGGGCAGCCCTCTCGCGGCAGATGCATTACGCAAGGCGCGGTGTTCGGGTGACTAATGCTGCCCCATCGGAAAGGACGATGCAGCGCAGGCCCAAAGGACTGTCACCGCGAGCCAGAACCCGCTGCACGATGCACGGCGCGCGATTGGTGGAAACATCGCCCTACCCAGAACTCTATTCTCGCTGCAGGGCTGTTCTCGCTCGCTGCCTCAGCTAATCCCCTGTGCGTTATACGGGGAATTCGTCCCAGATTTGCTGCTCCCCCGTCCTGCGCTGCGCCAGGCAGACGAGACTACTACACTGCAAACAGGCAATCTCACCACCAAAGTCGCCCTCCCTGACGCTCCTTTCCTCGTCTCCAGCCCTGCTCCTCCGTCCGTGTCCCTCGATTCCCGGTTCCGCAGTTATAAATATACCATCGGCAGAGGCTTCGGGGAATTTGCGACAAAACATCGGCACGTCCGCACTGGCGCTAGTAGATTTCCCAAGGCAGCAGGTCTGTGCGCTCTTGCAGCAAATTTACTTTCGACTTTAATTTACCGGCCGACCCCGTGTCACTGCATCAGACGAAACAACCTCGACAGCTTGCTTTTTATACACCTCGCTCAATCTGCTGCGCAGACTCTCTGGACAACACTCTTACTCCTGTTCCCCTTGCTCCCAACAACTCCTTGCTACGACAACACCGTACCTCAACATCATAGCCATCTCGCTTGCTTCACGCTACACCATATTCTACCCCAGACTCGCTGCAGACTGTTATTCTCGGTATATCCTGGAGCAGATACACGTCAATCGCCCTCGCTCAACCTCGCAACCACTTACGACTTATAGCCTCCTGCAGATTCGGGATACTGTATACACACCATGGCCATCGGACTCCTCCCCGGAACTGAGCCGCAGGTCCATGCAATGATCGAAGTCGCCCGGAATCCTCCGCCAACCGACAAGGCCGCCGAAAATGTCGCCAAGGACGATCGCAAACGCATACATGTCTGTCCAACCTGTCAGAGAGCATTCAACAGACTCGAGCATTTGACACGACACGAACGGAGCCATACTCGAGAAAAACCCTTCGAGTGCGTCGAATGTAAGCGCAAGTTTGCTAGGAGGTATGACACTGATCCTGCGTAAATTTTCGATCTTTGCTGATATGTGTTAGTGATCTGCTTCTACGACATCGACAAAAGATTCATGACCGAGAGAAATCGACAAAACAGGGCCGACGCCCTTCGTCGCGCTCTGATTCTACCTCCACAATAGAATCCTCCATCTCCCTGAACTCCAAATCGACTTCGCCAACCCGTACAAAACGACGAAGAGAAAGCATCTCCGTTGCGCCATATCCTCCTCCTCGTAAGTCCTCAACAACCTCAATCTCAGGGCACGATCCAAACAAACCCGCTTTATTCATGCCGTCTCTGCAAACATCCAGCAACCTTTTCACCTTCAGTTATCCCAGTCCGTCATCGACCTCTCCCTCCAGCTCCACAGATCTCTTGGACTGCAACGTCAACTCGAACTATGTCAATCCTGCGGATCTGTTCAATGCTGGATCTTTTCCTCCTTCACAGAATTTTCCAACACCCGCTTCCGCATCGACAAACTCGTCCATCTTTCCGCCTACACCGGAATTCACTACATACATGCCATCCTACTCCGGGTCGTCCAAGGACTATAATTCAAATCAAGGCTCTATCGACTATAATAATCTTAATTCCCTTATGAACTCGCTTACCGACCCCTCGACGACCTACCAACCTCCACCAATGGACGACAACAGCCTCCTCTTTAATACAACAGAAAACAGCTTCTCTCCACAACAATTCGTTCATCCCGACGCGACCTCTCCTGCATCCTTCACAAACGACTCTGGATTCCATAGCGCACATTCAAATACTCCATTCCAGTTCGCATGGCAATGCACCACTCGATCTCACGGCAGTAACGAATATAATACTGCTCTACCCTTCGAACCGAGTCATTCCTCTACTAATCCAATCGATATCATCATGAAACAAGACAGCAAGATGAACTTCGGCAACCCATTTACTGCACAAGCCATCCACAATGCCCAGCTCTTTGCTCAGTTCCCTGACATCAACGACGTCTTCGATCTCCTAATCGATCAGAAGGGATCAGATTCATATGCTCGTACAGAAGTCGTGGATACGATGTTGAGGGACAGTCTCGTTGTTTCGGTCCAGGCCGCGGGTGTTGCAATTCCAGACTTTCCCGCTGCAACGGATCTTTCAACCTACGTCTGTGCATACTGGGAATTGATTCATCCTCACTTGCCAATTCTGTTTAAGCCGGGATTCGTTGCACAATTCGCTCCCGAGGGGACATTATTGGGAATGTGTGCACTAGGTGCTCTCACACTCAATGCTGAAAGACAAGCCGTTGCACTGAATGCCTCTGCCAAGGCCGTGGTGAAGAACGTATCATCATCTAAGAAATCTGACTAACTGTAGCGTCGAGATCAAGGGTCTTGTGACTTATCGGATGTTCAAGGAATGCTATTATCTGAACTGTTCGAATTATATCATCGCGAGAACCTTGCTCAGGATCCAGGTAGTGGTTTACGTGAACTCGTTACTATGGCACGGGATGCTGGATTATGCCGTGAACAGATGGGCGAGCTTGACGATCTGGCCTTCGATCCTGAAAGCGAATGGCGAAACTGGGGGAACCGCGAGGAACGAAAACGGTAAGTCTCAACATCGATTGTGTCTAATAGTAGAACAATGTTCGCAGTCTACGTGTTCACAACATTGCTTTATTCCGTGACAATGTCAACTCTTGACTCGGCCGCAACTTTCCTCCTTCCCTCTGAAGTCGACCTAACCTTGCCTTGCGACGAGGATATCTACGCCGCACCATCTCCCGCAGCCTGGAAAACCCTGAACTTTTCCGCAACAGACATGCCACGATTCCCCGACGCCTTCAACGCTCTCTTACGCACCCAAAAATCCAACACGTCCTCCTTCTCCAGTGGTCGATTTTCAATGTTTGGCGCGCTGATTCTCATCGCTGCCGTCAACTCAGAGATTTTCCGCCAAATCCTATGCAACGAAGACGGATGTTCTGGGAACGTAGCAATTCTTCAAGAAAAATTTGAGCCCGCTCTCAAAGCATGGGAGTTTGCTTGGAGAAGTCATCCACATGCGTGTCTCTCGGCTACTGATTCTGCATATGGTCCACTGCCCGCTGATTCGGTGCCTCTTCTGAATCTTGCGTATGTGAAATTGTTTGCAGATACAAGTCGGGCGATTGGCGTTGATCAATCCGTTGGGGATGTCTTCCCTTTCCTCTGTCGCGAGAAAGGTGGCATGTCAAATGTCCCACATCGGATCAGAGTCTTGAAAGCCGTGGGATATGCTATCAACTCGCTTTTCTTGTCGGAATGGTTTGTCGGCGTCATGAGTCAATCGTCAGCGGCTACATGTGCTTCGCCACCAAAGAGGAATTGGTCGTTTGTTGCTCCGTTCTCGGGATTAGAGTCTGCTGTTGTCGTTGGGACTTGGCTTGACAGGCTGGTACAGCTTCGTTGTCCGGTTAGGGATCCGGAAGCCAAATTCCTTGGACGAATGGATCATGTCTTCCCGAGCAGCGGTATGAAACGAGGCGGAGTGGAAGGTCGACGCGTCGTTGATGTCTGGGGTGTCTTGAGCGATGAAGATGTTTTACGGGCATTGCCTTGTATGTTCCCTCATCTTGCATGGTCTAATCGTTAGTGAGCGCACGAGCAGCTGCAGATATCCGCCAAAAAGCAGAAAAATGGCAATCCTTCTTTACGTCGCACAATATTAATGGAGCGACTCATAATACTTGCTGAGGGTGTAATTATTAATCGAGTTCGGCGGGCTATATAAACTAAATACAACGATACATAGTTATCAGGATGGGGATAGGAGGGCATCATGTACTAGAAGATATTTGTGCTTGGTTTTTTTATACGGGGCTTTTCAAGGTAGGGATTTCTTTCGCCTTCTGGTACATAAAAAGTCAAAATATCATATACGGGTGTATCGAAGATGAAAATAATGTTTCTGATATGATCCATTGTGGTATCGTTACATGCAACCCATCATGATTGTGGGGACAAAACTACAGAACCAACGAAAAAGAGAAAACTATGAAATGCTCTCGTCTGAAGAGCTGAGCTCCTCGTCTGAGCTGAACTCGGGACTGTCAATATCTGCTGATCTGTCAGAGTACTTGCCATCCTCCGATTCCGACGACGGTACCAGCCTTATTTGAGCCGTACTGAACGTCAAGGCTGACAAAAGGTCATCGTCACTCTACTCCGTGACCATTAATTCGGCACGTCCAGAACTCGTCCGTAAACTCGTCATCTCTGAGAGACTCCTCATGGTTGCCGCTCCGAGTCCCGTGTTTCTCAACTCTTCTGTAAACGTCTGGTAATCTGTCGCAGACTCCCGATTCGTTCGAAGATCCTTAATATACTTTGCGAAGTTGGGGGTGATGTCTAAGTTAACGACATGATCAGAGGTGGTGGTACTTGGACTTGCGAGCTGTGAGAGGGCAACACTGGTGCGAATGCACGCGCGTCTCATCTCATGTTGCTTCTCGATATCTTGCCGGGTAACACTGTCTTTATCGCGAACAGAGATTACCAGCATCTTTCCAAACTTCGGAGTGATTTGCTCCAGATCTAAAATAAGCCTACTCCTTTGTGGAAATTACGTTTCTGAGTCTCGAGAGGAGCAGCAGCAGCCAATCTAGTGAGCATCAGACTACACAAGATCTTGATTTCATGTTGATCATCTAATCCCGTGACAACCTTGGACACGAACTCATCGACATCATCAATAGCAGGGAACAAGTTCTCCAAAACAGAGTACAAAGCCTCATACGCATTCCTTCTTGCTTCAAGCCCATCATCAATAGTGTGCTTGAACGGGCCCATGACGACGACACGCATCAACTCTTTGCGCGGCACAAGCTCTGCGTACAAGAGAGGCAAGAGGTGAGCGAGTTCTTGTTGAATGAGGAATGGTTTTGAATGGGCTGCGCCGTTGAGAGTGACCAGGGCTTGACGCCGGACCTCAAGTTCTGGATCTTTAAGAAGATTGAAGAACTCGACAACATGAATGCCCATGATATCATCAAGTGCACGACCGGCGTCGGTGGAATCGGACATGGTGAAGCGAATGGCTGCTATGAAGGTTGCTCGAATGTGCCATGACGGGGACTTCGCTTGCGTCTGTTATCAGTAAGGTAAAATCAATGCATACCTCTAACAGGTCGAACAATTGTTGAGGACGGGTCAGTAGGTATTGTCCGACACATTCGCTTGCCAAATTTCTATCGGCAGGTGTTGTCAGATTTTCTTCTTTGAATAGGACATCCCAGATATCAAACTGATCCAGAAGATCCGCTCGTGGACCCTCCGAATTGAAAGCGATAACCTTATGTCAGAGGTTGATAAGGCAGCCATTACCTCTTTGATAGCATGGAGGACAAGACTACGCTCAACCGAGTCGGTTGTCCGTTGAAGGTATTGAAGCAGAATTGGGAAATGTTTCGGAACGCTTCCGGCGACAAGACCACCGATTGCAAATGCTGCGGCATTGCGGATCTTCTCATCGGTATCCCTCATTTCCAGCATTAATCTATCGAGTAAATCATTTGTCATGGGCGTCGCTTCTTGATTTTCGACCCTAGAATCAGAAAAGCATACATGGAGATTACGCCAACTTTCCGCCTTCTCCAAGTACCATGAGTCTCAATAATCGCATCTCAAGTGAGGCGTTCGCGGGAGGAGTCTGCCAAACAGACCAGGCGCGTGGATCTGGAGTGGATATTATGATGGTCGCAAGGCCCTTTGCGTTTGCAGCGAGACTGCTACTATCCCAATCTCTGTCCCTCACTAGCCCATAATAAATTGGTCTCCCTAGTCCTTTCTTTGACAACGCAGCAATACAGTCACCGTATGGCGCCCATGCTGTTCCTTGAGCTTGAACCGCTTGTCGATCGAAAAGCCCAACGATAGTGGAAGACAATGGAGAACTTGCCAAATCGAAATTTAACGCGGGATTCAGCACCACGAAAGGGATGACATTCAATGCTGATGGATAAAGTTGAGTGTCGTCGGATGCCAACACCGCGCAGAGGTTATCGATGAGCATGTTGAGTTTTTCTTGGGAAACGTCGCCTGGGAACAGTTTTAGAATAGCCAGAATGGCGCGTAGGCTAGCGGACTTCAGCTCACGATTCGTTCGACGCAGATAAGCGCTCAACTCACCGACCACCACATCAACCCAGGGGCCACCCACAGCAGAGGAGTGTTCAACGACATCCGCGATCACTTTGACCGTGACCAATCGCACAGATTCGATTTTGAGCCTGTCCACCAGCAGGTTAAACCCGGCGTCTGCTCCGACTGTCTTGAGCACTGTTCCGAGGGCGATGATGGACTTTTCGCGAACTTCTTGGTCGATATCTGCAGTTGCAACTTTGTCTCTGATAGACTGAGCGAGGGAAGCAAGACTATTTTGATCTCCAAGGATGCCAAGGGTTGTGATGATGGGGACGACAGTATCGAAAGCCTCAGCCACAACTTTGTAGAACTTCTCGGAGGCGATTGCGTCGTTGACCACCTTAGCGAGATCAGCTGCGGATTTTGTCCCAATCGTCTGCGCCGGGTGAGTTTGGAAGATAGACTTGATGAACTTCAACGTCTCGATTTTCAAGTTGCTCTCATTCGCCGCACCGCCAGCACCAACTGATGGAATCTTAGACTGGCCCTGTACTTCCATCGCAGACTCAATGGGACGAATATAAGTAGGTAGAACGTCTCCTAAGCCCCCGCAGAGGACCTCGACGACTTCTCTTGCTAAAGCAAATCCCGCCAGCTTGGTAGGAACACTAGTCCCCGCCAACTGTTTTGTGAGAATCTTACTCATCCTTGGTACGAGACTGAACAATTGCGAACCCAGTACTTTCGGCGGAGGCGGTCGGTCTCCACTCTGCGAAGACTCGCGACGCCGTTTACCAACTCCCACGGGGACATCTCTCGACAATAAAATTTCCTCGCCTTGTAAACCAGTGACACGCACTAACTCACGGAAGGATGCAAGGATTTCCACTCGCACAGACTCTTCTCGTTCATTAAAGCGAGAAATTAGTGTTGGGGCAACTTCGCGGTAGATTTCAGGAAGTGTCTCGGGATATGAGATGGTAATTGCCGTGAGAAGTTTTGCTGACGCACGGCGGACTTTCCAACTTATATCGTCGTCGTCTGAGTAATCTTCTGCGTCGTAATCGTCGTCTTCAAGATCTGACTCTTGTGAATCTGGCATTTCGTCTTCATCGTCTTGAACGTAGTTTGGATCATGCTTGAGGTTGTCTAGAGCGAGTCGAAGCAAGTCAGGAACGAAATGCGCCATTTCGCTAGGATTCTTTAATACGAATGTTTCGAGGCACTAGTGTCAGCTCAATGGAGGCAAGACAATACAGCCAGTCCACCCTCTCGAGTTTCGTCTTCATCGCCCTGCTCCACACAACCTTGAACTTTGGTCTCAAGGCCTTTGATGTATCCGCCGAACCTACTTTTGTGCCGAATCGCATGAGACGCGAATCCACTGGTCCGTGTCGCTCCTGGACTTCCTGTACCAGAGGTTGATGCGGTGACCACATCTCCGCCGGCATCCGAGCGACACAGCGCCTGCAGAAGCGATACCAGAGTTCGGATTTTCTCATCGCTCTTAGCGTGTATTAAAATTTCATGGATCAATGACATCAGGGAGCCAAATTGAGCATCCGATTCATAAGCGCTCAGCGCGCCTAGATTAGCGAGATCTTTCGCGTAGGCATACCAATGCAGAGGACAGCCTTCTTTCTTCGAGCTGCACTTGGACTGTCCAGGAACGCGAACAATGCTTTTTGAATCTCTTGTAATCCTTTTTCACCACCAATTGCGGTAATTTCCTTCCCGAAACGGACGAACAATTCGTGAAGGATTTGAAGGGTATCTGGAGAAACGGTGTTGATGGCGTTTTTCGAAATGAGCTATGTATGTTATGGAGAGCTTACAACAGAGATACCTGTGCTTGGAGACGAGGCAAAAGTCGCGAAATGAGTATATGAGACAATGGAGTGTTGGAAGGGATTTCACTAATCACAGTCCGCAGAGCTATTGTTATTGTCCGCGCGTCATGGGAAGTACCTGTTGATGAAATGTCACGCAACTCGGCATTCTGATTTGAGGCATCTGTGAATTGTGAAAGCCGGTCGATAATCAGCTGGACCTCATGCTCTTTGAGCCTAGGTACCAATACTGACAAGCTACAATTAGACACAACTACATCGACGGACGTACCATTTAACCCCCATATTCTGAACCTCCCCATTTTTGTCTTCCAGAGTGGTCAACACGGCGTCGACTATCTTATGACTGAGCCCATCACTGCTTAAAACCTCAGAAGAAGGGTTCTGGAGCTCATTTGTAAGATCGCTCGCAGCCATGAACCGAAAGTCGGCATCTAAACAAGCAGGTTAGGGGGGATCGACATGTAAGGAGATTGTCATACCTGAGGATCGCATCTACGTGGATTAGTGCACGGAGGGCGAAGGAGGATACCTTCTCGAGGAGAGAAGCGGCTGAGGAAATGTTGAGGACCATCGTTGCGGCCTTCAAGTCGAACTGCGGACAAGATGAGCGAGCGAGCGAGCAGGCAGCAGCAAACTGACTGGGCAATCAAGATGGCGTTGTCTTTCGTGGAGATCCTCCAGCGTTGGAAACACAACCGAAATACCGCCAATCAGAGGACGGCCTTCAATTCACTGGGAATCCCTGATGTGGATCTTCGACGCACCCAAAGTCCAAATATACACAAGCGACTAGTCCAACAATGAACTTTGCTGCTTCGCTGCCTCAGACACAGCAGCAAGAAGGTAAATTGTCCTTCAACAGAGAGACTCACAGGCAGATGAACCGCCCTCTCATCTGTTGGTAATCCTCGAAACACATCCTATCCCATATTCTACAACAATCTCGCTTCCTGTCCTTATTTCCAATCTACTTCTCCTGATCAATGCACACTTGTCGCTCTCACACCAGAACACTGCGAGCTTCATTGCTTCAGCTCCACACATAGCCAAATTTCTCTACCCCGTATCTCCTGCAGACAGCGTTGTCCATCCTCCGCCAAATGACTCCCAATCGAGTACGTCAATGTACCGAGCCTTCGCCCAAGTCAAGGTCCATGTCACCCGCAACCTACAGCACCTCCTCTCTGAACAACCTCTCAAATCCATGCCCAACGGAACACAACTCGCCGGCGCTCTCTCTTTGGGTCTTACATATATCAACCGCCTTCAAATCGATTCCCCCCTTAACCCTCCAAGCGCCCGAATCCTCATTGTTTCCACCTCCCAAGATTCTAAGGGGCAGTACATTCCTATTATGAACGCTATTTTTGCGGCACAAAAGGCAAAGATTCAGATCGATGTGGTTAGGATCGGTGGAGACGCCAAAACAACGGAGAGCACCTTTCTGCAACAGGCTTCTTATACGACAAATGGGGTCTACACGCCATTAGAAGCGACTAAGTTATCTCAGTTGCCTCAATATCTGTTGCAATTGTATGCTGCTGACCAAGCTGCGAGGTCGCATCTTGTGTTTCCGAAGCGGTAAATCTCAGTCCTTTCATGATCTTAATTGTAGGGGAGATGTAGATTTCCGAGCAGAGTGTTTCTGTCATCGACAAATCTGTGAGATTGGATACGTCTGCGGCGTCTGTTTATCAAGTATCTCGCCGGCATTTACTAAACTAACAGCAGTCTTCTGCCAACGTTATGAACGTTGTTCAACATGTGGCACAAAGTTCGATAAACCTGTAGGCGGGGCCACAGCCTTCCCTTAATTCACGCCGATGTCAATATACACACGAATCCATAGCATCAATAATATAGTTCACGAAGCGGCCAACTCAAGGACAACGTATTGATCTTCGTTCATTCAATCCCCACGCTGAACTTTCTCAACTCGGTTTTGAAACACAAATTCTCGACTGGTATTGAAACACAAAAAGCATTGGATCTATAATCTTACGGGAGGTATGGCTATGAAGAATTGCCAAGACGGTATTGTCAGATTTAACAAGGAGACTGGTGCTGTATAGAGCATAGCGGTTATACCCAGTCATTTTATTTATACCCAGTATAAAAGAATTAGAATTCGTACTCAAATATCTCTCTAAATATCATCACTCACCAAATTCCCACAGAAAAAGCAAACCACCGGTCTATAATCCTTGAGTCCCCAATGTTGAACGTAAATCTATTGTCCTCAAGCCACGACAAACATAGCAGCAAATCCGACACCAATCATGCCGAGCGCGATAGCAAATCCTCGAGAGCCATAGGTTGCATGACCACTCGATGTGCCTGTCGCTGTTCCAGTGCTCTTCGCTCCACTCGCACCCGATCCTGAGCCTGAAGCACCTGAAGCTGCACTGGCTCCGGTACCTGAAGCTCCTGCGGTATCTGTGCCCGTGGCTCCTGCAGAGGCATCCGTACCGGTTGCTGAGGCACCTTTAGCTGTGTTCGACGCGTCCAATGCGGCTGATAATTAGTGGAGTAAGAGTGATTGAGTACCATTATTGGTTGCCTTAGCAGTTGATGCAGTAGGAGTTCCAAAGAGCACAGTTGATGTTCCGCCGACAACACTGACAGAAAGCTGGGATTCGGGTCCTCCAGCCACGATTGAGAATTGTGCAGACTCAGCGAGGATGCCACTGTTTGTTGCTGTGACGATGGCATTGAAGCGGATACGGTAATCGTCACTAAGGTTAGAGAGTCATCGTGGTCCAACTACCCAACAGGGAGAACAGTGTCGAACGTGAATGTTCCCGCAGAGGTCAATTCTACAAGTTAGTCCTGGATGAGTGAGAAAATACGATTTGCAACGATAGTAAGATCTTGAGAAGGATAGACGGCGTAATTGGTCAGAAGAATAGTAAAAGATGTAGGATCCGATCTAGCGATAAGGACTCCGTATTCCAGAGTTTATTACGAGACACTTTGCCAGGTGATAGTATGACTGCCCGAGGAGTTCCACACATCTGATGTCCCAGGTGACGTGATGGAAATACCTACCCAAATCAGTATGTGCGAAAAAGGAGTCGGTTACCCAATGCACCGAGAGGCAAAGCCAACAACGCGACGGCAGAGAATGTCTTCATGGTTTTAATGCAACAAGTCACCGAAAACACAGTTTGTCAAAGGAACGACGTGAAAAGTGGACGAGCGTTTGGGATAGAATTCGGTGAAACGAGTGTGGTGTGCTGAACGAGAGTGTAGTGTGCTGTGCGTGCGGTGGGTCGTCTGTTTTATTGGGACGCACGAGCCTCGCGCGGCATATGCGCCTTGGGTGCACAGGTCGCCCTGGTTTATTTTGGGCCCACGTTTGTGCGCTGTCCGTGCAGATGAGCTGCATGCATCTCTTAAAATTGGAAATGACGGCACGGTTGGTTCTCTGTCAGGGGCACTTTGGCATCCCGTTGCCGTGGTGATACACCCCTGAAATTGCACAATTTCCGAGCCTGAGGCGGTGGTGCGCCTTAAATCTCGGTTCGCGGCACCTCTTCTCGCAGCGCAAAGCCATGGCACTTTCATAACGTTGCGGACCTTAAGTAATAGAAATTGCCGACACTTAAATTAATATGCTTGCCTGCAACAGGGGAATTTGTTTCACATTCAAAGAGTAGGAATATCAAAGGCAAACCGGGTCTACATTAATACATACTTCCTAAAGTCTGAATACAATCATGGGATGCAACAAACTATTGACAGCAAGTACCGAGGATATTCAAACCATAAGACGATTTCGCCATGCATAACCCAAAATATCACGCAACGTCCCAAACAAAAAATACAACCCCCAATGTTCACTTATTCCACCGCACACGCCAATCTCCACTCCCTGTTTTAAGATGGCGTGCTCCGGAGCTGGGGGGACCTTCTTCTAATGAAAAACTTTCCTGACCCACATTGATATCACCAAACCGTATCCCACGAGTGCGAGTATGCGCAGGAGGTGGTGATATTAGCTGTGACCCACTTGTTGAACTTTCCGCACCACGGGAACTGCTTTGGCTTCGGGACGACGGAGCTTCGTCATCGGGACTGTCTTCTTCCGGTTCCTCGTCTGATGACGTTTCCGGCTGTTTTCCTTTGCTCCGTGAAATGGCAGGGTAAGGTGGATGGGGGGGTCCTTCATCGTCAGAGTCCTCAGAATCACCAGAGACGCCGAGAACAGCCTCACGTCTACGCCGCTCGACATCCGTTTCCTGATCACGTTCCCTTCGTGCGCGGCGCTCGGTAGTCTCCGAGGCATGACCTGTTCGCCGAGCGTCCTCATCCACTACTAAGGCCGGACCCATGGCTGGTCGAGGAGGGGATTGTTTCGAAGATACTCTTGAGGCTCCCGGAGAGGAGTCTGCCGAAGATCGCTTCTCTAAAGCGGTTGACTCCTCCTCATCCTCAGTTATTCCCGTTTCCAAATCCCCTTCGGGGCGCCCTCCCTCCCGAAATTCCGACAGTTTTCGTCCGCTCCATATTCTCTTTAATCTCCCGGTAAGAGATTTAGGTTGCCCCTGTGCTTTGTCTTCTACACCTTCCATTTTGTCCATCATTTTCCTCCCGAATTTCTCAGCTGCCTGTCTCATTACGTGCTCTTGGGGTGATTTTATCGTTCGGATGACCTCGCCCTCCTCATCTTCAACAATAATATTATCACCCTCTCTCCAAGCTTCCTCCCCTTCATTAATTTTCTCTTCGTAATTCTCCTCCTGATTTTCTGCACTCGTTTCCTCCTCTTTCTCTGTTTCGCCTTCCATCCGCACATCTTCAACGTCATGACGACGTTCCTCCCGGCGGCGTGCCGCCTCTGGTGCGGTCTCGACTTCGGCCGGTCGACCAATAGCACTCAGACTTATTGGACCTCCTTCACGAAGCGTATCGCTGTTCAGAGGCCGTCCATCTTGAGGAGCAGAAATAGGCCCAATCTTGCCCTTTTTGTACTTCGACAATGGTTGGCGAGAAGCGATGGACATACGAGGCAGACGGGAAGCCCACCCGGCCCCGCTATGGGCCGAGGCTTGCGTTGTGCCATTGTCTTGCGTGTAGGTGATTGTGAACGAGAGGGTGTTGAGATGTTTTCCCAGTGTGAACACGGCTATCGATGATCCATGAACAATAATCTACGTTAGCGTATTTCTGACGAAAACATACCGAAGACAGGATCAGGAAGGACACAATCGGCCAGATAGCCAGGATCACAGTGTAATTTGGACTATTAGGATCGGTCGGTAAAGTTGCCAGTGGCACGGTGTGTCCAGTCTCCAATTCGGCTCTTGCAAGAATA
>Ga0302325_10020467_pt1 | contig 13873 bp, 9 predicted proteins | sample Palsa_T0_2_FD_201948 | JGI IMG/M metagenome (GOLD analysis project Ga0302325, IMG submission 201948) | Peat permafrost microbial communities from Stordalen Mire near Abisko, Sweden - Palsa_T0_2 | ecosystem: Environmental > Terrestrial > Soil > Palsa > Peat permafrost | place: Sweden: Abisko... | reverse complement strand
TGATGCCCTCGATCTTGCCTTGTCGGTTGGCGCGGACACCGTCATCGAGGGTGGCGACACGGCCGCCCGAAATGTAATGGCCGCGACAGGCAACCGCGGCGCGGACTTCGTATTGGACTGTGTCGGCACAGAGGCCACGCTGGCCACTGCGGCTGCATGCACTCGGTCGCTTGGTGACTTGACCCTCATCGGCGTCGCGGGTGGCGCATTGTCGTTCAGCTTCCTTTGCCCCGCCTACGAGGTGTCGGCGCAGTCGGTGTACTGGGGCAGCCGCAGCGAATTGGCCGAGGTTCTCGAGCTCGCCTCCCAGGGCCTCATTCGGGCCGAGACGACCATCTACCCGTTGGAGCAGGCGCTGGACGCCTACCGATCATTGGCGGCCGGCGAGATCGTGGGGCGTGCAGTCATTCTGCCGTAGACGTCGTCCTCTCTGCATAAGAAGCCACGCTGGATTGCTCACGACGTGGGGAAGAGCGATGTTGCACGATCGAAGGACTGAAGTTTTCTATTACGCGCGGGCAGGGCGATCTGTGTGGTGGGAGTGGTAGCGAACCTGTATACCGTGGCCCAGCAGTCAGCGGGTGAAGGAGGGAAAGATGGATCGGTTGTCGTGTAGCGACGGCTGGAGCGTCCGGCCGAAGATCAGGGCGTTCCGCCGGGGCCGAATTACAGTCCGCCCCGCCGACCCGCACACCAGCGCCGCGTCACAGCACCCGGTAGGGGACACCTTGGAACAACCGAGGCGGCCATTTGTCAAACCTTTCGTCGCCCATGCCGGCCTTGGGATCGTAGCGTTCGCCCGGCCCCGGTAAGAATCCATCGGCCAAATAGTCGCTGATTCCGTTCACGACCCAAGCCGTCGGCGTGATTGGCTCGAGCACCCGGTTTTGGATGTACCAGTGCCCCTTTGTATGCTCTCCTCGTTGCTCATGAACCAGGCGCGAATCCTCGCTCTCTGCCTCACCGTCGAGGTGCCCGGCGTGGATGTACCAGTTCCGGTTGTAGAAGTCTGGTGTGGTGCCGTCAATGCGCTGGTTGATCCAGAGCATCTGCGTGTGGGAGTAGGGCGTGCCGGGAGGTGGCAGGACACTCTCGTCGAAGATCGTCGTGGGATGGACACGCCAACCCTGCACGTGGCCGCAGTTCCCGCTCAGGACCGAATTGACGGGGTCGGTGGCCACATACGATGCCGACGAGGTGATCTGAAGCACGACGTCGATCCGCCGATCGGCCTCTCCCACCCTGACCGTGGCCCCGGAAAAGGCACTCGGTTCTTGGAGCGTGACCATGACGCTCGTTTCGCCTGCCAGGAGATTGCCGGCAGCCTTGGCCAGATCTTGCAGGACATAGTGCTGGAACGCATCGAGCGCTGTACCGTCGGGCCGCACGAGCGTCCACATGCACTTGTCTCCGACCGGCGTCATGGCCGATTGCCGCCCAAGTCGCTGTGCAGTGCCTCATACGCCTCCCAGTCGTGAGCATCGGCGTAGCGGTCACGTCGTGCCTTGAGAAGTCGGACCTCCTCCAACGCAACGAGCCACTCGAGCTCCGACATGCCTTCCGCTCGGCCGCTTCCTTTCATCTATCCCTCGCTTTTCGCTCTTCTGCTCCCCGTCACCAGATTGAACTCGCTTACGGTCCCGTAGTGAAGAAGCAGCTCATCTGACGACACCGGCCGAGCCGACAGCGGCCCTTCGCTATACGACCTCCATGAGACGAGCGAGGTTGCCGCCCATAACCGCCTGCTGATCCTCGAGCGGTAGCGAAGCGATGTCGTCGGAGAAGGCAAGGGGGTCGCGCAGGCCCTCGGGATGAGGGAAGTCCGAGCCGAACATGCTGTTGGCAACGCCGAGCAAGCCGATGAGCTCTACGGGATTGGGGTCGCGGAAGATGTGGATCCAAATGTTCCGGCGCAGCACCTCGAGAGGATCCTCGTCGAACAGGGTGGGTGTGCGTTCGTAGGCATCGGCGAAGTGGCTCAGCATCGGACGGGTCCACTCGTTGAAATGTTCGACGATCACAACCTTTAGCCGCGGGAAGCGAGAGAGCATGCCGTGCCCGATCATTGAGGCGATGAGGTCACTCGTCTGCGATCGCGGTGTCGCAAGCGCGCGGAACGGTGCCGATGCACCGTATGGTCGCTCGAAGTAGCCGCCCGTCTCCCGAGAACCGTCAAGCTCGGCGATGTCGACGGGGTAGCGCATGTTCACGGTATTGTGCAGCCCGACGACCACACCCTTTTCCTGCATAGCCTCCCAGAACGGGTCGAACTCCGGAAGAGCGAAGGACCGGGGACCGCCAAATCCGAATACAGGCGCTGGACGGATGTAGACGATCCGCGCCCCTCGATCAGTCACCCACTCGAGCTCCTTGATGGCGCGATCCACGATTGACATGCCGATCGCCGGAGTGGCGAAGACTGCGTTCTCGTAGCCGAACGTCCAGTGTTCGTACATCCACTCGTTGAGGGCGTGGAGGACGGCATGCGAGGCCAGCGGATCCTCCGGCATCGCCTGCTCAATGACGCTGGCCAGGGTCGGCCACATCAACGACCTCGAGATGCCGAACTCCTTCATTAGCTTGTACCGGGGTTCGACATCGAAAAAGGCGTCGAGGCCTGGGATGGAACGCCGCTGGAGTGGGTCGTCTTTCTGGCCTCCGGGGGGCGCGACCCGTTCGAAGGTCGGATTCGGAATGGCGCGGCTGATCCGGTCCTTCACCGTGAGTTTCGCCCGGTTGCCTTCCTCGATGTACTTCACGACACCCTGATATTCGGCTGGAATAAACTTCGTGAACGCGTCCGTGTTCTCGTACATATGGTTGTCGGAGTCGAACACCGGGTAGTCCAGCTCTCGTTCTCGAATGAAAAAAAGCTCGTCGTCAGCCATTTCGCAATCTCCTCTGACTATGGATTATCTTTCCCGAGCTTGATGCCCCGTGGCGTACTGCTCGTTCACTCAATGCGGGGACGGACCACGCGGCACGTCGCGGAAGGGTGTGTCACGGTCGACGCCGAGTTCTCTCGGCATTCCGAGAAGTCGCTCGCTCACCACGTTCCGTGCCATTTCTAGCGTTCCTCCTGCCATCTGTCCGGACTGGCGAACGAGAAATGCAATTCCTCGTTCCCCGGCTGCCCGGTTTTCTTCAGTCCATGCGGCCGCCGCCGCTCCGGTCAGCTGCAACGCGATGTTGGACTGACGGATGCCGAGCGTTCCCCCGATGATCTTGGTGAGCCCGGCGCCCTGATTGCTCAGCTTCCCGGCGGCGATCGACTTCCCGACGCGCAATACGCCCTCGCTCGAAGCCAGGCTTAGAGCATGGGCCTCGCCGATGAGCTCGCGGGTCGCCGCGTCGTCGAGCCGTCCGGCCCTGCGCGCCTGGCCGATATAGGTCGCGCCGACTCCGGCTTTGAAGTCGCTACTGCCTTCGACACCGGCGGGCGGGACCGGCCGGGTGGTGAAGGCCAACAGGCCGAAGCTCTTCTCATAGAACATCCAGCGGCTACCCACAGTCCATCCCTGGTCGACCTCACCGATTCGGTCGGTATCGGGGACGCGCACATCGGTGAGAAACTCCTGGCAGAACTCGCGGGAACCGTTGAGCATCTCGATCCGGTGGACTTCGATGTTTGGCTGATGGAGGCGCAGCATGAACACGCTCAGACCGCGATGCTTCGGCACGTCCCAGTTCGAGCGCGCCAGGCAGAGCCCCCAGTCAGCCCACCACGCACCGGTTGTCCAGATTTTCGAACCGTTGAGCACCCATTCGTCACCGTCGCGCATGGCAGTCGTCTGGGCGCCGGCGACATCGGATCCACCTGTCGGTTCTGACAGGAGCTGCATCCAGATCTCATCGCCGCAAAGAATGGCGGGGATGTGCTGGCGTTTTTGCTCTTCCGTTCCGTAGTCGAGAATTACGGTGGCGCAGGGCTGCAGCGTGGGCACCTGCAGGCGAAACGGGTATTCGTACGGCCAGATCTCCTCATTGAAGACTTGCTGGTGAGCAGGGCTCAGGCCTTGACCTCCATACTTTTTCGGGAAGCAGATCCCGGCGAATCCGGCGTCGAACAGTCGATGTTGCAGCTCCCTTTGGTGCGTGACCTCCGCGAGTTCTTCATCGTCGCTGAGCCCACTTTGCGCCAGCGCCATTCCCAAACCCGGGTGCTTGGCGCGCGGCATGTTGTCCTCCAGCCATGTGTGCAATCGTCGGCGGAAGTCCTTTTCTGGCTCGAGGTTCTCCTCAGACACTTTGACGCTCCCGGTTCTCCAACAGTGTGGTGAGCCGCTGCCGGTGATCGGAAACCGTTCCGAACAGCAGGGAGTCGACGACCACGCGGCGAAGGTACAGGTGCATGTCGTGGTCGAAGGTCACTCCGATGCCGCCGTGGATCTGTACGCAATCCTGCAGCACGTCGACCCCGTAGACACCGAGGTATGCCTTGCCTGCGCTCGTATATTCGCTCGCACGCTCACCTCGCCCTTGCACATGGAGCGTGGCAGCATCTGCGATACCGTGACCCGCCTCGATCCATGCCTTCATGTCAGCACTTCGGTGCTTGAGCTCCTGGTACGAGGCCAGCGGTCGGCCGAAGGAATAGCGGTTGAACATCCACTCCACGGTGGTCTCGAATGCTTTTTCCATGGCGCCGACCATCTCATGAATCTGCATCAGGTTGGTGAGCTGCAGCTGCCATTCGATGTCATCTCCAACGCTCGACGCGTCGCCGACTAGCGCCGAGCGGGGCACTTGAACGCCTTCGAACCGGACCTCGGCGTATCGGCGCGTCAGGTCGAGACCCTCAGCAGCGATCACGGTCACGCCGGGCGTCCCCGCGGGAACCAACAGCTGCACGGGATATTCGTCGGTGTGAGCTACCACGAGGAGATGATCGGCCTGCCCACCCGCCTCGACCGGGCCCTTTCGACCGTTCAGCACGTAGCCTTGGTCGGTGACCGTGGCAGTCATCGTCACCTTTCCTAAACGGTCATTCGGTGGCGGCTCCGCCCAGCACCATGCGGCAACCGTCTCCCCGCTCAACAAACCCGGCACGACGCTGGCCTTCTGCTCCGGTGAACCCTGCCGTGACAGCGCCGCGGCCACGACGTTGGTGGGAAGTAGCGGCCCCGGTGCCGCGTAACGGCCGAACTGGTGGGATATCAAGGCCAGATCGGTCACCCCGCCACCGCTGATACTGCCGCCGCCGTCGTCCTCGGAAACCAGTAGGGATGTCCATCCCAGCTCCGCTCCCTGCCGCCAATAGGCCGACGAGAAACCTGTCTGATCATGGCGCAGCGCCCGCAAGTCAGTAGGGCTGGCCTGGTCGTCGAGGAACTTGGCGGTCGTCTCCGTGAAGACCTCCTGATCGGCCGTCAGTTCTAATTCCATGTCCTCAGTCCTCGGTTTCGGGAGTATCCGGTCACGACTCGCAGCGTGGTATCTGGACGAGAGCAAGCCTCGGCCAGTTCGACCCGGTACGACGGCCACAACGAGCCGCCCGCCTGTCACTGTTAGTGTCTTAGCTCACTTGCGTTGCACTCAGCAAGCGATTACCGTTCGAAAAGACGCGACCGTGCGATGAGGGCGGAGGCCTTCACTACAGGCGTAACTTCATTGGGCTTTGTGGAGTTTCGGGATGTGCACCACACCGAGCTCCAACAGGAAGATTGCTGGGGGGACCGTGCTCCAATTCATTGTGGCAGGGCTCGTTTTAGGCGGAATTTACGCGATCTCTGCCACCGGGTTGGTGGTGACCTACCAGTCGGCTGGCATTTTGAACTTCAGCTTCGGAGCAATCGCGTACACCGTTGCGCGCCTCTACTACTTCTTGAACACCCAGCACTCCTGGCCGATCGCGTACGCGGCGTTCCTTTCGATTCTGGGGCTCGGGCCGATTCTTGGCTTGGTCCTCTATTTCGGCCTGTTCCGGTACATGCGTCTGTCGTCTACCCTCGTCAAGGTTCTGGCCACCATCGGAATCTCGGTTGCACTGCCGGCGATCGACACCGTTATTTTCGGAAGCGGGGAGATCCTGAGCGCACCCGGTCTCGCACCCCTGCCCGTACACGTGTTTCAGGTGTTCGGTGTTCCTGTCACCTTGGATCAGGTCATCGTCTACGCATGCGTGGTTGCGATCCTGGTGGCCGGTTTCCTTATCCTCCGCTATACCGACGTCGGACTGCAGATTCGCGCCCTCGTGGACTCTCCGGCCATGACGGCGCTGTCGGGGACCAACCCCGGCAGGATGTCGGCGGCGGTCTGGGCCGTAGGCACCACGCTGGCCGGTCTTTCCGGGGTGCTGGTAGCTCCCATCATCGGTCTCGACGCGGGCGACATCACGTTGATAATGGTGGCCGCATTTGCTGCGGTCATTGCCGCCAAGTTGCGGAGCCTGCCGATAGCCGCAGCCGTTGCTCTGGGCATGGGCATCGTGAGCTCCCTGTTTCAATACTGGTTGCCCCCCGCGAGCATCTACACCGCTGATCTTTTAGCAGCTATCCCGTTCTTAGTCATCGCCATCTCTCTCACCTACTTCATCGCCCGATCCGGGTCGATCGACGAGGTCCACGGCGTCGGAGGGGCGTTGGACCGAGCCATCACACCACAGGGCAACGAGGCGTCGCCGACGGTCGGCAAGACCGGGTTCGGCGCCCTGAGTTGGAAACCATCGGCGTTCGCATTCGCCGGCCTGTTGGCGTTGCCCTTGTTCCTCCACAGCTTCTGGCTCGGGTTGATGGGCCAGGGGGTCGCCTATGGCGTCATTTTCTTGTCGTTCAGTTTGGTAACCGGTGAGGGCGGCATGATCTGGCTCTGCCAGGCGACTTTCGCCGGGGCTGGTGGGATGGCCACCGGCCTCCTAACCGCCGACCACGGCATTCCCATCCTCCTCTCGGTGCTGATTGGCGGCCTCATCGCGGTGCCCTTCGGTCTCATTGTGGGATGGCTCACCATTCGGATGGGCGATCTCTACGTGGCCTTGGTGACGCTGACCTTCGGGCTGTTGGTCGAAAACGTCGTGTTCAATCGGCAGCTCTTCTTCAACAACGGCATCGGCACCGCGGTATCCCCTCCGCAATTCGCTGGAGGTAACCGAGCCCTTGTGTACCTGACGATCGGCCTTTTCGCTGTAGTCGCCATCTTCATCGTGAACTTGCGGCGGTCGACCACCGGAATGGGCATGACAGCGGTTCGTCAGAGCGCCATCGGATCCAAAACCCTGGGTATCAGCGTGGTGCGTATGAAGATCATGATGGCCGGCCTGGCCGCGTTTGTGGCGGGAGTCGGTGGGGGATTGTTGGCCATCACGCTCGGCAACGCCCTAACCAGCAACTACGCAACGCTGGGAGGGGAGGTCTGGCTGGTCATCTTGGTCACGTATGGCATCCGCTCGAATGGTGCTGCCGTCTACGCCGGCCTTTCTCTGACCCTGCTCAGCGGCGTGTCGCTGGCCTACTTACCCAAGGTATTTGATAATTTCGTCGTTATCGCCTTCGGGTTGGGTGCTATCACCATCGTGAAGTTCCCCGATGGCATACTCACCTCCCAGGCTCGACACGTGCGCGCCATGATGGCCCAAATCAGGGTGTCCTCCCCGTTGGTCTACGGCCGGCTCAAGGTTGGCGGGGCGGCCGGTCTCGTCGCAGTCGTGGTACTCATCATCGCAGTCCGTAACCTGTGGTGGCTGTGGTCGGTGATCGCCCTTGCCCTTCTGACCGTTGCGTTCGGTTATGTCGCTTTCAAGAACCGTCAGCAGCCGGCTCCCGTTCTGGTAGCGAGCGAGGAGACGCCCCGGCCCGCGGTGCTCGAACCGGTCGACGTCGGGTGAGTGACCTGCGATGACCGTCACCGAGCCGCTTCTCGCCAACGGAGCCGTGCCGAAGCCTGTGCTGGCAGCAAGCAATGTGACCGTTCGCTTCGGTGGCCTGACTGCTCTTTCGAATGTGGACATCAGTATTCCAGCCGGCGCCCTCGTCGGCCTCGTCGGCCCTAACGGCGCGGGAAAGACCACCCTCTTTGGAGTGATGTCCGGCCTCCTTCGTCCCAGCGCCGGTCGCGTGGAGTTGGTCGGGACGGACGTGACCAAAGCGAGCTCCGAAACTCGCGCCCGACTGGGACTGGCCCGGACCTTCCAACAACCTGAGCTATTTCCGGATTTAACGGTGCGGGAGCATTTGGTGCTCGCCTACCGGGTGCGTCACTGCCGGAGCAGGCTGTGGAAGGACGTGTTCACCGCCGGCTGTCTCAAGCGCCCCGATCCCGCCGAGACGGAGCGGGTCGATTCCCTATTGGAGCTCCTGTCGCTCAGCGAGGTGGCAAACCAGCCGACGCGGGTCTTGCCGTTGGGCACGAGCCGACTGGTCGAAGTCGGTCGAGCGCTGGCAACGGCACCGGCCATCGTGCTCTTGGACGAACCGTCCGCTGGTCTTGACGGCCATGAAACCGAGCGACTCTCCGAGGCGCTACGGCGCACCGTCCTCAGGGAGAAGGTGTCACTCTTGCTTGTTGAGCATGACGTGGGCATGGTACTCAGTCTTTCGAGTCAGATTTACGTGCTTGACTTCGGATCGGTAATTGCGCAGGGGCCTCCCGCTGAAATCCGCGAGAACCCTCAGGTACGAGCGGCATACCTTGGCGATGAGGACATCGCGATCGCGACGGGCTGAAGCGGCGAGGAGTTCGAACGGTTTAGGGGGGATGACAGTTCTGAGATCGAGGGTTGCGCATCTCCGCGAGTCATGGCATGATTTCGATATCGAAGTCAATCATTGGGATTCACAACGAGCGGCAGTTCGGGTTTCATCGCCGCAACCAGGATCTTTACCGGCGGGCGGGTCTGGCCGGCCCGTCGACGGGTGCAGCAAGTCCGATAATGACGAACACATTAAGGGGGGTAATGATGCGCAGAAGCGTGATCAGTCCGATACGCATCGCTATGGCCGTGCTTTCAATGGCGGGTGTCATTACCGCGCTCTCCGCTGCGTCAGCCTCCGCCAGCACCTCGAAGGCGCCCATCATCATCGGCTACATCACCGACGAAACCGGTGCGGCAGCATCGACGTACATCAATGCGATTCAGGGCGCACAGGCGCGGATCGACGCACAGAACGCCATTGGCGGAGTGAACGGCCACAAGCTAGAGCTCGTGGCTGAAGACGACCAATCCACGCCGACCGGCAACTCGACGGCGGCCCACCTTTTGGTGAGCAAAGGTGCTTTCGGCATCATTCAGGATGACTCTGGCGCGTTCGGATCATCCCGCTACCTGAACCAACTAGGGATACCCGTGGTCGGCGCCTCGGTCGACGGCCCCGAATGGGGCGAGCAACCGAATACGAATATGTTCTCCATCGTTGACCTTTACTCCACGACGCCGTTCAACGGGTACTACTACACCTATAGCAGCAGCGGGGCGGAGCTCAAGGCCCTCCACGTCACCAAGTTGGCCCAGGTCGTGTTCAACATTTCCTCCGCCATCAACGCGGCGAGTACCATCTTTGACCAAGCAAAGTCTTACGGCGTCAGCGATTGTCTCGATGCTCTGCTTCCAAGCAGCGGCAACTTGAATCCGACGGTGCTCCAGATCAAGCAACTGGGTTGCAATGGGGTCGAAGTGCTCAGCGTGCTTTCAACCTGCATCACGCTAGCTACCGACCTCCAACAGGCCGATGTAAAAGCCAAGTTGATCTGCGCCACCGCCTACGATCAGTCTCTTCTCAATCAGCCGTCGGCACTTGCCGCGATGCAAGGTACTTATACGACAGCGCTTATCAACGTTCTCGCGAAGAATCCGACCCCCGCGGTGGCGCTCTTTCTCGCCCGGCTCAAAAAATACACGTCCTTTTCCGGAGGTATTCCCAGCGACAACATCGAATATTCCTACATGGCCGCCGACGCCATGATCAAGGGGCTGGAACTCGCCGGGCCCAACCCGACTCGCAAGGCGTTCATCACGAACCTGCGCAAGGTCTCGGACTATACGGTCGAAGGCCTGTTGACGACCCCCATCATCTTCAGTCACTTCGGCACTCTGGGCATGATCCCGAAGCAATCCTGTGGGCCGCTCCTCGAGATCAAGGGCAAAGCCTTCGTCCCCGCCGTTAACGTGTGTGGCACCCTGGTCAGGGGCGCTAAGGCCTAGGAGCGGGAGTTGGGGAGCTTTTCGTCAAGCTTGTTGCAAACGTCGATCTTCCAGCCTTCCGTGAAAACCCTCACTCGGTCTTCTGGTATCAGCCAAAGGCTGGATGAGGCCTTCAGCAGGACTTACTTCAGCATCGCTGCATGATCCTGCTGGGTGACCCCCCGAGAGGCCCAGGTGTCGGGTCCTCTTTGTGGACCGGGGAGGCCCGTGCCCGAGCACAGGCGGTCGCCTGTGTCGAGAACACTCGGCGCTCCAAATAACTCGGTGCTCCGAGGCGACGACAGTTCTGACATCGAGGGTTGCGCATCTCCGCTTCTCATGGCATGAAAGTCAACCCGTGGGATTCACAGCGAGCGGCCGTGCGGACCTCACCCCCGCAACCACGAGCTTTTCGGCGGGTGCAGTGGAGCTTCCGACCGGAACGGTTTGGACCTGGATCAATCAGGAGTTCTTGCCAGCGGGTTGCGTCCGCGATGGCGAGACTATTGACCCGTCAGGTCACGGGCGTTCTGGTACATGATTCGTCGCTGGTCTTCGATCGAGAAGTTGGCGACGTTCTCGAGGAAGTCCTTGGGCTGTGAGTAGCCCTCGCCATGCGGCCAATCGGAGCCAAACAGAATCCGCTCCACAGGCAAGTGTCGAGCCAGCTCCTCCACGCTCTCCTCCACGAAGGGGGCCACCCAACAGTGCTCGATGAACATCTCTTTGGGTGAGGTCTGGTATTCGCCGCCGTGGCCGAGATAGTCCAATGCATGGAGAAGTGGGGGTACCCATGCCGACCCGTTCTCGATAAACGCCACCTTCAGTCGCGGAAACCTCTCGAAGAGCCGTTGGGCTACCAGGAAGTAGGCGAAATCGTGAACACTCCGGTGTTTCATGAGCGCTCCGATCGCCGTACCGGTTCCCATCATCTTCATGTTGTCGCCGGTTTTTCTGAGTTCCACGGGATTCGTTTCGCCCCAGACCCGACTCAGGAGCGCGTACAGGTCACGGTACGTGTTGTCCGAGCCATCATGCGAGGACACCACGACACCGGACTCTTGTGCGAGTCCCCAGAAGCGGTCGTACATGGGGTCCGCCGGAGAGCGAAAGCCATGAGCGGTGATAGCAGACCCGTGACGGATCGCGATGACCCGGGCGCCATGGCCGAGGCACCACTCAAGCTCCTCAGCCGCCTTGTCCGGGTCCGAAAGGTTCAGGAAGGGTACGCCGAAGATGCGGTCCTCGTAGGCAAAGCCCCAGTCTTCTTCGATCCAGCGGTTGAAGGCGCGCATGACCTCGATCGTCGCTTCGACGTCGGTATCCAGCATCGGTGCCTCGAGCACGACGCCCTGCGACGGGAACATCCAAAGGGCTTCTACCCCCTGTTCATCCATGACCTTGAGACGGTCCTGGCGGTTGTACCACTCGGGATGCGCTGAAGGGTCGACGTTGAAGGAGGCTTCGAAGTCCTCGCGGGAGAGCTTTCCGACGAAGTAGTCCATGAAGGATCCCGGCGCCGGCCGCGGGTGCACATCGGCTGGGCCGGGAAGCCAATCGAAGACCTTGTTGTCCAGGACGTACCGCCGCACGCCGTCAACGTCCTTAACCTGCACCCCTCGGTCGGCGTACTTGGGGTCGCGGTGGCGCGTGAAGGCGTCACTCGTCTCCCAATAGTGATTGTCGGCGTCGAAGATCTTGGTGATCGCACCGTTCTCGGTCATGGTCATGTTGTCCTCTCTATGCGATTCCGTGCCTGAGCAGCTGGCCCGGCGTCGCGTCGGTGCACTCGCCGTCGATGAAGGTGGTCCTCCCATTCACGATGATGCGGTCATAGCCCTTGGCCTTCTGAACGAGTCGCCATTCACCCGCTGGGTAGTCGTAGAGCCGCTCCTGTGGCAGGGCATCGAGAGTTTCGGGGTTGTAGACGATGACGTCAGCGGCCTTGCCCTCGCAGATGCACCCGCGGTCTTTGAGGCCTACGGCCATGGCTGGGTAGGCCGACAGGCGCCAGTGGGCTTCCTCGGCCGACATGATCTCGTGCTTGCGCACCCAGTAGCCCAGTAGTTCGGTGGCGAACCGCGCCGTCGTGACGAACTTGGTATGGGCGCCCCCGTCGCTTATGCCGGGCAGCGCTACGTCGCAGGTCCCTACTTCCTTCACTGCTTGCGGGTCCATTTCGATCATCGTTGTGCCGAACCCGACGTTGAGATTACCGGCGACGGCGATGTCGAGCATGGCATTGAGAAGAGATTTATTCTCCCGGGTAGCGATTTCGCCAACCGTAAATCCCTCATAACGCTCCTTCAACTGGAGAGCATTCGGCGCGTCGCTGGAGATCCAGTTCACCGTGATCTCGTCGAGCCGATAGCCAGCCGCGCCGAAGCCGCCTCCCAGCAGATCGATCGCCTCTTGGAGAGCCGGGCGGCGAGCCGGGTCGGAGAACTTGGCGATCTTCTCCTCGAGGGTGCCGAGGCTGGCTTCCATCCAGGCGGGGAAAATGTCCATGAGGTTGTAGTCCTCGAGGACGATCTCGGACTTGAAACGCACGATCTGCGCCGAGGCGAAGACTCGCGCACCCTCCTCCTGATTCAGCTGGTTGAGACGAGCGATGGTCTCGAGGTGCGGGTGGCGGGACTCGCCGTGCTGATTCACCGATCCAGTCGGCGCCAACGCGTTCCAGATGATGGGGCGTCCGCTCTCGCGCGCGATCAATGCGGCCACCTCGAGATTCCCGGTGATCTGCGTCGTGCCCCGGCCGATCTTCCGGAGAACGCGTGAGAAGGCGACAATCTCTCGCTCCGTCATCTGGTCGGTGACCATCGGTGTGCCGTCGTAGTCACGCTGGACGTTTCCGACGTCCCCGGCTATCTGCGAGCTCCAGCCGCAACCGCCGGCTTCCATGGCGACGCCGACCAATCGACACATCTCGTCCAGCTCGTCGTCCGAAGCCCGGAACTCCTTGGCCTTGTCGACGCCGACAACGTAGGTGTACAGGGGTGCCAGCGGCACCAACGACATCACGTTCACGCCTTTCGGTGTCCGATCGACGCTGTCGAGGTACTCCGGAAACGTTTCCCAGTCCCACGGCATCCCCGCCCTCATCGTTTTGAGCGGTACCGCTTCATTCCGTGAAAGGCTGAGCATCGTGCGGTCTTGGTCCTCGGGGCGGCAGGGCGCGAACCCGAACCCACAGTTGCCGATTACCACGCTCGTGACGCCGTGCCAACCTGACATCGTGCACCACGGGTCCCAGAAGAGTTGGCTGTCGTAATGGGTGTGCAGGTCGACAAACCCAGGAGCCACGATCTTTCCCGAGGCGTCGACCACCTCTGTGCCCTCGGACGCGTCGACGGTGCCGATCATGGCGATCCGTCCGTCCTTGATGGCCACATCCGCTTTGAAGCGCGGGGTTCGGAGCCCGTCGATGACGGTGCCGCCCTTGATCACGATGTCATAAGTCGACATGTTCCCTCTTCCTGGTGATCTCTAGTTTTGATTGAGTCTCGACTACCGGTGGCGCGATCATCCGGGCTTGCTCACCTGGCTGTCGTAGGGGGGTGTGCTTACGATCCGGGGAGGGTCGCCCTTTCCGGAAGCGTGGGCTACCTCTGCAGCTTCGACGGCGCTGAAACGAGCGATCTGCTCAACCCGGCCATTCCGAATCCCCACGTCGGCCCTGTAGCTTGATGTCCGAGGCCAGTCGATAACAGTTCGACGTTTGAGGACAAGTTCAAAATGCGGCACTTTTTCGAGCCC
>Ga0302325_10020464_pt1 | contig 13874 bp, 11 predicted proteins | sample Palsa_T0_2_FD_201948 | JGI IMG/M metagenome (GOLD analysis project Ga0302325, IMG submission 201948) | Peat permafrost microbial communities from Stordalen Mire near Abisko, Sweden - Palsa_T0_2 | ecosystem: Environmental > Terrestrial > Soil > Palsa > Peat permafrost | place: Sweden: Abisko... | reverse complement strand
TGCATAGAAACGGTCAGTTCACATGGGCGCGTGTTCAATGAACCTTCTCAGTCTTGATATTCGGACGCTGCGTTCGCTCACTTCCGTTGCGGATACCGGCAGCATCACCGAAACGGCCCGTCAGCTCGGCCGCACCCAGCCGGCGATCAGCTTGCAAATTCAACGGCTTGAAGAGATCACCGGCAAGGCGCTGTTTCGCCACGAAGGCCGGCGAATGCAGCTGACCCAGGACGGCGACATGGTTCTGGGTTACGCAAGAACCATCCTGCGGTTGCATGATGAACTTCTCTCCCGTCTGTCGTCGCCGGACGTGCAGGGCCATGTGGTGGTCGGCGTTCCCGATCTCTACGCCGCCTATATGCTGCCGTCGGTGCTTTCGGTCTTCAAGGAAGCATTCCCGCGCATTCGGGTCGAAGTGCGCTGTGCGCTGTCGACTCCGACGGTGGAGCGCGTTCGGCGCGGCGAAGTCGACGTCGCGCTGGTGACGCGGATGAATAACTTTACCCGCGGTCTCGTGGTGCACCAGGAGCAACTGGTGTGGATGGTCGGCGACACCTCGTGCGCGCAATTCGACGATCCGGTGCCGCTCGCACTGCTTCCGCCCGGCAACATCTACCGTGAATATGCGATCGACCACATCGAGCGCGCCGGGCGTAAATGGCAAATCGTGTGTGTCAGTGAAAGCGTGAGCGGGCTGCAAGCCGCCGTGTTCGGCGGTATGGCGGTCACGGTTCTCGGGCGATGCGCGTTGGTCGCGGGCATGCGCGAACTCACGCCGGAAGACGGGTTTCCCGCGCTGCCGAAGGTCGACCTTCTGCTTTACAAGGCGCCCGGCGTTTCATCGCCGGCGGTCGATGCTTTGCACGATTATCTGGCCCATTATGTCGGGCTGGACAGCGTGGTCGATCCGCAAAGAAAGGTGCGGGACTCCTGGCGCGAGTCGACGCCGCTGAACGGTTTTGCGTCGCGCCACGACACGAGCCTCGCCTTCTCGAAGTAGCGGTTCACGCGCGCCCTCGGCGGCGCATCGGCTTAACCGCCGGCCTTCGGCGGAGGGAATATCCGCTGTCAGGCCAAGATCGTCCGCCGTTTAATGGGAGATCATCCACGGCCGGCTGTTGGGAAAGCTCTTCGATCCTTTGCTTCCCCTATTGACGCGACGCGACGTCCCCCCCGAACAACAAGCGCAGCCGCCGCCGTGCGATCCCTTGAGCGAGGATAGCGTGCGGGGCGCGTTGGCGCTCCGCTCGTTGGCCGCGTGCGCCGCCCGGGTTTGCGCCGAAACCGTCGAGCAGTATGGCGCCGTGAGAAAAGCGCGCGGCGCGTCGGCGGCGCAGTGCGGGCATTCCGATGGCGAAGCGGATTCCGCCATCGGCCGCATCAGCGTGAACGGACCGCATCGCTCACAGAGATAGTCATAGACCGGCATTGGGCTTCTTCACTTGTCCGGCGAGGTTGGGATGTCGACGCCACCCTTGATGTGTTTGGTCGGCCCGGCGGCGTTCGGCATAATATCGAACTCGAAGATATCGGTGGGCAGCCATAGCGTCGCGCAGGCATTGGGGATGTCGACGACGCCGGAGATATGGCCTTGCACGGGAGCAGTCCCAAGGATGGCGTAGGCCTGCGCCTTCGAGTAGCCGAATTTGGTCAAATACTCGATCGCGTTCAAGCAGGCCTGCCGATAGGCGATATGGACGTCGAGGTAATGCTGCTTGCCCCACTCGTCTACTGAGATGCCTTCAAAGATGAGGTAGTCGTTATAGTTCGGCGTGATCGGCGAAGGCTTGAAGATCGGGTTTTTGATTCCGTATTTCGCCATGCCGCCTTTGAGGACTTCCACCTTGATATGCAGCCAGCCGGCCATCTCGATGGCACCGCAGAACGTGATCTCGCCGTCGCCCTGGCTGAAATGCAGATCTCCCATGGAGAGACCACCGCCCTTCACGTAGACCGGAAAGTAGATTTTCGATCCGCGCGAAAGGTCCTTGATATCGCAATTGCCGCCATGCTCGCGCGGCGGCACGGTGCGAGCGCCCTCGGCGCCGACCTTGGCCTTGGCGTCGCCCTTGGCGGTGCCTGCATGCGCTGTGGCGGCGAACGGCGGATTGGCGAGCGGCGGCACCCGCGTCGGGTTGGTGGCGATGAAATCCACCTCACGCTTGTTCCAGGTGGCTAGTAGACTGGCGTCGGGCAGGCAGCCAATCAGCCCGGGATGAATGAGCCCGGCAAACTTGACGCCGGGGATGTGACGCGAATGGGTGTAGAGGCCGGAAATATCCCAGATCGACTTCTGCGCCAGCGGAAAATGATCGGTTAGGAAGCCGCCACCGTTCTTCTTCGAGAAGAAGCCGTTAAAGCCCCAGAGGCTCTGCGGCAGTGCGCCGACGTCAAGCAAGTCGACGACCAAAAGATCGCCCGGCTCGGCGCCTTCGACGCCGATCGGCCCGGACAAGAAGTGCACGATCGACAGGTCGATGTCGCGCACATCGTCCGCGGAATCGTTGTTCTTGATAAAGCCTCCGGTCCAGTCGTAGGTCTCGACGATAAAGTCGTCGCCCGGTTTCACCCACGCGATCATCGGGATGTCGGGATGCCAACGATTGTGGATCGCCGGGTTCTTGTACGGTGACTCGGAGAGATCAATCTTGATCAGGGTCTTCGGCATTGTTCACCTCGCTAAAAATCCCAGTGACTGAAGAGACGTGGATCAGCTTGCCAGCAGTTCTTTGATCGCCGCGTCGACGAATTCGATGTCCGGACTGGTGCCGCGCGGGTCGCCGGCAAAGTGGCCCCAATCGCTCTTGCAGATGCGCAACTCGGCGTTCGGCATGTGCTCGACTTCGTATTGGCTGTCCTCCGGCGGAAAGTAGAGATCGGTCGATGCCGGCATGATGATCGCCTTGGCTTTGATAGCTCCGAGCGCCTTCTCGAAGTCTCCGCCGTATTTGGGATCGCCGGAAATGTCCGCGTACTGCCAGGTCCACAGCAGAGACAGGAGGTTGTTCGCGTCCTTGGCGAGAAAGAAGCCTTCCCAGAAATAAACCAGGAAATCCTCGAGCGACGAATAGCCCCACGGCACGTCGGCCGCTCGGCCGCCGTAGGGGCGTTTGGGAAGCGCGAGATCGAGCTTCTTGCGATAGAACGTCTGTGAAAAGCCCCAGCCGGCATAAACCCGCGCGGCGGCACGCAGGCCGCGGCGCGGCGGCTCCTTATACCAGCCGTAATCGTACACGGCGTCGGCGGTCAGCGCCGCCTTCACGCCTTCGAGGAAAACGAAATTGTGCCGCGAACAGCGCGCCGCGCCCATGAACGGCAGGATCCGCTCCACCATCTCGGGGAACGACGCGCCCCATTGAAACGACTGCGCCGCGCCCATCGACCAGCCGGTCACCAGCTTTATCTTCTCAATGCCGAATTTCTCGGTAACGAGTCTGTGCTGCAGTTGGACCTGGTCGTAAACGGTAACGCGCGGAAAGCGCGCGCGATCGTAAGGCTCGGCGGTGTTACTCGGCGATGACGACAAGCCGTTGCCGAGCATGTTGGGAATGATGATGAAATATTTGCTCGGGTCGAGCGCCATGCTCTCGCCGATCATCCACTCGTTGTCGTAATGCTGCGCCGAATACCAGGTCGGGTAGACGATAACGTTATCTTTCTTGGCGTTGAGCGCGCCGTATGTCTTGTAGGCGAGTTTTGCGCCGCGCAGCGTCGCTCCCGACTGCAGGACGATATCGCCGAGCTCAAATGTTTCATAGTCTGACACGGATCTTCTCCTTAGGCTTCGAACGCGAACTGACGGTGACGTCTGGTTTTCTGTTGCTAATGGTCATGGGCGAGGATGCGGGCATGATCGACCGGCCAGGTCGCCAATACGGCGTCGCCGACGTTGACGGGATTGGTGAAAAATTTTCGCTCTGAAACGTAGACGACGAAGTCTGCGTTATTGCCGGCGTCGAGCATGACTTTGACGAAATAGCCCTGATACTCGATCGCGGTCACGCGGCTGGAAACCGACGCCGTCTTCTCTCCTGCGTCCGGTGCATGACCCGGCCCGACAATTTCAACGTCGTCGCGTCGCACCGCGATTGTGATAGGGTCGCCGACATCGACACGCACTCCGGGCGTCAACGGCACGGTAATGCCCGTCCCGGTCGGCGCCGCCACCACCGCGTGATGGCCGTTGACGGTTCGCACCTGGCCGGTCAGCACATTTTGGCCGCCGAGAAATTCGGCCACGTAGCGGTCCTTGGGGCTGGCATAGACCTCACGCGCGGCGCCGGCCTGGCGGATCTTGCCCTTCTCCATCACCACCACGAGGTCGGCGAGCGCGATCGCCTCGAGCTGGGTGTGCGTGACATGGACGAAGGTGATGCCGAGGTCGCGCTGCATACTGCGCAGCTCCTGGCGCATCTGGATGCGCAGGAACTCGTCCAGCGCCGACAGCGGCTCGTCGAGCAAGAGGACGCGCGGCTCGGTGATTGCCGCCCGCGCCAATGCGACGCGTTGTTGCTGGCCGCCGGAGAGCTGCGCCGGCAGGCGGTCGGCGAATTCCGACAACCTGACCTTTTCCATCATCGCATCGGCCGCCTTGTGGCGCGCGGCTTTGGACATTCCGCGCACGCGCAGCGAAAAGGCGATGTTGTCACGCACATTAAGGTGGGGAAACAGCGCGTAAGACTGAAACATCATTGCGGTACGCCGCGCGACCGGCGCCAGCCCGACAACGTTTTCGCCGCCGATCAAAATTTCGCCGGCCGTCGGATCGTCATGACCGGCGATCATGCGCAGGATCGTGGTCTTGCCGCAGCCGGACGGACCAAGGAGGCAGCAATAGGCCTTGTCCGGGATTGTTATATTGACGCCGTCGACGGCGTTGACGAAACCGTCAAAGCTCTTGACGAGCCCTGCAAGCTCAATGCTGCCCGCTCCAACGGCCATGCCGATGCTCCTCAAATGGCCGGGACGCGGACCGCGCGCCGCTTCTGGATCGAAGCGATAGCGCCGAGGCAGATCGCAATGATCACGAACGAGATGATGGTGGTGACGGTGCCGAGCGCATAGAGCGACGGCGAGGTGATGTTCAGCGTCATGGTCCAAATCTCCAGCGGCAGCGTGTTGAGCGATCCCGCGGTCTGGAGTGTTCGCGCAAATTCGTCGTACGAAAGCGTGAACCCGAACAGCGCAACCGCGACCAGCCCGGGCGCCAGGATGGGAATGACGACGAGCCTTATGGTCTGCCAGCGGGTCGCGCCGAGGTCATAGGCCGCCTCCTCCCAGGCGCGGTCGAAGCGCGACATGACCGCGAACATGACCAGCACGCCGAACGGCAGGGTCCATGACAGTTGCGCGCCAATCGCCGAGGTGTACCAGGCGCCTTCGACGCCGATGAAATGCAGGACCAATCCGACGCCGATGCTCAGCACCAGACCCGGCGCCACCAAGCTGCCGATCATCAGATAAAAGACGACGCCGTCGCCGACGAAACGCCGCCGGAACGCCCAACCGGCGAGGAAGGACATGATCACGGTCGCAACCGTGACGATCGCCGCGAGTTTTATCGAACGCTCGAATGAACCTTTAACGTCACCGGTTCGCACTTGGGTGAACAGGTCGACGAACCAATGCAGCGACAGGCCTCTCATCGGAAAGACCAGGCCGCCCCGAACATCCTGAAACGACAGGACGTAGATGCAGATCATCGGTCCGTAGAGCGCGAGAACGTAAAACACGAAGACGGTGGAGAGAACGTAGAACGTCCAGGGCCGGCCACCCGCGCGCGGCGCGATCGCGTGCGCCGCCACCGCCTTTGAGACCGGCGGCACTGCGACCGCGCCTCGCACCGCCGCGTTCATCGCGTGAGCTCCTTGCGGATGTCCACGGTCCGCAGGATCAGCGCGACCAACAATGTCACGACAATCGTCAGCACCACGGCGCTTGCCGCGGCCGAAGGATATTGCAGAACGCCGACGTCCTCGTAGAGCGCGCCGACCACGGATGCCGAGCCACCGCCGCTCATGACTTTGATGACGAAGAAATCCCCCATGACAATCGAAACGACGAAGATCGATCCGAGCGCGATGCCGTTCTTCGACAGCGGCAGGATGATCATGCGCATAATGTCGAGGCGGCTCGCACCGGCGTCGAGCGCGGCCTCGACGATCCGTTTGTCAATCCGCGCCATGGCGTTAAAGATCGGCACGACCATGAAGATCGTGAGCTGATGCACATAAGCGACCACGACGGAAAACCCGGAAAACAACAGGAATTCGAGCGGCTCATGGATGACGCCGACCCGCAGCAGCGCGGTGTTGATCAGGCCTTCTTTGCCGAGCAGCGGAATCCACGAAATCATGCGGATGATGTTCGAGGTCCAGAACGGCACGGTGCAGAGCAGAAACAATCCGATCGCGAGCAGCGGATTGCGGATATGAAAGACCAGGAAATAAGCGACCCAAAACCCGATAATCAGCGAGAATAGCCATGTTAAAATGGTGAACTCGATGGTCTCCGTGTACAGATTGAGCGTCAGTTTCGAGCTGAATATATCGGCGTAATTCTGCAACGTCGGGTCGGCAATAAGGCCGCCGAAACCGTCGCTCTGAAAAAAGCTCGCCGCCAGCACGACGAGAATCGGCGCCACGAAAAACGGGATCAGCACCAGCATCAGCGGCGATACGTAGAGCCAACCGAGAATCTGCCCGCGCCCGCCCAATAAACGGCTCCGCCAGATGTTGAAATCAGCGTAAAACGATGAAGCAAGAAGCGGGCCGCCGAGGAAACAGGCAGCCCGCGCGCGCGTCAGGCGACTTTGAAGTCGTTCCAGCGCTTGTTCATATATGCCGCTTCGTCCATCAGCGTGTTCCAGCACACGATGTTGGTGACGCGCTTGACGAAAGAGCCGCCGTCGCGGACCGTGCCGGCCTTCTCCATCGGCACGCCATACGGATCGGTGATGTCGCTCGGCGCCGGCTTGCCTTCGTACCAGTAGGCCCACTCGGTGTCGGTCATAAACTTCTTCGCCGTCGGCGGCACCGGGCTGTAATATCCGTAGCGGCTGACGAAGGCGCCCTGCCAGCCGGAGAGATACCAATTGAGGTACTCGTAGGCGGCATCAAGCTTCTTGCCGCTGAGGTGTTTCATCAGCGCCATGCCGTTGCACCAGCCGCGGTAGCCCTCTTTGCCGGACTTCTCGTTGACCGGTGCATAAACGCAAGGGATGCCCTTCACCCGCACTGCGGCGACCGCCGGCGACCACATCGATTGAATGATGACTTCGCCCGCCGCCATGAGCTGCACCGATTGGTCGAACGTGGTCCAGGTGGCGCGGAATTGGCCGGCCTTTTTCAGTTCGATCAACTTGTCAGCCGTGAAGTCGATCTCCTTTTTGGTCATATTGCCTTTGTTGCCGTATTTGATTAGGCCGGCGCTCTCAAAGCACAGCGCAGCATCCATGATGCCGATCGCCGGCACGTCGAGGATTGCGGCTTTGCCTTTGAACTTCGGATCGATCAGGTCTTTCCACTCGGTCACGGGATGATCGATCAAGTCCGGCCGGTAGCCGATCGAGTCGGCGTTATAGACCTGCGGCAGGAACGTCATCCAATCGGTCACGCCGTCGTGCAGCTCGGTCGAATTCGGCTTCTCGATATACATCGCCTCGTAGGGCGAGATGCCCTCGCGGGGAATTTTATGACCTTCGAGTTCGCCCTTGGTGAAGATCGGCAGAATGTTGTCGAATTCCTTGATCTTCTTGACTTCGATGCCTTGGAGGATGCCGCGTTTGGTGGCGAGCTTGGACTGCCAGCCTTCGACGTCGGCGATATCGACTGAATCCGGCTGCGTGATGAAGCGATTGATCGCCGCCGTGGTGTCGAGATTTTGCATCGTGACCTTGAAGCCGAGATCCTTCGACGCCTGGTCGCCGATCGCTTTCACGACGGAGTAGGAAACGCCAACGTGGCGGAGCTCGATGTCCTTGATCTCTTGCGCCCAGATGGTCGGAAAACCGGTGATCGCGCCGGCTCCGGCCGCGCCGCCAAGCAACGCGCCGCCGGCCTTGAGCAGAGCACGCCGCGACGGCCCTTTTGCCTTGGCGCGCGCACCCGAAGCTTTTTCATGCGCCGGCGTTTTGGAAAATCCGTTACCTTTGGCCATGACTTATCTCCCTGCGCGCAATGCAATCTTTGCGCGCACTGTTGTCTACAGAGGTTGCCGGCGTAGTTTCTTAATCTCTCATTTGCGTAGCAGAACTTCGCAACGCAAAAAAATTGGAAATACAAATTCGCTGTATAAGGCCGCCTAATGTGCAAATAAAAACGTCATCGCTTGCCGGAATTATCATCAAATGAAGATTTCGCGCCGGCGCGCAATTCTCCCGCCTCTTAAGGTGGCTGCGATGCTCGGAAAAAAGCTGCGAGGCCCGTGATCAAACCGCCGCGCCGTTCGCAAGCTCGGTCGTGATATGCTTGACGGAAGGCGTGACAATGGCGACGAACTGCGCTTCGCGCAGCCGCCGCGCTTAGGCGAATATTGTCGCGCAAAGTGCGTTTCGGAGAAGTTTCATCTTGCGCGTATTTTGCCGAGATCACGCGCGTTCAGGAGTGTCAGGAAGACATAGCCACAATGGGCACCGGTTTTTCGAATCCACGCAGGATGTGATCGCCAACGGGCCGCCAAGCGCCCGGCGCAGCGCTGGCGAAGGCAGCAGTGGCGACCAGCGGGCATCCGAGTGTCTTTGTCAAGTCTTGAACCCGGACCACTTCGTTTACCGCCGAACCGACCAGCGTGAACTGCAAACGCTCCGGCACCCCGACATTTCCATAGATGACTTCGCCGAGGTGGAGCGCGATACCGAAGTCGAGAACTAAACCGTCGACCGAAGGCGACGCAGCCAATCGCCTGCGGGATTCGAGAGCCGCGGAAAGCGCCCGGCCGCAAGCCTCCTCGGGCGCATCCTCGACGCGGAACAGGCCGAGCACCGCATCACCGACCAGGCTGACGACCTCGCCGCCGTGGTCAAGCACGGCAGAAGCCGTCATCTCGAAATAACGACCCAGTAGGTGAAGGAACGCTTCGGCGGAAAGCTGGTCGGCAAATTCCGTTGAACAGCGCAAATCACTAAACCACAACGCCGCGGTGATTTTTTCGCCATCACCGCGGCGGATCGAGCCGTTGAGGACGGCTTGGCCGGCACGCTTACCGAGATAGGCATGGGCAATGTTCTGTGCGACGCTGCGCTCGAACTTCGCTTTCAGTGCGATGCCAAGTTCACGGGTGGTGCGCTGAAGTTGCGCGATCTCGCCGTCGGTAAAGCCCGTGGCTCGGTCGCCGAGCCAGGAGCAAATGATGCCGTTTTGCTTGGCCGCGTCGAAGCCGACCAAGAATACGACGTAGTCGGTGCCGCCCGACGCACGAAAATCTTCAAGCACGGCGAAGTCGAGCAATGCCGTCTCGCCGGTCAGGCGGCGCCGCAAAACCGGCAGGCGATGCGTCAAAGCATGGCCGATGGGGCTGCGTAGAAATTGCTCCTGCCCGCTCTCCTCCGGCCGGAAGAAGTCGACCACGACGCCTCTCTCGGCATTCCAGTTCAGGATCGCGGCATCGTAGAGCGGGTGGAGCACCCGGAAGGCCACCTGCCCGCGCAAAACCGGTGTTCCCATGCCGCGCAGCCGCTGGCACAGCTCGCCGAAAAGTTCCGCCGGCTCGGTATTGAGCAACGATTGTTCGGCCAGCCACTCGACGATGGCGTTGGCCAGGACGCTGTCTGCCGCGGTTTGGTTATCCATGCACGCGATCTTATCGCAGATCGACGCTTTTGCGCCCAGCCTTGCTATTCTCACGGGGATGTCACGTCCGGTAGCGTCGCTTCGCGGCAGTCCGTAAAACAGTAAGCGCCGTCGCGTCGCCAGCATGGCGTATCTCGGACGCCGTTGTTACGCTGCAATTGAGAGAATATTTAACGGCCGCGCAGCGCACGCAAAACCCCGAAGGTTCATGAGACAACGATCATACCGGCCGGCGTCGTCCCGCCCCTGTCTATGAGGTCGGCCCGTCAGCAAAGCGGGGCTAATGGAGCAAAAGAAGATTGCCGCGGCCTTTTTCGCCGACGGCCTGCTGCCGCGGCAGATCGACGGATCGGAGGCAGAAATCTGGCGGCCCTGATTAATCTCGCGGCCTAATTTGCAAATGAAGGTGGTTTACGTTGCGATGGCATTGGCAGGGAAAGTAAAGCTCGCAACAAGACCGGCGCGCCGCCAATCGTAGCTGATAGTGCCGCCCATTTGCGCTACCATCCGATGCACCAGCTCCCCGCCAAAACCGCTGCCGCGAGTCGGTTCTTCAATCGGCGGCCCGCAACGCTCCATCCACTCGAATATCAACTTCTCATTTTCACGATGCCACTTGATTGCAACGCTACCCTCTTCAAGCGTCAGGGAGCCATATTTGGCGGCGTTCGTCGCTAATTCATGGAAGATAAGCGCGAAGGCGTTGGTCGCCCGCTCGCCGCATCGGATCGGCGGCCCGTCTACCGAAAAACGTGGTGCGCTTTCGCTCGTGAGGTGCTCATGAGGCGAAGCGACCTCTTTAATCAGTTCTTTCAGGTCGGATGTAGGCGCGACAGCGCCAACTTCGCTAAATTCTCGACGAACCAAGGCATGCGCATTCGCCAATGCGTGCAAGCGGCCGGACAGCAACGCGGACATTTCCGTGGTAGTTGCCGCATTCTTGGCGCTAAATCGGATCATACCATCTGTGATGGCAAATAAATTTTTGATCCGATGCGTCATTTCCAGAGCCAAAACCAATTGCTCGTCCAACGCTTTTTGGAGTTGTTGTTTGGTGCGTTCCATCTCAAGCGCGAGAGCGACGAAAGACGCAAGCTCCGTTATGACGCGGGCGTGCTCTCGATTGAAGTGTCCATCCTCATCGGAAACGATCCACAGCGTTCCCGTTGGCTCCTGATTGCCAATGTGAAGCGGGACTAAAAGGACTTCCGGCAACGAAACGTTGTGCTCGGCAAGCCAATCATAGGCAAGTTCAGAATGGGCAGTAAGAACCGGCGCATTTAAGTCGAGGACGACACCGCAGGGACTGTAATTGCGAGGGGTCGTTGCACCGGCGAATTGCGCGAGTGTCCCCTGTAAGTGATGCCAGCGAAAAACACCCGGCGCAGGGGCGTCCTCGTAGAGGCTAAGGCCCGCCGAAACGCCTCCGGCCATTTCCATAGCAAGGCTGACGAACTTTGGAAGAACCTTTTCCGGATTGCTCGCCATCAGGGCGGCGAGCTCTTGCAGCGCGATTTTTTCTTTCAGTGAATCAATCTTGGTCGGCGCCCGCCGATCCAATTCTTCCGTAACAAAAACATCGGGCGCTTTAGGTGCGACGGCCTGAAGCATACGCACTCCTCACGACGCCGGGCTTTTTCTCGAAATTGAGCGGAATGATTTGAGCCATCACACGCTGAGGCGGCCTATCCGGTTTTTCGGTCGCCGCGAATACCGGCAACAGCGCTGCTGCATAGACGCTGCGGGTCGCGTTCACCCCGCTTCGCGGCTTCGATGATCCGCTCAGCGATTGTTTCGCGGACCAGCTTTGGCAGATTGCTATCATGAAGCTCGGCGCAGGCAGTGTCGAATGCCTGGCCCATAGCGAAAGTGGCAAACTCGTCGAAAGCGGACGCGTCCGGCCGGATGAAGTTCAGAATTGTCGCCACGGGACCCTCCAACGTGCGTGTCCCCGACCGCCTGCAAGCTAACCTTCGAGGCCGGCTCGCGTCTGTTCGGAAAGGAACAGAATGCATTTTACCTTTGAAGGTTTTGGTGCAACCGCACTCGATCCCCGTAAAGCTCCCCTATTAACCGATTTATGCGCTCGATCTCCAAGGGGTCAGCGGCAGAACGCAACAACCGCCGGTGTTGGTCAACGCGCTTGTCGATATCGATGCATGACTGACACACGCTGGTCTCCCACAAACGCACCCGCGGAAAATACCGCACGATGCTGAAGTCGGGGTTTTCCGCGCCCGATCTTACCGAGCTGTTCTAAGCACAGCCCTGTTCAAAATTGAACACCAACGGCGCCAGCTTGTTCCTCAAAAAACCGTGGAACCGGGCGCCGCCCGGTAGTAAAATAACTTCTACGCAGAAGAAGGTGGAGAGGCGTCGTGGCTAGGGCAAAGAAAAAGAAACTACAACCATTCAACGTGAAAACGTTTCTCAGCACGGTCAACGGCGGCAGGACCGTGAAGTCCTATCGCAAGAACGAGAAAATCTTCTCGCAGGGCGACCCGGCGGATGCGGTGTTTTACATTCAAGAAGGCCAGGTCAAGGTCTGCGTGATATCCGAAGCGGGCAAAGAAGCGGTTGTCGCCCTCCACGGCAATGAGGATTTCTTTGGCGAGGGATGCCTGTCGGGCCAACCCCTCCGCCTGGCGACGGTCGCGGCGATGACCGAATGCGTGATCATGCGCCTCGACAAAGTGGCCATCCTGAGGGTGCTCCGGGATCAGCCGAAGTTTTCCGAAGCCTTCATGGCGTTTCTGTTGGCTCGGAAGGCGCGCGTCGAGGAGGATTTGGTCGATCAGCTTTTCAATTCGAGCGAAAAGCGTCTGGCGCGGGCGCTTCTCTTGATGGCCAACTTTGGCAAGGAAGGCAGACCGGAGCCGGTTATAGCGAAAATCAGCCAGGAAACACTTGCCGAGATTATCGGCACCACGCGGTCGCGCGTGAGCACGTTCATGAATAAATTTCGCGAGCTGGGTTTCATCAATTACAACGGAGTCTTGGAAGTCCACAATTCGTTGCTGAATGTCGTCCTGCACGACAACCCGCATCTCAGGCGGGACGAGACCGGCAAATGATCAGGAATCCGGCCGCTCTGTGAGCAAGCGCCTGCGTGCAGTCTCCCGATCCGGCGCTCAAGCCACATAAGAACGCGCCCAGAGCCGCTCGACCGCCCCTCGCGCGTGTTTATTCCGGACAAAACTAGTTTTGGCCGTTCATATTGCCTTTATTCATGCCGTTGCCGGTCGAGTTCATCCCATTCGTCTTCATGCCGTTCCGGTTTGATTTCATCCCGCTGCGGTTTGAATTCATACCGCTGTTGCCGGTCCCGCTTCCAGACTCCATGCTACCGGTTCCGGAGGTTCCCCCCGAGGTTCCGCTACCCGCACCTTCGGCGGCCCAAGCGGTGGTAGCCAATCCCATCGCCAATGCGACGGACATCGAGGTTTCATTCTAGCTCTTCGTATGTGGGTTCCCTTCGTCAACTTCGACAACCACAGGCCAGCCGGAAGAAGGAGGGAAAACAACTATGACCGTTCCGTTTGGAACAGCGCCGGCCCGCGCGCGAAGTGTATTTTCAAGGTTCTTTTCCGCTAACACGTCCGAGCATTGGGCCGGAGGGGCATTCGGGAATATTGGCCATGTCGACGTGGGATTCCGAGCAACGCCGCTCGCTCAATGTCAACGAACAACAAGCCGTCACTGAGCCCGATTTCGCTTTCGATCTGCGTGAGGAACAGCCTCTCGAATTGCCCGCGCGGCTTTTTGAACAACTCCCGTTTGCCATGTATGTTTGTGACTCGGACGGTCTCGTTGTTCGCTACAACCGCCGCGCTGCCGAACTTTGGGGCCGAACGCCGAAACTCGGCGATCCCAATGAGCGGTTTTGCGGATCCTATAGGATGTTCCGCCCCGACGGCAGTCTGCTCCCGCACCATAAATGCCCGATGGCCGACGTGCTGCGGACCGGTGTCTCCGTGCGCCAACAGGAAGTCCATATTGAGCGACCGAACGGCGCGCGCGGCATCGCGCTCGTCGACATCGAGGCACTCACCGATGGTGATGGCAACATTATCGGTGCCGTCAACT